>Ga0308159_1000396_pt1 | contig 105692 bp, 99 predicted proteins | sample PhyCR1_FD_201040 | JGI IMG/M metagenome (GOLD analysis project Ga0308159, IMG submission 201040) | Phyllosphere microbial communities from UC Gill Tract Community Farm, Albany, California, United States - DLSLC.R1 | ecosystem: Host-associated > Plants > Phyllosphere > Unclassified | place: USA...
GTGTCGTTCATCGCGACCGACCTCGAAGTGCAGATCACCACGCATGCCGATTTCGGCGTCGGTCAGGACAACGAGTCCATCACCGTCGCGGCGCGCAAGTTGCTCGATATCCTCAAGGCGTTGCCCGGCACGGGCGACGTACGGTTGGGGCTGGCGAGCAACAAGCTGTCCGTGCAAACGGCGAAGAGCCGGTTCAACCTGCAGACGTTGGCCGCAACCGAGTTCCCCACCGTGGCCCAGCCCGAGCAGTGGGATGTGTCGCTGACGATGCCGCAAAAGACGCTGCGTCATGTGCTCAATATGGTGCACTTCGCGATGGCGCAGCAAGACATCCGTTATTACCTGAACGGCATGCTGCTGGTGTTCGAACCCGGTCACGTGCGTGCGGTCGCCACCGATGGTCACCGTCTGGCGCATTGCGCCACCGTTGCCGATGGCATCGAGGCGCGCCACGAAGTGATCGTGCCGCGCAAGACCGTGCTCGAAATGCAGCGGTTGTTGAGCGATACCGAAGAGCCGGTGTCGATCGACGTGGCACCGGGCCAGATCCGCTTCCGCTTCAGCGATATCGAGTTGGTGTCCAAGCTCGTGGAAGGTAAATTTCCCGACTTCACGCGCGTCATCCCCACCAACTACACGCGTCATTTCGGCGTGAGCCGCGAAGCGTTGCAAGGCAGTCTGCAGCGCGCCGCCATTCTCACCACCGATAAGTTCAAGGGTGTGCGTCTGCAGTTGGGCGAACATCTGATGAAAATCTCGTCTTCCAACGCCGAGCAGGAAGAGGCGCAGGAAGAAATCGATATCGATTACAGCTTCGAGCCGCTGGACGTTGGCTTCAACGTCAGCTACCTGCTCGATGTGCTGGGCAATGTGAAAACCGACCAGATTACGTGGTCGGTGATGCCGGACGCCAACGCCTCCGCGCTCATCACGCTGCCCGAAGACGACCAGTTCAAATACGTCGTCATGCCGATGCGCATCTGAGCGACCTCCTGTCGCACAGTTGATGCGTTTCGTCGCCGTTGCCGGAAGGTCCGGCAACGGTCAGGCCGCAAGGCCGTTTATAAGGTGATCCCCTTCAAGTTATGTCAGATCAACAGAACGCCACTCCCGACAACGCCGGTTACGGCGCCGATTCCATCAAGATGCTCAAGGGCCTGGAGGCCGTGCGCAAGCGCCCCGGCATGTACATCGGCGATACGTCCGATGGCACCGGCCTGCATCACATGGTGTTCGAGGTTGTCGATAACGCCATCGATGAAGCGTTGGCGGGACATTGCGACGATATCGTCGTCACGATCCACACCGACAATTCGATTTCGGTGACCGATAACGGCCGCGGCATTCCCACCGACATCCACAAGGATGACGAGTTTCACCGCAGTGCCGCCGAAATCGTCATGACCGAGCTGCATGCCGGCGGCAAGTTCGACCAGAACTCATACAAGGTTTCGGGCGGGTTGCACGGCGTGGGTGTGTCGTGCGTGAACGCGTTGTCGGAATGGTTGCGGCTGACGATTCGCCGCAACGGCAAAGTGCACCAGATGGAGTTCCGTCAAGGCGCGCGCGTCGAGCCGCTGACCGTGACGGGCGATACCGAAAAGCGCGGTACCGAAGTGCGCTATCTGGCCGATGCCACCATTTTCAACAACATCGAATACCACTACGAAATTCTGGCCAAGCGCCTGCGCGAATTGTCGTTTCTGAATAACGGCACGAAGATTCGCCTGGTCGACGAGCGTCAGGGCAAGGAAGAGAACTTCGCGTTCTCGGGTGGCGTGCGCGGTTTCGTCGAGTACATCAACCGCGCCAAGACGGTGCTGCACCCGAACGTGTTCGCGGTGGAAGCCGAGTCCAGCGTGGGCGGCACGAGCGTGGGCGTCGAAGTGGCGATGCAGTGGAACGACGGCTACAGCGAAAGCGTGCTGTGCTTCACCAACAACATCCCGCAGCGCGATGGCGGCACGCACATGACGGGGCTGCGCGCCGCCATGACGCGCGTGATCAACAAGTACATTGCGGACAACGAACTGGCCAAGAAGGCCAAGGTGGAAACCACCGGCGACGACATGCGCGAAGGCTTGTCGTGCGTGCTGTCGGTGAAGGTGCCTGAGCCGAAGTTCAGCAGCCAGACGAAAGACAAGCTCGTGTCCAGCGAAGTGCGCCCTGCCGTCGAAGACGCGGTGGGCCGTACGCTGGAAACGTGGTTGCTCGAGCACCCGATCGACGCCAAAGCCATGTGCGGCAAGGTGATCGAAGCTGCGCGTGCACGCGAAGCCGCCCGCAAGGCGCGCGAAATGACGCGTCGCAAGAGCGTGCTGGAAGGCGCAGGCCTGCCCGGCAAGCTCGCCGACTGCCAAGAGAAAGATCCCGCCTTGTGCGAAATCTACATCGTCGAGGGTGACTCCGCCGGCGGTTCGGCCAAGCAAGGCCGCGACCGTAAATTCCAGGCCATCCTGCCGCTGCGCGGCAAGGTGCTCAACGTTGAGAAGGCCCGGTTCGATCGCCTCGTGGCGAGCGAACAGATCGCCACGCTCATCACCGCATTGGGCACGAGCATCGGCCCGGACTTCAACGTCGAGAAGCTGCGTTATCACCGCATCATCATCATGACCGATGCCGACGTCGACGGCGCGCACATCCGCACGCTGCTCCTGACGTTGCTGTATCGCCAGATGCCCGAGCTGGTTGATCGCGGCTACGTGTACATCGCGCAGCCGCCGCTCTACAAGGTCAAGTACGGCCGCGAAGAGCGCTACCTGAAGGATGCCGCTGAAGAAGCCTCGTTCATGCTCAACGTGGCGCTGCGCGACGCTGAAGTGATCCCCGCCGGTGGCGATCCCATCCGTGGCGATGCCCTCACCGAACTCGCGCGTCAGTACACGTTGGCCGACGCCGTGATCGATCGCGCGACGCGCCTGGTGGACGAAGCTGCGCTGTCGGCCATTGCCGAAGGCGTTTCGATCAGCCTCGAGAACGAAGAGAAAGCGACCGACTCGGCATTGCGTTTGCAAAACGCCTTGATCGATCCGCTCCTGCCCAACACGATCAGTGTGACCGCCGAATACGACGAGCCGAGCGAGAAGTATCGCTTGATGATTCGCCGCATGCATCACGGCAATATCCGCGTGAGCATGATCGACTCGAACTTCGTCGATGGCACCGACTACGGCATTCTCGCCAAGTCGGCCGCGACCTTCCTGGGCCTCGTCGGCGCGGGTGCGGTGGTGGCGCGCGGTGAAGGCGATCGCCGTAAGGAGCAGCCCATCTCCGACTTCCGCGAAGCGATGCAATGGTTGCGCGCCGAAGCCGACAAGGCTGTCAGCAAGCAACGCTACAAGGGTCTGGGTGAAATGAATCCCGCGCAGTTGTGGGAAACCACGATGGACCCCAAAGTGCGCCGTTTGTTGCGCGTGCAGATCGAAGACGCGATTGCTGCGGACACGATGTTCACCACGTTGATGGGCGATGACGTAGAACCGCGTCGCGCGTTTATCGAAACGCATGCGCTGCAGGCGGGGAACATCGATATTTGATGCGGCTCGGTTGCCGTCGCGCGCTTGAACGCGTGATACAGAAAGGCCCTCTTTGCAGAGGGCCTTTTTTATGCGAGCGAGAGGGTGAAGCGTGGGCCGAGGTTGCATTGCATTCCGACCTCGGCGGCCCGGCCACGCTACCGCCACGCTACTTGCGATGACGCTCAACGGACGAGATCCGTTGGAGGCAGATCGTTCTTACGCGTCGATCTCAGTCGACATCGTAATCGCCTTGTTCGTCCCCAGTTCCTCCAGCCGCGCCGTCAGCGCCGCATGCACGCGGTCGTAAGCACCGCTACCCAGCAACAACCGTTTCGGCGGCGACGCCGCATCTGCGCAGTCGATCATGGCAGTCACCATCTTTACCGGATCGCCCGTCACGGCAAACGAGCCATCGGCGAGGCCGCGCCGTACGTCGCCGGCCGGCGTGGCGTCGTAGACCGGCATCGGCTCGGCGGTGACCAGTCCGCCGGCGAAGGCGGTCTTGGCGGGGCCCGGTTCGACCAGCGTGAAGGTGATTCCGAACGGCGCAACCTCTTGCGCCACCGATTCGACGAACCCTTCGATCGCCCATTTGGTCGTGTGATACAGGCTGAAGTTGGGATAGGCGATCTGCCCACCTTCTGAAGAGATCTGCAGAATGCGGCCACCGCCCTGCTCGCGCAAAAACGGCAATGCCGCGCGAATGACCTGAATGGAGCCGATGAGGTTGGTATCGATCTGCTGGCGGATCTGCTCATCGCTGGCTTCTTCTGCCGCGCCGAATAAAGCGTAACCCGCGTTGTTGACGACGACGTCGATGGGGCCGAGATCGGCGAAAGCGCGTGCAACGGTAGCGCGAACTGCGGCCGTGTCCGTCACATCGAGCGCTGCGATCCAGAGCCGGTCGCCGTATTGGTCTTTGAGCGCCGCGAGCACGTCGGGTTGGCGCAGTGTGGCGGCCACGCGATCGCCGCGCGCCAGCAGACGTTCGGTGAGTTCGCGTCCGAAGCCCTTGGAGGCGCCGGTGATGAACCAGGTTTTACTCATGAGTCGATCTCCTGATGTGAGGGTGACGACGCTTGTGCAGCGCCCATGTCCATCAAGATAGGCCGATCTGGCTGCTGATACTATCCACTCAATCCGGCACGAGTTAGTGAAAATTACCCATGAATGAGCAGCCCACGTTGAACGATCTGAAGGCGTTTGCCGCCATCGTGGCGCATCGCAGCTTTCGCCGGGCGGCGGACGAACTTGGGTTGTCGCCATCGAGCTTGAGCCACATGATGCGGGGGCTCGAACGCATGATGGGCGTGCGCCTGCTCAACCGCACCACGCGCAGTGTGTCACCCACCGAAGCGGGCGACCAGCTGGTTGCCCGCCTTCGGCCGCTGCTCGAGGACTTGAGTATTGCGCTGGATGAAGTGGGCACCTTTCGCGATCGGCCCAGCGGTTCGATCAAGATCAATGCGAGCGAACCGGCGGCGCGCGTGCTGCTGCAGACGGTGGTGCCCTCCTTTCTGGCGCGCTATCCGGAGGTCGCGCTGGATCTCACCACGGATGGCCGGTTGACCGATATCGTGGCCGGTGGTTTCGACGCAGGCGTGCGGCTGGGTGAAGCGGTGCCGCGCGACATGATTGCCGTGCCGTTTGGCGGCGATGTGCGCTTTATCGCGGTGGCGTCGCCGGCGTATCTCAAGGCGCATCGCGCACCCAAGGTGCCGGATGATCTCAAGCAGCATGCGTGCATTCGGTTTCGCCTGCCCAGCGGCAAACCTTATCGATGGGAGTTTTCCAGGCGCGGGCAGGAAATCGAGGTGGACGTGCCGGGGGCGTTGACGCTGGATCATCTGGGGTTGATGACGGAGGCGGCAGTGGATGGGTTGGGCATTGCCTACGTGGTGGATCGCAGCGCGCAGCCGTATCTGGAAAGCGGGCAATTGAAGCAGGTGCTGGCCGACTGGTCGCCAGCCATTCCTGGGCTTTTTTTGTACTACCCCGGACATCGCCACGTGCCGGCGGGGCTGCGCGCATTCATCGATGTGCTGAAAGCGCAGCGCATCGAGGCGTCACCCACGCCATTGCCGCGTCGCGCACCTTCAGCGCGGCAGCCGCGTCGCTCGCCAACACACGAGTGAACCTGCAGTCACCATCACCACGCCCTGCCAGAACGCCACCGAGGGTTGCGTGCGCAGCCACAGGCTGGCGAGCAGCACCGAGAGCACCGGGGTGAAGTACGACGCTGCCGCGAGGACTGCGATCCGACCGTGCTGAACGCCGAAGTTCCAGCAGGAGTAGCCGGTAGCGGTGAGCATCGACAGCACCAGCACCTGTACGCCGCTTTCGAGCGTGATCGCAATCGGCGGCTCATCGCCCAAGGCGTACTTCGTCCACAGCACGGCAGCGGTGGCCAAAAGAAACCACGCCACCCCGCTTTTGCCGCCGCCGAAGCGTCGCGTGAGCACGGAGTACATCGCCCACAGGAAAGCTGCCGCAAACGCGAGGCCATACGCCGTCGCATTGTCTTGAAGGTTGCTGGCGAACAGCTTGGGCGACCAGTCTCCCGACCCCTTCATCACCCACACGATGCCCAGAAACGACAGCGCCGCGCCCGGGATCAGCATCAGAGATCCTTTCTGCTGCCCGCACAGCACGGCCAGCAGGATCGTCAGGCAGGGCCAGAGATAATTGACCATCCCGAGTTCCATGGCCTGCGAGCGGTTGTGCGCGAAGCCGATGGAGAGGGACAGACACACCTCATAGGCGACGAAAAGCAATCCGCCCACGAAGAGATAGATGGGGTTGAATGTGCTCAGCCGCGGCAATCCCCGCACCAGACACACCAGCAGCCCGCTGGTGGTGAAAATGACGGCTGCCCCACCTGTGGGGCCCAATGCCTCGGCAATCGTGCGAATGAGGCCTACCGAGGCGCTCCAGAACAGGATGGCGAGCAATCCGATCGACGTGGCCGATTGCACGCTATAGGAGGAATTCGACGGTGATGAGGCGTTCATATTGCGCTGCAGAGGGGATGCGCCACCGTATCACCGATTTTGCCATCGCATGCACGACTGTTTTCCGGCCGGGGTGTCCGGCCCGCGCAAACCCCGATTGACGCTGGCCGCACCCTTACGAATAATCCCCGGTTACCCATAGTCGGTACTAATCCGGAGTTGTTATGAAGTTACGCGCTACCCGCGCCCTGATGGTCGGCGTTATCGGCCTCGCAGGTTTGACTGGCGCGGCCTCCGCCCAGACGCTGAAGATCGCCTTGTCCGCCGAACCGACCTCGGCCGACCCCAATTATCACAAGATGACGGCTAACGATGCGTTGGCCACCCACATCTACAGCTACCTGGTCGCACGCGATGCCGACATGAATCTGGTTCCGTCGCTGGCCACGTCCTGGAAGACGTTGGACGACACGACCTGGGAATTCAAGCTGCGCAAGGATGTGAAATTCTCGAACGGCAAACCGCTGACGTCCGAAGACGTGCTGTTCACGATCTGCCGCACGCTGAATAACGAGACCAACGTTTCGGCGTCGTACACCGACGTGACCAAGCGCCTGGCCGATGTGCAAACGCCCGATCCGTATACCGTGATCGTGAAGACCAATGGTCCGCTGCCGTTGTTGCCGGCGGAATTCGCGCGCTCGTTGCCAATCCTGTGGAATGGCATCGTCGAACACGGTCCGCTGACATTCAAGCCGAAGGAAGGTTGCGGCGTGACGGGTCCGTGGCCCACCGCCGGCGATTTCAACTCCGGCAAGATCAATGTGGGCTCGGGTCCGTACCTGCTCAAGTCGTATGTGAAGGGCTCGGGCGTGGTGCTCACCCGCAACGACAACTACTGGGGCACCAAGCCCGCGTGGGAAGAAGTGCGCCTGATTCCCGTGCCCAACGCCGGTCCGCGTTTGACGGGTCTGCTGTCGGGTGATTTCGACGTGATCGAAAACCCGGCGGCGCGCGACCTGCCGCGCATCAAGGAAAACGCCAAGCTCTCGTTTGTGTCGACCCCGTCGACGCGCCTGATCTTCTGGCAACCCGATATCGGTCGCAACCCGACGCCGTTCGTGAAGACGGCAGACGGCAAGAACCCGCTGGCTGACGTGCGCGTGCGCCAGGCGATCTCGATGGCCATCGATCGCAAGGCCATCGTCGCCCGCATCATGGATGGCATGGCCACGCCCGCATATCAGTTCATGCCCGATGGCATGTTCGGCACGGTGCCGAACGTGAAAGAGATCAAGTACGACCCCGAAGGCGCCAAGAAGCTGATGGCGGAAGCGGGCTATCCGAACGGCTTCGAGATGACAATCTCTTCGCCCAACGATCGCTATGTGAATGACGGTCAGATCTCGCAAGCGGTGGCGCAATACCTGTCGCGCATCGGTATCAAGGTGAACGTGGATGCGATGACGGCATCGATCTACTTCTCCAAGCGTGCCAAGCGCGACTTCAGCTTCTCGATGGGTGGTTGGCCGTCGGAAGTGGGTGAGTCGTCGGCGTTATTCCAGTTGTGGGTGGTGTCGACCGATGCGCCCAAGGGCCAGGGTACGAGCAACTACGGCGCGTTCAGCAATGCCGAGTTCGACAAGGTGTATCTCGAAGGTGCAAACACGGTCGATCCGGTCAAGCGCAAGGCGCTGTACGAGAAGGCCACGCAAATCGCGTTGGACAATGTGCCGTTGATTCCGCTGCACTTCGAAAGCACGATCTGGGCGTTCCGCAAGGATCTGAACTACGAAGGCCGCCGCGATCAGTACACGTTGGCCAACTCGGTGACGCCGGCGAAGAAGTAATCGTTGGAGCCAATGCGCAAGACGTTGTTGGACGTTGATTGAACGCGGTGTTCGCACCGTCTCGCGCATTCGGTGATTGCAAGTAGATAGGCCCCTGGATCGCATGATCCGAGGGGCCTTTCTTTTGCATGGCGCACGTAGCCGGAATTTTGTTTTGTTCAGGTGCTCGGCGTTTCGATCTTCGGCTTGCCCACCGCAAACGATGCGCGCTGAATGCGCCCATCGATCACCTCGTACACGCACAGCATTTCCACAGTGCCGCGTCCTTCGGGAAAGTTGCGCGTGACCAATTCGAAATCGCTGACGACGTTTTCCATTACCGTGCGCGACAGCAACCGGGCGTGCAGATCGGGTTCGGCCAGGCGCGCGGCGAAACGCGTGCGCAGCGTGTCATGGCCGCGCGCGAGCAACTCGCCATGCAGCGCGTACTGCTCCGCGTCTGGCGCGTAGGTGTGCAGCAGGGTTTCCAGGTCCTTGGCGTTGTAGGCGTCGAGCTGCTTTTGCACGACGGCAATGGCGGTGTCTTGAATCACGTGGGTGGTTCCGAGAAAGTTATTGGTGAATGTGCGGTCGGAGTACTTGATGCAGCGTACGGCTAGGTTCACGCCACCTTCAAGCCGGCGTCACAGCGTTCCAGCATGTTCAGCTTTTCTCAGTATCCCGACCTGTCCGCATTATGCGGCACCGCGCTACGCCATCTGCTCGGCCAGCATATCTCGCGCGCGGGTGACGAAGCCGCTCTCGCCTTGGCGCGGCTCGAGCAATTGAAATTCGACAGCGGGTAGTGCCGGCAACTTATGTCCGCTTGCCAGCGCGGCAACGCCTTCGCACAGCGCGGATTCGTTCAGGCACGCCACGCCTAATCCCGCTGCCATGGCCGACTGCAGGCCCGCCACGCCGGACGCCACATGCGCCACGGTAAACGGCACCTTTGCCGCGCGCAGACGCTTGATGGTGAACTGGTGCAGCGAGCAGGTATCCGGAAGCACCAGCAGTCGCATCGGTTGATCGCGCTCAGGCGCAAGGCCCGTGGCGCCCATCCAGATAAGGCGTTCACGTCGCAGGGACTGGCTCGTTTTCGTGGCCTTCTGCTTGCGCGGGAGGGGGACCGATGCCGCGGCCTTGGGAGGCAGAATGCGCATGGTGAGGCCGACGTCGAAGTCGCCTGCCGCGTAACCGGCTTCGATCGCCCCACTCTTCAACACGGTCACGTGCAAACGAAGCTGGGGGTACGCCACATTGAGGCGGCTGAGCAGGGTGGCCAGATCGCCCGGGCGAAAGTAGTCGGTCACGCCCAGGCGGAGCTCGCCCGCGAGCGCATCGTCGTGCAGATCCCGCATCGCGCGATCCGAGAGCGCCACGATTTGCCGCGCATAAACGGCGAGCCGTTCGCCTGCTGCCGTTGCCGCCACGCCCGACTTGCTGCGCGTGAACAAGGGCACGCCGACGCGCGCCTCGAGCTTGCGCATCTGCTCGCTCACGGCCGACTGTGAAAGAAACACGCGAGGTGCCGCCGCCGTGAGGCTGCCGGCGTCGATCACCGCGACGAAGGTGTTGAGCTGTTCGCTATCTAGAACGGGCATGGGGCATCTATGTGAGAAACGGATGATATCCATCATATCTTTCCGTTATTCAAATAGCACACTCTTCTCCACAATGGGGTGTCGTTCATCTCTACGCTCATCCCACTTCCTTATCTGGAGTCGTCATGCCCCACATCGTTATTCACCTTTCCGGCACGCCCGATCCACAGTTGACGCGCAACGTTGTCGATCGCGTGATGGACCTTACGCAATCGGTGCTCGGCAAGCAGCCGCCCGTGATGGCGATCGCGGTGCAGTACATCGCGGCAGACGCGTGGTTCATCGGCGGGGACACGCTTGCGGACTTGAACCGCACGGCATTTCACCTGGACATCAGCATTACCGACGAAACGAATACCAAAGCGGAGAAAGCGCGCTATCTGCGTGAGATCCATGCGGCGATGGCGGCATTGCGGCCCGATCTGCATGAGGTGTCGTATGTGCATCTGATCGATGCGCGCGCAGCGGCGTATGGCTATGGCGGATTGACGCAGGAGTATCGCCACCAGCAAGTTGGCGTGTGAGATAAAAGGCGAGCGTGGGGCGCCCGCGGGTCAGGCTAACGCCCAACGATCGCTGTGCGATCGGTCAGTGATTATGTCGCGGCAGCGTGCGCGCCACGCGATGAAACTTCACAGCATCCTCGATCACCGCGCCTTCGGATAAATGTCCCACCGTGCGGCGATACATCATCTGCCATGGCGTGGCGTCGGCCGGAATCGCAGGTATCGTTTCTTCACGTAGACGCCGGGCGATTTCCTCATCGTCGACCAGGGCATCGCAACGTCCGCGGGTGAGATCGATGCGGATCACGTCTCCAGTGCGCAACCACGCGAGGCCGCCGCCGGCGGCGCTCTCGGGCGAGGCGTGCAGGATCGACGGGCTATCCGCCGTGCCGGACTGCCGGCCATCGCCCAGCGTAGGCAGGCTGTTGATGCCGCGTTTGATCAAGAAGTCGGGCGGTTGCATGTTGACCACTTCTGCCGAGCCCGGCCAGCCGATCGGGCCGGCGCCGCGCATCACCAAGATCGAATCTTCGTCGATGCCCAGCGCAGGGTCGTTGATGCGTTGGTGATAATCCTCCGAGCCGTCGAACACGGCGGCGCGGCATTCGAAGATGCCTTCGCGACCAGGCTCGCTCAGGTAGCGATCGTAAAAGCCCTGCGAGATTACGCTGGTTTTCATGATCGCAAAGTCGAACAGGTTGCCGCGCAAGACGAGAAAGCCTGCGCGCTCCTTGATGGGTTCCTTGAAGGCATAGATCACCTCACGGTCGTGCGACTCGCGACCGATGAGGTTCTCACCCATCGTGCGGCCGGTGACCGTCATGCACGAGCCATCGAGCAGGTTGTTGTGCAGCAGCTCCCACATGATGGCGGGCACGCCGCCGGCGCGGTGAAAGCGCTCGCCGAGATATGCGCCTGCGGGTTGCACGTTGGCCAGCAACGGGATGTCGTAACCGTACTTTTGCCAGTCATCCAGGGTGAGCTCGACGTTTGCATGGCGCGCCATGGCCATCAGGTGCGGCTGGGCGTTTGTGGAGCCGCCGAGTGCCGTGTTGGTACGTACGGCGTTGATGAAGGCGGCCCGCGTCATGATGTCCGACGGCTTCACATCGGCCAGCACCAGCTCGACAGCGCGCTTGCCGGTGCGATAGGCGATCTGGCCGCGTTCGCGATAGATGGCGGGGATGGCGGCGCAGCCGGTGAGCGACATGCCCAAGGCTTCGGCCATGGCGTTCATCGTAGACGCCGTGCCCATCGTGTTGCAGTGACCGAGCGACGGTGCGGAGTCGAGCGCCAATTGCAGGAATTCCTGCTCGTCGATCTCGCCGGCGGCAAGCTTGCGGCGCGAGCGCCAGATGACCGTGCCCGATCCCACCAGCTCGCCGTCATGCCAGCCGTCCAGCATTGGACCGCCCGAGAGCACGATGGCCGGGATGTCTACCGTGGATGCCGCCATCAGTGCCGAGGGCGTGGTCTTATCGCAGCCGGTGGTGAGCACCACGCCATCGATGGGATAGCCGTAGAGAATTTCCACCAGACCCAGGTACGCCAGGTTGCGGTCCAACGCTGCAGTAGGACGCTTGCAGTTTTCAAAGATGGGATGGGTGGGAAACTCGATGGGAATGCCGCCCGCATCCCGAATGCCGTCGCGTACGCGTTTGACCAGATCCACGTGCACGCGATTACAGGGCGTGAGATCGCTGCCGCTTTGCGCGATGCCGATAATGGGTTTGCCGGCGCACAGTTCCTCGGGCGTCACGCCGTAGTTCATGAACCGCTCCAGGTAGATCGCGGTCATGTCGATGTGATCGGGGTTCTGAAACCAGTCCAGCGAACGCAGGCGGCGGACGGGAGGGGAAGTGGCCATGGCGGTGTCTCTATCGTTTCGGGCGTTTTGGAGCGGAGCGATCAGCACGCGGCACGCCTACCCGATTGAGGGTGGACGACACGAGGCCTCTCAACAACATATCATTGGACGATACTCGGGTGAGCGACTCGACCCAATGGGTCGACGTCATCGGGCGAGCTGAAGAGGCTTGATAAGTTGGCCTGATGAGCCAGACAGATGCGTCAACCAGATGACCCGAACGATTCAACCGAGCGATCAGACCTACGCGTCAACGTGATGACGCGTCCCAACGAGGAGCACCGAATTGAAACTAGTGAGATATGGCATCGCCGGCCAGGAGAAGCCCGGTTTGATCGATGCGCAGGGCATATTGCGCGATTTGTCGGCGCATATCGCCGACGTGCGTGGTGAGCATCTGGGGCCTGATGCGCTGGCGCGGCTGGCGGCGTTGGATTCGGCATCGTTGCCCGAAGTGCGGGGCAATCCGCGCTTGGGACCCTGCGTGGCGGGCACCGGCAAGTTCGTCTGCATCGGGCTGAACTATTCCGATCATGCGGCCGAAGCGGGGATGCAGGCACCGTCTGAGCCCATCGTGTTCATGAAAGCGACCTCCGCCATCGTGGGGCCCAACGACGACGTGCTGATCCCGCGCGGGTCGGAAAAGACCGACTGGGAAGTCGAGTTGGCCATTGTGATCGGCCGCACCGCGAAGTATGTGTCGCAAGCCGACGCGCTGGATTATGTGGCCGGTTATTGCGTGGCGAACGACGTAAGCGAGCGAGCCTTTCAGATCGAACGCCAGGGGCAGTGGACCAAAGGCAAATCATGCGACACGTTCGGGCCGATCGGCCCGTGGCTGGTCACGCGCGATGAGGTGGCGGATCCCGGCGATCTGGAGATGTGGCTGAAGGTGAATGGTGAGACGATGCAGCAGGGCTCAACCCGCACGATGATCTTCGGCGTGGCGCATATCGTGTCGTATCTCAGCCAGTTCATGTCGCTGCAGCCGGGCGATGTGATCGCGACCGGTACACCGCCCGGTGTGGGCATGGGCAAGAAGCCGCAACGCTTCTTGAAGCCGGGCGATGTGGTGGAATTGGGTGTGGCCGGCCTGGGCGCGCAGCGTCAAACGATGCGCGCCGATTGACTACGGCTTGGTGCAGAGGTCGCTGTTGGCGGTGGTGCAGTTCAGGAGGTCGAAGGTGTAACGACCTTGCGCCTGACCACCGTCGATGTAGCCGTAGCGCAGAAATATGGCGTCGCCTTTGCGCAGGTTGGCATGTGTGCCCGACAACTTGATGTTTACCGCTTCCTTCTCTTCGTGGGTGCAGTCGTCGTCGTTGCGTGTGGCCCGCGCCTTGGCTGACTGCGAGAGCGCCATGCCGAACCGCGTAGTGACGATCTCGCGCTTGTCGGCGCCGATCTCGCGCACGATCTGCGGCTCGCTGGTGATCTCGCCACCCCAGTCGCACGCGATGACGGTCGAGGCCTGAGCGCTGCCGGCTGTCCATGCCAGGCACAGCACGGCTGCGATGGCGTAGCCCGCACCACGAATCTTGTTCCCTTCAACTTGACCAAACAACACGCACCGTACTCCTTGTGAAATCCGGCGCGCGGGTCATATCAAAGAATCGACGCGCCGCCCGCCACCGTGATCATGGCGCCGGAAGTGTAGCTGCTTTCGTCGGATGCAAGCATCACATACGACGGCGCCAATTCAGCCGGTTGGCCAGGGCGATCGAAGGGCACTTGCGTACCGAACTTGGCGACTTCCTCGGGCTTCATCGTCGAGGGAATCAACGGTGTCCATATGGGACCGGGCAGCACAGCGTTGGCGCGAATGCCGCGTTTGGCCAACGATTGTGCGAGGCCCGATGTGAAGTTGGTGATGGCGGCTTTGGTCGACGAGTAGGCCAACTGGTTTGCGACCGGCTTCTTGGCATTGATCGATGCCGTGTTCACGATGGACGCGCCGGCCTTCAAATGCGGCAGGGCGGCCTTGATCAGATAGAACATGGCGTGGATATTGACGGCGTAGTGTCGTTGCCAATCCTCGACGGTGATGTCTTCGATCTCATCGACCGGGTTTTGATACGCCGCATTGTTGACGACCACGTCCAGCCGCCCGAATTGCACCATGGCTTGCTTGACGATGCTTTCAGCATGCGCAGGATCGGCGATGTCGCCCGGAATCAGTACCGCCTCCCGGCCCGCTTCCTTGACCCACTTTTCAGTTTCCTTCGCATCATCGTGCTCATCCAGGTAAGACAGCACGAGGTCGGCGCCTTCCCGGGCGTAGGCGATGGCCACGGCGCGGCCGATGCCACTATCGGCGCCGGTAATGATGGCGACCTTGCCGGCCAGGCGGTCCGATCCACGATAGGTCGTTTCGCCGTGGTCCGGGCGGGGCGTCATGGCATTGGTTTTGCCTGGCGGCGTTTGCTGCGCGGTATCGAATGTGGGCTTCGGGTATTCGGGGATGTGCATCGTGGCCATGAACGCGGCTCCGGTTGAGGGAATGCCGGTTCAGCGCAAGATTGGTGCCGTGCGCTGCCTGGCCGAACCAACCGGGCAAGCAGTGCTGCGCCCCATGCGCCCCGCGCCACCCCGGGGGCTTGCGGCCGCAGAGCCTGCCGATCCTGCGATATGCTCGGGCCTTGGCAATCCTGCTTTCGCGAGCTTTGCGATACGACGATCATGATCCGGCTGTTACGCGCGCCCAATATGATGATGGCCCAGCACTGGGCCAACCTGCTTGAACAAGCCAACATCTCCTGCACGGTTCACAACCAGTATCTGCAAGGTGCCCTGGGCGATATCCCCACCGATCAGTGCGGGCCGGAAATCTGGATCGAGCATGCACGCGACGAGGTGCAGGCAAACGCATTGATCGATCAGAGCCGACGGGGTTCGACATCGGTCGCGCCGAACTGGCATTGCCCGGCCTGCGAGGAGTGGCTGGAGCCACAATTCGCGACCTGCTGGAACTGTGGCGCCTCGCGCGAGTCATAGCCCACATTGCATGCTGGCGGGTGGAAACTTGGTGCGGTGCACTGTCAGGAAAGGGAGGCGCAGCGCGTTCACCTCCGATCGGCCTGCTCACATTCTGCGGCACTTCGCTTGCTGAGGGACCCGGCCGGTGCGGACCGTTCCGGCCACTCAACGCGGGGCCAGGAGACGAACGGCGTTATAGTCCGGGCGGCGGTAAAAACCCCATTGCTTAAAAACACGTCATCGTGGCCCTGCGAATCGGCACGGCGCGGTGACCTCGAGATTAGATACGTGGCAAAGATAGTGATTGTGGACGACGACCCGGATGTGGTGGGTACGTTGCGAGAATGCTTGGTCGACGAAGGCCATGAGGTATATACCGAGGCCAACGGTTTGCATGCGCTGTCGACCATGTTGCACGTGCGGCCGGACCTCGCGCTTTCCGACGTGACCATGCCCGACATGGGCGGCGTGCCGTTGCTGACGGCCATGCGCGATAACGCATTCCTGGACGAAGTGCCCGTGATCATGATGAGCGCGACGCCCGAGTCGAAAGTGGCCGATCAGTGCAGCGGCTACGTCGCGTTTCTGCAAAAGCCGTTCACGATGAAGTCGCTCGTGGAAGTGGTGAACTGGCACCTGAGCGAGGCGGCCAAGCCGCGGACGCTGCGCCGGTAATTCGGCCGGTTGCACCGATTGGGCGGGCCGCTTTGCCCGCCAACAGGTTCACCAAGTATCATATGGGGTTGCTTTCACGCTTAACCGACAGGCGCCTGCCGCGCCCAAGATCACGCCCCATGACCACTATTCTGCCTCACCTCCCCACCGGCCAAAAGGTCGGCATCGCCTTTTCGGGCGGCCTGGACACCAGCGCCGCGTTGCTGTGGATGCGCCACAAGGGCGCCATTCCGTACGCCTACACGGCGAACCTGGGTCAGCCGGATGAGCCGGATTATGACGCCATTCCGCGCCGTGCCAAAGAATATGGTGCCGAGAACGCCCGCCTGATCGACTGCCGCAAGCAGTTGGTGGCCGAAGGCATTGCTGCGCTGCAAAGCGGCGCCTTCCACATTTCGACCGCCGGCATCACGTACTTCAACACCACCCCGATCGGCCGAGCAGTCACCGGCACGATGCTGGTGGCGGCGATGAAGGAAGACGACGTCAACATCTGGGGTGATGGCAGCACGTTCAAGGGCAACGACATCGAGCGGTTCTACCGCTACGGCCTGCTCACGAACCCCGATCTCAAGATCTACAAGCCGTGGCTGGACCAGGCGTTCATCGATGAGCTCGGCGGCCGTGCCGAGATGTCCGAATACATGCGCGCGGCCGGTTTCGACTACAAGATGTCGTCCGAGAAGGCGTACTCCACTGATTCGAACATGCTGGGTGCCACGCATGAAGCCAAGGATCTGGAACATCTGAATTCCGGCATCAAGATCGTGCAGCCGATCATGGGCGTAGCGTTCTGGCGCGACGATGTGGTGGTCAAGGCCGAAACCGTGAGCGTGCGTTTCGAGGAAGGTCAACCGGTGGCGCTGAATGGCGTGACCTACACCGACCCCGTCGAACTGCTGATGGAAGCCAACCGCATCGGTGGGCGTCACGGCCTGGGCATGAGCGACCAGATCGAAAACCGCATCATCGAGGCCAAGAGCCGCGGCATCTACGAGGCTCCGGGCCTGGCGCTGCTGTTCATCGCCTACGAGCGTCTGGTCACCGGCATCCACAACGAAGACACGATCGAGCAGTATCGCGACAACGGCCGCAAGCTCGGCCGTCTGTTGTACCAAGGCCGCTGGTTCGATTCGCAAGCCATCATGCTGCGCGAAACGGCCCAGCGTTGGGTGGCCAGCGCCATCACCGGCGAAGTCACGGTGGAACTGCGCCGCGGCAACGATTACTCGATTCTGGATACCGTCTCGTCGAACCTCACCTACAAGCCCGAGCGCTTGACGATGGAAAAGGGCGAGTCGACCTTCTCGCCGCAAGACCGTATCGGTCAGCTCACGATGCGCAATCTGGATATCGTGGATACCCGCGAAAAGCTGGGCACGTACGTGAAGGCGGGCCTTTTGGCGTCGCCGGCCGGATCGGCCCTCCCGCAACTGAAAGACACGACGAAGAAGTAAGCGTCGATCCTGCCCGCACACGCTGCGGCCGGGGTGAAGAGAAGGGCTCCTGCGGGAGCCCTTTTTCGTTGCCGCTAATACCCCGCATCAGAAATTCTGATTGGACGCGGTCGTTCTCCGAGGCCTATGGTGCCCCTACAACGATTAAAAACATACCGGAGAAGACAACATGGCACACGTCCGTCGTATTGCCCTGGCGCTGGCGCTTTCCAGCGCCGCCCTCGCCGTTCAGGCCGGCACCGTTACGGTGATCACCTCGTTTCCGAAGGACCTCACGCAAGCCTACAAGAACGCCTTCGAGAAGGCGAACCCGGGCATTACGCTGGAGATCCTGAACAAGAACACCGTGGCCGGGATCGCCTATGTGCGCGAGACGCCTGCCGGTCAGCGTCCGGATGTGTTCTGGGCGAGTGCGCCGGATGCCTTCGAGGTGCTCAATCGCGACAAGCTGCTGGCGAAGGCCGCCGATATCGCCAACCCGAAAGTGCCCGACAAGATCGGCAGCTTTCCGATCAACGATCCGGGTGGCATGTACTTCGGTCAGGCGCTGGCGGGCTACGGCATCATGTACAACACGCGCTATGTGAAGGCGAACAAGCTGCCGACTCCGGTGGAGTGGAAGGATCTGCTGGCACCCGAGTGGTTCGGTCATGTGGGCATCACGTCGCCGTCGCGGTCGGGCACGATGCATTTGACGGCAGAGACGATTCTTCAGGGCGAAGGCTGGGAGGAGGGCTGGCGCACGCTGCTGCGCATGTCGGGCAACAGCAGCGCAGTCACCGAGCGGTCGTTCGGCGTGCCGGATGGCGTGAACAACGGCCAGTTCGCAGCCGGCCCGGTGATCGACTTCTTCGGGCTGTCGAGCAAGTTCTCGAAGTTTCCGGTGGAGTTCGTGTATCCGAGCGAGACGGCGATCGTGCCCGCCAACATCGCATTGATCGAAGGCGCCAAGAACGCCGCCGAAGCCAAAACCTTCATCAAGTTCACGCTCGATCAGGCAGGCCAGGAAGTGCTGCTCGAGCCGAAGATCTCACGTCTGCCGGTGCTGCCGTATTCGGAATTGAAGGGCAAGATTCCGGAGGGCTATCCGGATCCCGCCGAGATTGCCAAGCGCAGCAAAGTGCACTTCGATGTGGACGTGTCGCAAAGCCGGTATTACCTCGTGCAGTCGCTGTATGACCAGACCATCACCTTCCGCTTGAAAGAGCTGCAGCAGGCCACCAAGGCGATCTACGACGCCGAACGCAAGCTGGGTGACAAGGCGAAATCGGGCAAGCCGGCCGAATTGCTGGCCGAGGCACGCAAGCTCACCTGGGACCCCTTGGTGAACGCGAAGCAGGCGGGCGACGCGGCCTTCTTGAAGACCTTTTCCGGTGACAAGCGCGATTCGGCCGTGAGCCAGCAGATCACGCAGCTGGAAGGCGAATGGAACGGCAAAGCGCGCGCCAATTATGAGCAGGCCGTGAAGCTGGCGAATCAGGCCGCCGCTCTTTAAGCCGCAGCATCATGAACCTGTCTCAACGCTATGGCCTGAGCAAGGGCCCGGTGGCGGCTGCGCTGCTGGTGCTCGTGTTCCTCGCCCTGTTTCTCATCGTGCCGGTGGCCACCGTGTTCTACACGGCGTTCGTGAACTCGGACGGCAGTCTGACGTTCGGCCACTTCATGGCGTTCTTCAATCAGCCGCTGATGCAGGAGGCGTTTTTCAATAGCCTTTACGTGGCCGGATGGTCGTCGCTGATTGCGTCGCTGATTGCGGTGCCGTTGGCGTACTTCACGGTGCGCTTCGAGTTTCGCGGCGCATTGATCATCCAGACGCTCGGCATCCTGCCGCTCATCATGCCGCCCTTCGTGGGGGCGGTGGCAATGCAGCTGATCTTCGGCCGGTCGGGCAGCGTGAACCTGCTGCTGGGCGAATGGTTCGGCATCAATCTGCCGTTGATGGAGGGGCTCAACAGCGTCATCTTCGTGGAGTCGCTGCATTACTTTCCGTTCATTCTGATGAATCTGGTGGTCTCGTTGCGCGCGATCGATGGTTCGATGGAAGAGGCGGCGTTCAACCTGGGCTCGCGCGGGTTCCGGCTCTTTCGGCGCATCATTTTTCCGCTGGCATTGCCGGGCTATGTGGCGGGCACGTCGCTCGTCTTCATCAAGGTGTTCGACGATCTGGGGACGCCGCTGGTACTGGGTGCGACCAATATGCTCGCGCCGCAGGCCTATTTGCGCATCACGCAGGTGGGCCTGGAAGATCCGCTGGGCTATGTGATCAGCGTGATCATCATCGCGTTTTCGATCGCGGCATTGTGGCTCTCGGCTCGGGTGTTGAAGGGCAAGGATTATTCCACGCTGCAAAAGGGGGGTGGATCGATCCAGAAGCGCAAGCTGGGCAAGGGCGAAAGCGTGCTCGCCTACAGCTGGATCTTCCTGGTGCTGCTGCTCGTGCTGTCGCCCCATATCGGTGTGCTGCTGTTGTCGTTTGCCAGCGTGTGGAGCTTCGCACCCTTGCCCGATGGCTACACGCTGGCGCACTACAACGCGGTGTTCGAAGACTCCAGCGGCATGATCGCCAATACGCTGCTGTATTGCGGTCTGGCGGCCGGCATCGACGTCATCCTGGGCACCGCGATCGCGTATCTGCTGTTGCGCACGCGGCTGCCTGCGCGCCATTGGCTGGACTGGTTCGCGTCAGCGGCATTGGCGATCCCCGGGATCGTATTGGCGATCGGTTTGCTGCGCACCTTCCGAGGGGTGGAAATTCCGTTTACCGGCGAGATGCTGACGTCGTCGTGGATCCTCATCATGATCGCGTATTCGGTGCGACGGCTGCCTTATGCGTTGCGCTCGTGCGTGGCGGCGTTGCAGCAAATCAATGTGTCGCTCGAAGAGGCGGCGCAGTCGATGGGGGCCAATCGCTGGCGCACGATCAAGCGGGTAGTGGTGCCGCTGATGGTGGGCGGCATGCTGGCGGGCTTCGTCACCAGCTTCATCACTGCAGCGGTTGAACTCTCGGCCACCATCATGCTGGTCACGCGCGAAAGCCAGGCACCCATGAGCTACGGCATCTATCTGTACATGCAAAGCCCGTCGGGCCGCGGGCCGGGTGCGGCGCTCGGGGTATTGGCGGTATTGGCCGTGGCCATCGGCACCTACGCCAGTCATCTGTTGATCGAACGCACGACGGCGCGACAGCGCCTGGCGCATGCCGAATCGGAACTTCCGGAGCTCAAGACATCATGAAGAAAGTCAGCGTCGAATGCCGCAATATCTCGCTGTCTTACGGCAAGACGGAAGTGTTGAAGGATCTCAACATCGTGATCGAGCCGGGTGAGTTCTTTGCCCTGCTCGGCCCCTCCGGATCGGGCAAGTCCACGTTGCTGCGCCTGATCGCCGGATTCAACCGGCAGTCGCAAGGCACGCTACTGGTGGATGGCAAGGATGTGAGCAGCAGCCCGCCCTGGAAGCGCAATATCGGCATGGTGTTCCAAAGCTATGCCTTGTGGCCGCACATGACGGTGTGGGACAACGTGGCTTTCGGGCTGGTGGAGCGCAAGCTGCCGCGCAACGAGATTCGCGAACGAACCGAAGCGGCTCTGGCACTCGTGGGGCTGTCGCAATATGCGAAGCGGCGGCCCAATGAGCTGTCGGGCGGTCAGCAGCAACGCGTGGCGTTGGCGCGCACCATCGTGATCGAGCCGCAGGTGCTGTTGCTCGATGAGCCGCTGTCCAATCTGGATAAGAAGCTGCGGGTGCAGATGCGGCGCGAGCTGCTCTCGCTGCAACGGCGCCTGGGTATCACCACGATCTTCGTCACGCACGATCAGGAAGAAGCGATGACGACGGCCGACCGCATGGCGGTGCTCGATCATGGCGTGGTGCAGCAGATCGGGTCGCCCAATACGCTGTTCGACTTTCCGGTCAATCGTTTCGTAGCGAACTTTGTGGGCACGATGAACGTGCTGGAGGGCGCGGTGAAGGAGCGCACCAGCAATAGCCTCGTGCTGGCAGTGGAAGGCGTGGGCGATCTGCAGTTGCCGGTGGCGGGCGAAGTGCCGGATACGGCGCGCCTGGCGGCCAGTTTCCGGCCGCACACCGTGCAGATCGACATGGCCGGTGGCAACGGCGACGGCCGCTATGTGTGGCTGCCGGGTGTGGTGCAGGCCAGCGAGTTTCAGGGCGAATTTACGCGCTATGAAGTGCAGGTGGGCGATCGGCAACTCACCGCCGATCAATCGCATTTGGCGGGCTTGTCGATCTTTCCGATCGGCGCACCCGTGGCCGTAGGCCTGGAACCGAGTCAAATCCGCCTTTTGGCGGCATGATTCGGTTATGGAGATTTATCAGATTCGTGCGTTCGTGAAGGTGGCCCGATTGGGCAACCTGACGCGCGCTGCCGAATCGTTGTCGCTCACCCAGCCCGCCGTGACTGCGCAGATCAAGGCGCTCGAGCAAAGCCTGGGCGTGGCGCTGTTCGATCGTGTGGGCGGTCGCCTCACATTGGCCCGCGCTGGAGAAGCGTTGCTGGTCACGGCTGAAGCGCTGCTGGCGCAGGGCAACCAACTCAAGGCCGAGGCGCAGGCGCTGCAAGGCGCGCTGCATGGCGTGCTGGAAGTGGGCGTGCCCAGCGAGCAACCGGATTTCCTGCGTCTGGGTGAGCTCGCCAGCCGCGTGACGCGGCATCTGCCGTTGGTCGAACTGCAGACCTATGTGCTGGCCACCGGCGCGCTGGCCGAGCAGGTGGGCAGCGGAAAATTGGCGGCTGCGCTCACGATCGCGGCCAATCCGCCGCGCGGCCTGCAGTGGATGCCGCTGCGCAGCGTGCGGTATCGCGTGGCCGTGCCCAACGATCTGGCCGATGGTGTGAAGAAGGGCGGTTGGCAGGAGCTGGCGCAACTGCCGTGGTTGGACGGCCCGGCGGGGAGCCATACGCATCTGCTGTTGCGCGATATGTTCGAGCGCCACGGCTTGCGGCCGCGCGTGGTGATGCAGAACGACGATCACGCCAACCTGAACGCGATGGTGCGGGCAGGCGCAGGATGCGCGTTGCTGCGCGAGGAAATTGCGCTGCAGGGATCGGCGGCGGGCGATTTTGTGGTGTGGGGATCGGCCAAGGCCGACGGCACGCTGGGCTTTATCGTATCGCCCGAACGCGCGGGCGAGCCGATGCTGGTGGCGCTGGCGTCGATGCTGCAACGAACCTGGGCGACATTGCAATCTAAGGATTGATGTTCTGTATCCGGATGGGAGGCGGTGCGCTTGATTATTCAGCCTGACGCTGCAGTGTTCGCCGATGGCGTGCGGCTGCGGTGAGGTGTGCCCAGTTGGGGCGCACGGCCCTTGCCGCACGGCGGGTCTCGCATCGTGGCTATGTCGTTGGTGGTTGATTGTTCGATTATTTTGAACAAAGACATCAATGTTGTCCGCTTTATCAAGCGACTGGAACGGCAGACACTGAGGGCTTACCTATTCAAGGAGCCTTGCCATGTCGTCCAATCCCCAGAAAGTCGCGCTCGTTACCGGTGCCTCGCGCGGTATCGGCGCGGCCGTCGCCCAGCGTCTCGCCCGCGATGGCTTTGCCGTGGTCATCAATTATTCGGGTGACGCGAAGCCCGCAGAGGCGCTGGTGGACGAGATTGCCGGTGCGGGCGCGCGTGCTGTCGCCATCAAGGCGGATGTGTCGGATCCGGCCGCTGTAGGCGCGATGTTCGATCGCATCGATGCCGAATTCGGCGGATTGGATGTGCTGGTGAACAATGCCGGCATCATGACGCTATCGAACATCGCGGAGACCGACGACGCCGTGTTTGATCGGCAGATCGCCGTCAATCTGAAGGGCACCTTCAACACCTTGCGTGAGGCCGCCAAGCGCCTGCGTGACGGCGGGCGCATCGTCAATTTCTCCAGCTCGGTGGTGGGCATGTTGCAACCGGGGTACGGCGTGTACGCCGCTACGAAGGCGGCGGTGGAGGCGATGACGAGCGTGCTGACGAAGGAATTGCGCGGGCGCGGCATTACCGTCAACGCGGTGGCTCCAGGTCCTACGGCCACGGATCTTTTCATGAACGGCAAATCCCCCGAACTGGTCGACCGCCTGGCCAAAATGGCACCGCTCGAACGCCTGGGCGAGCCTGAGGATATCGCCGCCGTCGTGGCCACCTTGGTCGGCCCGGATGGTGCATGGATCAACGGGCAAACGCTGCGGGCGAATGGCGGCATCATTTGAGGTGCGCATAGCGGTCGGCCAGGATCATCTTCCCGGAAATCGTTTTACAGATCGCTTATGCTCTGGCTCCCCTTATTGCATCGCCCGCCCGGCGCTCGCCCTTCGCATGTCCTCTTTGCTCGATACCTGGAAACCGCGTCTCATTGCCTTGGCCACCGCCGATGTGCATGACGACGATGGCGCGCACGACATCAATCACCTGAACCGCGTGTGGAACGTGGCGCAAACGCTGCTGGCGGATCACCCGGAAGCCGACGCCATGGTGGTGCAGGCAGCGGCTTATCTGCACGATCTGGTGAACCTGCCCAAGAACCATCCCGATCGCGCGCAAGCCTCCACGATGGCCGCGCGCCTGGCCTGCGAGCGCCTGACTGAGGCAGGTTTTCCGGCGGAAAAGCTCCCCGGCGTCGCTCACGCCATCGAAGCACACAGCTTCTCGGCTGGCATCACGCCCACGACGATCGAAGCGCAGATCGTGCAGGATGCCGATCGGCTGGATGCGCTGGGCGCCGTGGGCCTTGCCCGCTTGTATTACACCGCCGGGCGCATGGGGTCGGCCTTCGCGCATCCCACCGATCCGTTGGCCGTGCATCGCGAGCTGGACGATCAGGCGTACGCGCTGGATCACATCGAGCGCAAGCTCGCCACGTTGCCGGCCAGCATGCAAACAGATGCGGCGCGGCGCTTGGGCGAAGCGCGCATGGTGATGCTGCGGGCCTTTCGCGACACATTTGTGGCGGAATGGGGCAACGCTTGAGCAGCAACCCACGGTGCAGGAGCGGGCGCTAAACGCTCTCGCGTTGCTGCAACAGAAACGGGCGATCGATCTGACGCGCCAACGAAGCGATATCACCCTGCGTGACCCCGACCGCTGCGAAATGCGCTTTCCATGTGGACACCGCATCGCAGACCTGTTGGATCTGTTGACGTGCCTCGCTCATCTTCAGGCCAAACAAGGCGTGCTGTGACAGGGCGTTGGAAAGGGTCGAGGGTCGGCCGGATTGCCCAGCCACCACAGGTAGAGGGCGTCGCCTGGCCTGTACTGTTCGATGTTGAATGAGGTCACTGATCACTCGCCTTGTTTGGCCGACCGGTTGCCACGGCATGCGATGGGCGCTCGATATCTTTGCCTGCCCCCTTGACCACGTTCGCACGCGATCGAACCGCCCGCTGGCTGGTGACCGCTCGGATATTTTGCTCCAGCGCTCCGCGATCGAGTTCCGGTGCGGCGAGCTCCGGGAGGGCGTGCGATCGGCCAACCAGCCAAAGCGCAGTCGCGTAGGCGCCCATCGAAACACTGGGATCGCCTTTTTCGAGACGTACCAAGGTGGGCTCGGACACGCCGATGCGTTGCGCCCACGACTTTTGAGTCTCCTTGCGACGCTTTCGCGCGATCGCAAGATTCAGCCCCAATTCGCGCAACTGTGCGCGAGCCGCAGGGGGAAGGGAGTCGATGGCGTCGGATCGTTTGGGCATACATATATGTTAGCTCGAATGCTGAAAAACTTATATATATGATCGCTCAGAGTCGGAGTGCGTTCTGTCGCACCTGTAACGGCGGGCTCAACCGGGCGGCTGCTAAGATCGCCGCACCCGAAGCGTGCGGCTTCTCGCGCCGCGTTCGCATCTGTTCAACCGAATGTTCTGACGCCTGGAGGCCACGCATGACACGCCCTCGTTCGCTCGCTCTGACCGCTGCCTTCGCGATCTGCGCCACAACCACCGCCTTTGCCCAATCGGATCGCGAGGTCGTCGAGACGACCGTTGCCCGCAGCGCCAACGTGTGCCCGGGGCACAGCAAGGATCGCACGACGCCGGCCGTCAAACTGGTGCCGGTGGGCGGCCTGCGCGTGCTGCTGGATAAGGGCCTGGTGATGTGCCCCGACCGCCGGCTGGATACCGATGCGCCGGTCGTCTGGTACGGCCAGTGGGGGGTGTACGCCTGGAATCCCGAGATCGACGGCGCCGGCAAAGTGGTGGCCGCTCAGGTCGACCGGATGACGCGCAGCGAGGACTTCCCCACCGACACGCGCGTGTGGAGTGCAATGGGCGAGGAATTGAAGCAACGCACCGTGCCTGCGTTCGAGCCGCGTCCCGGCGCGGCCGTACGCGTGAAGGTGCAGTGATCGGTGGCCGCATGATCTGCGCGATGCGGCGATTGACGTGCGCCCTGCTCTTTGCGAGCGGCCTTGCGCAGACGCCGCTCGCCGCCGCGATGGCGAGACCTGAGATCGAGGCCACGCTTGCGGCCGCCATGACGCAGATCGTGGATCAGTACGTTGACCCGGTCGACCCGCGCATATTGATGGCGAACGGGTTGCAGGCATTGAAGGCGCTGCCGGGCGCCGAACAACCGTCGCGCCAGGCCGCGATTGAGCAGTCCGTGGTGGCCGCGCAGCAGGCCGAGGGCATGACGCCGCAGACTCGAATCCTGGCCGGCGAGATACTGCGTTTCGCCGACGGCGCGCCGCGCGAGACGGCACTAAATGCAGCGCTGCGCGGCATGGTGGCCAGTCTGGACGCCTATAGCCGGGTCGCTACGCCCGCCGAGCTGGCGCCGCCGCCTGCGTCGGTGGGCCTTGAGCTGACGATGCGTGACGGCGCGCTGACCATCGTGCGCCCGCTGCCTGGCAGCCCGGGCGAGCGCGTCGGTATTCAGGCGGGCGACATCGTTACCAGTATTGATGGCCGTGCGACCGAGCGCTTGCCGCTCCCCGAAGCGGTTGCATTGTTGCGCGGCACGCCCGGCACCCCCGTCATGGTCGCGCTGAGGCGGGCGGGCGCGGGGGACACGATCGTCGTGCAGCCCGTGCGCGGCCCGGTGCAGGCACCGCCCACCGTGCGTTGGGAAATGCACGGCGCGGTGGCGGTGATCCGCGTCGCCGCGTTCGACAGCACAACCGGCGGCAAGTTGCGAGAGGCGTTCGATGCCGTGTCCGCCCGCGCCGACGCGCCGTTGGCAGGCCTCGTGCTGGATCTGCGCGGCAACGCCGGCGGGCTGCTCGACGTGTCCGAACAGGTCGCCGGGCTGGTTTTGCGCGAAGGGTCCAGGATCGGCAGTCTGCTTGGCCGCACCCCAGCCGATGCCCGCCCGTTACGCGCCCGCGACCATGTCGTGCCGCATGATGTGCCGGTGGTCGTGCTCGTGGATCATCGCACCGCTGCCGGCGCGGAGATCGTGGCGGCTGCGATGCAGGATCACCGCCGCGCCTTGCTGATCGGTGCAAAGACCGTGGGTGCCGGTACCATCCAGACGGTGCTCGCGTTGCCCACCGATCAGGGGGCCCTGGTGCTGACCACGGCCCGGGTGCACCGCGCTGGCGGCGACCCGCTGGATGCGGTGGGCGTATCGCCGGATTTGCTGCTCGATGACGCCACCCGGCAGATCGCCGTGCATGCCGACATGGCAGCCGACTTCAACCCCACCGTGCTGCAGCAGGTGCGTACGGCGGTGGCCACCGCATCTGCGGGTGCCGACGTGGCCGTGCTGGCGGCGCTGGCCGCCCTCAAACCCGCGACCAGCAAGCCTCAGTAGCGCTGCGGCGGCTTGGGTTCCGTTCAAGCAAACGGCCGTGCCGGTCATTACCCGGCAAGGAAATCGATGATCGTCGCGTTGAACGTTTCGGTGCATTCTTCAGGCACCCAGTGTCCGCAGTTCGGAATCACCACACCTTTCATGTTGGTGGTGTGCTTCGCAAGTTGATCGACCTGGAACTGCCCTACCGACACGGGCGATCCGCCGCCAATGGCCATCGTCTTCATCGTCAGCTTGTTCTTGAACAGCGGAATGTTGCGGACCTGCGTTTCGGGAAGCGCGCGATAGTATTCCATCGCGGCGTGGAACGACTGCGGTTTGGCATAGGAGCGCGCGTATGCACCAATCAACTCCGGCGTGAACACTGCCTTGTTGACGGCGTGCGACTTGATGAAGTGATCGAAAAAGATGTCTTCACGCCCTGCGACCAGCTTCTCCGCAAAATTGCCGCCGGCGGCAAAGAAGCTGAAGTGCCACATGGGTGACTCGCCTTGAGGCGTGAAGAACGGGAACGTATAGATGCCTTCATCGGGAAGGGGGGCTTCCATGAAGACCACATGCTTGAAGTCTTTGGGATGCTCGGCCACCATCGGGAAGGTATTCCAGTTGCCGATGTCGTGCGACACGAGATCGAACGGTGCATCCGGGCTATGCGACTTCGCGAACTGATGGATCAGTTTGGCCACGTCCTGCCCGGCATAGGACTTGGGCGCCTCCGATTGGCCCAGCCCAGGCAGATCGATGGCGACCACGGTATGGGTTTTGGCGAGCAGCGGCATGATCTGGTGCCACTCATACCAGGTTTGCGCGAAGCCGTGAACGAGCAAGACCATCGGCCCCTGGCCGCCCTTCAGGTAATGCAGCTTGACGCCGTCAACGGTCTGATAGGCGGGTGTGAATCCGGGTGGCGCAGGAAACTCTTCCGGCGGCACGTCTGGCGCTGCCGACACCTGCGATGCGAAGAGCAGTGCAACGGCGAACATCGCTTGCTTCAATAGTCTTTTGAACATGGCATTCTCCTTGGTAAAACGAGGGGGGCTCAGGCGTTGGTCATGCGGACTGCCGACGGACGTCTCGACTGGCGTGCGAGTTGACGCGCGATCGCTGCGCCGATGCCAGGGCGTGCTCTAGCGACCAGGGCGCGCTTGCCTTCAAGCGATGGCATCGGTAACTCTATTTCTGTGTTGATCGACATAGAATAAAAATGGCGCCGCCGATGTGTCAAGATAAATATATGTCGATCAACACAGAATTTAGGGATGTTATGGCTGGTAGAGGAAGACCGAGAGCATTTGATCGTGACGAAGCCCTTGCCCGCGCAATGGAGGTGTTTTGGGACAAGGGCTTCGAAGCTTCGTCCATGAACGATCTGATCGCGGCAATGGGCATCGGGTCGCCCAGCCTCTATGCCGCGTTCGGCTCGAAGGAAGCGTTGTTCCGTGAGGCCGTGGAGCGCTACGTCACCGTGGATGGGGCAGATATCTGGGCGGCAGTCATGTCTGCAGACACCGCCTATGGCGCGGTCGAGGCGTTTCTGATGACGACCGCCCGCGCATTTACCCGAAGGGACAAGCCGCGCGGATGTCTGGTGACCCTATCGGGTCTCCACGCCAATGAGGCAAATGAGGCATTGCGTGCCGAGCTGGTGGCCAAGCGCGCGCAGAAAACACAGGACCTCGCCCTTCAGCTCGCGCGGGGGGTCGAGAGCGGTGAGATTGCGCCCACGGTCGATCTGGAGGCGGTCGCGCGCTTTTTCGTGACGGTGCAGCAAGGGATGTCGATCCAGGCCCGCGACGGTGCCAAGCGTGCCGCACTTGAGAAGATTGCAAGGTCGGCGCTGGCGGCGTGGACGCCCCTGACTACACCGTCGGATTGATAGGCGACGCGTAAAGGCGAGGCGTCATCCGAGCCAGGAACTGCTGTGCATATCTGGGTGGCCAAAGGGTCAGTGGGTCGCCGGCAGCCAGCAACCGTCGTGGTTTATTACGAAAAGCCTGATTTGTGTCCTGCAACTGATAGGTGTTAATAAACTCCGTCGATTTCTGAGGCGCTAAGTCGTTGAATTGACATGGTAAGAAAATCTATAAGTTTCAATGGTAGTTCGTCGGGTTTACAGATTAAGGAGGACTTGGTGTCGAGTTTGAAAGATAGTCCGTCGACAGAACAGGCGCGCTAGACGAAGCGCAAAAGATCGCATCGTGAAATGTAGTCCCATCTTATTGGTGCAACAGCTACTCATAGCCACGGGCAAGTTATCGAACGCGTTGGGCATTGAAATGATAATTCATGCTAGATGCCAACCCATGCGATCATGAATGGAATAGATTGCCGAACCGCCGCTGGGCCTATGTTTCGCTAACAGGATTATCAATGACGATCGATTTGCCACCGCCACCGCCACCGCCACCGCCACCGGCACAATTAGCACCGGTACCAGTACCGCCAACGTTACCGCCACCGCCTTTTTCTGAGGCTTACACAGGGCAAGAGGCCTACTGTCCTCCAGGAACTAGGGATTTCTTACCACTTACTGCTAGGTCATTTCAGGTATTTAGGCCTCTCGACGAAATTGACGAGGCGTCCATCCGTGGAAATGCTGAAAGGCTATCCGAGATGTTTTCAACTGCTTTGCAAATCCCTAACCTAGGTTTCTTTGCGGGCAGTGGAACGTCACTTGGAGATGTTGGTGGCCCGAGTATGTGGCGACTTTGGCAGTTGGCAATGTGCGATGGTAATGGTGACAAGGTATCTGAGACCGCTGCTGAGACGATTGCTAGTGTTCGATACAGCTGGATTGACACGCCAAATATTGAGCATTTCCTGTCCCAATGCGACGCCTATCTAGGCTTCAACGATGATGCAATCGTAAATGCTTTCGTCAATAGAGTTAAGGGCGTCATCCTTGAAGCGTGCTCTCAGTTCGTTGACAACCCGCACTCCGACTTATCCGCGTACCGAACTCTTCTTCAGAAGTTAGCACGCCGGCGAGTGCGTGACCCGCGTTTAAAGGTTTTCACCACCAACTACGACACGTGCTTCGAAACGGCGGCATCGGAGCTGGGGATGGTCACAATTGATGGGTTTTCGCATACGAGGCGACGTAGGTTCGACGGTCGGCACTTCTCCTACGACATTGTTCGTCGGGATACGGATAGCCACGAATTCGCGGAAGGCGTCTACCAACTTCTGAAGTTGCATGGTTCGGTGAGTTGGAGTCGACTAGGCACAGAAATATATGAGACCGCAACACCTTCGGCGGAATCCGCGTGCCTTATATATCCAGCCAAAGGAAAGTATCAACAAGCATTTCTTCAACCACACTTGGAAATACTATCTCGTTTCTTAGAATTCATGAGGCAACCGAATTCGTGCTTAGTGGTTGCTGGATTTGGATTTAGTGACGACCATCTATCGGAGCCGATCTACTCAGCCGCTCGATCCAACCCAAGCATGAGAGTTGTTATTGCCGATCCAAAGTGTGTCGCGCACATAAATAATGGAGGTCGCTACGGCTCAAGCATTTATTGGCGAAAGTTTTATGAACTCGCGCTTGAGGGCCAAGACATCCATTTTATTAACGGATCGTTTAGCACCTTGGTTGATCACATACCCTACCTGCGCGCTGCGACTCCCGCGGAGCAGTTAGCCAATGCAGTCAAACGTGTTGGGCGAAACGGCTGATCAAATGAAATCGAACGGAATACTGATTAACGCATTAAAGATAGGTGTTGTATCGAGTGTGGCCGCCCAGGTCATCAAGGTGAATTTGGCGCATGCCGGTGAGGTTAGTGGACACTACTCCGGTCAGAACCGTTACGGTAGGGGTGAGGTCGGCGAGCTAGTGTTGATTGAAGGACAGCAAGCTATTGTGCTCGGCCGAATTATTGAGGTGGGTCTTCCCGAAAGAGATCGAAGTGAGATCAGCCAAGATTTTTCTGGCATGCGTCAAATTGATGTGGTTGGTACAGTGCGCTTGTTAGGGTCGATCAACCCAAGGTCACTCATGGTCACGGCAGGAGTCAGTTCGTATCCTCGGCTTGGAGACCGTACTTACTCAGCTCCTGCCTCATTTATCTCGCAGATTCCACTGCTTACTTCTAAGGGCGTAGATAGCGAAGTCCCATCGGTTGCGTTGGATCTTGGCCAAATACCGGGAGACAACGCTTATCCAGTTTCGATCACACCAGAGAAGCTATTCGGTCGACATTGCGCAATTTTAGGTTCAACCGGTGGTGGGAAAAGTTGGACAACCTCAAAATTAATCGAAGAATGTAGGAAATTTAAGTCGAAGACGGTGCTCATCGATGCCACAGGAGAATATCGCTCCCTGGCCGGCGACGATACGCTGCATTGTCACCTAGGTGAGCCAATTAATCGCAACTCGGACTCGATTGAAGTTGCGTTGCCGCCAACAAGCTTCAACGAGTCAGATTTCATAGCGTTATTTCAACCCTCTGGCAGGACGCAAGGTCCGAAGTTGCGAGAGGCAATTAAAAGTCTAAGATTAGTGGCACTTGCTCCAAGCGAATTCCCAAATGGTGTGGTAGATAAAGTTAATAAGGCGAAGCAAACTTACCGAGCCGCGATGACGGCAGGTAACAATTCAAGCCTAGTTGGAAATCCGAACCAGCCTTTTGATCCAAGTTATTTGGTGCGTCAGGTAGTGCAAGAGTGCTGCTACCCCGATGCCGGATCGGATCGATTGGATCGATGGGGCGCTGCAAGTAACGAGCTCTCCTACTGTTCGTCACTATTGACACGCATTATGAGTGTAATGGATTCGTCTTCTTTACGCTGTGTATTTAGTCCTTCCCCGGCATTGCCGAATCTTGTCCAGTTAATAGACGAGTTCACAAATAGCGACAAACGCCTTTTTAGAATATGCCTAAGTGCGATCGGCTACGAATTTAACGCTCGTGAGGTAATTGCGAATGCAATCGGACGGGTACTGCTGAATCGAGCCCGGCATGAAAAATATAGGGAAACGCCCGTGCTCGTTATCCTCGATGAGGCGCATCAATTCCTGGGCAAAACAATTGGAACAGAAGATGATCTACAAAATCTGAATGCATTCGAATTGATTGCGAAAGAAGGGCGAAAGTACGGCTTAAACATTTGTTTAGCTACCCAGAGACCTCGCGATATTACGGAAGGCGTTTTGAGCCAAATGGGAACGCTGCTCGTGCACCGGCTGACGAATGATCGTGATCGTGAAGTTGTAGAGCGCGCGTGTGGCGAGTTAGATCGCACCGTGGCAGCGTTTCTGCCAAACTTGAAGCAGGGAGAAGTCGCCATGGTGGGTGTTGATTTTCCAATTCCGGTAACTATTGCGATAGGGCGACCTGTACAGCCCCCACTCTCGGACGGTCCAAGCTTTCAGCGACTATGGTCACGATAGGACATCGACACTAGTGCATGGTGCGCGATCGATGATCTGGCTCTCGGTTATGACATCGCTTCGTTCTTCCTTTGCGAATGTCGCAAACACGTAAGTTGACTACATCGCAGCCACGTAATTTGCTGTCATTGACTAGGTCAATAGCGCCAGATCTCGCACTTGCTCGGCAAGAAGGGGAGGTTTGCGGATCGCACAGATTTCTTGCAGCTTCACCAGAGCCCTTTGGCTATCAAGCCTCCCCTTGTTCTAAGTAACGATCAGTTTTGATTCATTGATATTCCATGTTTCATGGGGGTCTCCTTCTATGAAAGGAATCCCGTTTTCGCCAAACAAAAGTATGCTTCCGACCCGTTGCTGTTGTTCGAGCTTCCGCTATCTGCTTCTGCAATGCGGCGAATGCAGCTAGCTCCTGGTGGGCTTACGCGACGCGGCTGCCGTTGGTCACAAATTCAATCGGTAGCCCGATTGCTGCTCGACATGCATGCCGCCTTCATTCGGGCATACGTGTGGCCTTAGCCGCTAGGCTGGCGCACTCTTCGATAAGCGAATCCAGGACAAATTCGAGCTTGCTGACGTCGTAACGCCCATCACGGATTGATTCTGCGGTTTGGCGAAGAAAGAGCTTCGTGTACTGCTCTTTGTATTGAAGAGCTCCCTGGTACACGTCAGGTTCCCTCTTCAACGCAGTCCACAGGACCTGAGCGGATGGCCGGCCATCCCTGCGCAGATCCAAATAGCACTCAATGGCAGCGGCTCGGTTATTAATGTCCGATGTGTGGATGCCGTCGGGGCCTTGCGTAGTGAATCTGCGGAATTCCTCGAGGTCTGGCAAGACCAGGATCCTCATGTTGTCGGGTAGGCAGAACAGGCTAGCCCGATGCGCTGCATCGACGCCTTCAACATCGTTGTCAAATAGGAAAACAATTTGGTTTTGTACATCGATCTTGGCGAGGCCCTCGGCAAAGTTGACCAAACTGCCGGTCCCAGAGAACGGATGCCGTTCACTGATATCAATGAACTGGAAAAAGTCAGCGACGTCTGGCCTTAGGAGGTTAAGCGCATGACTCAGGATGTGCACGTCGGAACTCCCTTCAGTTGCCACCAACGTCCGTTGACGGCGCGTGGGCCCGGTTCGCACAGCCTCTGGCTCGATCCAACCGCTGTTGACGAGCGGGGCATAAGCCCACTCCACTGGCAGATCTAGATTGCCTGCGCATTCCGCCAAAAGCCTCAACGTGGCATAGGGTCCGAGCACATTGACGACCTGTACGAAGTAACTTTGCTCGGAGTGCGGGTCAGGCTCGTTGTAGCTATCCCGGGGAATTCGGGGGATTAATGTGCAACCAAGGAAGCGTCCCTGGTTGCGCTCGCGTGTGCCGGGTTCGATGCCCCAGTCTTCCTTGGAGTTTAGGCTGTCAATCGGGTGATCTCGGACGAAATCCAATAGTCGATCGAATGGCAGGGGAGTTAGGCGCTTACGATCGAAATCGTCATCGCACATGTATGCCTCAATCTCCCGCCATTCGGTAGCCAGCAGGTCGTAGTTCTGACGAACGACTTCAAGTCGGATACCCATTAACTCTAAGCGTGGGAGTACCGCGCCTAGAGGGCGCCTAAGAGTCTTGCGGTAACTGTCGATTCCATCCTCCTCAGGCTCGAAAGGAAGTTCTACGCGGTCCTGCTCCTGAAAGAGCGGCCCATGGTGCAATTCGATGCCGTTCTTGCTCCAGTCAATCATGTTGCCATTGATGTCGAGGGTCACTTCGGTGCCCATGATGCCTCGCCGTGGAGAAAAAATTGGTAATGGTCAGTTAAACGACCGGGGGGCTTCAAATTACTGATAGTCAGCTCTGGGCCATGTTAGACGCGCTCGCCGCTCGTGCATTTTGCCATTAAAAACTCGGGCAGCTTTCGTGGAACGCACGTCTGCTCGTCGAGTCAACTATAGACCTAGAGGATCGCGAAATGCTCGTTCAAATTCATGGTAACGCAGACCTCCTTCCGGCACAGGGGCAGCTAGAAAAGCTCTGAAGCTAATAGATGCGATCTCGTATGGTCCTCCGATTGATCTGGAGTAACGCAGCCGTCAACATTCCTCGGTTGATTACAACTCATCGTCGGATCGTTAGGTTGCCCTGACCCAAGCAGTAGGCCGTGGATGTGATCATCACTTTCCGCAAGCGCACAGAGTGACAGCAGTCGTAGGTTAACCAGCCATGACGCTCGTCGATATGGATCCGACCAGATAGGACTCTCCGCATTGCGCAACTCGTATCCCGGTGGCCCGTTGGTGTATTCACAACGCTCGAAGTGAGCTCGAATCCATGAGCGGGGCACCGCGTCGAGAACGTGGTCAGGCACACATGCTTCAAATTTATAGTTCACCAAATCTAAGCCGCGAAATGCATAGAGCTCTTTTGCAGCGCGCCTAAAACGACTTTCGTTTGCTCGCTCAACGTGAACTACTTCCGACAATGCGAGTGACATCTTCTGGAATCGAGAGAGAACTGGCGAAAGTGAGGCTTTGACAAGAAAGTCGCGAGATTTCACGCCCATCAGCGACGATATAGAGGCTGCCTTTAGCATCGCCTCTGGGTCACACAGCATCAAGGCACATTGGTGATGTGGGCATGCGTAGAGACCTGCAATTTGGTGTTCGCGATGCCAGTAGCCGCAGCCGTGCAATGTCAAATCCTCGTTCAGGCAGGAGGGGCAATACTTGCAAGGCAATGTCATCAATTCGATCTCGATGATCTCGTCCAGTTCCTCGTCGTAGTCGTCAATATCTCCTCCCCAATTTTGAATTCTTAGTCCGGTGAGGGAGACCAGTGTGTGCATTCGAAGGTAGTCCGATTCGTCCATGCCGCACGCTCTTGCCAGGAGACGGTGGTGATGAAATCGTGTGAGTCCACTGTGACTGGCTTCGCCCCGAAATTTTTGAAGGGCAGCCAGAAACTCGTAGTTGCTGGTGAAGTTGTTGGCAGCGGTGAGGCGCGCTAGATGACCGGAGATGAACTCGTTTGGAAATGGGCGAGGGAGGAACATTTACTCAGGACTTTCGATGTTGGGTTGAAGAAGCTCAGTGATTGAGGTGATGCTACTTTCATGCGAATGGGTGTGTAGGACGGTGTGCACTCTCCTGTATCGAACATGATTTGCTAGCACGAGCGCATGGCGTGGACGGAAATGCAGGATTGCTAATGACGCGATGTATGTGGCTCGTAAACTTGCGATCGCAACGGTCGGAATGGAACTCCGGTGTGGCAAGGGATTGTGTTGTAGCTGCTCCAGAACGCCGGCCAACCGTCAAACAACCAGTCGATGAAAAGTAGATGGATTAGGGGGTGGCGTGTCATGCAAGCTAGGTACAGTAGGCAATCAAGTCGACGAGCTATTAGATGGCAAATTCCGGGCGTGACCGTGAGTTCCTGAACGTCCCGCATGGAAAGTAGGTGATCGAGAAACTGAAGCGATACCTGACGTCTGTCGACCGTGTCTGTGCTTTTCATTAGGCCGGCGTCTGCGAGTTTTGCCGTGTACGTGTCTTTTAAGCGTTGGTAATCGAAGTGAAAATTGGACGGTAGATTGGCGGAATGAGCGATCGTCTCGGTAAGGTGTCGCATACCTACCGAACCTACGACCATCAGCGGGACGCGCGGCAAGGAGCTAAGTCGGGGAAGCGTCCAAACGTATCTCCCATTCTTGATTCGTCCAAGCGCACTGACTTCGAGCTGCCTACGATGTATCTCGCACCACCAGACCCCTGGATATTGATGCTGCAGGTGCCAATAGCCGGTGCCGTAAGTTGAGCTATCAGCGCCCACGCATTCGCGACATAGCTTCAGTGGATGCGTCGTCCCAAAACGTCCGCGCGTGAGACCGAGGAGACTCCTTGCAGGCTGCGTTCCTTGATTGGCAATCGCCTCTATCACAACTCTTTCACATTCAGTCGATAGCCATGGAAGATAGAGGCGCACCAGTGAGTGATCCCGGCAGAGATCAAGTGGATTGGTCCCGAATCGCCCGGACGTAGCTCTTATGAACATTGCCAGGTGGGCTGGAACGTCATGATTCATGCCGGCGCGCAGTCCGATAAAGAATCGGTCCAACACTGCTTGCTGTAAGGCAGCACCGGATAGAAAGTGTTGTCGGCTGCACAGGCTAAAAATGGTCTCGTCTGGCAGCCACCGATCGACGGAGAGTACGTCGACTAGTGAGCTGCTGGAAGGATTAGGAGGAATCAACATCCACCAACCTACAGTTTTCGGTCGGGCCCAGCGCCGAGTTGTCTGCGCCGCTCATGGGTCTTGCGAAGCGATTCAGCGGTCACCGGCGTTGACCGAGCACGCTTCACGGGAGGAGTCGGAGCAATATTGGTAAGTGGCAGCACTACAGTTTTATCGAACTCCTTTCGCTTCGAAATAGGGAGCGCGTCGCGTTGGATCGCCTGCCACAACTCCTCCGTCTTCTTCCGTTTTCGCAGATCCGCCACATTCATCTCCAATTCTGGGGAGGAAGGTAAGGGGCTTCGATACTTCATGGACCGTTTTGAGGGACGCATATCGAGGAGAGCCTCGACTTGCAGCCGGTTGGCGGCGAAGCTGTTTGAGGCATAGGCGTTCTCGATATCCTCGATGCTTACCTGCCGTCTTCCTTGATTCCAGACATTCTCGTAGGCGATGGAGACAAGCTGGATGACCAGCCTTTTCAGCCCGGCCGAGAACCCATAGATAACATCGGAACACTTATCGAGATCTATACGAAGCGTGTCGCACATGAGGCTCTGAATGGCGAGCAAGTAGTTGAACCAGTCCTCCGACCTCGGATCCGGCGTGGGGAGGTTGATGTGCTCAGATAGCAGACGCTGAATGTCTTCTTCGTTGCGTTTAAGGAGCCGACGTACGAGGCTGTAGTTGGCCGCATAGATGACGGGAGAGCCCAGGTATGACAGCTCGAGAAGTCTCTTGGTCAACAACGTATTGGCGGAAGCGCTCTGCGTGAAGAATTGCATTTCGTCCACCATGATCAGTGAGACGCCCTGCGTGTTGATGGTCTTGGTAGTTACAGCGGTAAGAAGTTCTAGGGTGGGTGATTTGATGCTACCCAGTTCTCCGCCAATATATGGGCGCAACATGCTCGACGTTGTTGCTTTAGCTTTGACTTGGATGCGCCAAGACCCTGCGAGCGGAACGGTCGGATGTCCTTCGCCGAGATCCAGTATTGAATCCATTGGTAGCAGCCGTGAGAAGGCCGCCAGCAAGGCTGACTTTCCGATGCCGGCTGATCCAGTAAGGCAAATTGGTGCTTGAAATTCCGATTCGAATTGATCGTGTGGTTTGTAAAGATTGCTGATGTAGCTGACGCGGTCGGTATATCGCGCGGCGCAGTGGCCCTTCGCCACACCAACGAGGCGGTACAAGACCTTAAGATCGGCTTGCGTAGGCAAGTAGAACGATCGAAGCGTGCGTTCGACCTCGCGCTTGATTTGATTTGCCGGAATGCTTTTGATCGCGTGCAATTGCTCTCCGGCAACCGTGACGCGACGCCGAATTTCATCTTGGTCATCGAGGCCATCAAAGCGATCGAGCCAAGGGTTTTCTTTCTTCGTATTCATTTCTTGTCGCCTAGAAAATATCTTTTGCAATGGCCGCTTCGCTAGACGTCACCTTCGGTGTTCGAGCCGATCGAGTTTTTTTGCTGTGCCACGATTTTCCGGTGTCGCGCTCAAAACTGGCAATCACTTCGACGCTCGCGGCGCGCTTGTTTTCGTCATGCTCGATCATTAAGTCTTTGTGCCTTCTGTGTTCGGCCTCAAGTTCATCAAAGGTACGAATGAATTGCTCTTCTTCACTTCGGATGTTGGCTTTGGCTTCCACCTCAACGATTTGTCCAAAGACCTCAACCCAGATCACACGTACTGAGAACGGGTAGACGTATCCTCTCAACTTCAATGTGCCTAACCTGCCGACCTCTTTTAGGAGTCCTGTCTTGCGAAGCGCATCTGAGTCGTAAAGTTGATGTCGCAAATGCACCCCAGATCTTTTCACTGTGACCTCCTCCTCCCGGAGGAATACGCGGACCGCATCACTGAAGCCGATGGGCTGAGCATTGCTTCTTGCCCTTTCATCCATGAAGCTCCATACGTTTAGCGGAGTTGGAAGCAGGTTGGCGGCGTACATTTCAGGCAGCATCCGACTCTTCGTATTTGCAGTCCTGTTCTCAAGAATTAGGCGACGGATCTCCCTTTTCGCCATCGTGACAACAGACATGTCGCTCAATCTTTTGGATGCTGGTCCTTCTCGGTTGACTACGCGGCGTTGAGCGCTCTCCACGATTGACTTGCTCTGACCGGAACCCGACACCGCCATCTCGCGGATTGGCCGAAAGAGGTGCTTCAACTGAGGATCGACCGCCCCTGGTTCTAGCTTGATCCCGGGACCGCGGTCGGTGATATACCGAAGGGGCAAGCCAATGCACGGCCAGTCCTGTTCTTCAATCTCGATGCCGAACAGCGAGCAGAATTTTTTCTTTGATATTGCTGCGCTGAAAAGCATTGCTCGATAGCCTACCGAGTCTTCGTTTCCAAGGGAAAATCCGATGCCTAGGCGCATGCCCGAAACGACATCAACCAATCTGACAACGGCGAGCGCCGGCGTTTCCGAGTGGTCAAGGTACGCTCTAGGAAGATCCTCGCAGTAGTAAGCATCGGCCTCGGCGACTTCATAGACGTTGCCCACATTGCTCGCGTAAGTACCGGTGTATTCGGCAAGCGTGCGTCGAAATCTGGAGTGCCCGTAAAGCCGGAGGGCGATCGCATCTCCGCCCAATTTCTTTCTTAGCTGGTATCGGTACTGGTCATAAGTCGGGACTGGCACGATGGTAGGAAGCAGTCGCGCGGAGCCACGATCGTCGGTGGTCACTTCGGCTTTGAAGTACGAAATCATGGCTTGATGGTAAATAGCCTCGAGCGACTTTCCCTCCTGGGCAAACTTGTTGTAGCTGCTGATGATTTTGTCGATGTCTTCCTGCATTAGCCGGTAGCCGGCGTGTTGGCCCCGAGCGCGCGGGGGGCGCCCTAGCTTGGGCCCTGGCTTACCTAATCGATCCCAGCGTCCGTTTCGATGAAAGGTCGGGAATAAGGTCCACATGTGTCTGCCGAAACAGAGATAGGTGAAAAACCAAGTCCGAATACGTTGGCCGTTACCTTTACCCCCTGCCGCTTTGACGTGTTCGTTGATGCTCCGCTCAGGATTCAGCGCATCAAGAATTTCGGATTCTTTTTCAAGTAGTGGCTGTATCGCAAATAAGCGTCTCTCGACTCGTTCTCGGTGCGATCTTCGAGCGTTTAGCCTGTCGGTATCCACAGCTTCCCAGTTCGTTCCCTCCAATTCCTCGAGGTGAGGAGGAAGGCCAGAGGTTGCCTTTTCTTCCACGATGAGCCTCTTGAGTAAGCCTTCCTCAAACCTATCTCGATCGATCTGTATCAGCGTAGCGAGCACGCGCGGCGGGCGGACGTACGTCACGAGCAACACTTTCTTAGTAAGAGGCGAGCTGCGTAGGAAGTAGTACGTAATGTCGCGTTCAAGCATGCCGTGGCCAGCAGGCGCGAGTAAAGGAGTGCCCACTTGCATGACTACCTTCTGAACCAATCGCGATAGCTTGCGACAAGGTCAACAGTCTCGCCCCGGAGCGGCTTGTCTGGAAATATTGGGCGTGTTAGATCAACGCGTAACTCTCGGTGCCAGATAGCTCCATAGAGCGTCGCAAGACAATGTTCTCTTTCGCAACCGGTGATCTTGCACAGCCGAGGCAGATGATGAAGTACCGGCGTTCGAGACTCTAGAAGCTCTCGATATTGTTGAATGAGATAGTGCCGTTCGTCATGCGGCGTGTTTGCGTATGTCGCCAGGCTGCCTGCAGTCATCGTGAGATTCGCGACCACTTGACGATCAATGTCGTCTGATGCGACGCGAACCGTCCGGATGTTCGCGTCAGCGAAGTACTGTTCCTCGAGCAGATGGCGCTGTTCGGCCACCTTGCTGCGGTTCGCATACGTCGAGGGGTTGGTGTGCTGATCAAACGGGCGGGAAAAGCTCTGAGCGTCTTTCTTGACGGTCCAATTCACGCAGTAGGCACCTTCAGCGTCTTGGAGGAAAAGCAGAAAATCGCCGATGTACGGAAACGATTCGCGCTCCTCAACCATCTCACCGCTTTCATCGATAAGGTTGATGCGTACGACTGGGTGGCGGCCGTCTATGTTCATCCGTTCGGCGACGTCTACAGTTCCCTTTAGTCGCGTCAACGTTTGTCCGTCGGCGTACGGATGGCCAGCGAGTGGGTGGTCGGTGGCGTGACAAAACAGCATGTGCTGTTCATGAAGATCGAAGAGATTCGGATGATAAAGAGCCAGAAGGCATGCGGCTCGTTCTGGAAGGGACATCAGATGAACCGTGCGTTCAAGCTTCGGGGAATACAACTTCGATGGTCGACTGACCTTGGGAGCCTCGTGGCGTGTAGCCTCGATCGACGGTCGATACTCAGAACCCCAACGACGTTCAAACTGCCGCTCTTCAATCTTATAAAGACGTTCTGCTGTTCGCAGGGTGGTCCTAGCCATTGACTTACTCCCAGCGTTGAGCTGACCCAAACTCCACAGTGGGAGCGAGGCACATGAGTTTGTCGACGCATGGAGCTTTCGACGCGCGACACGAACTAGCGCTCAGTGATCCATTTATTCTGCACATCTTCAAGTCCCGTTGCTTTCATTGCCGAGCAGAAAAATCTGCTCGTTCGAGAAAAGTATGCGTATCGCTTTGCTCGGAGTCAAAGCGAAAACCTGACAGGGAAGAAAATATTTTGTTCGTTCGTACGTTGCTTGAATTAGCGGCGTTTGAATTGATTTCCAAACAATTCCAGTGGACTGAAATCCGGTGTGAATTCAAATGTCGAGGGGACACCGCGAACTGCCTCGGGTGTGCGGACGGCAGCCGACACCGCTAGTAGGCTCGTCGATCCACTATTCGCCGTTGAACATACGGCGTCCACATATTTCTCGCTATCGCAGTCAGACGCCGGATTGTCTTTTTTTTTGGATGATTTATTGTTTTAGTTTTGGCGAACCAAACTAGATTGGCGTTCTCGCTGCATGTAGGTATGCACGAGCAAACCCACGATCTTGCTTGATAACTTCTTTGCTGCGGGCAACGGAGCGCTTGTGTCCACGCGCGATACGCGTCTAGTTTTCTCGCACCCCGAGCTGATCTAAGCGAGTCGAAGATCGTTGAGGATTCGGTCAGTCGACATCGGTTCGTCCGCAGTCAAAACTTGAGGAATGTTGCGCGGTTTAGGGAGACAGCTTCGCAGTTGGCATTTTGCGGATAACTCCTGAATTGGTGAACATCGATCACTCTCCAATGTCCTTGATCGCAATCCGCTCTTCGCATGAGTTGCAGAGGGTCCGAATCCAATTAGTCCGTCTTGTCTTGCCAGGCTGTCCACACACCTCGCATGTTCGATTACTAGCGGTCTCCGCTTCATCCACGGCTGCCGAAATTTTCGCTAGCGACGCTTTGTCTAAGCCTTTTGCCTCGTAGTAGAAGCGCAGTGCTCCAAACTTCTCTTTGATCTGCAAAGGCCGGAATTTGCTTTTTGGTGCGACAGCGAGAACCGGTTCAATTTGATCGAACATCGATGCTAAAAGAACGTCCCAGCCGACTCCGCACTCCAAGCCCCAGGGCAAGTCTGCCTTGGCAAAGATCAGTGGGTACCGTCTGGCGAAGAGGTCGACACGCTCACACTTCTCTGGCATTTCCATGATTGAACTTCTCCTAGTAATGACTCGACGCAAGACGAAGCACCGGCGGGGGTGGTAGCAACGTTGCGGAGTTGCTCCAGATGCGCCAAACCCCGCTGAGGGCGGGGTTTGGTGTGACACTTGAATTGTCTTTGCCTAAGCTTTTGCGACCAACTTTGCACAACGCAAACGAACGCCTTAGAGGCCAAGCGACCTGGAGTGACCGAGGCCGTAGCACATCGGCAAAGCCAATTCTGTGTGCATATAGCCTACTTAGAAAGCGCGTGAAAATCTACCGGATGCCTCGTTCTTTTAGAACTGTTACTTGCTCCGCAACGTTCCGACCACCTCTCCACTATGGTGGCAGACAGAGCTATTGATAGGCGCCACTCGATATCGCACCGAATACACTGCTGACGCACCTAATGCCGGTCGACGTATCCAATAATTCGAAAGGCATTGCACCGGCCAAGGCGGGTTGAGGCAAGATCAGCCATTGGCCAAGCCACTCCAGTGCGTCGAAGCCGCGTGCAGCCGGCGCCGTGCTGTCATCGATCATGCGTTGCGCATCACATGCGAGCTGGATGATGGCGACCGTTGCCATACCTGGCACACCGCGTACTGGTCTATTTGCTCGCATGTAGGTTCTTGCCAAGGCTTTGTTCAGACCAATAAGTTCAAAAATTTTGTATTTCGGCAAGCGCATCTGCGAGCCAAGTTCAGCCAAGAACAAGGCACCTACGCCGCACCTCTCAAGCGCTATGAGTTCCATGGTTGTGGCGCTTCCGAATGATTTCAGAGCGACATCTATATCGCGGTGCGCACCAGAATGCACAAGAATTGAAGAGAGCGAAAAGCTAGTGTTTTGTGGCGCGTTGTTAAGTCTGCTCGCGTGCATGTTCTCAATCTCAATTGTTTGGATAGCTCGTATAGCGTTTTACTCGGCGAGGCTTCTCCGCCATCAAATCGTCAATTGCAACCCTGGATTCATTCCCACGAGTCGCACGAATCCGGAGCTATCAAGCAGAAGTGATGGTCTACGTGCGGATCCAACCATTTCCGCCGTCGTCGCTACTTGCAAAAAGCGTAGCTATTAGCGCGCCACCAAGCAATTGCGGCCGCGACTCGCAAGATGTCTCTCACGTCCGAACTCTGAGTCAATATTGGTTACGGGCATCAATTGTCTGGGCTTATGCCCGCTGCGATCGCGCACGACTCGCACAGTGTCCGGCTCCAGTTTTTGCGCCGCAATCTCCCGGGTTGTCCACACACCTCGCACACTCGCTGACTTGCTATCTGGAACAATTCGACCACGCCGGAAATTTCCTGAAGCCAACAGTCATTGATGCCTTGCGGGTCGTAGTAGAAAAGCAGGGTGCCAAACTTTTCTTTGATTTGTGAAATCCCGATCGTGCCTTTTCCGGAACGGACAAGCACTAAGTCGAGTTGCTCGCATAGCAACGCGATAAGCGGATCCCAGCCAGGCCCACATTGCAAGCCGAAAGGCAACGTCGCCTCTGCGAAAACTCGCGGGTACTTTTCAACCAGTCGATCGAGCCGTTCGGATTCGTCGAGCATGTTCATGTTTGATATCTCCTAGTGCACTGCGTACTTCCAAGGCACTCACGAGCTGTCAGGGGTGGTAGGTTCATTGCGGAGTTGCTCCAAACGTGCCAAACCCCGCTCGTGGCGGGGTTTGGGTGACATTTCAAATGCTTTTGGCTAAAGGCCGACGATCAACACATCGCGCCACCGCCTTATGTGAAGTGATGTGGGCAGAATGCGCGACGCGATGTGTTCGCAAATTTTTTTGTGTGAACTTAGCCTATCCTTAAATGGCGAGAGAATCTAGCGTCACCGGCTGTCTTTTAAAAGTGTTACCTGCTCCGCAGCGTACCTACCACCCCGATGACGGCATTCAAATAACCTCACCGAGGTTTCATCACTTTTTCAAAAACCGATGAAACCTTGCGGTGGTCCTAATGGCATTGAGCTTGGCTTGTTCCAGCACCTTTACGGTTGGCGCCGGCGTGCCCTTGGGTACCGACACTCCCAACGGCCGATAAGACGGTTGAAGTCATGCAGGCCTCGGCGAACACAGCATGGCACCGCCGCTGGACTTCGATCGAATCCTGATCGAATGGATCTCCAGGCGCTATGACGCGCCTGTAAGCGCGACAAAAGTTGACAAAGGGAACGTAGTTGGGCCGGTTTAAAGTGTGTCCAGCTGGACGGCCGCGAGCATGCTGAGCAACCCTACGCGGAACTTTCGCATGCGAAAGTTAAATCTCGCGGTTATTAACGCAGGTTGTCCTGATCGCCAATTTTAAGTGAGCGGGCAGACCGGCGCCGTCCGAGTAGAGTCCTTACGGCGCAGTACCATCCTGTATAGACGGCTGGCGGCTACTTAGCCGACGGCATGCTCTTGCCTAAAGCGGCTCCTCAGCGGGAGGCACATTCGTTACCGCCGCGGGGGGTGTGGTTTCAGCCTTTCGCGGCTCGCTCGCGGAATTGCGATCCTCGAGCCGATTGGCTGGCCCATTACGCGAAGCGTTGGATCTAGAAGCGGTCACATCCACTGAGTTCGGACGAGTTTCTTTTGACTCTACAGTTCCGTGAGTTGCGGTCTTTTTCATCATTAGGCTCCAAGGACTTGAAAGTTCCTAAGCGACTAACTGCTGCCTTCAGACTGACGAATATTACGTTTCGGTCGATCCGCCTGCGTGCGATAAAAGGTCCAGAAGATCCGCAGCGCGAATGGGCTTGGTCAGGTGATGATCGAAGCCCGCATCCTTGCTCCTTGTACGGTCATCATCCTGCCCCCATCCCGTCGCTGCAACTAAGAAGATAGTTCTTCCCCAGGGTTCGCTGCGAATGCGTCGTGCAACTTCGTATCCGTCCATTCCAGGCATTCCAATATCGAGGAGGATGGCGTCCGGGCGGAACGATGGTGCGATCATGAGAGCGGATTCACCATCGTTTGCGACCTGGACCGCGTGGCCCTGTTCCATCAGCATCTCGGACGTCAGCCAAGCAACATCTTCGTTGTCGTCGACGATGAGAATGCGCAGCGCATTTAATGTGGGCTGTGCGCTTTGAGTCAATGGAATCATGGACTCTTCCGGCACACCCTCGTGCTCAGGCCAAATGCTGTCAGGCTCGGGCAGGGGAATCCGAACGGTGAATGTGCTTCCCTGTCCGGGCCCTTCGCTTTCACCCTCGATTGTGCCGTTATGCAATTCGACTATGCTGCGCGACAGTGCCAGTCCAATACCCATACCATTCAACGGAAGCGTCCCAGCGGGTGCCTGCTTAAACATTTCAAACATAGCGTCCACGGTGTGCGACTCCATGCCTATGCCGTTGTCGGAAATCTTGAATCGCACGCAGGTCTGAAAATGCGATGCTGAGACCACGATCTTGCCGCCTGGTGGTGTGTATTTGGCTGCGTTACTCATCAAATTGGAGATGACTTGAATCATGCGAACTTCGTCGGCAAACACGACGATTTCTTCATCAGGCAAGCGCACATAGAGCTGATGCTTGGCGTCGTCGATCGCTGGGCGGACGGCTTCTACCGCGCCTTCCACGATCGCGCGTACGCTTGACACTGAAGGCTGCAATTTGAGCTTCTGCAGCCGCAGCCGCGACACATCCAACAAGTCATCGAGCAACAGTCTCATTGAGCGGGATTGTCGCTCGACTACCCTGGCCATACGCGATGACGGATGCTCTTCGCCCACTTCTTGCTTCAGCAACATTTCACCTGCACTGTGGATGGCAGCGAGGGGATTTCGCAACTCGTGTGAAAGCACCGCCAGAAACTGATCCTTGCTCGCATCCGCCTGCTTCAGCGCGCGAAGCGCAGCGTCTTTTTCGGCTAATGCGTCCACTAGTTTCGACTTACTCAACTCAAGCTGCGCGGTAGCCGCACGCTCTTCTGTCTGGTCGCGCAACACCTTGACGAAGCCGACAATCTTCCCGGAAGCGTCGTGCATGGTGGTCATTACGCCACTTGCCCAAAACGTGCTGCCGTCCTTGCGAACTTTCTCTCGCTCTTCGTACTTGAGTTCGCCCTTCAACGCCAGTGCGGCTTCCTGGCTGGGCACGTTCGCCATAAGGTCACTACGAGTGTAGATAACATCGCATCTATGTCCGAGAACGTCCTGCTCGGAATAACCAAGCAACCGTTCTGCACCGGCATTCCAGCTCACCACCCGCCGATCAAGATCGGTTGAAAAAATCGCATAGCCGACAGCGCTCTCAATGACAAGTCGCAACCTTTCTTCGCTTGCCCGCAATCGATCCTCGGCGGATTTACGCGCCGTGATGTCGCTGCACACCAGCAACAACGACGTGGGACTGCCCTGTTGATCCGCCAATACGCTGGCGCTATTGTGCATCCAGATCAATTGGCCACCCTTGCACACGCATCGCTTTTCGAGCTGAAATGATTGCTTATCGCACGCCAGTTGCGTAAGCCGCGCGCGGCTCTCCTCCACGTCGGCAGGATGCACAAACTCCAGAATCGACCGACCGAGAACGTCAGCTTCGGAATGGCCGAGCAACTTTAAAAAGCAGCGATTGGCGAAGAGAATGTCGCCATTCAACTCGGTTTGAACCACGCCAACGGTCGCCTCTGTCACGATTGCGCTGTATCGCGCCTCGCTGTCGCGCAAGCGATCCTGAGTAAGCCGTCGCTCCGTGTTATCAACAAATGTAATGACGACACCTGCGATGCGATCCTCCAGTGTGCGATATGGACGCAACCGAATAACGAACCAGCGACCTCCGGGGCCACCCGCCTCGCGCTCGATGGGAATCAGGCGCTCGAGCACGCTGCGAGCGTCGACGGTCAAGTTGGCGTACTCCACCATCGTCCTCAAGTCCGATAAAGGGCGACCCACGTCCGTCGGAATCAGGCTGAACAACTCGATTGCGCTGGGGGTGTAACGGGTAATGCACAGATCTCGATCAAGAAATATCGTGGCGATATCCGTCGCATCCATCAGATTTTGCATGTCGCTGTTGGCGTGGCTGAGCTGGTCGACATTGCTTTTCAACTCTTGGTTGACTGTCGTCAGCTCTTCATTGATCGACTGCAATTCCTCGCGGCTGGTCTCGAGCTCTTCCGTTGCTGATCGCAGCTCTTCATTCATCGCCTGAAGCTCTTCGTTGCTCGCCTTCAGTTCTTCGTTCGACGCCTCGTACTGCTCGACGGTTTCACGCAAATGCAACTTTAGCCGCTCCAACTCGCGGTCCAGATGCGTCGCGGCAACTTTGGACGACAGAACAACAGGGTCGCCAGCGGCATCGTCTACTGCTTCAGCAGTTTGCGAAACGTCGAAGGAAACGACCAGTAAGCCTGGTGCCAGCTCCTGCGCAGGCGCGACGCGCATCGAAACAAAGCAATTCGAACCGCCTAGATCGAGGGCAAGGGGCGCCACCTCGACCGCGTGATGGGCTTGAGCGGCTTGAAAAAGGGCGGCACGCAGCTCGAGCCGAAGGCTGGGATGTATAGACCGCAGGAGATTACGGCTTGGTTCGCCGCCTCCGTACTGCAGAAACTGCCCTGCCGAACGTGACAGATGAAGCAAGTCGTAGTTGCCATCTACCAGCACCGACGGCGGTGCAAGGTGCTCCAGCAGCTTGAAATGCATCTCGCCCCAAGACGACGCCCGCCCATCCAGGGATACGGCGGGTGCACCGATCTGCCCCGGCTGAGCGAACGCGAAGCCGGTGGTCACAGGAGTGCCGCGACTGGGCCACGCTACGTGGGCCGATAACGCTAATGAGGACGGGCCTTCGAGCTGCGGCAAGCCACTACGCACCATCGCGCGTTTGGCGTACACACGATGCTTCTTATCCACGACAGCGTATTGGTGGTTCGACTCCTCCACGGATTCGGAAGACCCAAGAAACAACGTCGCATCAGCCAGCATCGCGAAGTGGAATGTGTCGAGCAAACGCGTCTGCGCTGCTCTGGTGAGATAGATCATCAAATTGCGGCAGGTGACCAGATCAAGCCGCGAAAACGGCGAATCCTTGAGCGCGTCGTGGACCGCAAACAAAATGGTTTCGCGCAATTCGCGACGAACGCGATAGCCACCAGTTTCCTTCACAAAAAAGCGGCGAAGGCGATCTTCGTTCACATCGGCTTGAATGGTATCGGGATAGAAGCCGTCACGTGCAGCCCCAATCGCATCTTCATCGAGATCTGTGGCAAAGACCTGTATCGCAGGTGGAGCGTCCAACGTCTTGGCATATTCCTGCAACAGCATCGCAACGCTATAAGCTTCTTCGCCAGTAGCACACGCGACCACCCAAACCCGGATGACATCAGATGAACGCTTGCCTTCGAAAAGCGCCGGAATCTGCGCCTCGAGTGCGGCAAAGCACTCGCCATCACGAAAGAAATTCGTAACGCTGATTAGCAGGTCCTGCAACAGTGCACCGGACTCACCGGCTCTCGTTCGAAGCACTTCAAGATAACCTGGAAGATCATCGACATCATTCACCAACATACGACGTCCGACACGCCTCAGGATCGTGGCACGCTTGTAGTAATTGAAGTTGCGCCCAGTTCGTGCACGCAGCAAAGCCAGCACATCCTTCAGCGCCGCCTCATCCGTATCAGAGCGTTCGTCCGAACCACCAGGCCGGTCGACATTCTCTGGTGGCAGGCGAAGGGCCGGCTCCCGCCTTTCGTAAGAAAGAATGCGCTCTGGCATCTTCGCCACTGGCAGTATCCAATCCACCATGCCTGTTGCCAGTGCAGAGCGCGGCATGCTGTCATGGCTAGCCTCAATGGGGTCTTGCACAATGGTCAAGCCCCCGCGTTCTTTAATGCGCTTGATGCCGATTGCTCCATCACCATCGGCACCCGAAAGAACGACCGCCACAGCGTGGGGGCCATGGGTATCCGCCAATGTACGGAAAAATAGATCGACCGCCACGTGCTGGCGTCGCCGGTCTGGAAGCTCAACCAGGGAAATGTGCCCATCCATCGCCCGCAGCATTTTTTTGGGTGGGATCACATATACGCAATCCGGCTCTATGCCTACCGTGTTTTCGACGCGAACGACACGTAAAGCGGTTGTCGCCTGAAGTATCTCGGCCAACGCACTGTCATGCTCAGGCGACAAGTGCATTACGACCACAAACGCCACGCCGGTGGAGCCTGGCATGGCAGAGAAAAATTGCTGCAGGGCGGGCAAAGCGCCAGCCGATCCGCCGATTCCAACGACTGGCAGGTCTTGGTACCTGAAGGGATCCGCGACTTCTGGCAGGTCATCCTCGTTTTCGTTTCTCGCCGGTATTGTCATGTCGCCTTCCCCGCGCAACTGCGCACTTGCATCTATTTAATCGGCACCGACAGTGCAGCGCGCAATGTAGGCGCATAACAGGGCGATACGAAAAGTGAAATGTAGATTCGTCAGATTTTACTCACCAAGCTTCGACGTTTGGGTGCGCCAAATCTTACGATTTGAAACCGATCCCGGGCGCTCCGAGCCCGGCTTCGTGCGCCCCAGCGTTACGCATTACGACGCCCGCTCCTCTCATGGATCTACACTCTCGCGTGTTGTACTGGCATTGGTACATGCACGCTCCAACAGGCAGCGTTCGAAGCGCTTTCTCGCACAAGCACTCCAAAGCGATGTGAGGGATGTCAGCGGGGATCAATAGCAGAGAGCACCCATCTAGATGCTGTGGCCGGTACCGTGGATATCGTCGAGCAAGTCTCCACTGGCATCGAGACGGAAGGTGATATTTTGAGTTTCAACCCCGAATTGCCGCCCGAACCGGAAAAGGGACACCACCTTGTTGGTACAAGGGCAGATGGGTGCGGCAAACGCCGATATGTTTTTCTGTGCAAGGCATAACGCACGTGTTTCGCTGCGGTACCACGAGACCGTTCAAGTTGGATGAGCCGCACCGCTTTCGAGCGGAGCAGCTTGACTGACCTGCGTGTACTTTTTTGGGCAAGCTGCGGTTTCTCCAAGGTACACCAAGACACTCCTGTACGAACGTCAAATCTTTTCCCACCAAGCGGTGAGCCATTGCTTAGAGGGTCCTGGGCTGGAAGAACATTTGTGATCGACGAGGAGAGTGAGGACTAAGCTTTTCGTAGCTCTTCTTGAAGTTACGATCCTCAAGCACATTGACTAACTCTTGATGCGCATCCATGGATTTCGAGGGGTCAACGTCAGCTAACGTCGGGCGATTCTCTCGTGTCTTTTCGATTTCCCGTAGCCGAAGAATTTCCGATCGCGTCTGAGCTCGGGAATAACTGATGCTAGATGGCTAGGGCACACCACTAACGGAGCTAAATCATGCCTGCAAAATCAAAGTCACAACAGCAAGCAGCGGGAATTGCGCTTGCCGCGAAAGAGGGTGAGAAGAAAGTAAGTGATCTGAAAGGCCCATCCAAATCAATGCACGACTCGATGACAACGAAGGAACTTCGTAAGTTTGCTTCAACTGATACGAAAGATAAGCCGAAACACAAGGGGTGATCGCTAATGCTGGCGCTGGCGTTGAACGCCCGCCACTCGAAATAGGTTGAATTTTTCCCAGCGCGACGCCTCAAGCGGAGACGTAAATGCAGCGAGGGCTAACGAGCGGCGCGTACCTCTGATCAACGCGCCCGATTTGGATCGTCAATCTTCCAAGGTCGATTCGCCGGTCTTATCTGGGTTGCTCATCTTGATAACACTGATCTGCCCATTCGACTCGATATACATGCGCTTCACATCTCCGATTCTTTCTATGCCTTGTATGCGCAGTTGCTCCATCAGTTCACCTCGTGTGAAGTGCTCCTGGCGCATCCCCTGGTGATTGATTTTGCCATCCTTGATCAAAAGCACTCGGCTAGGCTCGAGGAACTTACGAGTAAAGGGCACGTAGTAACCGATCCTGTCGATGACGACGCTCCATCCCACTATCGTTGTTACGATGACCATTCCATCGCCAAGTGAGGTCGAGTCTCCAGACATGGCATTGCCTGCAGCGTCAGCGACGAGTACCAGCACAAGTAGATCGGCTACGCCTAGCGATCCGACGTCTCGTCTTCCAGCAAAACGCAAGAGAACGAAGAGCAGCCAATAGATGACGCTGCCACGGGTGAACATCTCGAGAACGCCCGCGTCCAAGCTAAACAAGTCAACTATGTTTGGCATCGGATCGCCTAAAAAAGAACCGGTTCTTTCACATCAAATCGTAGCAGCCCGCTTCCCCAGTTGAGGTGTCGTGCTGCTCATGACGCTGGCGAAGTTTGAAATCGCATCACCAACAATTTGGAGATGTCTTTTCAGAATTCAGAGGTCAAAGGCTTTGACGGCTTCGGGGAAATCTTGCTCTAGGCGTATCCGCCATTGCGCCGCACTGACACTGTCAGGCTGATCGGCTAAGGCACATAATTGGAGTAGCCTTGATCGGATCTCAAACACAGACCGCCTGTCACTTCGATCTCCAAATATCGTCAAAATTAACTTCAACTCACGTTCAAAAACCTCGCTATCGGAAGCGCTGCAGGGTTCCAAGTTCATGATCCTTATGATGGCGGCTCGCGTGCTATGTTCAGGCGTCAAACATTAGCTCAAGCACCGCAATTTGGCTAGAAGCTCAGTTGCTTTGCGGATGCCATAAGGTATGAATCAAAGCGACGCGTTTGCTCCCCCCCTCGGTGGAGCGTTCGACCAACAAAGCGCGAGCGGACGACATTACGTCTAGGATTTGCGACCTGTCTGATCTGCGGCTGCAGCGAGGCCAACCCCGGCTTCGCTCGCAGATGGGGGATTCACGATTCATCCCGTCGCTTCATCTGCGAAGCTAGATGTCGAATCTGTTGATCCGACAGGTCTTCGATATCGATCAGTTCATCGTCTGCTGCATCCAACGATCGAATTATTTCGTCCAATTTCAGGTGAACGGCTTTACTGTCTTTGTTTTGGCTCTGCTGGATCAGAAAGACCATCAGAAACGTGACAATGGTGGTTCCGGTATTGATGATAAGTTGCCAAGTCTCTGAGAAGCCGAACAACGGCCCGCTTATGCCCCACACCAGTACCAGTACAAAGGCGAGCACAAAGGTGCTTGGAGCTCCCGCGTGTTTTGTCACGTACGAGGCAAATCGGTCGAATCTTCTGCGCCAGTCGCTCGGACGTCCCTGCCTGCCCTTGCCGCCGTCAGGTTTAACGTCTTCCGCTGACCGCTCATCATAGTTAGACGAGCCGCTCGCACGTTTGGCGCGAAACATACTTCTACGCCGGTCGGATCCTGTGTCCGATCCATCGGCAGAGTTTTCGTTGCGCTCAGACGCTGCCGATCCGGCTTGTGGATGTCTTGTGTTTTTCAACATCATCGGTTGTCCGCAATCATCAATTTCATTCACCTAGGAATCGAAGAGCCTTGCTGAAGATATCGCTGGGAAATGAAGCGGTACCGCGTTGGGCGAGGCGTATCTCGCAAAGCAAGAGACCATGCGCATGTTGCATCAGTTAAGGCCGCATGCGGGGTGCCCGCAATTGCAGACGCCGCACCGTGGCACAAATCGAATGTGTCGGACGTCAACCCAAAATTCGATCGCGCGCGCGTGTCAGGCTTACATGAACCATGGGCAATGACCGTCTTATGCGCGGACACTTCGGTAGATCTCGATGGCCTGGGCAACACCAGCGGACGTGGCTGACTGAACATCCGGGAATCGCATATCGTTCCCCTTCACTTCTTCGTCAAAGCGATCGAGCCCAAATTTTCTAACAACGACCTCGTACGAATAGTGCCCACCGCTGGAAGCAATGATCCACAGGCATATCTCACGTTTTTCATCGACTAGATGAAGCGCATTTAAAACGGGTTCCATTTTCGCATCCAGCGAAGTAAAAGAGATTCAATGACCATTGGCGTTTACATGAATAGTCGAGTTCATCGCTGGAACACAGCGACTTCAGCATGCACGAACGCAATTTTGTTTCCTTCCGGGTCTCGGCAGTAGGCAACGAAAAAATCCGGACTGTACTGGTCCCGTACGCCAGGTGCGCCCTCGTCCGTCCCCCCGGCATCGAGGGCGGCGCGCCAAGCTGCAATGACGGCCGTTCTGGTTTTTCCGAGAAAGCTGACTTGGCAACCATTGCCAGCTGTGGCCGGTTCGCCATCAAACGGGACGGCCACCACAAATTGAGGCCAGCGGCGTGCCCCGATCCCCCAGATCACGCCAGCGGCGCCAGCAGTCTTCGGTGTGTTGCGTCGATAAATACCGAGTGGCCCGAGCGCTGCGTCGTAAAACGACACCATCAAATCCAGATCTTTCGCACCTACTTGTATATGGCTAAACATAGATTGCCTCCTATACCAAAGGATTACCGAAGGCGGGCCAACACGACAATTGTCGGCCTATCACAGTGATCCATCACTTGCACTATTGCAAGCCCGCCAAAATGGTACTAAAACGCTCCTTTAACCAGCGCCTACCATTGGAATGTCTAGGAGCAGTTATGGACTTGTCAGAAAGTTTCGACCGAGTTTTGGATGCACGACTGCGTTGTATCCGGCTTGCGAAATATTCAGGTGCAGCTAAGACATCTCGGGAGCACGCCGCCTTCCTTCGCGCACAATTCGATCTGCATCATGCACGCCAACAACTAGAACGCGCGCTGATAGGGGCAGGACGTTCACAACGGGCGCAGGACCACTCAATGCAAGTGCGCACAACGACGCCGGCTAATTCTGCGATGCTCGGCCTCCTCGTTGCTGCGGGACGTCGCGACATGCAGCAGCCAGGAGCTTCTGAGCCTCATGGTTCGTACGACACTTGAATCCGTACGTGCGAGAAATGCGTTACGGTTAGGTTTTCAACCGTCTGCTCAAACACTCATGGATCAAGACACAATCGATCAATGCGCGATGTCCGCTGACGCCGCATTTATCAACCGCACACTCCCAATCCTCACCGCGGACTCTATTCATTGCCCATCTACTCGAAAGAGAAGGTGGAACAGGGACCAACTATCAAATCTATTTTGACCGGTTACGCACAGAAATTGAATTCAGATACGCTTCTATGATTGAGGATGCAGCTTGCCCACCGGGATTCAAATCGGCACTTCGTGGTCGTGCCGTGCCTGTCGGCGCGGCGAGTCAGGCGTAACCCTCCGTCTCCCTACGTTGTTCTGTCTTTGTCGCGACAGGATCGCACTGCCGATCATAGAAAGGCTTAGCACATTCAAGCCCGTGCCGTCGAAGCGACTCGAAAGCTTGGGTATCAACGGTAAATAGCTTGCCGATGAGGTCACTGCCCTTCCGTCCCAAGATAAACCAGTTGGGCTTGCTCGTCTCTGCGTAGATGCGATCAAACACATCCTGCGCGACTTCAACAGTAAGTAGGACATCCCTCTGGCATCAATGTGTTGTGCTGTACTTTTTTCCAGTAAGCAAATTTCAACGCATGCTGTTCCTCGCCGCCATCGCTCCGTGTAAATAGTTGGCAATCGACACCCCGCAGATAAAATTCGTCTGTCATGGATCCACCTATGAACATCAACTTTGGCCCACGAGCAAAAACTGAGCCTACACGGCGAGTGCATTTACCTTTGTTGTTCCGGAAGAAAGCAAAAAGCAATCATCCTATACGGCGTCTGGGATACTGAGAGGAGTAGGCGAATCTTGAGGTTGTGTGCCATCTCCGGGCCTTCCATGTGACGGCCCGAGTTCACACAGCAACTCGGCGGGATCTGCCATGAACCGGCAGATCAACATGCTCGATCGGGACAAATCCGAAAGCTGTTTTAGCGTCAATGCTGCAACCCACGCTTGGGTCGAATCAGACATCCCGCACAAGACATCGGCGCGGTCCTCTGCAATAGCTCTCCTCACCGTGTACAGGTAAGCAAGATTTGCCTCATGGATCTCAGTGAGCAACGACACTCAAACTCCTTTCTGCGCGCGATTAGAGAGGATGCCCGCTTGCGAATTGCTGCCCTCGTACCTTTTATATCCACGGTGAAGTCGGCGTTTTCGGTGGTCTTCAGATGGCTCGGTAACACCGTCATAGAACTTACTGATGCGACGAAGCGACTGTGACAGCGTCAAGAAATATATAGCCTCGCGATCTTTCGCCGTGTATGAGGATTTCAATTCCGGCACGAGCCCCGCGCGCGCAGCCTCGAAACCAGCATCGCTAAGTTTCGCCTGCCCGACGCCCCTTCCTGTTTCAATGCAACCAGTACATCGCTATACGTGCCCCGTTGGTTGTCGCCGTGCACAAGCACGGTGAGCAGTGCCGCCTCCTGGGCCGATAGCTTGATTTGGGTGCCGGTCGGTGCAGTCAACAAGCCTTTTGCGTCGTCAAAGCTCCAGGCGGATAGGGGCACCGCGACGCTACGACGACGCGAAAGCTCTTCGCTCAAATCTCTCGCTTGTTCCAGGCGAGCAGTGAGCTGCGAAAAAAGCTCTGCAGTGCTCGGAGACTTTTTTCGACCCAAAGCGGTAGGCGTCGGTTTTTTGATAGTCATAAATCAGACTGTGTTGCGGCGGACCATATCGACATTTCAAACTCGGCAGCCGATGCTGACGGATCCGGTGCGAGGAACCGAGGGCTCGATTGGTGCCGGGATGAATCGGCGTCACTTTACCTTCGATTGGCTTTCGCTAGCGCAAATACCCGCAAATTTGACTCTAATTGGATTCTCGCCCGGGAGCGTAATCGACGACTTCGGCTATCCGAGGCCGAATGCAACAAATGCCGGCACTGGTACACGATTAGATGGTTCTGGCATGGAGGGCTAGCGCCACTCGGCGCCCGGCAACTTCGTCATTGGGCGCTGAAGCCGACTGAAAAATTCTTGTAATTGCTTGGCAGGAGCGTCTAGTCCTTGCTCCCATTTGTCAGGGCGGACCGCTCACCACGTCGGCAATGCTTGACGGCACAAAAAATGCTCACACGGTTGCGTGCATTTGGCGCCGGCCGACGAGCCTCTGGCGACGGATGCACCATTCTTAGTCGACCGCACCAGGTCATGAGCACCTGGAGGGAAATTTGCAAAAATGGAGAGTGCGATGACTACAAAAGTCGAACTTGACCACGACCTGGTGGTCCGTGTTTGCGCAGTACTCGAGGCCATTGGATCCTCGGGTTGTCTTAGCCTCGCGGAGCAGGTGCGGGAAGAGGCCGGGAAGACGTCCCGTCGCGGCGCCGTGGCTGCGCGCCCAACGACCTTCACGCGAACTGGTAGCAGAGCTATACGAGCTTCGGACAAGCTCGCCGCATAGAGGGCATTCTTGGACCGCTAAACGTTAGTGGGGCTTCCTGCATTGGTGTAGGAAGCCCCACTTTCTTATGCTCGTGAAAGATCGCCGTTTGGAGGTGCCGCGAGTGTGGCCAATCGCTGAAGATATAGGACGGTGCCTTTTCGTCAAGTTTATTGACAAGCCCATTGGCACTTGAACGTTCTCACGCGACGGCGCTTTTCCGGCTTGGCGCCTGTGGGAGCGTCGGCCGCGTTCCTCGAGAATGCGGGCGCCGATGGCTTATTTTTCTTGGTTCCTGGCTCGGCAAGATGCCGCCCCGAAGACAGTAAAGGCTGCCAGCTTAAGATTTCCAACTCACCGCTCGCAATAGCACAACCTACGACTTCGTCCGTCGCGAAGATTCCGACAGAATCGTGCGTGCGTGTTAGCTGTCACGTTGCCGGCGGCACCCTTCACAATTGCGCTACTGTGCCGCCGACAAAAGATGCATCGGCTGAATACTGCGAATATCACAACATCTTATCGATCGGATATCGGGTCCTAACGTGGAGCACGCGATCACCGCTAAGCCCCACCCGTTGCAACTCTTATTTTTTCATTGCATCGACAGCCTTTTCAAGACTGCGGCCCTTTTCGAGATGAGCTTGAAGGCTTGGAAGGGTCTTGGCGGCGAATGCCTTGATATCGGCATCCTTCGCATCTTCTGAAGCGTCCTTGAAGGCCTCGACGGCATCCTCATGCGCGTCAACCGCGATGTCGCTAGCATAAGCCTTGTCGAAGTCATGGCCCGATTTCTTGCTCAATTCCTCGACCGACTTCTGCTTTCCGCGCGGAAGTTCGGTGGGCAGCGCAAAGCCCTTCGCTTCAGCCAGCGCCTTCAATTCGCCATCGACCTTGGTATGGTCGGTAACCATCATCTGACCGAAATCTTTGACCTCCTTCGCTTGGGCATTCTGTGCGGTCAACTTACTCGCCTGAATTTCAAACATACCGCTCTCAGCGGCGGTCCTCAGAAACTTCTGGTCGCCGCGGGAAAGCTCGGCGGCCGTTACGTTACCCATCAAGCCTACTGCCAAAGAAATCCCAATTGCAGTCTTAGCAAACATATTCATGTTGAACTCCTCATTTTAGGTGACGACGTCGACGCAAACTTTGTGCCCTCACAACTTGCAGTCGAAGGCGTATTTCGAACCGCCCGGGTTTCGCTCAACGATGTTATGAATGCTGAGGTTGGCTGTTGCGAACCATCCACTCCGCAGTCCACTCCCCGACGAACGACGATGCATCGTGGGCGCAATCAAACGCATGAAATAAAGGAAGAACCGTCGAATACGATCGGCCTTCAATTTCTACGGTAAGCGTCAACTCTACCGATGCGCTCCCGTCAGGAGCTAGTACGATGCGGTTGTCCACTGCCCAGTCGGAATCATTTACCATTGCATCGCTCCTACAACGATGGCGAAGTTGATCAATCTGATCATTCAATCGATCATTTGAAATACGGCAGATCTCCTATTTGCGACTGGCGTGGCGTGTGTCCTCGTAGCGCTAGGGCTTACCGTCAACTATCCAAAACCTCGAGACTTCGAGGTAATCTACGCGCGACACGTTGTGCTGCGAGCAAAGCGGCGCCTGCAGGGCCGATTAGATAAATCCAACGATGCTGAATATCAATCGCTGTGCGAAATCGTTCTACCTGCTGAGTGGGCACCGCGACTGCTCAAAGGTGGTTTGGCCTAACTGCTCGTCGCGGCGATTTATTAGCGCCGTCTGCGATGATTCCGCCACAGAACAGCATTTTCAAGTCAGGGGTTCTTCGGGCCTTCCCGTTTTTCCAAAATCAACGGTATGTCGTCCTTCGGCACTACGCCTCCGGTTGTTCCATCGACCGGGACCGGCTCAGCGCTCCCATTCATTTCCGACTCGGGCGGCGCTTCACGTCCGATGATCGTGCGATGGGTCTCAGGAGGAGGATTCATTTTAGGATCGCGTAGATCTGATTCCGTCTGCTCATGTTCGATGGTCATCATTCTCTCCAAATAACGCAGTACAACGAACGGGAAACGGCCTCTACGACCGTGCCCCGTCTGTGCCTTCTCTATCTATCAACGCAATGCGGCAGCGTCGCCGGCGCCCAATTCAGCACCGGTAGTAGGATCGGAATTGGGATCAGACGCCGTTCTAGAAACTAGACCTTGAAGGTCTTCGATTTCGGCGGGCTGCAGTTGCACCGTAGCAGTGCCGTCGCCACCATCCACTGCCTGCTGTTGGTCGCGATCCGAGACGTACTCGAAATTCTCATCGCTGTTCCAAGAGCCACGCATATCGCCATCCCCTTGCGACATGTTGAAGTAAACCGAGGTGAAACGAGGATCGCCTGGCAACTTCCCGGGCGGGAAGTTGGGCTCCATGGAATAAAGCGCTTTCTCAAAAGACTTCTGATGCGCGATCTCGCGCGTCATGAGAAAAGTCAGTGTGTCTTTCACCCCTGGATCTTGAGTCGCATTGATCAGGCGCTCATAGATAATTTTTGCTCTGGCTTCGGCCGCAATGTTGGAGCGTAGATCAGCCGAGGGGTCGCCCACGTTGTCGATATACCCAGCTGTCCAAAGCTGTCCCGCCGAGTTTGTGAGCGCAGGCCCTCCTCCGTAGAGCAACTGCGTTGTGTGCGAGTCATTTCCGGGACCGTTCAGCCCCTTATAGATCTCTGCTTCTGAGGCGGTTGCCTCGGCCAATTGACCCTTGGCACCTTTGTTCAACATGGCCACCAGATTGCCGATGATTTCCAGATGCGAGAGCTCTTCAGTCGCGATATCCATCAGCATATCTTTTCGACCAGGATCGTCCTCGGCAAGGGCTTGACCGAAGTATCGACAGGCCGCTGCGAGCTCGCCCTGGGGCCCACCAAATTGCTCGAGTAGTAGATTTGCCAAACCGGGATTGGACTCGGAGACACGCACGGTATATTGCAGACGTTTATTGTGGGCAAACATTAGGAACTCCAATGAGTTGGAGGCGCCCCAATAGCGGGGCACCTGAAAGTTGCTTTGATGGACCGAATGGCGCGCCGTTACTCAGCCGGTGGCGGATTGCTCTCGGCCAACAACGTCAGCTTTTCGTCTGTCGCTTTTTCCTCTTTCAAGGTTTCCAAGAGCAGTTGGACTGCGCTGGTCAAACCGAGCTGTTTAGCAACCGCGGCTAACGTCCCATAGGACGCGATCTCGTAGTGCTCGACTTTCTGAGCGCCGGCGATAAGTGCAGCATCACGCACAGGGCCCTTTTCAACTTCTTCAATCACTTCCTTGCCTTCTTCCACCAAGCCTTCCATCGCCGCGCACTTGATTCGTTTGAGCTTGATGTCGGTGGCATCGACAATCTTGTCGATGCGCTCGATCTGCCCGAAGGTTTCTTCAAGGTGTGTTTCGAAGGCCAGCTTTAAATCTGGATTGGTCGCCGCACGCGCCAATCGAGGCAATGCTTTGGAAAGCTGCTTCTCAGCGCTATAGATGTCGGAAAGCTCATGAACAAACAGATCATGTAAGGTCTTAACGGCCATTTCATCGCTCCATAATAGTTAGCAAGACGTCGGAATTTCCGTTCGACTGCCGAGCAACTCAAATGCCAACATGATCGCCATCATCATTATTTCGCCGACTCTGCTTTCAGATTCCGCAAATTCGATTTCGCGTCACGGAGGCGATTAAAAAAAGATAATTTATGTATCGTTTTCTAGATGCGGAGCCTCGGTGGCCATGGCCGAAGGAGACCGCGCTGCATAGGGGATAGATGGCTCGCAGGTCTACTTCGCCACTTTGTAATAATGGGCATGGCAATGAAGCTTCACGTCTAGGCGACGTTGTGAGGCTCACGAATTAGGTGCTCAGGTGAGGGGTCTAGTTCGGCAATGAACCCTTTGCGCGCCTACGTCCGGCCGCAATACACTGGGCAAGCTCGACCCAATAGGGCAAGGCCGAAAACAGCGCCACGGCTGAGGCGATGGTGACCAGGTACCAAGTCGGCAGCGCAGGGGTGCGAAGGTCGAGACCCCACGTGCTCTCTTTGTCCCCTATGCCGAACGTTTCAAGGAAGACGGGCCAATTGGCAATGCACACGAGCACCAGCGCGAAGAATGGCAGCATCTCAAGCAAGCTGTGAATCTGTTGTTCGAGGGGCGTGATCTCTCGCTTACTGCTTGCATAGTGGAGATCCCAGTAAGCGGTTAGGTGATGCGCCACGAGCAAGCCAGCCATCAGGCATAGCGTGAGTGAGGTGATGCTGAGGAAGACGGCACTGCAGATGGCAATCCCCATCTGAGAAAACATCAAGATATGGATTGCAGACTCTTTCGTGCCTGCGGTCTCAGCAATGTTTGTGCGGCGGTGGCAGAGCCAGTCGGCGAAGCCAGCAGCAATCCACAGCGGCAATATCAGATACATGAGTACGGCGTGCAGTGCCTGTTCCATTGCTTCCTTCGCAGTGAAAGGGCGGATCAGTTAACCCATTTAACTCTTGATCCAGCTCCCGCAGGCGGCACCGGCAAGGCTCGAGCTGACAAATAGGGCACCGCCACGATAAAGATCGAATGCTCGCAGGCGCCCGGCGTCGGCACGCAGCACCCAAACGGCACCCGTTGGATCTGACCAGACAATGGATGCGCCGACCTGATCGAGCACAGGCATCACGTCAGCCAAGCTTCGGTCGGGACGGAGTACGACGGTTACCGCATCGCTATCCATCGCTCTAACCGGCTGCGCGTTGATTGCGCCGGCTGCGATCGTTGCCGCAATGACTAACGATCCTATTACTTTGCCCGGCCCGACACTTAAAGGCGAGCGGTGAAAGATTCGCCACGCCGCAAACAGAGGTATCACCCCAAACAGGAATAGCCAGGCAAAGTCCCAAACGAGTGGATTGGCGACGTCCATTCTCACCCGATGAATGCCCGTGAGCCAGTGGGAAACGATTGCGTCGACAAAGTGCCAGACGCCGAACCCTGCCCAGAACAGTGCGTGGAGCCGGTGCGAGATCGCTGTCAGATCTGCCCACGGCAGCGACCTATAGAGCATGTAGAGGCCAGCGAGGCCGACCACATACATCACTGCATGAAAGGCACCATCGAAAACTACTTGGCCACGTAGCGATCCAAGTATCCCGATCTGCAATGACGATAGCAGGTGATGCCACTGGAGAATCTGATGCAGCAAAATGCCGTCGAAGAAGCCACTGGCGGCAAATCCCAATAGAAAGGCACCAATCCGAGGCTTTAGCGTTTGGCAAGGCTGCGAGCGTGGCTGACTCATCGTCCGAGTTCCATGTGAAAGCACCAAGAGTCAATGTGGACTTCATGCTCGGGCTGGGTGTCGCCTATCCCCGAAGGTGCGAATGCTAGAAGAAGGAGGACATGTCGCACCTCTTTCAAGTGGCGATTACGCAAGCGTTGTCTGCTGCTTGACCTCGCCCGGCTTCAGCACCACCTTAATGCACCCGTCCTCCTTTTCGCGGAAGGTTTCATACATGCCAGCGCCGTCTTGAAGCGCGACGGTATGCGTGATCACGAAAGAAGGGTCAATCTCACCTCGCTCGATGCGCTTGACCAAGTCGTCGGTCCACCGCTTGACGTGCGTTTGGCCCATCTTCCACGTCAAGCCCTTGTTCATCGCAACTCCGAATGGCAGTTTGTCGATCAATCCGCCGTACACACCAGGCACAGACAGCGTCCCTGCAGGCCGGCAAACATAGATCATTTCGCGCAGCACGTGAGGACGATCGCTTTCGAGCATGACGGCCTGCTTGACACGATCAACCATGGAGTCGAGCGATCGGGTCGCATGCGATTCCATTCCAACCGCGTCGATGCAGACCTCGGGCCCTTTGCCGCCCGTCAGTTCATTCAAGCGATCGACCACACTTTCGTCATCGAAATTGATCGCCACGGCACCGCCTGCTTCCGCCATCGCCAGTCGTTCCTTCACGCGATCAATACAAATAACGCGTTTGGCGCCCAGGATGATTGCGCTTCTTATCGCCATCTGTCCAACTGGCCCAGCTCCCCATATCGCGACCGTATCCGTCCGCTTGATGTCGCACTGCGCTACGGCTTGCCAGCCGGTGGGGAAGATGTCCCCAAGGAAAAGGACTTGTTCGTCATTGAGCGATTCCGGAACTTTGATATGCGTATGGTCAGCGAAAGGAACGCGTACGAAATCTGCCTGCCCGCCTGCGTATCCGCCAGTGAGATGGCTATAGCCGAAAAGTCCGGCAGTCGAGTGGCCGAACATTTTTGCCTGTTTGTCCGCATTGCGGTTGCTACGTTCGCAAACTGAGAAGTTGCCGCGTAGGCACTGATCGCACTCGCCGCAGTTAATCGTGAAAGGAATTACCACCCGCTCGCCTACTCGTAGCGAACTCGCTTCAGAACCTAGTTCAACAACCTCCCCCATGAATTCGTGGCCCATGATGTCGCCCTTTTCCATGGTAGGCATGAAGCCATCGAACAGATGCAGATCCGAGCCGCAGATCGCGCAACACGACACCTTGATGATGGCGTCCTTGGGATGAAGAATCGTGGGATCTGGAACGGTGTCATACCGGATGTCGTGCTTGCCATGCCAAACGAGTGCTTTCATGATCGGATCCTTGGGTGATAGCGAGCGATTTCGCCCAAACCCTCGACAACCGGCAAAAAACGTACCAGAGCATCAAGCTTTTTCAGTGGCTATGTGACGTCGCGGTAAGCCGTTCTGTGGTGAATCGGCAATTTTGAAAGCGCATAGTCGGCACTCTTTTCACGGATGGCTCGGCGATCGCCCTCAAAACGCTTGCGCTCCGTAATACAGATTGACCCGCCACCGGGCAGCTTAAATGCCCAGCCAAAGCACTGCGTGCCCGGTGGGATGGTGTCATCGGCCGAATCGACGACGCCTGTATCTGCAATCGCGACGTTCGCGGTGGACCTCTCCAGCGCACCGACGGCCATCTCGCGCGCAACAGCTTCACTGGTGAGGTTGTGCTCGTCGATGGTTTCCTTGCGCACGCCGAGCATGTCGATCTTCGCCTGTACGCTGTATGTCACGAATGCCCGATCCAGGCACCCGCCCGCACCAGCGACATCTGCTATCTCGGCGGCGATCAGTCCAGCGGTGCATGACTCGGCCGTGGCCAGCACCAGCCCGTTCCGCTTCATATATGCCAAAACTTCCGCAGCGCAGTTTGCCATGTCTCCCTCCATGCTTTTATCGTTCCACGTGAACAAAAAACGTGCCACACATGCGTTCGCATTTGCAATGCATGCCATGCGTCGTTAGCGTAATGGCACATGTTGTGCGTATCGCTTAGCCAACTTTAAACTCAGACGGGAGACCGCATGAACGATACGCAACAGGAAATCATTAACGCACTCGGGGTCACGTCGCACTTCGACGCCGCCAATGAGGCTGAGCGTCGCATCAACTTTCTTGTGAACTACCTGAAAGAGTCAGGCCAGAGTGGCTACGTGCTTGGCATCAGCGGTGGCGTTGATTCGACGGTCGCAGGCCGGTTGGCTCAGCTGGCAGTGGAGCGCATTCGCGAAAGAGGCGGTGCTGCTACTTTCCACGCGGTCCGCTTGCCGTATTTGGAACAACGCGACGAGAGCGACGCCCAAGCTGCACTGGACTTTATCGCAGCTGACGATGTCTCCACGGTGAATATCCACACCGCTGTGGATGCACTGCGAAAAGAGCTCGCGAACGCGAGGTTTCGAGACGAAGCCCATGAAGATTTCGTAATCGGCAATGTGAAGGCTCGCATGCGCATGGTTGCGCAGTACGCCCTCGCAGGCGCATTTGGCGGCTTGGTGATTGGCACCGATCACGCTGCCGAGGCTCTGATGGGATTTTTTACTAAATTTGGGGATGGCGCAGCGGATGTCACACCACTGACAGGTCTGAACAAGCGACGGGTTCGCGGCTTAGGCGCCCATCTCGGCGCCCCAATCGAACTGATTCAAAAGCGCCCGACTGCCGACCTCGAGACCTTGGTGCCACAGCGGGCTGACGAAGATGCTTTCGGAATGTCCTACGACGTCATAGACGATTTTCTGGAAGGCAAGGCGGTGGCTACACCCCTTCGAGACAAGATCCTTCGAACCTACATCGCAACAGCTCACAAGCGATCTCCTCCAGCGTCACCTTGACTGTCAAAAGGACAGATGCTGGCCAATTGACGTTGTGTGCCATTCCTGAAAATGCTCAGAGATGGCACAGATTGCCCAACGCTATTTGCTCAGATGAGGCCGCGCCTTCTCGATCATCGCCGGCACCTAGGCGCTTTATGCGGTCTTTTTCATCATGCGCCGCAAGCGCGAGATGCGTGATTGACTCGCGAATATGTTACCCCTGCCCCCAGCGATTGGCTGAAACAGGGAGTGGCGAAAAAGAGAGCGACTCCGTGCTCACAACCGTCGAGTGAAAAATCACCACTGGACGATTTGTGTGACGAGGCAGCAAAGCCTGTTGAAGATTGGGACGCTGTCGAGTAAGTCTGAGCTATTACTCCAGCGGCCTCGGCGAGGCCGAAGTAATGCACAACACCAGGCGTGTAATCAATTTCAATACAACCAAGCATCGCACATCGCCCAGATTTGCAAGCTCACTTCTCGTCAGGCGGTAAGAATCGATTTGATTTCGCCGTCGCCGAACGCGCTACCAGCCGACTGCGCGTTCAAGCTTGGAAGTTGCAGTATCACGGTCTCATCTTGCCCAACTTCAATACCTTCGATATAGAAAACCCTCGGCTCCGAGAGATATTTTATTGAGAACCTTACGCGCGACGGCTGATCCACTACGATTGGTGCAAACGAACTAATAGTGGCCCCTTCGACCACGAGTGAACCCTGTCGACCATTGCCCGCCGCAAGATCGCCGGACGCGGGAAGGAACGAGATTCCAGAGCACTTAATCTGCGTTGAAGCGGTTGATCCATCCACCTTCACCGTTTCCTGCGTAATAGCGGCAACCTCCCAATATTCAGCACCTGCAACACGACCAACACGCGCAGTTCTCGACATACGACCTCCACTTAAACGGTGATGACTACGACCTCGACAGGGCTGCATTTGCTATGCCCGCCGCCCATCGCTCAAGACGATAAGCGCTCGTGGAATCTTACATACTGGCAGGTATGTAAGATTGTTGGGCTAGCTCGCCATGCACGGCATTGCACGATTTGGCAAACTTGGCAGAAAAAGATAGCGCCATGCCACCGTCATGAATCCAATCGTTAGCTGCCTTTTTCTCGGCAACAACATCAGCCGGTAGGTGGTGATTCTTGCGCTTCCGTTAAGCGACTCCACCCCACTCTAACGATTGAAGAACGCGGCGAACTTGCCTTGCGCCGATCTCGGTTTCGCAGACCAGAACCGGCTTGTTGCCGCCTAAGGCCTTGTTGGGCTTGGACAGCCATATGGCTGCAGCATCTCGACATTCAAAGACGCCTTCGGCCTGACAGGACAATAAAGCGATGCGGTCAAGGCGTTCGGAAGCAACAATGTCGAGAGCCTGATGTTCACGCACCCGTCGTTGCAACGTGGAGATCGACGCGTTCAGCAAAAGCACTAAGCCGCTATCTTCCAGATCGAACGTGTGGCGGAGTGCTTGGAAGAGGTGGGCAGGAAGGCCGGTTCTAATTTGCTGGAGCCGGTCACATTCCTTGAGTTCAAGCCTACGCGCAGCAAAGTCCCAAAATGCCTTCGCTTCTGCAAGTCGGACCTCTTTCGTTCTTGCAGTTTGCCGCCGGTAGGATGCTGATGTTTTCATAGCCCCCCGCATCGCTTAACAGAGACTTCTGATTGAACTGTACCTCCTCATCCTGGAATTGGGCAGAACCCGGTCGAGGTGTAGTGATCGTCGATCTCCTCTCGTGCAGGTAGCTTGGGCCGCGCGGTCTACCACGGTGCGAATATTTTTCAGTCAAAGTTTGTCGATAGCCGTTCTGCTCGCCTGTTCGAGCGCAATTTCAACGAGCTTGATCCGAGATGGCAGGAGATAGACGCCCTTTCGCTATCGACGGACTTTATTAGTTTCGACGGACTTAATTCACACCCTTCACAACCCCCGTATTCGGGTATTAGCTTATATCCATTAAGTATTTCATCTGTGCATACTGAAGCCATCAGAATGCAAGAACCACATAAAGCAGGTCAGATGGAACTACGGCAACTGGAAGCCTTCGCGGCGGTAATGTCGGCGGGCAGCGTGACGGCCGCCGGGCGCATGCTTGGGCGCTCGCAGCCGGCCATCAGCCGCTTGCTGCAGGATCTTGAAAGTGAGATCGGCTATGCGCTGTTTACGCGCAGCGGTCCGCGCGTGACGCCCACCGAGCAAGGCTTTCTGCTGTATGAAGACGTGGAGCGCGCGCTGGTCGGCATGAAGCAGATCCGCACGCGCGCCGAAGAAATTGCCCGCGGCGATGGCCGGCCGCTGCGGCTGGCGGCCACACCTGCGTTGTCGGCCGGTTTGCTGCCCATTGCGTTGGCTGCCATCTCATCCCAGACCTGTCCCACCCAGATTCAGTTGCGCAGCGCCTCGCCCGAGCATGTGGTGCATGCCGTGCTGACCGATGCCGTGCAATTGGGCGTGACGAGTCTGCCGGTGGAGCACCGCGGGCTGACCGTGCACTGGATCGGCCAGGCGCCCTGTGCGGTCGCAGTGCCGGCTGATGGCGCGTTGGCCGAGCTGGATGTGGTGCCGCTTTCGGCTTTGGCCGGGCAACGCATCATCACCATGTCGAACCCCTTTCGCTTGCGCCGCCGTCTGGACCAGGCATTTGCGCAGGCCGGCGTGATCACGCGTGGGTTGATCGAAACCAATTCGTCGCTCAACGCGATGACGGCTGTGCGCGCGGGCCTCGGTATTTCGGTGCTCGAACCGGTGACGGCCTACGGTGCCCCCATCGAGGGCGTGGCGGTGCGGCCGATCGATGCGGATATCCCCTTTTTGTTTGGCGTGATCACGCCGCTGGCCAAGCCGTTGACGCCTGCCGTGCAGACGCTGATCGATGCGCTGGAGCGCGCCGCGGCCGATCTGCTCCCGGGCTTCGTGCGGCGTGAGGCCAATGAGCACGCCGCCGTTTTGCAATCGCTTTATGGCGACGAACCTACTCTTACGGAAACCGTCGAGTCATGACTGCGACACACCCTTCTTCTCATCCCTCGGGCGCCGTGCCGACCGAACCCGCGGCTGGATCGTCGGCCGTTACTGCGCAACCCCAAGGATCGCCGAATGCGACACCGTGCGCAGGCGATGCTGCCGGCCTGGCGACGCTCGAAGCGCGCCTGCGGCAGGATCTTTCGTGGCTGGAGCTGCCCGCCAAACAATGGGTGCCTGTGCGCGAGCATGCCGGCAAACCCGTGCTGGACGTGGCCATCATCGGCGGCGGGATGGCGGGCCTCGCGGCCTGTGCGGCGCTCAAGCACATCGGCGTGCGCGCCACGATTTTCGATCGGGCCCCTGCCGGCTTCGAGGGCCCGTGGGCGACGACCGCACGCATGGAAACCCTGCGCTCGCCCAAGCAACTTACCGGCCCCGCACTTGGGCTTCCGGCGCTCACGTTCCGTGCGTTTTTCGAAGCGCAATTCGGTGAGGCCGCCTGGGACGCGTTGGACAAGATCCCGCGTTTGCAGTGGATGGATTATCTGCGCTGGTATCGCCGCGTGCTGGACCTGGATGTGCGCAATGGGCATCGCGTGCTGGCGGTTCGTCCGCAGGACGACGGCGTGGTCGCGCTCGATCTCGCGTCGCCCGAAGGTCCGCTCACGGTGCTCGCGCGGCGGGTGGTGCTGGCCACCGGGCGCGATGGATTGGGTGGCGCGTATGTGCCGGACTTCGTGCGCGCGTTGCCGCGCGATCGCTGGGCGCATTCGTCCGACGTGATGGATTACGCGCAGTTGGCGGGCAAACGAGTGGCCGTGATCGGCGCCGGTTCGTCCGCGATGGACAGCGCCGCCACGGCGTTGGAGGCGGGTGCTGCCAGCGTCGATCTATTGATCCGCCGCCAGGATATTCCGCGGGTGAACAAGGGCAAGGGAGCAGGCAATCCTGGGCTCACCTTTGGGCATTTGAACCTGCCCGACGACTGGAAATGGAAGATCCGTCACTACATCAATGTGCAGCAGGTGCCGCCGCCGCGCGGCAGCACGCTGCGCGTGTCGCGCCACCCCAATGCCCGGTTCAATCTGGGCGCGGGGATCGTCGACGCGGCCCTTGTGGATGACGCGCTGAAGATTCGCACGGTGAAAGGCACGTTCACGGCCGATTTTCTGATTGCCTCCACAGGTTTTCGCATCGATTGGTACGGACGCCCGGAGTTCGCCGTGATCGCGCCGCATATCCGGGCGTGGAAGGATCGCTATGTGCCCGCGCCTGGCGATGAAGATCAGGAGCTGTCCGATTCGCCCGATCTGGGGCCGGCGTTCGAACTGCAGGAAAAGATTCCCGGTGAGTTGCCAGGGTTGTCGCGCGTGCATTGCTTCTGCTATCCGGCCGCGCTTACGCACGGCACGGTGTCGGGCGATATCCCTGCGATCAGCGACGGCGCCAAGCGTCTGGCGCAAGGCATCGCCGGGCTGTTCTACGCCGAAGACATCGACACGCACTACGCGACGATGCTGGCGTTCAGTGAGCCGGAAGTGTTTGGCGATGAATGGACGCCAGCGCCCCCGCCGGCGGACGATATGACGGCATCGGCATCGGCATCGGCATCGGCATCGGCATCGGCATCGGCATCGGCATCGGCATCGGCATCGACCGACCATGCCGACGCCGCAAGTGAACACGACGTGTCGGCCACGGAGCGTGCGTCATGACCGGCTGGCTATTCCGCCGTTTCGCGCAGGCCATCGTCGTGGTGCTCTTGATGACGATGATCGTATTTGCCGGTTTGCATGCCATTGGCAATCCGATCGATATCCTGATCGGTCAGGACGTCGATCAAGTCGAGCGGGCACGCATCATCACCGAGATGGGCTTGGACAAACCTTTGTGGCAGCAATACCTGTCATTCTTGAATGGGGCCATTCACGGCAATCTGGGCAAGAGCTTCGTCTACAACGAATCGGCCATCAAACTGATCCTGCAACGCTTACCGGCCACGCTGGAGCTGGCGGTGGCGGCTCTGCTACTGGCTGTGGTCATCGGCGTGCCGCTGGGATTGATCGCCGGGCTGTATCCGGAGAGTGCCTTTTCCAAGCTGGTGATGACGAGCAGCATCGTCGGCTTTTCGTTGCCCACGTTCTGGGTGGGGCTGATGCTGATCATGGCCTTCAGCGTGAGCCTGGGGTGGCTGCCGTCCAGCGGCCGCGGCAGTACGGTCGAGGTATTCGGTGTGCAGTGGTCGTTTCTCACGGCCGATGGTCTGCGGCACATGATCCTGCCGGCGCTCAACCTGTCGCTTTTCAAGATTTCGCTGGTGATCCGCTTGACGCGAGCAGGTGTGCGTGAAGTGCTGCCGCTCGATTATGTGAAGTTTGCGCGCGCGAAAGGCTTGTCGCCGTTGCGTGTGGTGGGCGTGCACGTGCTGCGCAACACGTTGATTCCGCTGGTAACGGTGCTGGGCCTGGAGCTCGGTTCGACGATCGCCTTTGCGGTGGTCACGGAAACCATCTTTTCGTGGCCGGGGGCGGGCAAGCTGATTCTGGATAGCATCAATGCGCTCGATCGTCCGGTGATCGTGTCCTACCTGGTCGTGGTGGTGTGCTTGTTCGTCACACTCAACCTGATTGTGGACATCTTGTACAAACTGCTGGATCCGCGTGTGCGGCTGGAGGCTTCGGCATGAGCGCCACGATCAAGACGGCCGCGCCGGCGCCCAAACCGGTGGGTCAGGAGTCGCCCGGCCGACGGTTGCTGGCGGAATTCTTCTCCAGCAAGGTTGCCATTTTTGGCCTGTTGCTGACGGTGCTGCTGGTGGCGGCGGCCGCGTTTGCGCCGTGGATCACGCCGCAGAACCCGTATGACCTGATGCAGCTCGACGTGCTTGATTCGCGACTGCCACCGGGCACGCGCAACGGGCTGGACACCTTCAACTATCTGCTGGGCACTGACGGCCAGGGCCGCGATCTGTTCTCGGGCATCCTGTACGGCTTGCGCATCAGTTTGACGGTGGGCGTAGGCTCGGCCGTGATCGCCGGCATCGTGGGCACGTTGCTGGGTCTTATCGCCGCGTACTGCGGCGGCAAGGTCGATGCGTTGATCATGCGTGTGGTCGACTTGCTGCTGTCGTTCCCGTCGATCCTGGTGGCCATGATGATCCTGGCCTACTTGGGTAAAGGCGTGGGCAACGTGGTGCTGACGCTCGTGATTCTGGAGTGGGCTTACTACGCGCGCACCGTGCGCGGCCAGGCACTGGTCGAGCGCCAGCGCGAATACGTGGAAGCCGCGCGCTGCCTGGATATCCCCAACTGGCGCATCATGGTGCGCCACATTCTGCCCAACTGTCTGCCGCCGTTGATCGTGATCGGCACGCTGCAGATCGCGCGCGCCATTACGCTGGAAGCCACCCTGAGCTTTCTGGGGTTGGGTGTGCCGATCACCGAACCATCGCTCGGCTTGCTGATTTCCAACGGCTATCAGTTCATGCTGTCCGGTCAGTACTGGATCAGCTTTTATCCCGGCATCGCGCTGCTCGTGACCATCGTCGCCATCAATCTGGTCGGCGACCGGCTGCGCGATGTGTTGAATCCGAGGCTGCACAAATGACGTCGGCCCCTACGCTTGAAGTGCGCAATCTGCGCACGCATTTTCATACCCGCGCCGGCGTGCTGCCGGCCGTGGACGATGTGTCGTTCACGCTCGAGCGCGGCCGCATTCTGGGGCTCGTGGGCGAGTCCGGCTCGGGCAAATCCGTGACCGGTTTTTCGATCATGGGCCTGGTGGATGCGCCGGGTCGTATCGTCGGTGGCGAGATCCTGTTTCAAGGCCGCGAACTCGTGGGCATGAAGCCGCGCGAGATGCGCACGCTGCAAGGCAATCGCATCGCCATGATCTTCCAGGATCCGATGATGACGCTCAACCCCGTCTTGCGGGTGGATGCGCAAATGATCGAGGCGGTGTTGGCCCATACGCGTGTGAGCCGCAGCGTGGCGCGCGACCGGGCGCGTGAAACGCTGGGCATGATGGGCATCCCAAGTCCGGACGAGCGCCTGCTGGCCTATCCGCATCAGTTGTCCGGCGGGATGCGCCAGCGTGTGGCGATCGCGATTGCGCTTCTGCATCAGCCCGACCTCATCATTGCCGACGAGCCCACCACCGCATTGGACGTGACCATTCAGGCGCAGATTCTGTCGGAAGTGCAGAAGCTTGCGCGGCAGAACGGCACCGCGTTGATCTGGATCACGCACGACTTGTCGGTTGTGGCCGGTCTGGCCGACGACGTGGCCGTGATGTATGCCGGGCGCATCGTCGAGCAAGGCCGTGTGGACGATGTGCTCGACCGCCCTTTGCACCCCTACACCGCCGGCTTGATCGGCAGCCTGCCCAGCAATAACAAGCGTGGTCAACGGCTTCGCCAGATTCCCGGGATGACGCCCAATCTGCTGTCGCTGCCTGAAGGCTGTGCGTTTTCGGCGCGCTGTCCGCGCGCGTCGGAAATCTGCGGCCAGCGGCCCGACACGACGCGGCCCGTGCCGCATCGGTTGGTGCGGTGCTTTCATCCTGCTGTGGACGAGATTCGCCGCGAGGTGACGGCATGAACACGACGATTCAAAATGCGGATGCTGCTCATCGCCACGCTTCAAGCGACGTGACGGGCCACGACGCGATCGCCAACGGTGTGGACGTCGAACCGAACCCGCCGCGCGCGCAAGGGCGTCCGCTGATCGAGTTGAGCGGCGTGAGCAAACGATTTGGTGAGCGCCCGGTGGGCGCCGTGGGCCGCACGATGCAACGCCTGGGCCTTTCGAAAGCGCCGGCGATCACGCGCGCGGTCGATCACGTCGACCTGGCCATCCGGCCGGGCGAAGTGGTGGGTCTGGTGGGTGAGTCGGGTTGCGGCAAATCCACACTGGGCCGCATCGCCGCCGGGCTGATGACGCCGTCGGCGGGCGAAGTGCGCATCAATGGTCTGCGCGCAAGCGAGATGTCGGGCACGCAAGCGCATGCCGCGCGGCTGAAGGTGCAGATGATTTTCCAGGACCCCTATTCGAGCTTGAATCCGCGCCTGCGCGTGGACGAGATCGTGGGCGAAGCTGCACGCATTCACGGCCTGGTCGATCGCGCGAACTTCGATGATTACGTGTGCGCACAGATGCAGCGTGCGGGCCTCGACCCGGCCTTGCGTCATCGTTATCCGCATCAGTTCAGCGGCGGCCAGCGGCAACGTATCGGCATTGCGCGTGCGCTCGCGGTGCAGCCCGACATGCTGGTATGCGATGAAGCCGTCGCGGCGCTGGACGTGTCGATCCAGGCGCAGATTTTGAATCTGTTCATGGATCTGCGCGAAGAACTCAACCTGACGTATCTTTTCATCAGCCACGATCTGGGTGTGGTGGAACACGTGTCGGATCGCGTGGTGATCATGTATCTCGGTCGCGTGGTCGAGACGGCCACTGTGGAAGAGGTGTTTGCACGGCCCAATCACCCCTACACCCAGGCGTTGCTGGCGGAGATTCCGTCGCTGGCGTCGCGACACAAAACCTTTACGGCGATCAAGGGCGAGATTCCCAGCCCGATCAATCCGCCGTCGGGCTGTCATTTTCATCCGCGCTGCCCGCACGCGATGCCGCGCTGTAAGACCGAGGTGCCCACCTTGCGCGGGATCGCGGTCAATCATCTCAGCGCCTGCCATTTAAACGATATTGCCTGACCCTATTTTCTTTCAAGGATCCTTCATGAAGAAGCTGCTCTTATCCACGCTTACCGCAGCGATGCTGGCCACCGCCGGCGCGGCCGGCGCCCAGACGTTGACGATCGGGTTTGCCGATCCCTTGTCGTCGCTCGACCCCCAACTCAACAACCATGCGGGCGACCGTTCGGTGGCGTTGCATTTCTGGGATCTGCTGATCGAGAACAAGGACAACGCGCTGCAGCCGGGGCTTGCCTTGAGCTGGAAGCCGTTGGACAACAACACGTGGGAATTCAAGCTGCGCCCCAACGTGAAGTGGCAGGATGGCCAGGCGTTTACCGCCGACGACCTGATCTACTCGTACACGCGCGCCAAAGCGGTGCCGGGCAGCGTGGCCACGTACGGCGGTTATCTGCGCACGATCGCGTCGATGAGTGCCCCCGATCCGCTGACGCTGGTGGTGAAAACCACGGTGCCCAATCCCGACCTGCCGCTGAACCTGGCCTCGGTGCATGTGGTGAGCAAGCATGTGGGAGAGAAATCGACGACCGAGGACTACAACTCGGGCAAGGCGGTGATCGGCACCGGCCCGTACAAGTTCGTGTCGTATACGCCGGGTGACCGCGTGGTGATGGAACGCTACGACGGTTACTGGGGCGCCAAGCAACCGTGGGAAAAGATCAACTATCGCTACATCAATCAGGCTGCATCGCGCACGGCCGCCCTGCTCTCGGGCGACGTGGACGTGATCGATAAGGTGTCCGTTTCCGATCTGGCGCGCTTGAAAGAATCGCCCAACGTGAGCGTGTATCCGTACGACGGCTTGCGCGTGATGCTGCTGCAACCGAGCTTCAACCCTGCACCCAATCAGTACATCACCGATAACGCCGGCAAGCCGCTCGAGAAGAACCCGCTGCTGGACGTGCGCGTGCGTCGTGCGCTGAACCTGGCAATCAACCGCAAGGCGCTCACGGACCGCATTCTGCAGGGCGCGGCCACCGAGGCCAATCAGTGGATGCCCAAGAACACCTTCGGCTACAACCCGCAGGTCACCGACATCCCCAACGATGTGGCTGAAGCCAAGAAGCTGTTGACCGAAGCCGGCTTTCCGGAGGGCTTCAAGCTCACTATGCACGCGCCCAACGACCGCTATCCGCAAGGCCCCGAAACGGCCCAGGCCGTGGCGCAATTCTGGACGCGGATCGGCGTGAAGACGCAAGTGGAAGTGGTGCCATGGGCCGTGTATTCGGGCCGTGCCAACAAGAACGAGTACGCCGTGAGCATGCTCGCCTGGGGCAACGGCACGGGCGAGGCCAGCTATGCCTTGGTGAACGTGCTCGCCACAGTAGATGCCAAGAAGGGGTTGGGCGCTTCGAACTGGGGGCACTACAGCAACCCGGCGGTCGATCGTGCGTTGGAGCAGGCGACGTCGGAATTCGACGTGCCCAAGCGTGAAGCGATTTTGCGTGAATCGGTGAAGGTCGTGTCTGAGGACGTGGGCATTTTCCCGCTGTACCACTACCGCAATATCTGGGCCGCAAAGAAGGGCCTGATGGTCAAGCCGATGACGAGCGATCGCACGGCCGCCATGATGGTCACCAAGACCGAGAAGTAAACCCCGATTGCCGCGGGGCGCCAAGCCTCGCGGCGTGTGGAGCAGCAATGAGTGAAGTCATGTTGAGCATTACGCCCGAAGACGACCTGATCGATGTGCCGCGGCACATCGTGGTCTCGGGTGCCACGCCAGGCAGTACGGTGGCGATCACGGCGACCACGCTGCGCGCAGGCGGCGTGACGTGGCAAGCGCACGCCACGTTCAAGGCCGATGCACAAGGCACGGTCGATCTCACGCGCGATGCGCCGATCGCCGGCGATTACGCGGGTGTGGCCGCGATGGGGCTGGTGTGGTCGCAAGCACCGGTCGATTCGAAGAGCCGCGATTTCTTTGGCGAGACGCCGAGTGCGCCATTGACCACGACCGTTGCGGCGCAGGCGGATGGCGTCGTCACCCAAGGCGCGTTCGTGCAGCGGTTGGCCGCCGAGGGCGTCACGCGCCGCGACGTGCGCGAAGATGGATTGGTCGGCACGTTATTCACGCCTGCCGGTTCGGGACCGCATCCGGCGGTCGTGGTGCTGAACGGTTCGGGCGGCGGTATCAACGAGCCGCGCGCGGCGCTGTATGCCTCGCGCGGGTATGCGGCTTTGGCGCTCGGTTACTTCAAGGCGCCGGGGCTGTCGGACTACATTTCGAATACGCCCCTCGAGTATTTCAAAGCCGGTCTCGATTGGGTACGGGAGCACGTGAAGCCCGCGCACGATTTCGTGGCGATCAGCGGTCAGTCACGCGGCGGTGAGCTGGTGCTGCTGTTGGGCGCCACGTATCCGGAAGCGGTGTCTGCCGTGATCGCCTACGTGCCGGGCGCGGTGGTGCACAGCGGGCAGAACGCCGCCGATCCGGCCGTAGGCCGTGAAGGGCCGACGTGGCTGCTCGACGGCAAGCCGATCCCGCATGTGTGGGAAAACAACCGCACCGCCACGTGGCAGCCGTTCGACGACGGCCCGGCCCCGCATCGGCATGAGCGCGCGATTCTGACCGCGCTGCAGGATCCGGAAGCCGTCGCACGGGCCCGCATCCGCGTCGAGGCGATCAAGGGGCCGGTGATGTTGCTCTCGGCCACCGACGATGGCTCCTGGCCGTCCAGCCTGTATTCGCAAATGGTGCGCGACAAGCTGGCGGAGGTGTCGCATCCCTACCCTGTGTCGTGGCTCGACTACGAGAACGGCGGGCATTCGATTTTGTTTCCCTACCTGCCGACCACCCAGCTTGTGTATGCGCATCCTGTATCGGGCAAGATCAGCACCAGCGGCGGCAATCCCACCGATAACGCGCGCGCCGATGCCGAATCGTGGGCCGGCGTGAAGCAGTTTCTCGACGACGCCGTGGCCGCAGCCGCGCGCGCTTCGCAATCTCAATCATCTTAAGGACAACGCGACGATGACGACTCCCGTGTATTCCCCTGCCGACGATCTGGTCGATCGTATCGTCGGCATTCAGGCCGGCGACGCATTGCATGCCGTGCGGCATCAGCGCGACAAAGTGGCCGTGGCCACGCAAGGCAGCTACGATGCGTTGTTCGATCCGGCTTTGGCCGGCGTGTCGTTGACCGATCGTCTGCTGGTGGCGCTGTATGCGAGCGCCCTGACGCCCGCGCCCGAACTGGCCGAACACTATCGCACGCGCTTGAACGAACAAGGCGCGGATGCGAGCTTGATTGCGGCCGTCGAGAACGACAAGATCGATGGCGTGCCCGACACCGCCTTGCGCGCCATTCTGGCCTTTACCCGCACGCTGATCCTCGATCCGGTGAAAGGCGACAAGGCTGCGCTTGAGACATTGCCGGCGGCTGGCGTGAGCACACCCGACGTGGTGACGATTGCGCAATTGATTGCGTTTTTGTCGTATCAAGTGCGCCTGGTGGCCAGCCTGAAAGCCATGGCGGCCACGCGTGCCCAAGGAGTTGCAGCATGACCACCCTCATCAAATCGCATGGTTTTACCAACGAGTCGCTGGAGTGGGATGCCTGGCTCGATATCGTCGACATCGACGCGGCAACACCTGAACAGATCGCCGTGCTGGAGGAAAGCCATCCCAAGGCGAAGGTTTCCGACTACTACCGCTTTCTGGTGCATCAGCCCGAGATCCTGCGCCAGCGTTCGGCCGCGTTCAACGCCATCATGTACGCCCCGGGCGGCATGGCGCGCGCAGAGCGCGAACTGGGTGCGACGGTGACCTCGCGCATCAACGGCTGCGTGTACTGCGCGTCGGTGCACGCGCAGCGTTTCGAGCAATTGGCCAAGCGCACGGATGCGATCGAGCAGGTGTTTGAAGATCCGCGCACGGCGGGCACCGATGCGCGCGAGAAAGCAATTGCCGCGTTCTCGGTCGCATTGACCGAGAAGCCGGGCGAGATCGCAGCGGCAGACATCAAGGCGCTGGAAGCGGTGGGCTTGAACGAGGCCGAGATTCTCGATCTCGTGCACTCGGTCGCGATCTTTGCGTGGGCCAATCGCCTGATGCTGAATCTGGGCGAGCCGGTTTTTCCGGCTGCGTGACGTCGAAGGCTGCAGGGGCCTGCCTATCGGGAACCCGATCGGCGGGCTAAGCGTCTGGATTGCTCGACGAACCGATCCGCAGACTGATCGGTGGATGATCGGTCCACCGATCGGGCGGCCCAACGGCGGTCAACTGCCGTCGACTTTGATGCCGACTTGTTTGACCACCGCTTCGTACTTCGCCAGATCCTCCCGGATCTGCTGGCCGAATTCCTCAGGCGTGTTGCCTGAGGACACGATGCCCAAACCGGCCAGGCGTTCGCGCGTGGCCGGTTCCATCACGACCGCGCGGATGCTTTCCTGGAGCTTGTGTGTGATGGGGGCGGGTGTGCCCTTCGGCGCCAGAATGCCGATCCACGAATTGACCTCGAAATCGGGCACGCCCGACTCTTCGAAGGTGGGCACATCAGGCAACGATGCCAGGCGTTGTTTGCTCGATACGGCGAGCGCCCGCACCTGATCCTTCTGCACGAACGGATAGGCACCCGCGACGGCGGTGTAGAGCAGCGGGATGGTGCCGCCCACCACATCGGTCATGGCCTGGCCACCGCCCTTGTAGGGGATATGTTCGAGTTTGGCGCCCGTGCGCAGCTTGAACAATTCGCCGCCCAGATGCGGCGTACTGCCGGTGCCTGCGCTGCCGTACGACACGCCATTCGGCTGGGCCTTGGAATAGGCAATCAACTCCTGCAGCGTTTTGACCGGCACCTTGGGATTGGCGACCAAAATCAGCACGGCGTCGCCGATCTTGCTGACGGGCGTGAAGTCCTTGAGGGGATCGAAGCCGATCTTCGTATACACATGTGGGTTGATGACGATGGTGCCGTCAAAGCCCACGACCAGTGTGTAGCCATCGGGCTCGGCATTCACCACGGCTTGCGTGCCGATGTTGCCGGCCGCGCCCGGGCGATTTTCGACCACCACCGTCTGGCCCAAGCGCTGGCCGAGTTTATCGGCCACGATGCGCGCGCCGGTGTCGGTCACGCCACCCGGCGCAAACGGCACAATGAGCCGAATGGGACGCGTTGGATAGTCGGCGCTGTGGGCGGCCGCGATGGGCAGGGCGCAGAGCGCGACGGCAATGAGTCGTGAAAGTAGATTGGGCATGCGCGTCTCCTTTATTCTGCTTTGATGCCGCCGCGTTCGGCCACGGCCGCCCACTTGCGGGTTTCGTCGACGAGAAAGGCCTTGAAGGCAGCCGGTTCATCGACCACGATCTCGGCACCCTGCTCCTGCATTTGCTTGACCACCGCAGGATCCTGGGTGACCTTCTTGATGTCGTCACGAATCCTCGCGACCAAGGCGTCGGGCATGCCGGCCGGGCCGAGCAAGCCGTACCAGCTCAGCGATTTCACATCGCCCAATCCGGCTTCCTTGAACGTCATCGCATCGGGAAACACCGCCGAGCGTTTGTCGTCGGCCACGCCCAGCACGCGCAGATTGCCCGACTGCACATGCGGCATGGCGGTAAGTACGCTCGTCACGCCCATGGGAACGTGTCCGCCCATGATGTCGATCATCAACGGCCCGCCGCCTTTGTAAGGCACGCCCAGCGTTTTCAGGCTGCCGGCCTGGCGGATCATCTCGCCGGTAAGGCGCGTGTGCCCTTCGGAAAAGCCCAGCGGCATCTCCTGGGTGCGCGCGGCTGTGAGCGCGTCCTTGAGCGTGGGATACGGGCCTTTCGCAGCCGCCACCAGCACCATGGGGGAATCGGCGATGCGGGTGATGGGGGTGAAGGCCGTCGTGGTGTCGTACGGCATCGACTTCATCAGCACGGGGTTGATGGCGTGCGAGCCCACCACCAGCATCAGCGTGTGGCCATCGGGCGGCGATTTCGACACCATGCTCGACCCGATCACGCCGTTGGCGCCGCTGCGATTTTCCACCACCACCGACTGGCCCCAAAGCGTGGAGAGCCGCTGGGCGATGTTGCGGCCGACGATGTCCGTGCCGCCGCCCGCGGCATAGGGCACCACGAGGATCACGGGTTTGTCGGGAAACTTGTTCAATGGCTCGGCGGCCATCGCGTGCTTCGCCATCGATAGCGGTGCCAGCAGCGCGAAGGCGCCTGCCAGCAGGCCGCGGCGCGACCTCCCTAGCTTGTTCATGATGTTGTCTCCGTTATGGTTTTTTTAGGTGATGCGAACCGCTGTTATGCGGCGATCTTGCTGCGTTGTTTGCGTTGCCACGCGACCGAGCGTCCGCCGAGCGGACGTTGCAGCGCGGTTTCCGCAAAATCGATGATGTCGAGCAGGCTGTCCAACGATATGCCGGTGGTGTAGCCGCTGGCTTCGGCCATGAGGACGAGATCTTCTGTGGCCAGATTGCCGGCCGCACCCGGTGCGAACGGGCAGCCGCCGATGCCGCCCACGCTGGCGTCGAAGCGCCGGATGCCCGTTTGCAGCGCGGCCCACGCATTGGCCACTGCCATGCCGCGCGTATCGTGAAAGTGCACGGCGAGACGATCGGCAGGCAGATCGCGCAGCAGCGCAGTCAGGCGCTCGCTGACCGCGCCGGGCGATGCGGAGCCGATGGTGTCGGCGATGACGATTTCCTGGGCGCCCGCCTCGGCCATGCGCGCCACGCACGTGCGTACGGCATCCAGCGAGGTCGGGCCTTCGAACGGACAGTCGAACGCCACCGCCACATAGGCGCGGGTGCGCAAGCCCAGACGGATCGCTTCACGCACCGTTTGCTCGCTTACGTCGGTGGCCTGTGCCAGCCCCATGTTGATGTTCTTCTGATTCATGATCTCGGTGGCCGAGAGCACGACGGCGATTTCTTCTGCGCCCGCAGCATGTGCGCGTTCGAGGCCCTTCATGTTGGGCACCAGCGCCGAGGCGCGCAGGCCTGGGTGCTGCGTGCGCACCCGCGGAATGAGCTCACCGGCATCCGCCATCTGCGGCACGGCTTTGGGCGACACGAAGCTGGTGGCTTCGATGCTTTCCACACCGGCCGCCACGAGCCGATCGATCAGCGTGAGTTTGGTGTCGAGCCCCACCAGCACGGGTTGATTCTGCAAGCCGTCGCGCGGGGCGACGTCGGTGATGAAGAGACGTTCCATGGTCGATCTCCTCTGGATTCAGGCAATCACGCCGTCGCGGGTGAGCGCGGCGAGCTTGTCTTCGCTATAACCCATACCGGCAAGGATGCTGGCGGTGTGCGCGCCGAGCGCCGGTGGCGACGTGAACGTTTGCGTGCGTTGCGCGGAAAGCTTGATGGGATTGCCCGGCATCTTGAGCGTTTCGCCATCGCCGAGATCCACGTCCACCACCATGTCGCGCGCCTGCACTTGGGTATCGCTCAGCGCTTGATCGAATGTGTTCACCGGCCCGCAGGGGATGCGGGCAGCGCGCAGGCGCTCGAGCCAATAGGCGGTGGTTTCCTGCTGCAGCGCTTCCGAAATGATGGCGTCGATTTCCTTGCGCGCAGCAAAACGCACGGGTTGCTGTACATACTCGGGCTTCATCAGGCTGGGCACCTGTACGCACGCCACGAAACGCTCCCAGAATGCGTCGCCGATGCAAGCGATGATGATGTAGCCGTCCTGGGTGGGAAAGCTGTTGTAGGGCACGTGAACGAAGTGGCTGTTGCCGATGCCTTCGGGCACGATGCCCGACATCAAGTGCATCGTGGCCATGTAGTTCAAGAGCGAGATTTGCGCATCCAGCATCGAGATATCCACATGCTGGCCGCTGCCGGTTTTCTCACGTTCGGCCAGGGCGGCCAGAACGCCCATCGCGCCGAACAGGCCACCGCCCAGATCGCCCATCGGGATGCCGCTGCGCGTGGGGCCGGTTTCGGGCGTGCCGGTAATCGACATGCCGCCGCCCATTGCCTGCACGACCTGGTCGAAGGCGGGGCGTTCGGTATCCGGACCCGTCTGGCCGAAGCCCGTGACCGAGCAGGTGACGATGCGCGGATTGATCTGCGAGAGGGCGGCGTAATCGATGCCCAGCCGCTTGGTGACGCCCACGCTGAAGTTGTCGAACACCACATCGGCCTGGCGCACCAGATCCATGAACACTTCTCGGCCCGCCTCGCTCTTCAAGTCCACGCACACACTTTGCTTGTTGCGATTCAGCGTGAGGTAGTAGGCGCCCATGCCGTTGCGCGAATAGTCGGGGTCGTTTTCGAGCAGCCGGCGCGTGCCCTCGCCCTTGCCGGGCGGCTCCACCTTGATCGTGCGCGCGCCCAGATCGGCCAGCAGCATGGTGCCGTACGGGCCCGACAACATGTGGGTAAGGTCGAGAACGGTGATGTGTTCGAGTGCCAAAGCGCTGTCTCCTTGTTCGGTTTGAACAGCACTATTGCAATATCGATGCCAATTTTGGGTGAGACTCAACCCATTGAATATGCAGGGAAAATTCTTGGGATACAAATAATCCATGTTTCATTTAATCCTAGTGCGACAATCGAAACGTCGCAATGAAACGTTTGTCGAACATGTCCCGCTACCCTTCGCTCCGGCGCGATCTGCCGCGCGTCTGCTTTCTCAGTTACCGCCACATCCGTGAACTGGCGGCCCCGGTCGTCGCTGAGTACGCCGATCGTGCCGAAATCGAAGTCGTCGACGGCACCTTCGACCGCACCCTGGGCATTGCGCGCGATCGCGCCGAGCGTGGGGTGGCTGATGTGTTCGTCAGTGCCGGGTCGAATGCGCATGTGCTGCGTGGCGGACTGCAGGCACCCGTTGCAACCATTCAGCTGACCGGGTTCGACATCCTGCAGGCGCTGCTCAAGGCCCGCGAGTTGGCCGATCGCGTGGGCATCGTGATGTATGGCGCCACCATCCCCGAACTCGACGCGGTGAAGGCACTGCTCAATATCCAGATCGCGCAGTACGCGTATCAAACGCCCGCCGACGCCCGCCAGCATTTCGAAACCCTGCGCCGCGACGGCTTTCGTGTGATCGTGGGTTCCAGCCTGGTGGTGGAGCTGGCCGAGCAAGCCGGCCTGACGGGTTTCCTGGCCTACTCGCAAGCGAGCATCCGGCAAGGTTTCAACGATGCACTGGAACTTGCGCGGGTGGCGCGTCTCGAGGCGGGCCGGTACGAACGCTTGAACAGCGTGCTGCATACGCTGCAGGATGCCGTGCTCGCCGTCGACGGGGAAAATCGGGTCATCGCCGCCAACCCGCGCATGCAACAGCTCATGGGGGTGGCAAGCGACGCCTTGATGGGGCAAGACTTGGCGCGCCTGCAGCCTGAGTTGTCCTTGCTGGCCACGCTGGAGCACGGCGCCGATGAGCGCGGGCGGGTGCAGCGGTTTCAGGGGCGCGACTGGATTGTGAATCGCTCACCCATTCGTGAACGCGGCATGGTGGCGGGTGCTGCGCTCACGTTGTACGACGCGCGACAGATTCAGGAAGCCGACGTGAGCCTGCGCATGCAGCATCGCCGGCTGCAGCGCAGCGCCAAACATTCCTTCGAGCAGTTGATCGGTGCGAGCTCATCGTTTCGTCAGACGTTGGCGGCGGCCAAGCGCTACGCGCACACCGATTCAACGGTGCTCATCCGGGGCGAGAGCGGCGTCGGCAAGGAGCTCTTTGCGCAGGCCATGCACAACGCGGGCGCCCGCGCGGCGCGGCCCTTCATCGCGGTGAACTGCGCGGCTTTCCCCGAAACGTTGCTGGAGAGCGAATTGTTCGGCTACGAGGACGGTGCGTTCACGGGTTCGCGGCGAGGCGGCAAGCCGGGTTTGTTTGAGGCCGCGCATACAGGAACGCTGTTTCTTGATGAAATCGGCGACATGCCGATGCCGCTGCAGAGCCGGCTACTGCGCGTGCTGCAGGAGCGCGAGGTGACGCGCCTGGGCGCGACGGCGGCGATCCCGGTCGATGTGCGCATCGTCGCGGCCACCCATCAACCGTTGGAAATGCTAATCGATACCCAGCGGTTCCGACGCGATCTGTACTACCGGATCAACACGTTGCGTCTGGCACTGGCTCCATTGCGCGAGCGACGAGAAGACGTGGTGTTGCTGGCCGGTGTGTTGCTCAAGCGGCAGTTCGAGCGCGTGGGGTGCGTACTGGACGTGGCGGCGGTGCTTGGGATGTATGCGCCGATGCTGCAGGCCTACGGCTGGCCCGGCAATGTGCGGGAGCTCGAAAACCTGTGTGAGCGGATTGCGGTGTTCATGACGCAGTTCAGTACGATCGACACGGTGGACTGGGCAGGGCTGCGGCATGAGTGCCCGGAGCTGATCGCGAGCGACGCAAACGATGAAGGGATCGACTGGCCGTCGCATCATGCAAGCGCTGTCGCCGCGCTGAAGCGGCATGACGGCAATCGTCAGGCGGCGGCCCATGAACTGGGCATCAGCCGCTCGACGTTGTGGCGATGGTTATCGCAAGCGGACGATCACTTGCCCGTGGGCGGGTAGTTGGGACCCGGATCGCTGAAGCCGCCATTGCTGTACGGATTGACCGGACGTTCGCCAGTGGGCGGACTAGGGTCGCGATTCGGGTTGTAGCCCGCGCCAACCGAGCAGGCGCTGAGCGCCATGCTGGCGGTCGCGATGGCGAGCAATTTGCGGTAAGTCATGGGATGCTCCTCGTGTAGGTTTGTTGAACCCAACAAGCATACGATGTGCCTGTCCAAAAACGATCGCGGTGCGATTCGTATACAAAAATTGGGCGGTATCGTTAAATACGGCCTTCTCCCGCCGTTTTGCACTGAGACCGTTTCGATGACCAATCTTATGAGTTCCACGGCCGATCCGGCCGCGAACGTCATGCGATGGGCCGATGTTCTGGCCGCGCATTCCGACCACTCCGATCACCTGACGTGTACCTACATGACCCCGGCCCACCGTGCGGTCGCGCATCAACTGGCGCAGTGGATGCGCGAGGCGGGGTTCGACGCGGTGCGCCACGATCCGGTGGGCAACGTGATCGGCTGCTACCGTGCCAACCCCGAGGTCGAGCATCCGGCGGCGGTGGTGACGGGGAGTCATTACGATACGGTGCGCAACGGCGGGCGCTACGATGGGCGGCTCGGTATCCTGCTGCCTATCGCCATCGTGGCCGAGCTGCGCGCGCGCGGTGAGCGGCTTCCGTACGATTTCGAAGTGGTGGCGTTTGCCGAGGAAGAAGGCGTGCGCTACGGCAGCACCTTTCTCGGATCGTCGGCATTCATCGGCACGTTCGATTTTTCGCTGCTCGATCGGGTCGACGTCAAGGGCGTGCCCATGCGCGAGGCCATTGCCGGCGCCGGGTTGAACCCGGACGAGATCGCAGGTGCCCGGGTGGATGCGAAACGCGTGCACCACTATTTCGAAGTTCACATCGAACAGGGCCCGGTGCTGTTGGATCGCGGGTTGCCGGTTGGGGTGGTGAGCGCCATTGCCGGCAGTGTGCGGCGCCTGATCACACTGACGGGATTGGCGGGGCACGCGGGCACGACGCCCATGACCATGCGACGCGATGCGGCGGCTGCCGCTGCGGAGATCGTGTTGTTCGTGGAATCGCGTTGCAATCAGGTGCCGGGGCTGGTGGGCACGGTCGGCCAGCTGGAAGTACCCGGCGGCTCGATCAATGTGATTCCCGGCGCGTGCCGGTTTTCGATCGATGTGCGGTCGGGCGACGATGCCGTGCGCGATGCGGCGCTTGCCGATATCGCCGCGGCCATCGACGCCATCTGCACCCGGCGCGGTATTGCCTGGTCCAGTGAGGAAATCATGCGGGCGCCAGCCTCGCCTTGCGCCGAGGCGCAACGTGGCGCATGGGCCGACGCGATTGCGGCCGAAGGCGTGGAGGTGCTGACGCTGCCTTCGGGCGCGGGGCACGACGCGATGTGCGTGGCGGATATCGCGTCGACGAGCATGCTGTTCGTGCGCTGTGGCAACGGCGGCATCAGCCACAACCCGCTCGAGATCGTGACGGTAGATGATGTGCGCACGGCTGCACGGGTGGTCGAGCGCTTCTTGAAAGCGGTCGACATTACCGCGTAGGCGGCTGGTGTGCTTACCGCTTATACCGGTTTGCCTCGGGCCGACGCGACATCCCGATCGATCGCGCTTTGGCGTAGCGCTTAAGCGATCGAGTTTGCCGCTTGCGCAGCCAACAAGTCTGCCAGCGTCAACGCCACGACGCGCGTGGCGCCATACAGATCGTTCAAGCGCAAATTTTCGTCGGTGTTGTGGCCGCGCGCCTCCATCAGCGTGCGCGGGCCGGCGCCATACAGCACGGTAGGAATGCCGCGATGGGTGTAGTGACGTGCATCGGTATAGAGCGGCACGCCTTGCACCGGAATCTCGGTATTGAAGATCGCCTCGGCGTGGCCTTTGAGGGCATCGATCAGGACCTCGGCGCCGGGTAATTGCGCCAAGGGCTGCGCCAGCATGATGCGGCGCACGTCGACGGTGATGCCGGACCGCTCGGCGGCGGCCGCTTCGATCAGTGTGCGCAATTCGTGTTCGGCGTCGTGCCCTGCTTCTTCGGGGATCATGCGGCGGTCGACGCGAAAGGTCACGGTATCGGGGACCACATTGGTGTTGATGCCGCCCGAGATCAGGCCCACATTCAATCCCGGTGTGTCGATGCCCGGCGTGGCCGAATGCGTTTGCGCCAGGGTGGCGCGGAAGTCGTACAGCGCGCGCAGGATGTGCGTGGCGGCTTCCAAGGCATCTACGCCGGTGTGCGGCATGGCGGCATGCGCCTGCTTGCCGCGCACGGTTACTTCAACGTGCAGGCAGCCGTTGTGTGCCGACGTGATGCCGTACGAGAACCCGGCCGACAGTGCAAAATCGGGTGCGCTCAGTCCGGCGTCCAGCAAGTACTTGGGGCCGATTTCGCCGCCTGTTTCTTCGTCGTAGGTGAAGTGCAATTCGACGGTGCCATCGAATGAGGCACCTTGCCGTTCTGCTTCGCGCAGCGCCAGCAGCGCCCAGGTGTAGGTGGCGAAATCGGATTTTGAGACCGCCACGCCGCGGCCGAACATCACGGGGCCATGTTCGGCGTCCTGAACGATCTCACCGCCATAGGGATCGTGCGTCCAACCCGCGCCCGGCGGCACCACGTCGCCATGTGCATTCAGCGCGATCACCGGGCCGGTGCCCGCGCCGAAGACGTGGCGCACTATCAGATTGGTCGCGGAGCGCATGCCGCAGGCATCGACCAGTTTCTGGGGAACGGGGTAGGCCTGCACCGCGAATCCCAACGCTTCCAGAAGGGTTTGCGCGCGCGCGGCATGCGGCGCGCAATCGCCCGACGGATTGTCCGACGGCATTTGCACCAACGCTTGCAGGAAATCGGTCTGGGCCGGCTGCTGGTGGCTTAGAAAATCGCGAATGACGAGGGAGGCGGGAGTAGGCATGAGGCAGCGGTGGTCGCAAAAGTGGGAGAGCCGCCAGCAACGCAATGAACCCGGCAGCCTCGGCGGCATCGATTGAAGCGCAGCGGGATTGGCTTCGCGGCGCGATCAATTTAGTGCATGTAAATATTGTATGCAATATCTGGTCAAGGATTTCGGTAGACTATGCGGCGACATGGCCACTACCCGTACCCCACCTTCGGACGTCAGCGCCGAACACATCGCCCAGGACATCGCTGCGGCGATCGTGGCACACCGCCTGCCCCCTGGCACGCGGCTGCGCGAAGAAGCCTTGGCCCGCGCCTACAACGTCAGCCGCACCAAGATCCGTGCCGCCTTGCTGATGCTGTCGAAGGACAAACTGATCCGCACCGTGCCCGAGAAGGGTGCCTTCGTGAGCAAGCCCAGCGCCGCTGAGGCGCGCGAGATCTTTGCCGTGCGGCGGATTCTCGAAACCGCACTGGCGCGCGAGTTCGTGGCGCGTGCCACACCGGCCGACTACAAACGCATCGAGCGACATCTGCAGCAAGAGCGCCGCGCCGTGAAGGCGGACGATGTGCAATTGCGCAATGGGTTGCTGGCCGACTTCCATATTCTGCTCGCCGATACCGTGGGCAATTCGGTCCTGACCGAAATGCTGCGCGAGCTGTCGGCACGCAGCGCCATCATCACGGTGCTGTATCAGTCGAGTCTGGACGCGGCATGTTCGTCCGACGAGCACCATGCCTTTCTCAAGGCGGCAAAAGCCGGTGACGTCGAGCTCGCCTGCCGTCTGATGGTGGAGCATCTCGAACACGTCGAGCATGCGTTGAACTTCACCGATGAGCTGCCGGCCGAATCCAATCTCATCACGGCACTGTTGACCTGATTCGCTCGGTCCATTCTGGTGCATCGCGTGCGCCAGAATGGCGCAACACGCACCGAAAACACGCAATCTTCGATTGCCCTGCCGGCCGTTTGGCCAGTGTGCAGGGGCATGCGCACATGGCATGGATTTTGCATTGACTCGTTTTGTATACCGTTATGGTGTGCAAATAACAGATCAGTGCACCGCCCAGCGGCATCTTGGAGATTCGTCAATGAAGCGTAGAAACCTTTTGCTGTCCCTGTGTGCCGCCCTCGTGCTGACGGCGGGCCCTTTGGCGCATGCCGATGCCTTGGACGACATCATGAAAGCCGGCGTCCTCAAGGTCGCGGTGCCCCAGGACTTTCCGCCGTTCGGCTCAGTGGGCACCGATCTGAAGCCGCGCGGCTACGACATCGACACCGCCGAGCTGATCGCCAAGAAGCTGGGTGTGAAGGTCGAGCTCGTGCCGGTCACGAGCGCAAACCGGTTGCCGTACTTGCAGACGAACAAGGTCGATCTGGTGGTGTCGAGCCTGGGCAAAAATCCCGAGCGTGAAAAAGCGATCGACTTCACCGATGCCTATGCGCCGTTCTTCAACGGCGTCTTCGGTCCGGCCGACATGAAGGTCGAGAAGGCGGAGGATCTTGCGGGGAAGACCGTCGGCGTCACGCGCGGATCGATCGAGGATATCGAGCTCTCGAAGATCGCGCCGGCCACCGCCACGATCAAGCGCTACGAAGACAACAACGGCACGATCACCTCGTTCCTGTCGGGTCAGGTGCAGTTGGTGGCGACCGGCAACGTGGTTGCCGCAGCGATTCTGGCCAAGAACCCGCCGAAGAAGCCCGAGAAAAAATTTCTCATCAAGGACTCGCCCTGCTTCATCGGCTTGAACAAGGGCGAATCCAAGCTGCAGGCGCGCGTGAACGCGGTGCTGGCTGAATCCAAGAAGGACGGCACGCTGGCGGCGATCTCGCAGAAGTGGTTGGGCGCCGACCTGCCGGCCGGACTTTAAGCGAGGCCCGCGGCGATGGCGTACCGTTTCGAATTCGCCTCGGTATTCGACTACACCCCGGTGCTCTTGAAGGGCATCGGCGTCACCGCCGAATTGATTGCGTTCGGTGCCGTCATCGGCGTGGCGATCGGCATCGCGTGTGCTTGGGCGCGCACGCAAGGGCCGATGGCGTTGCGGCCCGTGGTCACGACGTATGTCGAGCTGATCCGCAATACGCCCTTCCTGATTCAGCTCTTCTTCATTTTCTTCGGTTTGCCCGCCATCGGCATCCAGATGGGCGAGATGCAGGCGGCCTGCCTTGCCATGGCGTTGAATCTGGGCGCCTACAGCGCGGAGATCATCCGGGCAGGCATCGCGGCCACGCCACGCGGGCAATATGAGGCCGGGTCGAGCCTGGCGATGACGCGCTTTCAGGTCTTTCGTTACGTGGTGCTCAAGCCTGCAATGACGCGCATCTGGCCCGCGCTATCGTCGCAGATCGTGATCGTCATGCTGGGCTCCGCAGTGGTGTCGCAGATTGCGGCCGAAGATCTGACGTTTGCGGCCAACTTCATCCAGTCGCGTAACTTCCGCGCCTTCGAGGTGTACTTCGTCACTACCGGGATCTATCTCGTGTTGGCCTTGGCGTTGCGCCAATTGCTGCGGATGCTGGGGCAGCGGCTTTTCAGGCGGAGCGCGCGATGATCGAGTTCTCGACGTGGGACATCCTGCGCAATCTGTTGCTCGCCGCGCGCTGGACCGTGGTGCTGGCGTTGGTGACGTTTGTGACCGGCACGGCGCTCGGTCTGGTCGTGCTGATGATGCGCAGCTCGCGCAACAAGATCCTGCAGCGCACCGCGTGGGCCTATATCGAACTGTTCCAGGGCACGCCGCTGTTGATGCAGCTGTTCCTGGCGTTCTTCGGCATGTCGTTGGCGGGCGTCGACGTGCCTGCGTGGCTTGCCGCCGGCGTGGCGCTCACGCTGTGGTCGGCGGCGTTTCTGGCGGAGATCTGGCGCGGTTGTGTCGACTCGATCGCCAAAGGGCAATGGGAGGCTTCGTCCAGTCTCGCGATGGGGTATGTGCATCAGATGCGCTATGTGATCCTACCGCAGGCGCTACGTGTGGCGGTGGCACCCACCGTGGGATTCTCGGTCCAGATCGTCAAGAGCACGGCGCTCACGTCCATCATCGGTTTCACCGAACTGTCCAAGGCCAGCACGATCATCACGAATGCCACGTTCCAACCCTTTACCGTGTATGCCTATGCCGCGCTGTTCTACTTCGCGCTGTGCTGGCCGTTGTCACGCCTCAGTCTGCGTTTGGAAAGGAAGCTGAATGCCTCTTATCGCCCTTGAAGACGTCCGCAAAAGTTTCGGTGACAACGAAGTGCTCAAAGGCGTGACGTTGCGCATCGAGCCGGGTGAAGTCATCGCCATCATCGGCAAGAGCGGCTCGGGCAAGAGCACGCTGCTGCGCTGTATCAACGGCCTCGAGACCATCGACAGCGGCGCGATCATGGTGGCCGATGCGAAGCTGGCCGACAGCGAGATGCACCTGCGCGCACTGCGGTTGAAAGTGGGCATGATCTTTCAGCAATTCAACCTTTTTCCGCACCTGACGGCGGGGCGCAATGTGATGCTGTCGCCGATGGTGACCAAGCGCGTGCCGGAGCGCGATGCCGAAGCGCTGGCGCGCGTGATGATGGACCGTGTGGGGCTGGGCCACAAATTCGATGCGTGGCCCGAAGAACTTTCCGGCGGCCAGCAACAACGCGTGGCGATCGCGCGCGCGTTGGCGATGCAGCCCATCGCGCTGTTGTGCGACGAGATCACATCCGCGCTCGATCCCGAACTCGTCAACGAAGTGCTGGGCGTGGTGGGCGAACTCGCGGCCGACGGCATGACGCTCATGATGGTGACGCACGAGATGCGCTTCGCACGTCAGGTGTGCGACCGCGTGGTGTTCATGCATCAGGGCAGGGTGCATGAGATCGGTGCGCCGGAGACGCTTTTCACCGATCCGCAAACGCCCGAGCTGCAGCAGTTTCTGGGCATGGTGGCTTGAGCCGGCTGGTCTAAAATCGTGGCATGACCACGCTGCGACTCATCCTGGGTGACCAACTCAATCCTCACCATCCGTGGTTCGACGACGTGCGGGAGGACGTGGCCTACGTGCTGATGGAGGTGCGGCAGGAAACGGATTATGTGCTGCACCACGCACAGAAGATCATCGCGATCTTCGCGGCCATGCGCGACTTTGCGCAAGGCCTGCGCGCAGCCGGACATCGGGTGCATTACCTGGCGATCAACGACCCGGACAACGCACACGCCATCACCGTCAATCTCGATCGCCTGATCGCGCGTGACGCGATCCGCACCTTCGAGTATCAAGCGCCGGATGAGTGGCGGCTCGATGCGCAATTGGCCGACTACGCGCAGCGCTCAGCCATCGTCTGCACCTGTGTGGATAGCGCGCATTTCTACACCGCGCGCGACGAAGCTGCGGCCATCTTCGCCGGCCGGCCGCACTGGTTGATGGAAGACTTCTACCGGCGCATGCGCATCAAGCACGGCGTGCTGCTCGAGTCGGGCGATGCACCAACCGGCGGGCAATGGAACTTCGATCACGACAACCGTAAGCCGTGGCGCGGGAAGCCACAGGAGCCGTTCGATAAGCGGCCCCTCCACGACCACGGCGCGCTGTGGGACACCATCGTGGCGGCGGGCGTGAAGAGTTTTGGCCGCCCGCAAGCCACACGCTTCGTGTGGCCGCTCAACCGGCGCGAGGCGTTGGCGCATCTGGACGATTTCATCGATGAGGCGTTGCCGCACTTCGGCGACTTTCAGGATGCGATGAATACCGTGGCACCGCGCTTGTTTCATTCGCTGCTGTCGTTTGCGCTGAATACCAAGATGCTCACGCCGCAAGAGGTGGTGGCGCGGGCCGAGTCGGCCTGGCGCAGCGGCCATGCGCCGCTCGCGGCGGTGGAAGGGTTCGTCCGGCAGATCCTGGGATGGCGCGAGTATGTGCGGGGGGTGTACTGGGCGCATATGCCGGGCTATACCGAGCAGAATACGTTCGGCCATACGCTGCCCCTGCCCGGTTGGTTCTGGGACGGCAAAACGCGAATGCGATGCCTGGCGCATGCGGTGGGCCAGTCGCTGGACGATGCGCACGCCCATCACATCCAGCGGCTGATGGTCATCGGCAATTTTGCGCTCCTGGCAGGTTGCGATCCGCAGGCCGTGCACGCGTGGTACCTCGGGGTGTACATCGACGCGTTCGAGTGGGTGGAGGCGCCCAATACGTTGGGCATGAGCCAGTTCGTGGATGGCGGCCAGCTGGCCACCAAGCCGTACGTGTCCAGCGCGGCGTACATCGATCGCATGAGCGATTACTGCAAGGGCTGTCACTACGACAAGCGTGCCCGGCTGGGCGAGCGGGCCTGTCCCTTCAATGCGCTGTACTGGGATTTCTTTTTGCGCAATGAAGCGATGTTGTCGGTCAACCGCCGGCTGGCGATGCCCTATCGGCAACTCGCCGCGATGTCGGCCGGCGATCGCGCGGCGCTGCAGGCGCAGGCAGCCGACCTGCGCTCGCGGCTGGATAGGCTGTAGCGGAGAATGCTCAGGCGTTGCACGCACCGAGCACAGCCGTGGGCGTTACGTGCGGCGGGGCAGACGCCAGCCATCGCGCGCATCATTCCGCCATCACGACCATGATTTCTGCGGGCGCCCGGCTCAGGCTCAAGTACATGTGCCCCACGCTGCTGTCGAAATAAGCGGAGTCATGCTTGGCGAGTTCGAGCATTTCGCCGGTGACGAATTGCAGGCGCACCTTGCCCGACAACACGATGATGAATTCCTGGCCTTCATGGCGCACGTAATCGTCGAACTCGCTTTCGCTGCGCGCGTGAATGCGGCCGAACATCGGCGTCATGCGGCGTGCTGGAAAATCACCAGCCAGCAGGCGGTATTCGTACGTGCTGCCGCGATAGCTCGGTGTGCCGGCCATGACGGAATGCACCGCCGTCGGCGCGGGCGCACCGGCCGCGCTACCGGGCGCACCGAATAGCTCACCGATGTCGACCTTCAGCGCGCGCGCCACGGCGGCGAACTTTTCGTAGCCGATCGAGACCTGGCCCAGTTCCATTTTCGAGAGGGTGGAAAGCGCCACGCCGGTTTGCGCCGACAAGGCCTTGAGCGTCAATCCATGCGCCTTGCGCACGGCACGCAGCCGCATGCCCATGCTGGCGCGGTCGATGGTTGGATCCTGCGGGGTAACGGCAAGCGTGCCTTTGGGCATGCGATGGAACTCCTGGGGATTTCCCTTGAAATCGTTGTTTGCGGGGATTGTGCCGTCATTTTGCATTGACGCCTATGTTTTCGTATCAGAGAATTCTCATAAATGAGAATTCTGGATGGTGCAATGATTGCGCAGGAAAATTCGGCCGATACGGTTTTCGACTATGTGATCGTGGGGGGCGGCATCGCCGGCGCATCGCTCGGCTATCGCCTGGCCGCGCACGCGAGTGTGCTGGTGCTCGAGCGCGAGGATCAGCCGGGCTATCACTCGACGGGCCGGTCGGCCGCGATGTTCATGGAAACCTATGGCACGGCGCAGATCCAGGCGCTCACACGGGCGAGCCGCGCGTTTTACGAGCATCCGCCCGAGGGCTTCACCGACCATCCAATTCTGGCGGCACGCGGTTGCCTCTATATCGCGACGCCCGAGCAACGCGATCTGCTGGAGACCGAGTTTGCTGCGTTACACGCGCGGTCGCCCAATGTGTCGTTGATCGACACCGCGGCCGCCTGCGCGCTGGTGCCCTGCCTGCGTCCTGAACAAGTGGGCGGCGCCATTCTCGAAACCGATGCACGCGATCTGGATGTGCATGCGCTGCACCAAGGCTTTCTGGGCGCCATGCGCAAGCGCGGTGGCCAGTTGCGGTGCAAAGCGGCGCTGGTGGCGGCCGAGCGCCGCTCGGCGCTGTGGTCGTTGACCTTGGCCGATGGCGCGGTGATTCGCGCGGGCACGGTGGTGAATGCGGCCGGTGCCTGGGCCGACGACGTGGCGCGCTTGTGCGGTGTGGCACCGATCGGCCTGCAACCCTGCCGGCGCACGGCGTTTACGTTTGCCGGCCCGGACGACGGCGACTTTGCCGCATGGCCCACGGTTGCCAGCCTGGACGAAACCTTCTACTTCAAACCCGACGCCGGCCAGTTGCTGGGGTCGCCGGCCAACGCCGATCCCGTCGATCCGCACGATGTGGTGGCGGAAGAACTGGATGTGGCCACCGGTATCTACCATATCGAGACCGCGACCACTTTGCAGATCCGCCGACCCAAACATGTGTGGGCGGGCCTGCGATCGTTTGTGGCCGACGGCGATCTCGTGATCGGTTGGGATAACGCCACGCCGCGATTCTTCTGGCTGGCGGCGCAAGGCGGCTACGGCATCCAGTCGGCCGCCGGCGTGTCCGAACTGGCCGAATCGCAACTTTTGGGCGAGCCGGTGCCCGAGGCGCTGCGGGCACACGGTGTGGACGCCGATGCGTTGCTGCCCGCGCGCTTGCGTTAGCCGTACGAATCTATGCGCACGTCCGAGGGGACGTGCGTGAGCGATGACTGCACATACAAGGGGAAAAAATCATGATGTTGAAGTCGAGCAAGATCGTCGTTCTGATGGCCGCCATGGCGGCGGTGTTGAGCGCGGGGGCGGCACGCGCCGCCGAGTATCCCGAGCGGCCCGTGCAGCTTGTGGTGCCCTTCCCGCCGGGTGGTGCGGGCGATGTGCTGGGCCGCATTCTCGCAAAGGGATTGAGCCGCGAGTTGAACCAATCGATCATCGTGGAGAACAAGGCAGGTGCCGGCACGATCCTGGGGGCGCAGTATGTGGCGCGCGCCCAGCCCGATGGCTATACGCTGCTGTTGAGCTCGGGCACCACCTTCACCGTCAACCCGGCCATCTACGACAAGTTGCCGTACGACACCGTGCGCGATTTCGAGCCGGTCGGCATGGTGGGCCGCGCGGCCTTGATCATCGTGGCCAATCCGCAAGAGCCCTATTCGGACGTGAAGGGTCTGGTCGCCGCCGTGAAGCCCCATCCGGACAAGTTCTCGTACGGCTCGTTCGGCATCGGTACGGTGTCGCACTTCGCCGGCGAGATGTTCCAGGAAGCGGCCGGTACGCGCATGACGCACATCCCCTACAAGGGCAGTTCGCCGGCCATCACCGATCTGATCGGCGGGCAGATCCCGATCTTGTTCGACACGGTGGTGTCGGCCATGCCGCACATCAAATCGGGCAAGGTGAAACCGATCGCCGTCACCACCGCGCAACGATCGGGCTTCCTGCCCGACGTGCCCACCGTTGCCGAAAGCGGCTATCCCGCTGTGAACATGGATACCTGGATCGCCGTGTTTGCACCCAAAGGCACGCCGCCCGAAGCGCGGGCGAAGTTGACCAAGGCATTGGCCGCCACCCTTGCCGACCAAGCCACGCAAGAGCAACTGCGCAATGGCGGCTTTGAGCCGACCTTCATGGATGGCGCAGGTGTGCAGCGTACGATCGTGGAAGAGACGCCGCGCTTCGCCGAAATCGCCAAACGCGCCGGCATCAAGGCCCAGTAACCCCACATGCGGCACGCGATGTGCCGCGCACAGGAGCACTCCGCGATGAGCGATTCCGATTCGATCCTGCAACTGTCTGCCGTCGAGATGCGACGCCGGATCGGCGCCAAGTCCCTGTCGCCCGTTGAGGTGCTGGAAGCGTGCATCGCGCGCATCGAAGCGATCAATCCGGCTGTGAATGCGGTCACGGCCACCTGCTACGACCGTGCGCGTGCCGAGGCGCGAGCTGCTGAGGCCGCCATGATGCGGGGCGACACATTGGGCGTGCTGCATGGTTTGCCGTTGGGGGTGAAGGATCTCGAAGACACCGGCGGGTTGCTGACCACGCACGGCTCGCCCAACTTCCTGAATCACGTGCCGGCCCGCGACAACGCGTTGGTGGGCCGCCTGCGCGCCGCTGGGGCCGTGGTGGTCGGCAAAACCAATGTGCCCGAGATGGGCGCGGGGGCGAACTCGCGCAATCCGGTGTGGGGCGCCACCGGCAATCCGTTCAACCCCATGCTCAACGCGGGCGGTTCGTCGGGGGGATCGGCGGCGGCGCTGGCGACCGACATGCTGCCGCTGTGCACCGGATCGGACACGGGCGGGTCGTTGCGGATTCCCGCCGCCAAGTGCGGTGTAGTGGGCTTTCGGCCCTCGCCTGGCCTGGTGCCGGTCGAACGGCGGCAACTGGGATGGACGCCCATCTCGGTGGTGGGACCCATGGGGCGCACGGTGGCCGACGCCTGCTTGCAATTCTCAGCCAGCATCGCGCTGGATGATTGCGATCCGTTGTCGTACACCTCCGATGGCGCCTCGTTTGCGCAACTGCGGCCGGTGGATCTCGGCAATCTGCGCGTGGCCTATACCGAAGACTTCGGCATCTGCCCGGTCGACGATGAGATTCGTGTGGCGTTTCGCGCCAAGATCGCCGCGATGCGCCGTTTCTTCAAATGCTGCGATCCCGTGGCGATCTCACTGCCTGATGCCGATCGCTGTTTCGATGTGATTCGTGCCGAGAGTTTCGTGGCGGCCTTTCGCGACACGTACGAACGCGATCCCGGTCTGCTGGGGCCAAACGTGCGCGCCAACTACGAGATCGGCGCGCAGATGACGCTGGCCGATCGGGCGTGGGCCCATCTGGCGCAGACGAAGATGTTTCGCTCGTTCCAGGAGATTTATCGCGACTACGACATCGTGTTGTCGCCGACCACGCCGGTGTCGGCCTTCCCGTGGTCCACGCTCTATGCCGAGACCATCGAAGGTAAGCCGGCGCGCAACTACTACCACTGGCTGGGGCTGACCTATGTGGTGACCTTGCTGACCAATCCCGCGTTGGCGCTGCCCTGCGGCACCGATGGGCGGGGCATGCCCTTCGGCTTGCAGGTCGTGGGGCGCTTTCGCGGCGATGCGCATGTGCTGGCCTGCGGCCTGGCGATGGAGCAGGCGTTTGCCGGCGACCCGCAATTGCGCCGCCCCGTGCCGGACCTGAGCGCGTTGCGCGAGCCGGTGCCGGCATTGCGGGGGTTGGCCACGCATCCACCGCGCGCCGATCTGGCGACGCGGGCGTTGACTGACAAGGAGATTGCGGCGCTGGCGACAGGCGAGGCGCACGCGCGGGCCGTGTGAGGCCGCTCAGCCGTGTTTGGGCTTCTGCGACACAAGGGTGCCGCCTGTGGCCCAGTCACTTGCTTCAACGTCCTGGAACACCACGAACACGCTGGCGGCATTGGCGCCGCCGTGTTCTACCAGCGCTTGCGTAACGGTGGAAGCAATGGCCGCCTTCTGTTCTTCCGAACGGCCTTTCAACATTTCGATCTTCACGTAGGGCACAAGCAACTCCGAGGGTGTGGGATGAGGTTCAGGATCGCGCCAGGCGCTCGATCAGCAGAATCAGGATGTGGATCACCTTGATGTGCACTTCCTGGATGCGATCGGCATACCCATGGTGCGGGACGGTGATCACGATGTCGGCCAGGTTCTCGCGCGCGATGCGTCCGCCGTCCTTGCCGGTGAGCACGATCGACGTCATGCCGGCTGCACGGGCGGACGCCAGCGCGTTGACCACATTTGCCGAGTTGCCGGATGTGGACAGGGCAAACAGCACGTCGCCAGGGCGCCCGACCGCATCCACATACCGCGAAAAGATGTAGTCGAAGCCGAAGTCGTTGCCGACGCAGGAGATGTGACTGACATCCGAGATCGCGATGGCAGCGAACCCCTTGCGGTCGTCGCGAAAGCGCCCGGTGAGTTCCTCGGCGAAGTGCATGGCGTCGCAGTGCGAGCCGCCGTTGCCGCAGGAAATCGCCTTGGCGCCACGGTCAAACGCGGTCGCCAGCATCCGCGCGGCCGCGTCCACGCGTGCCAACTGATCGGCGTCGCTGAGAAAGGCGTCCAGAACGGCGGCCGCCGATCGGAGTTCTTGGCTGATGGTGGCGAGATTGTCTGCGGAAGAAGTCATCGTGTCAGGAAGGTGAAGCCTGGAAACCGGCAATGGGGTGCCGCGGGCGGCTTGATCGAAGGTTAACCCGGCCGGACGCTGCGCATGATGTAGCGTACCGTGGCAGTTGCCTGATGCCGTCGTGTGCCGGCGTTTTTGGGCGCGTTAGTTGCTTCATTTCCGCTCCCCGCATCCCCCATCCCCTTCTTTTTACGGCGTTTCGCGCATGAGCAATTTTTTCGATGTCATCGGTTCGCGCCTGGTCGACGCGCATAAGTACCGGCCGTCAGGCTCAAGCGGCAAGATCTTCCATTGCACCTGTGGCCAGCCGGTATTTCTGGACAATACGCAGTGTCTGGCGTGCGGTCTGCAGCTGGGGTATGCCCCCGATCTGGGTGAGGTGCATGCACTCACGCCCGGCACCGCGCCCGATACTTGGGTAATGACGGATGCCGGCGACAATACGGTTTACAAGCGTTGCGCCAATTTGACGATGCCCGCCGTGTGCAACTGGCTCGTGCCGGTCGCCGACGGCCACGATCTGTGCCTGGCGTGCCAGCTCAATCGCATGATCCCTGATCTGTCGATTCCTGAGAACGGCGAGCGCTGGTGCAAACTCGAAGCTGCCAAGCGGCGGTTGGTCGCACAGTTGCTGACGCTGGGTTTGCCGGTAACGCCGGCGATCGTGCCGCACGATGGCGGACTGACGTTCGATCTGCTCGGGCCTGATGAGAACGGCAAGGCGCCGCTGACCGGGCACGACGAGGGCGTGATCACGATCAACGTGCTCGAAGCCGACGATGCCTACCGCGCCAAACTGCGCGAGGACATGCATGAGCCGTATCGCACGCTGCTGGGTCACTTCAGGCACGAAGTGGGCCACTATTACTGGGATCTGTTGATCAAGCCCACGCGGTGGCTGGCCCACTTTCGCGAGGTGTTCGGCGATGAGCGGCAGGATTATGCCGAAGCCCTCAAGAACAATTACGAAAACGGTCCGCCCGAAGACTGGCCAACCCGCTTCATCAGTACGTATGCCGCCTGCCATCCCTGGGAAGACTGGGCCGAAACCTGGGCGCATTACCTGCACATGATGGATACACTCGATACGGCGCTCAGTTTCGGGATCAGCACGCGCGTGGTCAAGCGCGATTACGCGTCCTTCACCAAGGACGTGCTGATCGACAAGGACGCGCCGGATGCAGAGGAGTTCCTGAATCTCGTGAACACCTGGGTGGAGCTCACCGGGGTGCTCAACGAGTTGTCGCGCAGCATGGGGCAACGAGATTTTTATCCCTTTGTGCTGCCCCATGCCGTGGTCGGCAAGCTGCAGTTCGTTCACCGGGTGGTGAAGTCCCGCAGCCTGGCGTTGACCGCGGCAGCCGAAGCTGCCGAGAACGCTTAGTCGAGACGGATGTCGGCGCTGGCCACGATCTTGGCCCAGCGCTGACGTTCGGATTCAAAGAACGCGTTGAGCTTGGCCGGATCCATCACCACGATTTCGGCGCCCTGCTCGTTGAGTTTGGCGGCGATGTCCGGCTGATTGACAATGGCGGCCAGGCGTTCGGCCAACATCTTGGCGGTTGCCTCGGGCAACGTATTGGGCGACATGATGCCCTGCCACGTGCCGGATTCGAAGTTCGGCACACCCTGCTCGGCGATCGTCGGAATATTGGGTACCAACGTCATCCGTTCACGCTTGGAGATCGCGATCGGCCGCAGCTTGCCGCTCTTGATGTGCGGCAACGTGGCGAGCAGGCCGTTCATGATGATTTGCGTTTGCCCGCCGATGGTGTCGGTCACGGCTTGCGAGCCGCCCTTGTAAGGCACATATTCCCACTTCGCCTTCGTCGCTTGTTCGACGGCCACGGCGGCCAGATGGGGCGCGCTGCCGATCGCCGTGACGGCGAAGTTCAGGCGTTCTTTTTGTGACAGCGCCACCAATTCGCCCAAGGTATTGGCTTTCACGTCGGGATGTACGGCAAGCACGTGCGGCGAGTACGCCAGCATGCTGACGCCGCGCAGATCCTTCGCCGGATCGAACGTCAGCTTGGTGTAGACGGACGGGCTGATGGCCAGCGCGCCCACGTCGCACAGCAGCACGGTGTGCCCTTCTTCCGCCGCTTGTACGACAAGTCCAGCCCCAACGTTGCCATTGGCACCGGGTTTGTTCTCGACCACGACCGTCTGTTTCAGCACTTCCGAGAGCGGCTGGCTGATGAGGCGCGCGATGATGTCCGACGACCCGCCGGGAGGATACGGCACCACGATGCGCACAGGGCGCGATGGCCATGTCTGTTGCGCCCACGCGGGCAATGAAAGACCGGTCAGCGGCAGGGAAGCCGCCGCAGTCAGAAACTGTCGACGATCGAGGGCCATGCTGTCTCCACTAGTTGTATGTTGTCGTATGACTTGGCGCAAGTATAGCGGGGCCGATCGGTTGTCACACTAGCGAAAACCCGAACATGGATCTTATGGAGGAGGCCTTACGCCGGCGGCGCCCGGTCGCCATCACCCAGACTGCGCTGCATAAGTATGGTGTCGCGCCACTCGCCGTGCTTGAAACCTACCGAGCGCAATGTGCCAACGGGCACAAAGCCACAACGGGCGTGCACGGCCAGTGAGCCGGCATTGGCGCTGTCGCCCACGACCGCCAGCATTTGCCGCCAACCGCCTGCCGTGCAGCGTTCGATCACGGCGCGCAGAAGGTGTCCGCCAATGCCTTTGCCGGCCTGGCCGGGCGCCACATAGATCGAATCTTCGACGGTATGGCGATATGCCGGGCGGGGGCGGTAGCGGGTGGCGTAGGCGAAACCCACAACGACCTCGTCGATGACTGCAGCCAGATAGGGCAAGCCTTGCTGCGCGATATCGAGGCGCCGTGCCTGCATGTCGGCCGCCGATGGGGGCGTCAATTCGAACGACGCCGTGCCATGCAAAACGTGATGTGCATAGATCGCGGTGATGGCGGACAAATCGTCCTCGGTGGTATCGCGCACGACGAGGGTGGGGCGAAGGGGCGCGCAAACAACAATGTCGGCAAGCATCACGGAGATATCGAAGGGGTTGCGGAACCTCGATCATGCGCCGCTGCAATCCTTAGTAAAAGCCTCGCTATATTATGCAAAGCATAAGGAAAACTTTGAGATGGCGAGGCCGCAATGAAGGGATTGAATCTGGATCATCTGCGCACGCTCGCGGAGGTGGTGGAACGCGGCAGCTTCTCGGCTGCGGCGAAAGCCCAGGGGCTCACGCAGCCGGCCATCAGCTTGCAGGTGCGCCAACTCGAGCGGCGGTTTGCCACGCGTCTGGTGGAGCGTGTGGGACGACACGTCAAGCCCACTGCAAGCGGCACGGCATTGTTGGCGCATGTGGCACACATCGAGGCCGCCGTGCAGGGCGCGACAGATGCCATGACGGCGCGTGCTGGTACGGTGACCGGAAAGGTCTCGATCGGGACGGGCGCCACGGCGTGCACGTATTTGCTGCCCCCGCTCCTGGCGGATCTGCGACGCCGCTATCCGGCGCTCGACGTGGTGGTGCGCACCGGCAATACGGATGACATGCTGCAGGCGTTGGCACAGAACACCCTGGATGTGGCGCTGGTGACGTTGCCGGTAGGCGGCCGCATGTTTGAGATCACGCCGCTGCTGGAGGACGAGTTTGTGGCGATTTCGCCGAAGAATATGCCGTTGCCCGCGCGCGTGACGGCTGCGGCATTGAGCCGGGTGCCGCTGGTGCTGTTCGAACCCGGTGCCCGCACGCGGCATCTGGTGGACGACTGGTTCACACGCGCCGATGCGGTCGCGCAGCCATTGATGTCGCTGGGCAGTGTGGAGGCGATCAAAGAATTGGTGCGTGCCGGGCTCGGGTGCGGTGTGCTGCCCAAGATGGCGATGGGCGGCCCGCGCGCCGGCAGCAAGATCGACATGGCCTCGCTGAGTCCGCGCCTGCATCGCACCTTGGGCATCGTCGTGCGGCGCGACAAGCCGCTGAATCGGGGCCTGCAGGAGGTGTTGAACGCGCTGCGAAGGCAAAAGACGTATCGTAAATAAGTAAGTAAACGTTAAATATCTACACAATTCTGTCACATCTAAGGTAACTGGACGCCTCGCCCAAATGCGTGCGCGCGGCGTCATCGATTTGCCCTTTGTTTTTGAGGGTCGTCCGACGTTCGCTGCGGCATGGGTTTTCTCATCCTCCGATCTAGGACTTGCATGTTCACTGCCCGCAAATTAGCCGCCGCGATTACGTTAACGACCGTTGGACTTACCGGTTGCGCCATGAATGGCGAGGGCTGGGCCAACAAGCAGCAGATCGGCTCGGTGCTGGGCGCAGTGGCGGGCGGACTGCTGGGTTCGACGATCGGCGGCGGTAGCGGTCGCACCATTGCCATCATCGCCGGCGCCCTGGCCGGCGGCCTGCTCGGCAACACGATCGGCGCGAGCCTGGACGAACGCGATCGCCAAGCGCTTGCGGCAAGCACACAAGAAGCGCTGGTCAGCGGTAAGGCCGTCGATTGGCAATCCGCACACAGTGGGGCCACTGCGCGCATCACGCCGGTGTCGAGCAAAACCGTCGATCAGCAGGCCGATGTAAAGCGGTCGCCCAAAATTGCCGCCGCCTCGAACCTCACGCTGCTCAATCAGCCCTACCAGGCACGCCGATCCGTCAATCTGCGCGCAGCGCCCGAGAACGACGCAGCAAGAGTGGGTGGGTTTGCCGCGGGCCAGACGTTTACGGCACTCGGTCGCACGAACAACAACTGGATCGCCGTGGGCCGCAAAGGCGTGACCGTGGGTTACGTGCATGCGCCGTTGGTCGCCCCGGTGGTTGCAGCGAAGGCTAACGATGCCACCGATCTGGACACGATCTCCGTGGCGAGCGCCGAGAAAAGCGGATTCGATCTGGATGCAATCGAGCCGGCCGCGCCCATTACGGAAAAGATCGCGGTGCAGACCACCTGCCGCACGGTGAAATACGACGTGACTACAAGCGCAGGACAAGAAAGCAAAACGGTCGATGCCTGCCAAGCGGCCGATGGCGCCTGGCAATTGGGTTGATAAGAACATGAAGCGAATTCAGATACTCGCCGCGATCGTCGCGGCGTCCTGCCACGGTATGGCCAGTGCGGAGCCGCACCGCCTGGCGTTTTCGAAAGCCGAGAACATCGAGATCTTCGTTGATGCCGCCGCTGGCGGGAAATGGTGCGCGCCCAAGCTCGATATGCTCGCTGTATTCGGCGCCCAGCCCGACACGGATGCGCTCGGACGCTTGTTGCCCAAACTCGGCGCGCTCTTGGACAAACAGTGTCCGCAAGCCACATCGATTGCGTGGCGCGCAACCTCCGCGGCCAATGTGGAAAGCGCGCGTGGCACAAGCGCGAAGGCCGATGGCTGGGCTCTCGTCGTGACGCGCCAATCGACGCCGACCGCGAAAGCCCCGGCGGTGTCGCTGGACGGGCCGGTCGCGGCGGCGGCAGCGGCAGCGGTAGCGGTTCCGGCCGCTGCGTCAGCGCCTGCTGTGGCCCCGGCGCCGACGGCGGCTGCGGCTGCGGCTGAAACTCAATCCTTGGCTTCCGGTCAGGAAGCGGCCGTTGCGTCTGCGGCGACGGCACCCGTGCCGACGCCCTCGGCAGCCGCAGCACCGGCGCCCGTTGCACCGATCGCACCCGCAGCATCCGTGGCACAAGCGGTAGCACCGGAATCGCCTGCACCAGTTGTAGAGCCAACGGCGCCTGCCGTCGCGCCAGCACCAGCACCAGCCGTCAAACCAGCTGCGACTGCTGTAACCCCAACCCCTGCGGTTGCACCCTCACCGGCGGCACCGAGCGCGGCACTGGCAGCAACCGCTTCAGCGCCGGCACCCGCGCAGGCCGTACCTGCGGCCACGGCTGCCGCACCCGCACCCGCACCCGCACCCGATTTCGCCATCAATGGCTGGATGCCGCAGAACCCGGTCGATGTGCGATCCGCCGCTACGTTCCTGACCGATCTTGCCGACCAGAACGGTTGCCGTATCGGGGTGTCCGTCAACAAAGACGTAGACCTTAAATACGTTGCTTTGAAGTCCGAGGGCATTACGTGTCAGCGTGACGGATCGGCGTCTTCCGGGCGCGGCATGCTCACGCTCGAACGCAGCGACGGCGCGCGAATCGCGCAGCTCGACGGGGTGTATGTCGCTGACGGCATTGCGTTCAACAAGGAAGTGGCGCGTGCGCAACTCGCCGGGACCGATGGCGAGAAAACGCTTTGGCTCGCCCTCAAAAGCGACGCCGCCATGCATGCGCATTATTTGCTGCGCGCTCAGGCACCGATCTACAACCGCTTCGGCGTGATGCAGGTCGAGCCGCAAGTCGATATCGTGACCGACCGCAACGATGACTTCCGTCGCGCTGACGCCATCGCCATCTCGATTCAACGTGCGCTGGACGCGCTGCTTGAATCCACCATGCCTTATGCCCATACGGCCGAACTGGTGTTCAGCGAGAACTTCACCGACGGCACGATCACGGAAAACGATCAGAAGCTGCTCTATAAAATTTACGCGTCGCGCCGCCACGATTGGCGCACGAGTCGGGGCGTGGGCGAGTGGAAGTACAACATACAGAACGCCACCAATTACGTCTTCCGTCGCGAAGCGCAAGAGGCCGAACGCAAGCGCATGCTCGCGCAGCAGGAAGCACATCGCGCACGGATGCAGGCCGAGCAAGAGGCGCAACGCAAGCGTATTGCTGCCCTGCAGGCCGCGCGCGAGGAAAGCGAAAAGCTGCGCCGCTACAACGAACTCGTCGAACTGGTAGCGAAAGAGCCGAGTGCACTGCTCGCGCGCTTGCAGTCGGACGTTCGCTACGAGCCGATCACGGGCGGCACCTATGCGCGCATGGCCGGCGGCGATGCGAGAAACGTGCGGTTGATCGTCGAAATCACCGATACGAAGGACCAGGATGCCGTGGCCGACTTTCCCTATCGTCTGCATGTGGTCGGGCAGCGCGAGCTGAAGAAGGGGTGGTACATCGTCGGTGGCGCCGCGTCGTTGGACGGCAAGCGTCTGGACAAACAGGATCTGCCACTGACGTTGATCACGCCCACACCGGGCGCGATTCACCCATGCGCGAAGGCAGGCTGCGCCGACATGCGCGATCCGTTGACGGCGACGCGATTCCTCGTGGGCGCGCCAGAGTGGACGCCCGAGCAGGCGCAAGCCGCTATCGACCGCGCGCAGACGCATTGAGGACAGGACAACGATCATGGCAATGACACAACGTAAGCTCATCATCGCCGGTGCCGGCGCGGCTGTTATCGCAATCGGCGGTTGGGTGGTTGCGTCGCACATCGCGACGAACAAGGCTGAGGAAACGCTCAAGCGCGTGCTCAGCGACAACGGTCTGGCGCAGAGCGTGCAATGGAGGAGCCTGTCGGCCTCGCCGTTGGGGCACGTCACGTTGAAGGACGTCTCCATCGCGGCGCCGGGTGCCGGCATAACGATCGAAAGCGTGGAGATCGGTGATTGGACCGATACCGCAGACCGCAAGCGCGGCGACGTCCAACTGACCAAGATCGCAACGACCGACGGTTTCAGCCCTCTGGGTGACAACGTCTACGCGCGGGCCGGGGGCATCGTCTCCGTGCCGCCCATGGATGGGAAACTTCGTTGGGATATTCGCAGCGACGACGATACCGGCAAGCTCTCCGTGTCGATCGCTCAGCCCGATGGCGTGGATGCCGCCATGGATATCGAACTGGCGCGCGTGAGTCCCACGGTGCGGGCGCTCGAACTGCTGACTGACAATGCGCGCACCGCGTCGAGCGCGGGCAATGCTCGCGGCGATGCCATGGCGTCATTCAACGTATTAGGCGGCGTCTTCGGCCTGCTGAAGCCATTGTCGCAAGTCGAAATCACGAGCGGCAAGATGCACATTGTGGATCGGGGCTACGTCAAACGTTCGATCGCCCTCTACAAGCGCTACAACGTACCGGTCA
>Ga0308159_1000399_pt1 | contig 104515 bp, 104 predicted proteins | sample PhyCR1_FD_201040 | JGI IMG/M metagenome (GOLD analysis project Ga0308159, IMG submission 201040) | Phyllosphere microbial communities from UC Gill Tract Community Farm, Albany, California, United States - DLSLC.R1 | ecosystem: Host-associated > Plants > Phyllosphere > Unclassified | place...
CCGATGATGCCCACCAGGAAGATCTTGCTGCCGATGAACACCAGCACCAGGGCCAGCGCGTACTTCAGGTACTTGAAGCGGTGGATCATCGCCGCCAGCGCAAAGTACAGCGCGCGCAGACCCAGGATGGCAAAGATGTTGCTCGTGTAGACGATGAACGGGTCGGTGGTGATGGCAAAGATCGCCGGCACCGAATCGACCGCGAACACCAGGTCGACGAACTCGATCAGCACCAGCGCCAGCATGTCAGCCTGTACAACAGGCCGGACATGGGACTGCAGCCCCGCCTCATGAATCGTCACCCACGCGAGTTCTTGCAATTAGGAGGCGCTTATATAAGCGTTTCCCTAGAAGTTGTGCCGAATTCCGGATGCGGCGATTGATGACCGGCCACCGGCGACAGGCCGCATCCCCGGGCTGAATGATGTATTGCCTTGCGTGTCGTTCTTGAGTGTTCCATACGCCACGAACAACGACGTCCTCTTGCTCAGGAAATAGGTGTACGAAACGGAGAGGACGGTCGTGTCGTCCAAGCGTGTTGCGAATGGAACTGAAACATTCCCTGAATAGAGGCCTCGATGCTTGTCTGCCACTTTCATCCGGGAGGCGCCTAACCCATACAAATGGGGGCCTACAGGAAATTGGACACCGCCTGCGTAGATCATGTCGCTGTCATTTGAGCCAACGAGAGGTGGCGTAGCCCCTGGTGCGGCAACGACTGATCCGTTACGTCTCACTACTGTTGCAAACACCTTTCCAACGGTGAAGTCGTACCGCCCTCCCAAGGCAATATCGGTCTGGCCCGATTGCCTGCCGGGAATGTCGTAGATCTTTCCCACGACCAAGTCGAGCATCAGTGGGCCATCTAAATAGCTAACTGCGGCCGTCGTGACCTTCGCGTTTCCGCTGGCATAGCTTTGGCCCTCTCCGGTTGAGTGCATCACTGTGCCCGTGAAACCGCCACGTGTCGGTTTGGTGTAGCTGACGGCGTTGCTCAGCCGGGCGCCGGTCGTATCGGTATTCATCGCCGGCGAGATGCCGGTACCGCTCGCGATATAGAGGATGCCTCCAGGGTCGGAACTGAGCCATCCGGTGGCGGAGTACTTGATCCCGAAGACACGTCCCGGCGTATGAATTCGACCCAGACTCACCTGCCCAAGCTCACTTCCAATAAACACAACGACTGGCGTCCGAACGCTTTCCAGCCCTGCCCCAGGGTTCCGGTATCGATGACCGGCTGCATCTCGAGGACCATCCCCGAAAAAGCACCACCTCCCAAGACCTCTCTGGCGGAAAAGCCAAGGTTGTTCGGATTGAAACCGGAGTTCAGTGCAGTTTGCCGGCTCTCTGAAGCCGAATACCGGGCGACGTATGCGTCCAGCGCGCCATAGAGCGTGACGCTCGACTGAGCTTGCACAGGCAGATGGATCTGACAGCCCAGGGCACCGGCCGCACAAAGCGCAGCGCTATTCGCCAATTTTTTTACCTTCATCTTGTCTCCAAAATTATTATCAATATGGTGAGCGAAGACTGAAATTCGCCCGCTGCTCTTGCATGAATCCCCTGTGCGTTTGCATTGCCACCGAGGTGTTCAACTCTTCACGCGCTTGCCCGTCCCAAGGTAGGTCTCAACCACCCGCGGGTCTTTCGCCAATTCTTGGGCCGGGCCTTCGAGTACGAATTCACCCATCTCGAGCACGTAGCCGTAATCCGCGATCTCGAGCGCAGCGCGCGCGTTCTGCTCGACCAAGAGGATCGTGACGCCGGTGGCGCGCAGCGCGACGATAGTCCGGAAGATGTCCTGCACCACGAGCGGCGCAAGCCCCAGGCTCGGCTCGTCGAGCATCAGCAGCGATGGCTTGCCCATGAGCGCCCGCGCTACGGCCAACATCTGTCGCTCACCGCCCGACAGCGTCCCGGCGAGTTGCGCACGCCGCTCCTTGAGGCGCGGGAAGAGCTGGAATGCGCGCTCCAGCGCGGCTGCCTGCTCCGCACGCCCGGCCCTGAGCCGCTGTTGACGGAAGCCGCCCAGCACCAGGTTGTCTTCGACGGACATACTGCTGAACAGGGCGCGTGATTCGGGCACCAGGGCCAGCCCGGCCATCACACGCTCTTCGAGCGTGCGCTGTTGCATCGACGCGCCCTCGAAAACCACCTCCCCTGTCGATGGGATGGCGCCGACGAGCGCGGCGAGCAAGGTTGATTTGCCGGCACCATTGGGCCCAATCACGGTGATGACGCGGCCGGCATCGGCCACGAGATTCAGACCATGGAGCACTTCGGCCCGGCCATAGCCGGCATTCAGGCCGGTCGCTTTCAACAAAGTCGACATCGTCTAGTTCTCCGCGCCGAGATAGGCTTCACGAACGAGGGGGCTGGCCTGGATGTCGTCGGGCGAACCTTCGATCAGCTTGGTGCCGAAGTCCATCACCACGATGCGGTCGACCAGGGACATCACCATGTCCATGTCGTGTTCGACCAGCAGGATGCCGAGCCCCTCTTCCCGCAGTTGTCGCAGCACTGCGGAGAGCGCCTCTTTCTCCTTGAGCCGCAGACCGGCTGCGGGCTCGTCCAGCAGCAGCAGGACCGGGTCTGCGCACAGCGCGCGCGCGATCTCCATCAACCGCTGCGAGCCGAGCGGCAGGTTGACCGCGAGCTCGTGCAGCGCGCCGCCCATGCCGACGCGGCGCAGCTGGATCTCCGCCTCGAGGAACAGTTGCCGTTCCTCGGTTCGATCGAGCCGGAGGACCGCGGCGGCAACGCCCCGTCGACCGCGCAGATGCCCGCCGAGGGCCACGTTCTCCAGCACCGTCATGGTCGGCACCATCTTCACGTGCTGGAAGGTGCGCGACACGCCCGCCCGCGCAATGCGACGAGACGGCAGGCCGTCGATTCGCTGGCCGTGCAGCAGCACCTGCCCCTCGCTCAGCGTGAGCACCCCGGTCACGAGATTGAAGGTGGTCGACTTGCCGGCGCCGTTCGGCCCGATCAGGCCCAGGATCTCCCCGGCACGGGCCTGGAAGCTCACGCCGTTCACGGCCGCCAAACCGCCGAAGCGCTTGAGTGCGCCGCGCACATCGAGCACCACCTCGCCGCGCTGCGGCCTTGCGCGCTCGGCCAGCCGTGGCGCCGACGCCCAATCGTTGCGCCGCTGCACCCGCGGCAGGCGGGCATCAACGAAGGCCCACACGCCGTCGCGTGCGTAATGCAACACCAACACGAGCACCACGCCGAAGACGATGATCTCGTAGTTGCCACTGCTGCCAATCAACATCGGCAGCCAGGCCTGCAGCTGGTCCTGCAGCACCCTGACCAACCCTGCGCCCACCAGCGCGCCCCACACGTGGCCCGCACCACCCACGACAGCCATGAACAGGTACTGGATGCCCATGTTGAGCCCAAAAGGCGACGGATTGACGCTGCGCTGGAAGTACGCGAACAGCCATCCGGCCACGCTCGCCAGCAGCGCCGCCAGCACGAAGGCCATCACCTTAATCCGGAAGGTGTCGATGCCCATCGCCTCGGCCATGGTGACGCCACCCTTGACGGCACGGAGCGCGCGCCCCATGCGCGAATCGAGCAGGTGAATGGCGCCGAAGGCGGCCAGCAGCACGATGGCCCACAGCAGGTAGAAAAAGCTGCGCCCGTCGTTGAGCACCAAGCCCCCGAGGGAAATCGGTGGCACGCCCTGAAGGCCGTCGTACTTGCCCAGCGCCTCCACATTGCCCAGCGCATAGAACAGGCCCAGTCCCCAGGCCATGGTCGCCAGGGGCAGGTAGTGCCCCGACATCCGAAGCGTGATCCAACCCAGCATCAGAGCCGCCACCAATGTCAGCCCCAGACCGATCCAGAGCGTCAGCCAAGGCGACATGCCGTGGGTGAGCGACAGATACGCCGCCGTATAGGCGCCGATCCCGACGAAGGCGGCCTGGCCGAACGATGTCAGCCCGGCCACGCCCGTCAGCAGCACCAGGCCGATCACCACCAGCGCGTAGAGGCCGATGTAGTTCGCCTGGGTGATCCAGAACTCCGGCACGGGCAACAGGGGCAGTGCGGCGAGCAGCGCAACACAGAGCCACATGAAAGTACGGCGCATCGTCATTCTTCTTCGTCCTGGTGGCCGTCGCGCAGGCTGCGCCAGAGCAACACGGGAATGATCAGGGTGAACACGATCACCTCCTTGAAGGAACTGGCCCAGAAAGCGCCGAAGCTCTCCAGCACACCGACCAGCAACGCACCGAGCGCCGCGGCCGGGTAGCTGGCAAGCCCGCCGAAGATGGCGGCGACGAAGCCCTTCAGGCCGATCAGAAAGCCCGAGTCGTAGAAGATCGTCGTGGTCGGCGCGATCAGCAGCCCCGACAGCGCCGCGATGAACGCGGCCATGCCGAAGCTCAGCCGACCAGCGCCCTCGGTGGAGATCGCCATCAGACGGGCCCCGTAGCGGTTGACCGCGGTGGCGCGCAGCGCCTTGCCACGCAGACTGCGCTCGAAGAACGCGAACAGCGCCACCATCAATGCGATGGAGACCGCGAAGATGATCACCGTCTGGCCCGACAGCTGCAGCGGCCCGAGGTCGAAGTTTGCCGACCAGAAGCTCGGATTGCGAAAGCCCTCGGCGCCAAACAGTACCAACGCGATGCCGGTCAGCGCGAAGTGCACACCCACCGAAACGATCATCAGCACCAGCACGCTTGCGTCCGCCACTTTTTCGTAGGCGACGCGATAGAGCAGCGGTCCGAGCGCGGTCACCAACGCCAGGCTCAGCAGGCTTTGCAGCAGGAGCGAGCCGCGCAGCGGCGCCAACCACAGCGTCGCTGCGACCAACAGGACAGGCGCTGCCAGCAAGCGGCCGACGCCGAGTGCGATCGCACGTGCACCCGTCCGCCGCCGGACGCCGCGCATCACGTCGAGGCCTGCGGCGAGCAGCGCGAGGCCGAGCACCACCCACACCGTCCCGGGCACGCGCCCGGTCTGGAGCGTGGCCAGCGTGAGCGCGCTGTAGGCAACGAAGTCGCCCAGGGCGATGAACACCACCCGCGTCACCGCGAAGATCAGCACCGTCGCCAGCGCCAGCAAGGCATAGACGGCGCCGCTGGTCACGCCATCCAGCGTGAGAATGCCAGCCAATGAGAGATCCATGTCGATGCCGCCCAGGTGTCAGTTCTGCAGCACCCAGCGACCCTTTTCATAGCGCCCCACGCGCAACGCGCGGCTGTCGAGGCCGGCATGATCGGTGGCCGACAGCGTGTAGATGCCGCGCGCACCCGGCATGCCTTTCACGTTCTCGAGCGCCGTGCGCAGCGCCTCGCGGAACTCCGGCGTTCCGGCTGCGGCGGTCTTGAGCGCCGCGGGCGCGGCCTGGTCGAGCAGCTTGACGGCGTCCCAGCCCCCGGCCGAGAAGATGTTGCCGCTGTTGGCGCCGAACTTGGCGTCGTAAGCCTGCACGAACTCCTGCACACTCCGCTTCGCCGGGTCGGCGTCGGGCAGCTGAGAGACGCCCATCACCGCGGCGAACGGCGCATAGAGGCCTTCGGCTTCCGGACCGGCGAGGCGAAGGAAGTCGCCGAAGGTGGCACCGAGCGTGACGTAGATCTTCCCTTTGTAGCCGCGCTTGCGCAGCTCCAGCACCGGGGTTGCCGCGGCACCGCCGGAGGCGGCGATCATCACTGCATCGGGCGACTTCGACACCATCTTGAGCACCTGCGACGCCACCGTGGTGTCCGTACGGGCGAAGCGTTCTTCGGCGACGAGCTGCAGTTGCTGTTCTCCGCCCAGCTGCTTGATCATGCGCAGCCACTGGTCGCCGTACGAGTCGGCAAAGCCGATGAAGGCGAGGTTGCGCACCCCGCCGGCTTTCATGTGCGCGAGCAGCGGGTTCGCCTCGTGGTCGTCGTTGGTGGTGGTCTTGAAGATCCAGCGCCGCTGGGCATCGACAGGCTGAACAAGGATGTTCGCCGGCGCCTGCGAGATCACCGGCGTGCGACCTTCGGCGGCGACGCTGCTGATTGCCAGCGCGCCGGGCGTGCCGGTCGTGCCGATGATCACGTCGACCTTCTCCTCGGTGATCAGCTTCTTGGCGACACGCGCGGCCTCCGAGGGGTCGGTCGCATCATCCACATAGATGAACTTGAACTTCTCCTTGGCGCCTGCGGCCGCCAGCGCGACGCCATTCTTCTCGAGGATGCCGAGCGAAGCCGCCTGGCCGGTGCTCGACAGGATGACGCCGACTGTGACGTCGGCTTGAGCGGCCAGTGCGACGGCAAGCGCGCCGACGCCAAGGATCGATCGGAGGATGGATTTGGGTTGCATGGTGTTTGTCTCTTGAAGTTTTGTTGAGGCTCGGCTTCGCTCTGCGTCAGGTGCGCTCAGCCGACCTGCTCGTCGACAACGGTGTTGCGCAGCACGCCCACCCGCCCGACCTCCACCTCGACCACGTCGCCGGCCTTCATCCACAGCGGCGGTGTGCGCTTGGCGCCGACGCCGCCTGGCGTGCCGGTGACGAACACGTCGCCCGCCTGAAGCGGTGCCACGGTCGAGGCATAGGCGATCTGGCGCGGGATGCTGTGCAGCATCATTTCGGTGGTGGCGCGCTGTACCTCGACGCCGTTGAGGCGCGTGACCAGCGACAGCACGGCACCGGGCGGGATCTCGTCGGCCGTGACCAGCCAAGGGCCGAAGCCGCCGGTGCGCCAGAAGTTCTTGCCCGGTCCCCACTGGCCGGTGTGGAGCTGCCAGTCGCGCACGGAGCCGTCGTTGTAGCAGGCATAGCCCGCGATGTGGTCCCAGGCATCGGCTTCGGAAATGCGCCGGCCGCCCTTGCCGATCACGACCGCGATCTCGCCTTCGAAGTCGAGCTTGATGGATTCCGGTGGCCGCTGAATGGCCTGCCCGTGACCCACTTGGGAATCGGCGAAGCGCAGGAAGAACATGGGCTTCTCGCTCACTTCGCGGCCTGTCTCCCGAACGTGTTCGCCGTAGTTCAGGCCGGCGCACCAGATCTTTCCGGGACTGGGAATGACGGGCAGGAAGGTCACGTCGCTCAATGCATGGTCTGCCTTGCGGCCGCGTGCTTTCTCCTGTGCCAGCCCCAGTGCGTCGTCTGCGATGAGCGACTTGAGATCGGCGTAACGCTGCCCGAGGAGCGCTTGGAGGTCGATCACTCCATCGTCCACGACGAGCCCAAAACTCTCTTTTCCGCCTTGGGTGTAGCTCATGAATTTCATAGATGCACTTCTCTTGATGAATGGATGAAGGAACGGGTCAGTGATGGAGTTGCTGCGTGTTCTCGCCGAGGGGCGGAGACCACGACGCATGGCAGGGGTCTTCGAGGGACGCATGGCGAAGCGCAGTCGTGCCGAAGGCGTTGCCCAGGCCCGGAAGGAAATGCTCCAAAGCCCTGAATGCGTCGGTCATCTGATCGGGACTTGCAACGGCGGCAGCCACATAGCGGTCAGGTCGCACGAGCAGGACCGCCCCGCTGGCATGCAGATCCTTGAACAGGCCGTCCAGGTCGTCCACAACGCTCGATGCACCCGCCTGGCCCGCACTGCCCTGGCGCACCGCCTGGATGTGACCGTCGGGTCGGAAGTGCAGCGTCGACCATTCCGGGCCGAGTACCGCGTCGAGCCAGCAGGTCGCGCCATCGGCCTCGCGGACCCGGGGCTGCGCCAGGGCCTTCCCGACCAGATCGGCGGCCGCCTGGGGCACACGCGCCGATGGTGTCTGCACGCACCCGTCGACGAAATGCGGCTGGCGCAGGAATTTCATTCCCACGATCCAGGCCTTCGCCGAGGGCACGATGCCGAGCGCCGAAATGGCCCCATCACGCAAGGCGGTCGCCACCGGGCTGGTGCTCATCACGACCTTGCCGATCCGGTAGGACAGACGGACCATCTCGGCGGCGTGCGGCCTGCGCTCCTGTTCATAGGTATCGAGCAGCGCGTCGGACGCCTCGACGCGCACCAAGGCGGCGAGCTTCCAGGCCAGGTTCGCCGCGTCGCGGACGCCGGAGTTGAGCCCCTGGCCGGCAAACGGCGGCATCAGGTGCGCGGCATCGCCTGCCAGCAGTACACGCCCTTTGCGATAGGTCTGTGCGATGCGCTGCTGGGCCATGTAGACGGCTGCACGCCGAATGTCGCGGGCCTCGATGGTTTGGTACGGCGCCACGAGGCGGATCACCGATTCGGGCTCGAGCACACCGTCCGGGTCATCGCCCGGCAGGAGCATGAATTCGTACCGGCAGCGACCCTTCACGCCGGGCACGATGACGCACGGGCGCTTGCCGTTGCAGTGGAACTGCGAGAACGGCTCCGGCGCGTGCGGCGAATTCATCACGTCGATGACGATCCAGCGCTCGACCTGCGTCGATCCTTCCAGCACGATTCCCAGTTGAGTCCGGGTCGGGCTGCGCCCACCGTCGCAGGCCACCAGCCATTTGCATCGGACCGCCTGGACGCCTTGGTCACTCGCGAGTTCGATGTCCACGAAGTCCTTGCCGCTGACGACGTTGCGGGCTTCGGTCTCGAAGCGAACCGTGACGAGGGGTCGTGCACCGGCTGCATCCAGCAAGAACCGGGCAAGCACCGGCTGGTCGAACTGTGACTTCGCGGGCTGCCCCAGGCGGCGCTGCCGGGCCCGCACCTCTGCCAGCAGTTGGCCTTTGCGCCCGAAATAGCGCGCGCCGGTGTCCATGAGCATCTCGGGCGCCAGGCGCTCCGCGATGCCGATCTGATGCATCACGCGCAGTGATTCGTCCGTGATGCTGATGGCACGAGGTTCGTCCGACACCGTTCGTGCCCGATCGACCAGCAATGTCTTCACTCCGAGATCTGCCAGCAGATTGGCGAGGGTCAGGCCCACCGGGCCCGCGCCGACGACGACGACGTCGGTTTCGATCGCTGCGGCCATCATGCGGCCCCAGGCGCGGTGCCGGCCGGCTCGTACTCGACGAATGCCTGGTGCGCACACAGCGGCAGGTAGTCTTCACGCACCGGGGCAAAGACATCGACATTCAATACACGCTCATGCCCCAGGGGCTCGGCGCCATGCAGGGCATCCGCCGGGATGTAGAGCATGCTCGGCGCCACGATGTCGAACACCTCGTCGTCGACCCAGAAGCGCAAGACACCGGTGAGGACATAGCTCAGTTGATCGAACGGATGCGAATGGCGGCCCGTGCTCTTGTAGCCGGGCTCGAACCAGTTCACGGTGGTGATGCAGTTCTGTGCGCGCAGCCCGGTCCTCGAGAATCCTGGGCGAACCTCCTGCAGGTCCATCTCGTCGAGCTTGTAGACCGCCGCCTGGTTCGGATTCTTTGCTTTGGGTTCAGTCATCGGTGTCATTCCTCGCGTCAGCGCGCCACACGAATCGCTTTGCGGATCACGCGCCGGTGGATCAGCCAGCGCGTCCCAGAGAGGACATACTCGTCTTCGTAGTCGCCGACCATGAAGGGCTGTGTGTCGGTCGCAGGTTCGGCTTCGCACCGGTACACCGACGCGTAGAGGGTGCCGCGCAGCTTGCCGCCTTGCCAGAAGATGCGATGGTTGGTTTCCACATGACGTGAGACCCGCGGCAACTTCACGCGCTCTGCACCCCACGCCTTGATCGCATCGCGACCGATCAGGTCGCGCGGTGGAAGCTGCAAGAGCTCGCCGTCTTCCGCATAGAGCTCGTACAGCGTGTCCGCCGCACCATGGTCCAACCGCCATGCGTGCTCGTTCGTGAGCGCCAGAATGGCCAGCCGAACTTCAACAGAAACTTGTCGCTCGGGGTTGTTCATCGATTCACCTCCAGTTGTGCGGTTGCCATGGCGAAACCGGTCATCCATTCGCGGACCGGCCAGTACCGGCGGTCGGTGACCCGGTACGAGCCCGCGGCGCGGAGCGCCGCAAAGGCGGCGACCCATCCCCGGATCTCATGGCCCGAGTGGCCGCCTTCGGCCTCGATCCACTCGTTGGTCCATGCGTCGAATTGCTCGAGTTCTCCGCTGCTCAGGAGGTCCAGCGTTTTTCGATCGAACGCCGGATTGACATCGCGGTAGGGGCTGCTGCCGGCCGCATGCGCCTTGCCCGCCTCGATCACCCGTTGCTGCCGAATTGCGCGGGCTTCCTTCGTCGGATTGCGGCCATCGATCAGACGGGCAACGATCTCGGGCGATGCTTCTGCGAGCCGTGGCACGGGCGGGTCATGCGACAGCCCTCCCGAGGCCACCAGCAACAGCCGGCGGTCCCATTTCGCGATCTCGTTTCCTACGGCCTCGCCCAGCAGACGCACCCGTTGCATTGGTCCCAGCGGCAGCCCCACCGCATTGATGAAGATCGGCACGATCGGCTGGGTGAAGGACTTGCCGAAGAGGAACTCCATCGGCTGGGTCATGCCGTGATCCACATAGAGGCGTTCCGACTGGGCGACGTCGATGCCGCTGCGGAGTGCGGCGTCGGTGAGCAGACCTGCGGCCTCCCGATCGACCGGAAGCGCCCCCTCCGCGGTGCCCCAGTCGCCCACCGAGATGGCCGCACGCCCTATGCAGAAGGCCGGCATCATGTCGTAGAAGACGCCGTTGAAATGGTCCGGACCGAAGACCACGGTCAGCTCAGGATCGAACTCGCGGACGAACCCGCGAAGGTGATCCAGTCCTTCGTTGACCTCGGCGAGCGTGGCATCCCCAGGATCCGCAATTCCGTACAACGGCGAATGAGAAAGGGCGCAAAGCGCAACTGGCATGTCTGTCTCCTTATGGCGCACTCGTGGTTGTCTGGCGACCGATGGCGCGGGCCACCGCACAACAACCTACGAATTACCGATAACGTATCGTTTGCCAGATAGTACATTATTCCAGAATGGTAGACTAGATCATGGACGCCGCAATCTCTGAAATTCCCGTGGTCGAGCGCATTCGTCATGCCATCCTCGACGGCTCTTGGCCGCCCGGACATCGCCTTGGCCCGGTGGCCCTCGCCGAGCAGTTCGAAACCAGTTCGACCGTCGTCCGGGAAGCACTGACCCGCTTGTCTGGGGAAAGCCTTCTGGAAGCGAAAGTGAATCGCGGCTTTTTCCTTCCCCAGCTCCGCCTGCAGGAATTCAAGGATGTCACCGCGCTGCGCTGCGTTACCGAGACGTTGGCGCTGCGGTTGTCCCTGGAGCGCGGTGACCTTCAGTGGGAGACGAACCTCCTCGCGGCGAATCACCGGATGCAGAAAACGCCCCGTCGGGCACCCGGCCGCAATCGCCCCAACGAAGAATGGCGGCGAGCACACTGGGGTTTCCACCACGCGCTGCTGGCAGCTTGTGGCTGCGAGCCGATGCTGAAGATCGCTGCAGCGCTTGCGCAATCGACAGACCTGTACCGGGTCTGGGCAGCGCCTGCGCGAGAAGCCAGCAAACGAAATGTGGAACATGAACACCAGGACCTGGTGGAAGCCGCTCTGGCCCGCGACGCCGACAAGGCGGTCGCCCTGCTGTGCCAGCACTACGAGGAAACAGCACGCATCGTTGTCGACGCGGGGCTGATGGAGAACACCGTCGCATAGGCGCTGCTGGACTTCACCCAGTAGAGTCGGACTTGCTCAGGTGATGGCCGGCAATACCCGGCCGCGACACTCGCCGAACCCGATCGACGCGAAGCCTTCTCTGGAGGCCCTGGCCCTGAAGATCACCTCATCGCCATCAGCCAGCCAAGGGCGCAGCTCGCCGTTAGGGAGCCGGAGAGGCTCCTTGCCTGCAGAGGTCATTTCCGTCATGCACCCCATCGAGTCGGCACTCTCTCCGGAGACCGTACCGCTGCCCAGCAGGTCGCCTGTGCGCAAGTTGCAGCCGTTGCTGGTGTGGTGGGACAGCATCTGCTCGAAGCTCCAACTCAGGTGCCGGGGATTCGTCTTCGAGATGCGCACCGCAGGCGCACCCGCCGCGCGCATCGTCGACGTTTGAAGCCAGGCCTCCATGGTCAGGTCGAGGGTGCCGGCTCCTCCAGCAAGATGGGGCAGGACCGGCGGGCTGCCTTCCGGCCGCGGGTCCAGCGGGCTCCGGTAGGGCGCCAACGCCTCCGCCGTCACCACCCATGGGGACACGATGGTCATGAAGCTCTTGCCCAGGAAAGGTCCCAGGACCTGCTCCCACCACTGAATGTCCTTCGCCGACCAGTCGTTCATGAGGCAATAGCCGAAGAGGTGCTCCGCCGCATGCGAGACATCGACTCGTCGGCCCTGCGCATTGCCGCGGCCGACATATGCAGCAAGCTCCAGTTCGAAGTCCATCGCCTCGCTCGGCGCGAACTTCACATGACCCTCCGCAGCCCGGATCTGTCCCCACGGTCGGATGCTGTCGGTGCCGCTGACGCAAATGGACGAGGCACGTCCGTGATAGGCAATCGGAAGCGAGAAGAACGCCTTGGGCAAGGGATCCTGGAGGCCCTTGAATCGACCATGACGCTCCGTGTGCCAAGCCGACGTCAGAAAGTCGGTGTAGTCACCGATCTCGACGGGCAAATGGAGCGTGGCTGCGCGCATCGGAACGAGGAACGCTTGCGCGGTCGCCTTGAGCGAGGGCGCACTGGCACCGTCCAGCGCCGATGACAGCTGCTTGCGCAAGGTGGACAGCTGTGCGCGGTCAAGTCCCATCATCGCATTGAGGGTCGAACGGGAGACTGCATCCAGCAAGTCCGGCGAGGTTGGAATCCCGCCAGACCGCAGCAGGGCCGAAAGGTCCAGTACCTGATCACCGATCCCGACGCCGATCTTCGCTTCGCTGATCCCGGTTCGACTGAAGACGCAGAAGGGCAGGTTCTGCAGCGGGAAGTCTGTCTCCGGCTTGTTTGCGGACTCGACCCAGCTGCGCCGTTGCGGATCGTGCGTTTCGTTGAGAGAGATGCTCATCGCGGTCACTCCACCCGAATGTTGGTCTCGCGGATGAGCTTGGACCACTTAGCGGTCTCGACCTTTATGTACGCGGCCATCTGTTCAGGCGAGCTCGCCAGAATCTCACCCCCCTGCTCCGCGACCCGCTCTCTGTTCACGGGGTCCGCGGCTGCCTTCAGATAGGCTTTGTTGAGCCGCTGGACGACGTCTTTGGGTGTCGCGGCTGGAACCGAGAAGCCCTGCCAAGCCCATGCCTCGTAGCCAGCGAGACCCGACTCGGCGATGGTGGGCACGTCGGCCCAATCCTTGAGACGCTGCGGCGTGCTCACCGCGATCGGCCGCAGCTTGCCTGCCCGGATGTGCTGCGCTGCAGAGGCGACATCCAGGAACATCACGGGAACAAGGCCCGACAACAGGTCGGTCGTGGCGGGTGCCGAGCCTCTGTAAGGCACATGCGTCATCGGCATGTGCATGCCTTGGCGGAGCATCTCCATCGCCAGGTGATGCGGCGAGCCGGTTCCAGGCGAGGCGTACGAAAAGTCGGACTTCTTGGCGAGCGCAACGAGATCGGCAACGGACTTCACAGGCACGGTCGAACCGACGACCAAGACCAGCGCGAACCTGGCTGTCAAGGAAACCGGCGCGAGATCCTTCTGTGGGTCATAGGCAAGCTTGGGATACAGACTTGGATTGACCGCATAGGTGGCGTTGTCGCCGAGCAGAACGGTGTAGCCATCCGGTGCAGAACGAGCGACGGTGTCCGCGCCGATGGCGGTTGCCGCGCCCGGCTTGTTGTCGATCAAGATTGGCTGCGTGAGATCCGCGGACATCGCCGGCGCCACGGTTCTCGCGAACACATCCGATCCACCGCCGGCCGGGTAGGGCACGATCACTCGGATAGGACGCGCTGGATAGGACTGGGCCAGCGCCGAGATGCCGATTGCTGCCGTGGCGAGCGAGAGGGCGGCCCCCCTCCAAGCCCCTGATAGTTGAATGCGCATGCTGTCTCCTCTTGATGCAATCAGTGGGTCGAAGCTATTCGGTGATGCGACTGGCACGGCGCTTCTTGTCGTCGGTCCACGCTGCACAGGCTGCGTGCGCCGTGCTGCGAGCGGCGTCATGGAAGGCCGGATCCCCGATGGGGGTCGTCAACTCGAGGCGAACACCGTTGGGGTCGAAGAAATAGATCGACGACACGAAACCATGGTCGGTCGGACCGACGACGGACACGTCCGATTCGATGAGCCGCTGCTTGGCAGCCTCGAGTGCGTCAGTGGAAGCAACACGGAGCGCCAAATGGTTCACCCAGGACGGCGTATTCGCCGAGGGCAGCGCTGCCTGGTCGTCTCCCAGGTCGAAGAAGGCGACGCACGAGCCATCGCCCAGCTCGAAGAAGAGATGGACATAGGGACAATCTTCCCCGGTGCTCGGCACGCGCTCCGCGCGAATCACATGAACGAGTGGAAGGCCCAGGATGTCCTCGTAGAAATGCCGGGTCTCTTCCGCGTCACGGCAACGCCATGCGAAATGATGAAGGCCACCGATGGTGGGCATGAGGGTCGCGTTCATATGCATCTCTACCTTTCGCTGTTGAGGGCCGATTGCAGGCCTGCCTTTTCAATGACTTGCCGGACTTTCGCGGGGTCTTCCAGTTCCAACGCGAGCGCCATCGCAAGCTTGGCGAAGACCTGCGCGTTTGCCTGTGCATCCGAGGCGACGCCGACCTCGCTGATCGCGCGGTAGACCTGTTCGGCGGGCACCAGGTCGACAGTGAAGAGCGCACGTGCCGTGGCGGCGCCCAACTCCGACCCGCAAGCGCGCGCGATGGCGACATCGACTGCGGCTGCATCCAGGGCTCGCCACCGGCCGGCGACGTTCTGATCGGGACGAACCAGATAAACGGTTCCCGCATGGGCGCCTAATTCGGCGTACAGCTCTCCGAGCGGATCGACGATGACGTCTGCTTCCGGCGTGGGCAGCGCCCGCCGAATGAACCTCAGCACCTTCAATGCCGGGGTATCCGAGAGGCGCTGCAGTTCCTGCAGCGCAGCGGCGCCGAGTTCCGCTTCATCGCCGAAGACGAGCGCTGTGAACCACGGGCCGAGTTGCGCTTGCAGCCAGCCATCCTGTGCAGGCAGCTTGAGATCCGGAACAATCTCGCCGGGGCTCGGGCCACGACCAAATCCATCGCCGCTGGCGCTCGTTGTGCTCAACGGTGAGTCGCGCAGCGGGACGTAGCTCGCCTGACGGGGGTTGATGATGTCGCCCATCGCCGGTTGCGACAGGGACAGTTGCAGGACGGCGTCCCGAACGAAGCGGGCACCTTCGTTGGGTGGCGTCATGAAGCGTGCATTGCGGTCCGCCAGCGCAGCGTTTTCCAGGAAGGCATTTCGACGTTCCACCGAATAGCTGTCCAGAACCGCATCGCCGGAAAGCCCCCGGTGCACCACGGCCAGCTTCCATCCAAGGTTCCACGCATCCTCCACGCCCGAATTGAGGCCACGGATGCCGAAGATCGGCATGAGATGCGCAGCGTCGCCTGCGAAGAACACGTTCCCTTGCCGAAAGCTCGCCAGAGAGCGGCTGTGCGCCCTGTAGACGCTGGTCCAGAGCAGTTTCCATGGGCCTCGCTCGCCGATGAACGCCAGATGCTCCGCGACGCGCTCCTCGACCCTGCCAGCCTGCTGCGCCTCCTCCTGGCTTTCGCCCGGCTGCAGTTGGTAGTCCAGCCGCCAGACACCGTCCGGCTGGCCGTGCATCAGAACGGTCGAGCCCGTGTTCGACGGCGGGTCGAACCAGCACCGCCGCCCCATGGGCATCTCGGTCTCCAGTTGGATGTCGGCAATGAGGTACGCCGCCTCATGGGTCGATCCATCGAGACGCAGCCCCATCGACTCCCGAACCGTGCTCCTTGCCCCGTCGCAGGCGACGACGTGTCGCGCATGAAGAAGATAGTCGCCTTCCGGCGTCTCGACCTCCATCTCGACAGACCCGTCACGCGTCCTGACGGCCTTGACCCGCTGCTGCCAGCGAAGATCGATTTCTTCATGCGCCAGCGCTGCATCGACCAGATACGCTTCCGTGTGGCATTGCTGGATGTTCAGCATTGGACGGTGACGCATCCGCGGGTCGTCTGCCATGCGAAAACGAAGAACTTCGCGATCGCGCCAGAAGCTTGTTCCGCCGTCCCAGACGACACCGTGCATCGCGATGGCTTCCGCCGCATCCAGGGCGCTCCAGATCTCCAGCGTGCGCCGCGACATGCCCAGAGCACGGCTGCCGACACAGACCTGCCCTTCACTCTCCAGAAGAACGCATGGAACGCCGTGGCGCGCCAAGGTCAGCGCCAGGGTCAGCCCGACGGGCCCTGCGCCTGCGATGACAACGGGGTGCATCTTCGCGACCGTCCCGCCCAGTTCGGGGGGGCGGCTGAACGTAAACTGCTTGCTTGCTGCTTGCATCTTGTCTTATGAAAGTTCCGTTTTTTGGCATTTTCATTCGATTTGATACTAAGGTTCGCTAGTACAAATACCAATGCCCCAAGAGCGGCGGTGCTTGAAGCTCATACGATCGCTCCATGTCTCAACTGAACAAAGTGCTCCAGGTTCTGGCAGCATTCACGGAAGAACGCCCCATCGCGAGTGCGGAGGAAGTGGGGGTCGAACTGGACATTCCACGCACGACCGCCTTCAGGTATCTGAGCCAGCTTTGCGAGAGCGGATTGATCACCAAACAGTCCGGTCGGTACAGCCTGGGGCCGCGGATCATCCAACTCGACTACCTGATGCGGCGCAGCGATCCCATGCTCGTCGCGTCGCGCAATGTGATGGTCTCGCTCGCAGAGGCAACGCATTGCTCCGTCTGGTTGAGCAGCCTCTTCGGCGATCAGATTCTCAACGTCCATCACGAAGAGGGAACAGACAAGACGCCCCTGAGCTACGGGCGAGGACGCGCCCTGCCCTTGTTCCGTGGTGCGGCGTCGAAAATCATCCTTGCGCACTTGACGCCGGCGCGGTTGCGCGCGCTCTATGACACGCACGAGGGCGAGGCGAACCTGCTCGGGGAAAGTTGGAAGTCTTTCTCAGACTACTTCCGCCAGCCGAGGAAAGACGGTTACTACATCTCGCACGGCGAAGTGGACAGCGGCGTCACGGGCATCGCCGTCCCGCTCTTCAATGCCGACCGCCTTGTCTCGGGCAGCCTGTCGCTCGTGTTCGACTCGCAGCGCGAAAGCCTTTTCAATACCGAGCTGCTAGTTCACATACTGCAACAAGGGGGCACTGCCATCAACGCGGCTCTCGAGACAGCCTGAGAAGCTATCTACGCCGAAGATGCAGGTGCCGAATCTAGTCGAGCACGATGTTGTTGCGCTCGATCAGCCGCGGGTAGATCACGGCCTTGCTTCTCGCGTTGGCCGGTATCTCGGCACGCGACCACGCCAGGGGCTCGAAGGCAAAGCCGTCGAGCCGCGCGCGCAGTTCGGGGGACCTCCATCGCTTTGTCGAAGTCGACGTGGAGCTTCGAGATCAACGCCTCCGGCGTGCCCTTGAGCGCCACGAGGACCGCGAACGAACTTAGGTTCGAGGGCGGGGTTCCAAGGCTCCAGTTCACGTCTGCCCGCGCTGACGGAAATGAACAGCTCGCTGACATCGCTGAAGGTGATGTGCTCCATCTAAGAATCGGCCAGCCCGGCGAGCATCTCCCCCGCCCAAGTGCGCGGGCCTTCCAACGCCCCACGAGCCATAGGTGACGGCGCCTTTTTTCCGCCTGTACAGCGGAGATCAGGTCCCTCATGGACTTCCAAGGCGATTGCGCGGCGACGGCGATTATGGATGGCGTCCTAAACAGCGATGCAACGGGTTCGAAGGTATCGAGGGTCTTGAAGCCGCGCTGCTTGTACAGATACCCGCAGCGCGTCACGTATAGCGGTGCGGGTGCTCCCACAATTGCTGCCAGCTATACCTGCCGGTAGTAGGCTCGCGGCGGTTCTCGAACTGCAACTCAGCTGCCCACTGCCCCGGTCTGAGGACCGAGGCTTTCACATGCCCTCGATTACACGCGGGAGTGAATTGCCTCCGTCTTGACAAGCCAAGGTGCACATAGTTAGCCGCCGCGGGCGTCCCTCGAGCGCGTCGCCGACTTCGGCGACGCAGCGCTCGTTGCACGGCGAGATCCAGCCGGCTCTACCGCTCGAGGCAGCCAGCGATTCATTTCTGAATCGCAGCCTCTGACCAACTCGCGGCACATCTTGGTGGCCAATGTGTCCGCGCCGACGTAGAAGTGAGCCACCGCGCCGATTGAATCGTCAGCCAGGGGTGGAAGCCGACCTTGTGTTGGTCGGCTGTGGATAAGTGTATGTCTTGCCTTGTTCGTTGGCCTCCTGGTCCTGGTGATGGATTCGCGTGGCAAGGCGCGAAGGGCGTCGCCCGCAGCGCCTTGCCACGCGCGTTGAGTTCGGTCGGTTGCATCCGTTGAATTGGCTTTGGCGCCGCCCTTTCGGGACTGTTCCGTGGCCTTGATGCGCTTCTTTGCCGTAGCGCTGATGTGCAGGAAGCGATGAGTCTCGTTGCCCGTCTCCACGATGTGGCAGTGGTGCGTGAGCCGGTCGAGCAAGGCGGTGGTCATCTTCGCGTCGCCGAACACCGTCGACAATCCGCGAAGTCTAGGTTGGTCGTGATCACCACGCTGGTGTGCTCATACAGCTTGCTCAGCAGATGGGACAGCAGCGCGCCACCGGCCTGGCTTAAAGGCAGGTAGCCCAGTTCATCCAGGATGACCATGTCCATGCGCAGCAGGCCAGTGGCGATGCGCCCGGCCTTGCCCTGGACCTTCTCCTGCTCCAAGGCATTGACCAGGTCGACCGTCGAGTAGAGCCAAGAAGCTGCTCGAGGAGCAGGATACGTATCAACGGATGTCCACGACGTCCGCCGGTTCGATGCGCTCGCCTTCGGGCACGTTGACGTTCATCTGCGCGACGCTGCGCTCATGGTCGCCGCCGGCCGCCACCGGTGAGTGCCCCTGCAGGTCGACCCAGCGCAGCCGCTTGCGCTTGGCCAGGGGATGGGCCGGGGTGCACCAGAGCAGCCACCGGCTGTCGAAGGTGAGCTCGCAGGTGACGCTCTGGTCGGTGGGGCGGTCGGGGCCCACGCCCAGGTCCACGTCGTCGGACTGCACCGCATCGACCAGCTGATCGACCGGCAAGTCCTTCACGCGCACTACGACATGAGGCCGGAGCGCCTGATAGGCCCGGATGGCGTCCGGCAAGGCCGTGCTCGCCAGGACCAGCGGTGCGCCGACACGCATGATGCGGGCTGCGCGGTTTCGCACGTCCGATGCCGCTCGGTCGGCTGCCTGCAGATGGCGCAGAACTGTCTCCGCAGGGCCGAGGAAGTCCTGCCCTGCGCTGGATAGCGTCACGCGGCGCGGCACAGGCGTGTAGGAAACGTTCTACGCCTCGGCTTTCGTCATGAGGAATTTTGAATTGACCTTGCCCTGATGTCGCCTAACCCTGACTGATCGTCTCTAAGGCTCGGCGGTCACAAATCTTCAAGCCATCGCCCAACTGCTGAATCACGCCTTCCTGCTCCATCAACTTAAGTTCCCGGTTCACGCGCTGTCGCGAGGCTCCGACCAGCTGCCCCAACTCGGCCTGTGACAGATGGAGCCCAATCTTGACGCTGCCCTCCATACCAGGCACGCCAAAGCCACTTGCTAGCGCCGCCAATTGCTTTCCCAAGCGGGCGCGCAATTGGAGCGTGTGCAGGTCCTCGATCCTGGCGAACAGTCCACGTATCTCGCGCGCATACAGCCGCAGCACTGCCTCGTAAAACTCGGGGTGCTCTGCCAGCAACGAGCGGAAATCCTTCGCAGAAACGCTCAGCAGGGTCGTGTCGCCCCGCGCATACGCCTCGTGCGCGCACGCGGTGCCCTCCAGCACACCTGCCGTGCAGAGCCAGGCACCGGGCTTCACGTAGCTGATCGCCAGCATGGCGCCACCCGAAGTGGTTGTGCACACGCGGACGGCGCCGCTGGTGCATGCGAGCAATCCTGCAAACGGTCGGTCCATCGCAACGATCTGTTGCCCGTCCTCATATTGCTTGACGCTTGCAAAGCGCAGAAGCGCCGGCCGGCTGAACGGAGGCAGTTGAGAGAACCAGCGGCCCGCTGCCAGCGCACTCTGCTCGTCTGCGGTCAACTGCGAGAGCATCATGGCGAATCCATCAGCGCGTTTGCGCAAGCACGCGGCTTACCGTCAAGCCCAATGCGACCGCCGAGGGCAGGACGTGAAGCGCATAGTGGCGCGCGGTGTGCACCTTCTCGCGGGCGAACTCACTGAACACCGAAGAGCCCTTTGGGCGGGCGAGCACAACGACCGCCGCGCGCGCGAGTTGCCAGCCGCCCATCACGATGCCGAGCATCTTGAGATAGGGCACCGACACCTCGAGCGCCAGTTGTAGATCCTTCCGAGCAGCCTCAACCAATGCGCCGGAGGCCGTTTCGAGGGCGCGGAGGGCCTCCTTCATCGCGGCGTGGATCGGTGGGATCCCTGGGTCTCCGGCGAGCGCGTGAAGCGCTGGCAGGATGGTCGCCATCTTGCGCTGCAGTTCGTCAAGCGTGCCGACGCCGGGCGTGCGCAGGATCTTGCGGCCCACAAGGTCGGCCGCCTGGATGCCCGTGGTGCCTTCGTAGATGGCGGCCACCCGGATGTCACGTAGGTGCTGGGCTGCGCCCGTCTCCTCTACGTAGCCTGCGCCGCCATGAATCTGAATGCCGGTCGAAGCCACCTCCGCGCCGGTTTCAGTCATCCAGCCCTTGAGAACCGGGATCATCAAATCGACCAGGCCTTGGAACTGGAGCCGCTTTGCAGCGTCCGGGTCGTTCTTCGCGGTGTCCAGCCAGCCAGCGACGACCAAGGCAGCCGCGCGCATCGCCTCCGTCTGCGCGCGCATGGTCTGGAGCATCCGGCGCACATCGGGGTGACGAGCGATCGGCACCGATTCGCTTGCGCCCGGCACCCTGCCCTGCAACCGGGTTTGAGCGTACGCCTGTGCCTGCTGAAGTGCGCGTTCGGCAATCCCCAAGCCCTCCAGCGCTACGCCGAGGCGGGCCGCGTTGACCATCACGAAGATGTAATTCAGCCCTGCTCCGGGCTCACCGACGATTTCGGCAACCGCACCGCCCGTCTCGCCGTGCTGCACGGCGCAGGTCGGGCTTGCATGCTGACCGAGCTTCTTTTCGATGGCGGTCACATGCACGTCGTTGCGTTCGCCCAGCGAACCATCCTCCCGAATCAGATGCTGGGAGACCACGAACATCGAGATGCCCTTGACGCCGGACGGCGCGTCTGGAAGTCGAGCCAGAACGAGGTGCACGATGTTGTCCACCATGTCGTGGTCGGCGTAGGTGATGAAGCACTTCTGCCCGTACAGCCTGTAGCTTCCATCCGCCTGAGGCACCGCCCGCGTGCGGATCGCCGAAAGGTCAGAGCCGGCCTGGGGTTCTGTGAGGTTCATCACCCCTCCCCACTCCCCGCTCACGAGGCGCGGCAGGTACTTGGCCTGCTGCGCGCGTGAGCCATGCTGCGCGAGCGCCTCGACCGCCCCCGTTGTCAGAAGGAAGTTGGCCGAAAAAGCCAAGTTTGCGGCCTTCCACATTTCACCCACGGCGGCAGTCACCACATGGGGCAGCGCCTGTCCACCGTGCGCGATCGGTGCACCCAGGCCACCCCAGCCACCCTCGACGTACAGGCCATACGCCTCGCGGAAGCCCAGCGGCATGCGCACCTTCCCGTCCACCATTCGCGCGCCGACGCGGTCGCCCACCACATTCAGCGGGGCGAGAACGCCGCTGGCGAAGCGTGCCGCTTCAGAGAGCACCGCGTCGACTACGTCCTGCGACACTGCATGCTCTCCCTCTGCATCCTGGGGCGCTTGCGAGTCCACCAACTCGTTCAGCACGAAACGGATATCGTCCAGCGGGGCTGCGTAGTCGCTCACTTGACCACCTCCACTGCGCGGCTGCCGCCCCGAGCAGGCGTCTTCCGCGTTCCAGTGTTCGCAGCCGTCGACCTGCCCGTCGCCTTGGATTGCTCGGTCTTCACGGGCGAGGTCTTGGAAGGCGCGGACTTCACGGCCAACGACTTCACAACCGCAGTTTTCGCAGCCGGCGACTTTGCAGCTTTTGTCCCCGAAGGCACGGTCTGTGCCGCATCCCTTGCGGGCGTTTTGGCGCGTGCAGTTTTCGCGAGGACTGTCGGCGGCGCATACAGCGACGTGACCAAGGTCCTGGACAGCCTTTCTCGAAAATCGCGCTCAAGTTCCCCGCGCATCGCCGTGAGTACCGAGTGCACGCGGCAGCGGTCCTTCCAGTCGGAGAAGGGGTTCTCCACCGAGAAGAGCGCCATATCCTGCTCGGCCACGGCGTCGAAGACGTCGAGCAGCGTGATGACGGCGGCATCGCGCCCGATCACCACACCACCGTCGCCGCCCCGCGTCGAAGCGAGCAGACCGGCGCGCACGAGGCGCGCGACGATCTGGCGCACGCGCGAAGCGTTGACGTTGACCCAACGCGCAATGGTTTGGGTCGAAATCATGTCGGGGCCGTGGTAGGCCACGAACGACAAGATGTAGCAGGCAGTCACGAATTTGGTGGACTTCACTCCGTCTCCTCAGAAAAAGAATCTATTTGCGCCTCTTGGCGCGGGCATCGGGGCGCACGCCGCCGCCGTCAGCGGCCGGGCTTCAACGGACCAGGCATCGGGCAAGCCGCATTGACATCAAAAAAAACCGATGCTACCTTGAATGCATATGCAATCGTAACTTTAACCAACAACGCACGAGCCATGCAACCGGGACGCTCACCCTGTCGCCTTCATCCATGAAAACACGCATCACAGAACTGCTTTCCATTCGCTATCCCATCCTCCAGGGAGGCATGATGTGGGTGGGACGCGCGCCATTGGCAGCGGCAGTGTCCAACGCCGGGGGGCTCGGCACTCTCACGGCGCTGACCCAGCCCTCGCCTGACGCGCTGCGCGCAGAGATCGAACACTGCCGCGGCCTGACCGATCTGCCGTTCGCCGTGAACCTCACGATCCTTCCGGCCGCGTCGCCGCCGCCTTACAGGGAATACGCCGAGGCGATCGTCGAGAGCGGAATACGTATCGTCGAGACAGCAGGAAACCATCCAGGAGAGATTACCGAACTGTTCCTGAAAAACGGTCTGAAGATAGTTCACAAGTGCACCTCGGTGAGGCATGCACTCTCCGCGCAGAAGCGCGGCGTCAGTGCCGTCAGCATCGATGGCTTTGAATGTGCCGGCCACCCGGGCGAAGACGACATTCCCGGCCTGATCCTAATCCCCGCGGCCGCTCGCGCACTCAGTATTCCGGTGATTGCCTCCGGTGGCATTGCCGATGGCCGAGGGATGGCCGCGGCGCTCGCGTTGGGCGCGGACGGCGTCAACATGGGCACGCGCTTCATGCTGACGCGCGAGGCGCCGCTTCACGCCGAGGTCAAGGCCACGCTCGCCGCTGCGAGCGAGCGTGATACCGCGCTGATCTTCCGTCCTCTGCGCAATACGGCCCGCGTCTATCGCAACCGAACAGCCCAGGAGGTCCTCGCGCTAGAGGAGCGTCCGGGCGGCGCCGACTTCGAGGCACTGCGCCCGCTGGTGGCGGGCGCGCGCGGGCGCGCAGCGCTCGAGAGCGGCCGGTCCGACGACGGGCTGATCTGGGCAGGCATGTGCCTTGGGCTGATCGATGACATCCCCTCTTGCGCTGAACTCATCGAGCGGATGGTGCAGGAGTGCAGCGAGCGCATCGCCGTTGCGCAAGCTTGCCTGCGCGATTGAGCGTGATGGCCTCCAGAACTGGCGAATGCTCTGTTGACACCGTGACGAGCGGCAATTAGATTTCCCGTATTGCGATTGCAACGATAACCAATACATATCGACGACGGCTGTTCGTACGATCAGGAGACAAGAAAATGAATTCGAGCCTCGTCCGGCGCCAAACAGTCGCAGACCTTCTCAGGCGCACTGCCAGCCGGCTTCCCGACAAGACGGCCGTCATTTGCGGGGAAGTGCGGTGGACCTACCGTGAGTTCGATGCGATCTGCGATCGCCTGAGCGGGTCACTGCGCGAGATGGGGCTGCAAGCTGGCGATAGGGTCGCCGTGCTGGCACGAAACTCCCATGCTTTCGTTGCGATGCGCTTTGCCATCGCGCGGGCCGGTGGCGCGCTCGTTCCGGTCAACTTCATGCTAAAGGCCGAGGAGATGGCGTACATCCTGCGTCATTCCGAAGCGCGAATTCTCTGCACCGACACCGAGCTCGCAGCGCAGGCTTGTGCAGCGGCTGCGCTCGACACGCAGATCGAGCAGTTCGTCTGGTTGCCCGGCGAAGCGCTATCGCAGCCGGCCGAGGGCATGCTGCTGTTCGACGACCTGGCACGAGGCCCGGCACAACCGCCGCAGGACGAGCCGGCGATCGACGGGGGCGCTCTCGCCCAGATCCTCTATACGAGCGGCACCGAATCGTTGCCCAAGGGAGCAATGCTCACCCACGAGGCTGTCGTCGCTCAGTACGTGAGCTGCATCGTCGCGGGCGAGTACGCGACGGCCGACACCATGCTGCACGCGATGCCGCTTTTTCATTGCGCGCAGCTCGATACCTTCTTTGGTCCCTGCGTCTACAACGGCGTCACGAACATCATCACGGCCTCGCCCGCTCCCGAATCAGTGATCCCGAAGATCGCGCAGCACGGCGTCACCGCACTGTTTGCGCCGCCTACTGTGTGGATCTCTCTCATGCGCTCACCGCTCTTCGAGCAATTCGAGCTGGTCAGCCTCGCGAAGTGCTACTACGGCGCCTCGATCATGCCGGTCGCCGTGCTCCAGGAAATGCAGCAGCGTCTTCCCCGTGTGCGTTTCTGGAACTTCTACGGCCAGACCGAGATCGCGCCAACGGCCACCGTCCTCGGCCCCGAAGACCAAATCCGCAAGGCGGGCTCCGCCGGGCGGCCGGTTCTCAATGTCGAGACCCGTATCGTCGACGAGGCCGGCAACCCACTGCCTGCCGGCGTCATGGGCGAGATCGTGCACCGCTCGCCCCAGTTGCTCAGCGGCTACTTCCGGGACGAGGCGCGCACCGTGGAGGCTTTCACCGGCGGCTGGTTTCACAGCGGCGATCTCGGTGTGATAGACGACGAAGGCTTCCTGACCGTCGTGGACCGCAAGAAAGACATGATCAAGACAGGAGGCGAGAACGTCGCCAGCCGCGAGGTCGAGGAAGCGATCTACCGGCACCCGGCCGTGTCCGAGGTCGCCGTCGTTGGCCTGAGCGATCCCGTCTGGATCGAGGCGGTTACGGCCATCGTGGTGGTGAAGTCTGGCCACACGCTCGACGAAGCCGCCCTCATCGCGCATTGCCGTGGCGCCCTGGCCGGCTTCAAGACGCCCAAGCGGGTGATCTTCGCGGAGGGACTTCCTCGCAATCCGAGCGGAAAAATCCTCAAGCGTGACCTGCGGCTTCAGCACGAACGCCCCGTGCCCGTTACCGCCTGAAACGCGCCCCGGGGGCTGGGGCGCTGCTCTATCACCCATACCAACGAAGGAGACAGATATGCGAACGAACCGATTCCCGCTGCACGCTCGATTGGGCGCCACCTTGCGCGCCCCCCTTAGCGCGCTCGGCTGCGCGACTCTCGCGGCCTTGACACTTGCCAGTGCCAGTGCCGGCGCCCAGGCGCAGGCCAAGGAGATCAAGGTCGGTGTCATCTTTGACCTGACGGGACCGCTCGCCGCGGCAGGGTCCCATGCCACTTATCTGGGTGCCAAGTATGCGATCGACATGATCAACGAACGCGGGGGCATCGACGGCGTGAAGATCAAGCCGTTCTATGTCGACGCGCAGTCCAAGGTGGACGTGGCGATCAATGAAGCCGAGCGCTTGATCAATCAGGAGAAGGTCGACCTGATCACCGGGATTTTCACCAGCTCGCAGTGCGTGCCCCTGGCGCAGAAGCTGGATGCCGCCAAGAAGTTCTTCTGGGCCACGGCGTGCTCGTCGACAGCCGCCTTCAAAGACCGCAACCTCACCTACGCCTTCCGGGGCCAGATTCATTCGGACCAGTATGGCGAAGCGTCCTGCGGCTTCCTGAATCATTTCGCCAAGGAGCGCCTCAAGAAGGAGCCCAAGGACTTGCGCGTCGCGATCATCCATGAAGATGGGCCCTATGGCGTCGGCGTGGCCTTGGGCAACGAGGTCAATTGCGGCAAGAAGTACGGCATGCAGATCGTCCTGAAGGAGGGATACGCCGCCACCGCTGCGGATCTCTCGCCCATGGTGACCAAGCTCAAGCGCGCCCGCGCCGACGTGATCTTTCACACGGGCTACAACCCCGACATCACGATGTTCCTGCGCCAGGCCAAGGAGCAGAACCTCAAGTGGTCCGCGCTGATCGGGCATGGTTCGGGCTACGGTCAGTGGGACAAGCTCTACGCCACCTTCGGCAACGATGCCAACTACATCTACAACGTCGACGCCGTCGCTGCGCAGCTGATCTCGCCCGCGAGCCTGAAGCCAGGCTTGCCGGAAGTCACACAGGAGATGATGAAGCGCTACAAGGCCGAAACCAAGGTCGCCGACGTGCCCTCGCACGCCTCCATGGGCATGAACCAGACCTGGGTGCTGCTCACGGACGTCGTCCCGCGCGCCATCAAGAAGTACGGCGGCTATGACTCCGAGGCGCTCCGCAAGGCCGCGTTGGACACCGACATCCCTACCGGCGGCACGATCCAGGGCTATGGCGTGAAGTTCTTGCCGCCTGGCAACCCGCTGGCCGGCCAGAACGAGCGTTCGTTCCCCGTCGTGATGCAGTACGTCGACAACAAGACCGAGCTGATCTGGCCGCTGGCGATCAAGACGGCCGATCCCGTCCTGCCGCTACCCAAGGCGAATACCTATTCGTCGGCGCGCTGAGCGAACTGCAACGGAGCAACGAGGCCGGCACCGCTTTCGCGGTCGCCGGCTCCCTTCACCCACCTACAGAGCGAACGCCCATGCTTGCCGTACGGCACCTCACCAAGCGCTTCGGCGGCTTCACTGCCGTCAACGATCTCTCTTTCGATCTGGCCCCCGGCGAGATCCTCGGGCTCATAGGACCCAACGGCTCCGGCAAAAGCACGACCTTCAGTTTGCTGGCCGGCCTGCTTGCGCCCAGCAGTGGCTCGATCCACTTCAACGGCCATGAGCTCACGGGCAACGGCGCTAACGCCATCTGCCGGCAGGGCATCGGCCGGACGTTCCAGATCCCGCGGCCGTTCCACAAGCTCACCCTGATGGAGAACGTCACTCTCGCGGCCTTCTACGGCAATGCCGAGCGGGTCTCCCGCCCGGAAGCCGAACGCCGTGCCATCGATGCCCTGAAGCTGGTCGGCTTGCCGACCGATCCGCGCAGCACGACCGACGGCATGGGCGCGGCCGGTCTGAAGAAGCTCGAGATGGCGCGTGCCCTGGCCACGCATCCCAAGCTGCTGCTCGCCGACGAGAGCCTGGGCGGGCTGGACGAGACGGAGATGGACCAGGCTGCCGACATGTTGCTGAGGATCCGCGACGAACGTGGCATTGCCATCATCTGGGTGGAGCACATCATGGGTGTGCTGATGCGGGTGATCGATCGCTGTCTCGTCCTCGACCACGGCGAACTCATCGCCAGCGGCCGGCCCAACGACGTGGCGCACGATGCCCGGGTGATCGAGGTGTACCTCGGCACCGACGCACACGAGGTACAGCAGCAGACCGCCGGGGTGACCGCATGAGCGCCGTGCTCTCGTCCTCTCCCGCTGGACAACCCCAGCCGATGCTCTCCCTGCGAAATGTGTCCGCTGGCTATGGAAGCTTCCAGGCGATCGTCGACGTTTCCCTGGACGTGTATCCCGGTGAAGCGGTGGCGGTCATCGGGCCGAACGGCGCGGGTAAAACCACGTTGCTGCGCGCGATTTCCAAGTTGATCCCCGCGAGCGGCCGTTTCGTCGTCGAAGGCCGCGACTACACATCGACGCCCCCGCACGAGGTATTGGGCCTGGGCCTTGCCCAGGTGCCCGAGCATCGACGACTTTTCCCCCTCATGTCCGTGGAAGAGAACCTGCGCATGGGCGCATTTCTTCCTTCCGCACGGAAGAACTGGCGCGAGAAGCTCGAGCGCGTCTACACGCTGTTTCCCAAGATGCGGGAGCGGCGCAATCAAGCCGCGGGCACCATGTCCGGCGGCGAGCAGCAGATGTGCGCCATCGGTCGGGCGCTGATGAGCGGGCCCAAGCTGCTTTTGCTCGACGAGCCCTCGGCTGGTTTGGCTCCGGTCATCGTGCAGGCCATCTTCGATGTCGTTCGCCAGATGCGTGCCGAGGGCTACACGGTCCTGATCGTCGAGCAGAACATCCATCAGGTGCTCAAGGTGGTCGACCGTGCCTACCTTCTGGAGACAGGAAAGATCCGCAACAGCGGCTCGGCGGCCGAACTGCTCGCGAGCGACGATCTGCGCAAAGCCTACCTCGGCATCTAGAAAGACACCATGGACACGATCTTCGATATCTACCTGCTGGAGGCGCTCTGCAACGGCCTTCTCCTGGGCGGCCTCTTCGCACTCCTCTCGCTGGGCCTCAATCTCGTCTTCGGCGTGATGGACGTCGTCTGGATCTGCTACGCAGAACTCATCATGGTGGGCATGTATGCCATCTGGTGGCTGCATACCGCGCAGGGGATGCCAGTTTTCCTGGCTTGTCTCATGGGCATCGCGTTTGTCGCGCTGCTGGGCGCGGCCATGCACCAGTTCATCATCCGCCCCGTTCTCCAGGCAGAGCCGATCAACCAGTTGCTGGTGACCGGCGGCGTGCTGTTCTTCCTGCAAGCCGGCGCGACCGTCGTGTTCGGTATCGAATTCCGCAACCTGGGCGTGCAGCTCTCGTCGATCAACGTGGGCGAGATGAGCTTCTCGATGTCGCGCCTGCTCTCGTTCGCGGTGGCTGCCGCGGCCATCGTCGCCATCTCGCTGTTTCTGCGCAAGACGTTCATCGGGACGGCCATTCGAGCCATCAGCCAGGACCGCGCCATCATGCCGCTTATGGGCGTGAATCCCGCTCGGATCTATCTCACCGCCTCCGCCCTGGGCGGCGGTCTCGCCGGATTGGGCGCTGCGCTACTGGTCCTGCAGTACGACGTGCATCCGGCGATCGGGCTGTCCTTCGGGCCGTTGATCTTTCTGATCTGTGTGCTGGGCGGGCTGGGAAATCTCATAGGCGGCTTCCTTGCGGCCTTTGTCTTTGCGCAGTTCATCTCCGTGGGTGGCTTCTTCTTCCAGCTCGAGTGGGGATACGTCTTCGCCTTCATTTTCTTCATCGCCGTGATGTTCTGGAAGCCGCAAGGCCTTCTGGCCAAGCGCGCCTGAACCGGGGAAAACATGACCTCCAATTCCACGACCTTCGATGGACCCTCCCGCTCGCTGCAACGCAACCTCGCGCTGTTGTGTGCCGCCATCATCTTCTGCATTCCGCTCATCCAGCCGGGACAGTACATCATTCACCTGCTGATCATGTGCCTGATGTGGAGCTACATCTACACGAGTTGGTCGATTATGGGCCGGCTCGGGCTGGTGAGCTTCGGGCATGGCGCCTTCCTGGGCGTGGGCGCGTATACGGGCGTTCTGCTCTGGAACTACCTCGGGGTCTCGCCCTGGCTCGGGGCGCTCGCGGCGGTGGTCGTGACCGCGCTGCTGGCCGTGCTTATCGGCTATCCGTGCTTCCGAATGAAGATCGTCGGGCACTACTTCGCACTCGTGACGCTGGCACTGTCCGAGGTCGTCCGGCTGATTATCATCGGCCTGCGCGACTACACCGGCGGCTCGCTGGGCATGACGCCGCGCACTGCGCTGGCGCAAGGACAGGAGATCGCGCTGGGCGCCATGCAGTTCGCCGACAAGCGCATCTGGCTCTACCTTGTGCTCGTGTGCTGGTTGCTCGCACTGTATGTCTGGCACCGGGTGGATCGGAGCATGGCGCGCCTTGCCCTTCAAGCCATCAGTGAGCAGGAGGAGGCCGCCGCCTCCATCGGCATCAACGTGCGAGCGGTCAAGCTCGGGCTCATGGTGCTGTCGGCGGCGATGACGTGCCTGGGGGGCGTCCTCTACGCGCAGTACCAGCTCTACGTAAATCCCGAGAATCTCTCCGGCATCGGCGTCTCGCTGCAGATGGTGTTCGGCGTCGTGGCCGGTGGCATGTTCGTGATGCTCGGTCCGACCATGGGCGCGGTGTTCCTGCTCCTGCTGTCAGAAGGACTGCGCTTGCTGATCGGCAACGACCTCCACGGCGTCGATCTGGCCATCTACGGCGCCCTGCTCGTCATCTTCATCATCTTCATGCCCAAGGGCATCCTGGGCACCCTCCTGCACCGCTACGACACCTACGTCCAGAAGCGTCGAGCGAAGGTCGACGTTCCCGCCAAGGCTTCCGCGACGCCGGCCGCCCTCTCCGTCCTAGAGTCCCGCCCATGAGCGAACCCCAGGATGTGCAATGCGAGCGGATCGGTGGCGTCACGGTCGTCACGCTGAACCGCCCCGAGCTTCTCAACAGCCTGAGCCTGGACGCCATCAAGGCGCTGCTGCGGACCGTGCGCGAGGTGGCGGCCGACCGCACGGTGCGCGCGCTCGTCATCACTGGCGCAGGACGTGGGTTCTGCGCAGGTTGGCAACTCGATCTCGACGGAGTGCCCGGCCTTCCGGGAGAGTCGCTGGGCGTGCGCCAAGCCCATCTGATGGCCGAATATTTCAATCCGCTCATCCAAGCACTGCACGACCTCCCCATTCCCACGGTCGCCGCGGTCAACGGCGTGTGCGCCGGCGCGGGCGTGAGTATCGCCCTGGCCTGCGACATCGCCGTGGCTGCCGAGTCAGCATCGTTCGTCTTGACGTTCGCGCCCAGGTTGGGACTGGTGCCCGACCTGGGCGCCACCTGGAAACTGCCGCGTCTGGTGGGATGGGCGCGGGCGCAGGCAATCACGATGCTGGGAGAGCGAATAAGGGCGGCAGAGGCCGCGCAGTGGGGCATGGTCTGGCGGTGTCTCCCGGACGCCGAGCTGCGCGAAGCCGCCATGGCGTTGGCCGAGCGCCTCAGCAAAGCGCCTCCGGGCAGTTGCCGGGAAGTTCGGCATGCCTACGAGGCTGCGCAGACACGGGATCTCGCGGCGCAAATGGAATACGAGAGGCTGCGCCAACGCGACCTGCTCGACAGCCTCTTCTTCGAAGAGGGCGTGCGGGCCTTCTCCGAAAAACGTGAGCCAAACTTCCACCGCGACCAGCCATGAACTACGACACGCTCTCCTGGACAGTCTCAGACTCCATCCTCACCCTCAGCTTGAACCGTCCTGAACATCTGAATGCGTTCACCGCACAGATGGCTGACGAACTCGTCGATGCCTTCACGCGCGCCAGCGTCGCTGACGAGGTGCGCGCCATCGTTGTGACCGGTTCAGGCCGCGCATTCTGTGCAGGGATGGATCTCCGCGAAGGCGGCAACGTCTTCGGGCTGGACGAATCGCTCACGCCCACCATGAAGGACATGGACGAGCGTCTGGAAGATCCTGAGATCGTCAAGGGCGTGCGCGACACGGGTGGGCGTGTCACCCTGGCGATCTTTGACTGCACCAAGCCGGTGATCGCCGCTGTCAACGGAGCAGCGGTCGGCGTGGGCGCCACGATGACGCTCGCGATGGATATTCGGCTGGCGTCTGAACACGCTCGCTTCGGCTTCGTTTTCGGCAAGATCGGCATTGTGCCCGATGCGTGTTCGAGCTGGTTCCTGCCTCGGATCGTTGGCCTCGCCAAGGCATTGAAGTGGACCTACTCTGCCGAGATCCTGGATGCTGCGACTGCTCTAAGGGACGGGCTCGTGGAAGAGGTGCTCCCGGCAGACCGACTGCTCGCCCGCGCCTATGAGCTCGCCGGCGCTTTGGCAAACGAGCGCTCGCCGGCTTCGACGGCTCTTATCCGTCAGATGATGTACCGCAATGCAGGACTCCCTCACCCGCTGCATGCACACAAGGTGGAATCGCTCGCCATGCACCATGTGAGCACGCGTGACGGCAAGGAGGGGGTGGCTGCATTCATGGCCAAGCGCGCGCCCCTGTTCCGCGAGCCAGCGTCATCCGTGGCGTCGTTCAAGAGCTGGTGGGACGAAGCCGCCGGGGCAAACACGAAACCATGATCGTCCTCGATTCGGAACAGGCGATACGCGCTTTCGTCGGCCAGTGCGCTCTAAGTCTGCGCCTCACGATTGACCAGCAGATAATCGATGGATTCGCCGAGCTGACTGGCGACCGCCAATGGATCCACGTGGACACTGCGCGCGCGGCTGCCGAATCGCCGTTCGGCGTGACGATCGCGCACGGCCTGCTCACCCTGGCCCTGCTGCCGGCATGGTACGAACAGGCCGTATCGATCCCCAACCAGAAGATCGGCGTGAACTACGGCTTCGACCGTGTCCGGTTCGTTCGCCCCGTGCCCAGCAACGCTTCATTGTTCGGGCGCTTCACGCTGGCCCGGATCGAAGAAGCCAAGCTCGGCCAGATTCGAATGACCTGGGACACCGAGATCGTCGAGGCGTCCGCGCTCGAACAACCTGTCCTCGTCGCGCGTTGGTTGACGCAGGCAGGACACTGAGCCCACAAGCCCCCTCGACAACGTCGAGGCGCCCAGGCGTCGCAGCAAGTGGCCTTCTCTCCCTCCTGCAACCTCTTCAGCACATACAAGATGACGAATCAATCGCCGTTGCTCTCGCTCGAGTTCGATCCCAAGCGGCTCGATGAGCGCCTGCGTCAAGAGATCCCCGCATTGCACGGCACGATGCACCTTGAGCGCATCACCGGGGGGCAGTCCAATCCGACCTTTTTCGTGAGCTACGACAACCGCCGAATGGTGCTGCGGAAGAAGCCTCCCGGGCAACTGTTGCCCTCTGCACACGCGGTTGATCGTGAATACCGCATCCTCGCAGCACTCGCGAAGACCGATGTCCCCGTGCCACCGGTCATTGCATTCGTGGGCGATGCTGCGGTCGTCGGCACTCCGTTTTACGTGATGGGGCGCGTGGAAGGACGTGTCTTCGCGGACCCGTCTCTTCCCGGCGTGTCGCCTGAAGACCGGACCTCGATGTTCATGTCGATGGCCGACACGCTGGTCGGCCTGCACTCGGTGGACTGGAAGGCCATTGGCCTGTCGGACTTTGGCCAACCCGAAGCTTACTATCCGCGGCAACTCGAGCGCTGGAGCCGGCAATGGAAGCTCTCCCGTACCCGAGACCTACCGGAGATCGAGCAGCTGATCGATTGGCTTGCTAGTCGCTTGCCTGCGAACGCAATGACTTCCATTTCGCATGGGGACTTTCGTATTGGGAATCTCATGTTCCATCCAACACAGCCGCGAGTGGTGGCAGTCCTTGACTGGGAACTTTCGACCCTGGGGCATCCCCTGGCGGACCTCGCCTTCAGCGCGCTTGCCTGGCACCTGGACACGAACCAGTACATGGGAATGAAGGATCGGGACCTGTCGCTGATAGGCGTGCCCCCGGAAAGCGCCTACCTCGCGCGCTACTACCAGCAGCTTCCAATGGCAGGCCGACTCGAACCATTCCACTATGCCTTCGCGCTTTTCAGGCTCGCCGTCATCTTCGAAGGCATTGCTGCGCGCTCGCTCAGCGGCTCAGCCGTTACCGCAGAGCCGTCGACGAGCGCCGGGCTCAGCGAGGCCTTCGCGCGCATCGCTGTCGGCTTCACCCTCGATCGGTGATCGAATGCCTACCTCGAACGAAGAACTCGCCAGCCACCGAAAGAAGCTCTTTGTTCGCGCATCGTTGTCCAATATTACAAGGAACCCTCCAAGGCGCGATGACAGGTCTGCGGCTTACTGCAAGCCGGTCGCGGTCAGATGGCAGGCCAACCGACTGACCAGGTCCAACTCGACCCCGTGCCTACCCTGTCCACTTTTGGAAGTCGCATCGCTCTCAAGGCAGTCAGCGACCGTCCGTGCGCTGGGTTAGGGAGTTAAGAGGCCGTCGACTGTCTAGACCGCTGAGACGATCAGTACCGGGCCAAAGGGCAGGCGAGCTTACAGATGTTGTCGGTCGGATCGGAATCAAGGTTGCGTGGGGGAAAAAGGACCGCGCGTTTCAACGCGGCCGAACCATCGGACGCAGCACCTAGTCGCACCGGCTGGACCACGATCGGCGCGGTCGTGACTTTTCCGCTGATCGGCAGCGAGGTTCTGATGCGAGCATTGCATTCAGCATTCAGCGCTGCTTTGAGCATCAGGTCGAAGAAGGCCGCAAGCTTTCACGCTAGCCTCCGCACCCGGCGGGCCGACGGCGGCAGCACCCACGCGGATTGCCGCTCGATCAAGGCGCCCGCCACGGCACGCACCTCCTGCATCGCATGCTGCGCGATCGCCGTCGACGTGCCGGCACGCCGCGTGACGATGCCCACGGAGCGCACCGGCCCGTCGACGATCTCGCTGACCCGCAGGCTACGCAGCGTCAGCAGCGGCGTCGTGCCCAGATAGGGCAGCACCGCGATGCCCAAACCCTGCTTCACGAAGCCCGCGATGGTGCCGACCTGGTCGAACTGCATCTTCGGGCGGAACTCGATGCCGCGCTGCAGGTAGGCCGCGCTCATGTAGCGCATGGCGGTGCTGGAATCGGTCATGCTGATCAGCGGCAGGTCAACCATGTCGTCGAGGCGCATGCGCTCGGCCACGCGCGCATGCCAGCGCGCCGACGACAACAGCACGAAGCGGTCGCGCAGGATCTCCTCGTAGTGCACGTCGGGATGCGAAGGCGCCACCGATGCGATCGAGAAGTCCACCTGGCCATCGATCAAGCGCTGGATCGACGCGCCGTTGGAGCAGTCATGGATGGTGATCTGCGGATCGACATAGCGCGTCTCGAGCGCGCTGCAGGCGGCGGGCAGCAGCACATTGGCCAACGAAGGCAGCGACGCGACGGCCAGCTGCTTCGACGCGCGCTCGGCGCTGGTGCGCAGGCGCTCCAGTCCCGCATCGAACTCGCCGATCACGCCGCGCGCCAACGCCGCCAGGCGCTCACCGCTCTCGGTCAGTTTGACGCTGCGTGTGCTGCGCTCGAACAGGCGCAACCCCAGTTCTTCCTCAAGATCGCGAATGGCCTTGCTCAGCGAAGGCTGGGTGACGAAGAACTGCTCCGCAGTGCGGCTGAAGTTCAGCGTGGCCGTGAGCGACAGGAACATGCGCAACTGGCGCGGAGAAACATTCATTCTCTGAATTTATCAATTTATAGATTCAAGGAATTTTACAGATCAGTCGCGCCTGCCTAGGATGACCGGAGCAAGGCAATTCCGCCCTGCCAGTCAGCAACGAGGAGATGAAGTGCTGAATCTAAAGAACAAGGTGGCTCTGCTTATGGGATGCGGGGCGGTGGCTGCCGGCTGGGGCAACGGACGCGCCACCGCGGTGATGTTCGCGCGCCAGGGCGCGCAGGTGTTCGGCACCGACCTGAAGCTGGAGGCTGCGCAGGCCACGCTCGAGATCATCCAGGCCGAAGGCCATGAAGGCGTGGTGCGCCAATGCGATGCCACGCGCTCGGACCAGGTTGCACAGGCGGTGGCGGAATGCATTTCGCGCTTCGGCCGCATCGACATTCTCGTCAACAACGTGGGCGTGTCGCAGCCGGGTGGCCCGGTCGACATGGACGAAGAGGTGTGGGACGCGCAGATTCAGGTCAACCTTAAGGGCGCCTTTCTGGCCTGCAAGCATGTGATCCCGCACATGCAGCGCCAGGGCGGCGGCTCGATCGTCAGCATTTCTTCGGTGGCGGGCCTGCGTTACGTCGGCAAGCCGCAGGTCGGCTACGCGGCGGCCAAGGCGGCGCTGATGCATTTCACCCGCACCAGCGCGGTCATCCATGCGCCCGAGCGCATCCGCATGAATTGCGTGGTGCCGGGGCTGATGCACACCCCGCTGTTCGAAGGCCTGGCCGCCAAGTACGCACAGGGCGACGTCGAGGGTTTCGCCGCGCACCGCGACAACCAGGTGCCGATGAAGCACATGGGCACCGGCTGGGACACCGCCCACGCCACGCTGTTCCTTGCTGCCGACGAGAGCCGCTACATCACCGGCACCGAGATCGTCGTGGACGGCGGCCTGGTCGCCGCCACGCGCTGAGCGACGACGCCGCCGCTCCATCCATCACAAGAATTCAAAAGAGACAACACATGATTCATCGCAGACTGCTCATCGCCGGTGCCGTGGCCGCTTTTCTGGGCGCGCCGCTCACAAGCTGGGCCCAGGCGCCCTATCCCAGCCAGCCGATCCGCCTGATCGTGCCCTTCGCACCGGGCGGTGCCGTGGACCAGACCGCACGCATCATCAGCAATGCGCTGGGCGAGCGGCTCGGGCAGGCCATCGTGGTGGAGAACAAACCGGGCGCCAGCGGCACCTTGGGTGCCGGCGAGCTCTACCGCGCCAAGCCCGACGGCTACACGCTGATGCTGGCGCTCGATTCGCAGGCCGTGAACCACCACACCGTCAAGAACCTGTCCTTCGACACGTTCAAGGACTTCGATTATTTGAGTTTGCTGGTGACCACGCCGCAGATCCTGGTCACGCGCAACGACCTGCCGCCCAAGACCGTCGAAGAGTTCGTGAGCTGTGTGAAGGCTCACCCGGGCATCGCGTATGGATCGGCGGGCACCGCGTCGGCCGGGCATGTGAACAGCGCCCAGCTCTCGATCATCAAGCAACTGCAGACCACGCACGTGCCGTACAAGGGCGCCGCGCCGCTGCTGACCGACCTGCTGGGCGCGCACATCGACTTCGCCTTCGCCGGCCTGTCGGTGATGCTGCCGCACGTCAAGGCGGGCAAGGTCAAGGCCATCGCGGTCAGCTCGCCGGGCCGTTCCAAGCAACTGCCCGAGGTGCCGGCAATGAACGAATCGATCCCGGGCTTCGAGTTTCCGACCTGGATCGGCCTGGTCGGCCCCAAGGGGCTGCCTGCACCGGTGCGCGAGAAAATCCTCAAGGCGGTGCACGACGTGATGCACGACGCGCAGGTGGAACACCGCTTCGCCGTCAACGCCTTCGACATCGTCAACAGCAGCCCCGAAGTCTTCGCCACACGCGTGCGCAAGGACTCGGACATCATGGCCGACCTCGTGAAGCGCAAGATCGTCTCCGGTGACTGACGTCTTGATCCCCCTCATTGAAAGAGCCCATGGCACGCATCCCCTACGCCGACACCGACAACGAGGCGACGCGCCCGCTGGCCCAGCGCATCGTGGCCGAGCGCGGCAGCATCCTCCACCTCTACCAGGTGCTGCTGCACAGCCCACCCGTGGCCGAAGGCTGGCTGGGCTACCTGACCGCGATCCGGCAGCGGTCGACGCTGTCCGGCGCGATCCGCGAGATGGTCATCATCCGGGTGGCGCAGATCAATCGCGCGCCGTACGAGGCAGACCAGCACATGCCGATCGCGCTTCAGGAAGGCGTGTCCAGGGAGAAGCTGGACGCATTGGCGCACTGGGTCGACAGCCCGCTCTTCGACGCCACCGAGCGCGCGGTGCTGGCATACACCGACGCCATGACCCGCAATGTGCAGGTCGACGAAGCGATCTTCGCCAGCGTGGCCCAGGTTTTTGAAGCGCAACAGCTCGTCGAACTGACCGCAACCGTGGCGGCCTACAACATGGTCTCGCGCTTTTTGGAAGCGCTGCAGATCCATTCGACCGACCATCGGTGAGAGGCACTGGCCCCGCCATGCAGGCGTGCATCTCCCCACCTTCGGATCAGAGAATTTGCAGGCTGATCTAGCTGTAGTTTCCCAAGAGGTTGTTCACCCCAGGTGAAAGAAGATGGAGGTTCTCAAGCCGGCCAACTTCCTTCAGGACTCCTCGAATGAACATTCACAAGAATGCCTCAATGAGGCCGCGAGGTCGAGCGCATCTGGTGCGCGAGATCGAACGGATTGAATCGCCTCGGATTTCCTAGACACTTTTGAGCCGTTGGGAATGGCGTCGTTCGAACTCTACGGGCGAAGTATCTCCGGCAGTGCCATAGCGCCGCTTTGGGTTGTAGAACATCTCGATGTAGTTGAAGACATCGGCCTTGGCGGCATCGCGCGTCGAATAGATCTGGCGACGGATGCGTTCGCGCTTGAGCAACTGGAAGAAGCTCTCGGCCACCGCGTGGTCGTGGCAATTGCCGCGTCGGCTCATGCTGGAGATCAGCTTGTGGTCGCGTCGGAAGTCCTGCCAGTCATGCCCAGTGAACTGACTGCCTTGATCCGAACGCACCGTGACTGGCTGCTTGGGTCGCGACGTCACAAGGCCATCACCAGCGCATCGAGCACCAAGCCGGTATCGATGCGGCTACCCATCGACCAGCCAACCACCTGACGCGAGAACAGGTCGACCACCACGGTCAGGTACAGCCAGCCCTCGTGGGTACGGATGTACGTGATGTCGGTTACCCAGGATTGATTGGGCTGCGCCACCGTGAACTGGCGCTGTAGGTGGTTGGGCGCCACGACAGCAGGCTTGCCGCCACGCATGCCAGGGCGGCGGCGGTAGCCGGTCTGCGAGCGCACTCCTTCGACTTTGAGCAAACTGGCCACGCGGTGCTTGCCGCAGGACTCGCCCAGATCGCGCATGTCCAGAGTGAGCTTGCGGTAGCCGTACACGCCGCCGCTCTCCAACCACGCGTGCTTGAGCAGGCCCAGCAGCCGTTGATCGTCCTGGGCACGCGGGCTCACCGGACTGGCCTTCCAGGCGTAGTAGCCGCTGGGGTGCACCGTCATGATCTTGCACATACGGCGCACGCTGTGCTCGTGTTCATGCCGCTCGATGAATGCATACTTCACCCGGACTGCTTGGCAAAGTACGCTGCGGCCTTTTTTAAGATGTCGCGCTCCTCGGTCACACGCTTGAGCTCAGCCTTCAGGCGACGCTTCTCGTCGGCTTGCGAGCCCTGTGCTTGGCGCTGGTCAGGCGACATCTGGTTGGCCTTGATCCATTGATACAGGGTGTGTTGGCTGACGCCAAGCCTGGCCGACACATCGGCCACCTTGTGGCCTCTTTCGGTGATCTGCTTGACCGCTTCGGTCTTGAATTCTTCGGGGTATCTCTGCTTGCTCATGGCACCTCCTATTGGGCCTCAGGTTTGAGGCTCAGAGGTGTCTAGAAAACCCGGGCGATTCAAGGGGTGATGCGATGAACAATGCAGTTTCCTTGCAAATTCCGACAAGGTTTGAGAGATGAGGCCCAAGCCCGCAGCGCCAGAGACCGACGAGCTGTTCATCTCCCGGCTCGACGAGCGCATGCGCTGGACGGCGGACGCTTCCCTTGGTGATGCCCGATCAGCATTCACGCCGTCTTCATAGCCGCACCCAAGTGCGCGCTGGGGCGCGCGGGCCATGTCAGCGTCACGTGCCCACGCGTCGTTGCCTGACAGCGGAGAGAATGCGCCGCGTCACGCCCTCGACCTTCAGCTCGCTGGAGTCGATAGCCAGGGAAGCACTGGAGTAAAGAGGCACGCGGGCAGCCATGGTGCGGCGGATGCTATCCATGGCCTGGCGCCGCATGGCTGCCGATGCGATCCTGTCATCTTGCTGTGCGCGGGTGCGGCGATAGTAGACCTCGGGTGCCGCGTACAGCCAGACGGTATAGCAGGCACGCATCAGCAGCTCGTGCGAGTGCGGGTCGGTCACGATGCCGCCGCCGGGAGCCATGACAAAGGATTGGTGCTGCATCAGGCACCGCTCGAGCACTCGCCGCTCCAGCGTGCGGTAGCCGGTCTGGCCGTACAGCCCGAAGATCTGCTCAAGCGGCTGGCCGGCTTCGCGCTCCACCTCTTGGTCCAGCTCAATGAAGGGCAGTTTGAGCCGCCTGGCCAGCAACTGCCCTACCGTGGATTTGCCGGCCCCCCGGATACCGAGCAGCACGATGCGCTGTGCACTGGGATCGTCGCCTAATCCTCCCAGGAGCGTCCGACGCAGGCTCGGTAGCGCGGCAGCAGGCTGCTTGCGGATGAATTCGATCAACAGCGCGCGCTCGGTCGCCCCTTCGTCCTCCGGATCATCGGCCAGCATGGCCTCCAAGGATACGCCCAGCGCGCGCGCCAGGCGGTCAAGCACCAGCACCGAGACGTTGCCCTGCCCCGCCTCCAGCCGCGCGATGTGTGGCACGGAAACATGGGACTGCGAAGCGAACAGCTTACGCGACATGCCGCGCAAATCGCGCAGTTGGCGCACACGCGCCGCGAGGCTTCCCAGGCGTTCCTTCTCCCGCTTGCTTCGATCGTCGCGCCTCAGTGCAGGATCCTGCGGTCTGTCTGCCATGGTGCTGCCCCGTTGCGATAACCGAAGCTGTATATCTTATTTGATCGTTTTCAAGTGAGAAGTGCGCGTCTACGATCAGCACCATCAAGGAGACATCAGATGGAAAACAGATGGCTTGCGCACCAACCGGCGCAGGTTCCGGCGAGCACGGAACAGTTGGCGGCGGTTGACAGCGCCACCTCCGCATCGCTCGTGCACGTGATCCAGCAGGCGTGCTTGCGGTATTCGGCACTGCCAGCCTTCACCCAGGACGGCCACACCATCAGCTACGCGGAGTTCGGCCAATGGAGTGCGCGCCTGACCAACTGGCTGCGCAGCGCCCCGGGCCTATCGGCCGGCGACCGTGTGGCGTTGATGATGCCCAACCTGCTGCAGTACCCAGTGGCACTTGCGGCGGTGCTGCAGGCAAACATGGTGGTGGTCAACATCAATCCTCAGTACACCGCGCGCGAACTGGCCCAGCAACTCTCTGATTCAGGCGCCAGTGTGATCGTGGCGCTGGACAGCCTGGAACCCCTGGTGCGCGAGGTGGCTCACCGCACCCGGTTGCGCCACATGGTGCTGACGACCCCCGGCGACATGCTCCCACCGCACGGCGAAGAATCCTCGCCCGATCTCCAGGAAGACGCTCTATGCACCTGGCGATGGGTAGACATCCTGGCGTCCATGCCCTGCACCTTGGCGCACGACTCGGTGCTGCCGCAAAGCGATGACGTGGCATTGCTGCAGTACACCGGCGGCACCACCGGCGTTAGCAAGGGCGCGGTGCTCACGCACGGCAACCTGGTGGCCAATCTCGAGCAGGCCGCGGCCTGGTACGGCACGGTCCTTCGGCCTGGCACCGAAATCGTGGCAACCATCCTTCCGCTGTACCACATCTTCGCACTCAGCTTTAACTGCCTGCTGATGCTGCACCTGGGGGCTCACAACCGGCTGGTGAGCCATCCCCGCGACATGCAGGCCATCGCTGTTGCGCTGGGTAGCGGCTGCACCGTGGTCAGCGGCGTCAACACCCTGTATGCCAGCCTGCTCCGCGCTCCCGAGCTGGCGGACATCGACTTCGGCGGCCTGCGGCTTGCCGTAGCCGGTGGAACCGCCACACTGCCCGCCGTGTCCAGCAACTGGCTGCAACGCGCGGGCCGCTCCATCGTCGAGGGCTACGGACTGACCGAGGCATCGCCGTTCGTGCTGTCGGCTGTGGTCGATGGTGCTGCGCAGAACGGTTTGTTCCCTTTGCCAGGTACCGAGATCGCCGTGCGAGACGACCAGGGCCTCGACCTGCCCTGCGGTGAAACGGGAGAGATCTGCGTGCGCGGACCCCAGGTCATGCGCGGCTACTGGGGCCGCGAGGAAGAAACCGCGCAGGTGCTAGACGGCGATGGCTGGCTGCGTACCGGCGACGTCGGGCGAATGCAGGCGCACGGCGCCATCTCCATCACAGACCGTTGCAAGGACATGGTGCTGGTATCGGGCTTCAACGTCTACCCCAACGAAGTCGAGGCCGTGCTGGCCAACCACCCGGGTGTTGCCGAATGCGCAGTGGTGTCCATGCCAGACGCACGCACGGGCGAAGCCGTGCGGGCCTTCGTCGTGCCCAGGGGCCCGGGGCAGCCGAGCGAGCAGGCCCTGCTTGAGCACTGCCGCACGGGCCTGACGGCCTACAAGGTGCCCCGCCGGATCGACTTCGTCGCGGAACTGCCCAAGAGCCCGATCGGCAAGGTCCTGCGCCGGATGCTGCGCGCCTGAGTTTCTTCCCCTCTTCTTTCCGATGGACCTTCAATGAGCACGACCCTTGCACTTTCACGCCACCTGTTTGCCGGCAAGACGGCCTTCATCACCGGCGGCAGCAGCGGCATCAACTTGGCGATCGCGGGCGCCTACGCGGCGCACGGGGCCCGCGTTGCGATCTGCGGTCGGACGCAGGCGCGCCTGGACACCGCCGCAGCCCAGTTGCGCACCCACGGCGGAGAGGTGCGCGCCTACCAGGCCGACGTGCGCGCACCGGAGCAGCTGGCGCAGGCGCTGCAAGCCACGCGGGACGAGTTGGGCACCATCGACATCCTGGTCTGCGGCGCCGCCGGCAACTTCCTGGCCGCGGCCGAAGACCTGTCCGTGAATGGCTTCCGGACCGTGGTGGACATCGACCTGATGGGCTCCTTCCATGCCGCCAGCCTCGCTTTCGGTCAACTGCGCGAGTCGAAGGGCTGCATTCTGTTCATTACCGCGGCCATGGCCAGCCTGCCGCATGCCTACCAGTTGCACGTGGGCGCCGCCAAGGCAGGCGTCGACAACATGATGCGCAACCTCGCACTCGAATGGGGCTGCCACGGCATCCGCGCCAACAGCATCATGCCCGGCCCCATCGGTAACACCGAGGGTCTGCGCCGCCTGTCTGCCGGCAGCGCGCTGGGCCGGCTCACAGACAGCATTCCGCTCGGGCGCCTGGGGGAGGTCCAGGATATCGCGGCAGCGGCCGTGTTCCTCGCGTCGCCCATGGCGCAGTACATCACCGGCGTCGTGCTGGCAGTGGACGGCGGACAGTGCCTTGCGGGTTCTGCGCACTTCAACGCCGGAGCCCGCGCCTTTCTGGACGAACAGACCCGCTCTTCGGAACGCCCGACACCGGCCACGGCTGCCAGGACTGCGCACCAGTAGCCCCACAGGACAGGCATGACCTGCAGCGCTCCTTCCGCATTTTTCAACGACAACACAAGGAGACAGACATGATCCACCGCAGAGAATTCCTGCAAGCGGGCGCAGCCCTGGGATGCGCTGCAGGCTTGCCCTGGGCGGCAGCGCAATCCCCGGACATCGTACGCATCGTCTGCGGATTTCCCGCCGGCGGCACCGCAGACAGTACTGCCAGGCGCGTGGCGGAGTTGCTAACGGGAAGCACGTTTGCACCCCAAGGCGCCGTCATCGACAACCGTACTGGAGCAGGCGGCCGCCTGGCCTGCGAGTTCGTGAAGGCTGCGCCGCCCGATGGAAAGACGCTGTTGCTGACACCGTTGGGAACGCTGTCCATCTACCCCCACGTCTACCCCAGCTTGCGCTATGACCCCGTGCGTGACTTCGCACCGGTAACGACCGCCAGCATGATGACGCATGCACTGGCGGTGGGCCCGATGGTGCCGGTCAGCGTTAGGACGGTGCAGGGCTTCATCACCTGGGCAAAGGCGAATGAAGGCAAGGCATCCTATGGGTCTCCGGGCGCTGGAACCGCGCCGCACTTCCTGATGGCTCTGCTGGGCATTCGCAGTGGCCTGGAACTGACCCATGTGGCCTACCGCGGTTCCGTGCCCGGGGTGGCCGATCTGGTTGGGGGGCAAGTGGCCGCGATGTGCACGCCGACGGGTGACTTCTTGCCTTTCTACCGTGCCGGCAAGCTGCGTATCCTGGCGACGTCAGGCGCAGAGAGGACGCCTTTCACGCCCGAAGTTGCGAGCTTTGCGGAAGCAGGCCATCCCGAGCTGACTATCGAGGAATGGTATGGCTTTTTGGCACCTGCGCGCACACCGCCTACCGTGGTTTCCGCCGCCGCAACCGCCATCGTCACAGCCCTGTCGAACAAGGACTTCAACGACGGCATGACCGTTCTGGGCCTCACAGTGAAGGGCTCGAGCCCGGCTGCCATGGGTCAGGCCATCAAGGACGACTTGGAGCGCTGGCGTCCTCTGGTTCGAAAGATCGGCTTCACCGCCGAGTCCTGACACCTCTGCGCCCCGCTGACCCATGAGCCTCTTTTTAACGAACCAGAAAGATCATCCTGAACGGGATGTTGTCACCTGTACGTCGACACTTGCGCTTTCGCCATGCCTCCGGCGCCGGCGGTTCGACCGTAAAAACCTGCGCGTTACCCAGGGATGCACTGAGCAATGCCCGCTGCCGGGCGTTTCGAACGATGGTAGTGCGAAGTCGAGGTGAAGCCCGTCAGTTCCTCTCCGCGCAGGTTGCAGCAGCAGCTTTTCGGGCGCTTTGCACCCGGTCCGATGTCGCTCGTGCGCTCAAGACGCACCTCGGGCATGTAGGGCCAACATCGACCTCTTGGCGATCACCAGATTCGCCAGGCTGAACAACTGCGCCGTGTTCTTGGCCATTCGCCTGTAGCGGACCTTCTTGTGCCGGAAACAGGTTCTGAATCACATGGAACGGAGTTAACTGGACCACGCGCGCATACGCCGAAAGACGCCCTTTGCAGCATGGTCTGACCGTGCGTTCAGAAAACGCAACGCGCCCCGAATAGCTCTTTTTTCGATAGTTTTGTTCATTTTATAATTTCGAATGATTGCAACGGAGCCAGGAAGGCAGAAAGCGCGAGGTAACGATGAAGCCCCAAGTTAAGGCGATGCGTTTGGCGTCCGTCAAAGGTCGCTCAACAGATAGTGAGTACGAGGCGCTCTCGCTGGCCGAGCAGGCGCGGCGGTCGATGCGAAGGGATATCACCCAGGGCGTTCTGGAGCCCGGCCAGACGCTCAAGTTGGAGTTCCTCAAGGAGCGATACGGCATCAGTTTCTCGCCCATCCGGGAGGCGCTCACCAGTCTCGAGAGTGAGCGGCTGGTCGTGTCCAGCCCGTCAAAAGGGTTCAAGGTGGCCCCTCTGTCGGAGGAGGAAATGTGGGACGCGATCGAGACCCGCATCCTGATCGACTGTGAAGCACTTAGAAGGTCCATCCGCCATGGCGACGATGCCTGGGAGGTTCAACTGGTGGGAGCCTTCCACGCTTTGAAGCTGGCCGCGAAGCTGCTGGATGCTGCCCAGCCCGAACAGGAATCGGAGGACCTCCTCGAGTTGCGACACCTCGAGTTCCACCAAAGCCTTATCGCGTGCTGTAGATCCAGCTGGCTCAAGCAACTGTCGGCGCAGTTCTACGTGCAGACGGAGCGCTACCGGCATCCCAACCTGCGGGGGGCCAACAATCCTTATGCGGTCTCCAAACCCAACACGCGGGACGTCAACAAGGAACACGCTGACCTGTTGGCCGCGATAGTGGATCGCGATGGAGACATGGCGAGCGCGCTGCTGGCCAGGCACTACAGGGACACCGGCAACATGATCGCAGCGGTTATCAGGGCCAGGGAAACGATCGCAAAAGAAGCCTCCTGACGCCTACCGCTGTTCGCTGCAGTCGGTGGCGTTCCTGTTGACAGCTTGGAGTTTATTTATAAACTTACATTGATTTTCGAAAATCAACCCTAAAGGCACCCATGGCTGCAATGTCACATGACGCGTACCGCGAAAGCGTCGCCGGGCGCGCTGACGTCGCCGACACTCCGGAACTGGTCAGCTACTACGAGGAGTTGGGATCTCTCGCAACCGGGGCGTTGTGGACGGTCGCTAACAAGATCGAGCCCTGGCAGCCGAAAGCATCTTCGGTGCCGGTGCTCTGGAGGTATCGCGATCTCCGCGAGCACGTCCTCCGGTCAGTTGAGCTGGTCACACCCGAAAAGGCCGGGCGACGGGTGATCTATCTGAATAACCCGGGACGGCAGGACGTCGCGGCCGCAGTAGGCTGGCTGTATTCAGGCCTGCAGGTCATGCGCCCCGGGGAGGCTGCCTCGGCCCATGCTCATTCCGCGTCAGCCTTGCGCTTCATCATGGAAGGCCGTGGCGCCTACACCGTGGTAGACGGCCACAAGATGACGCTGGGCGCGAACGACTTCGTCCTGACGCCGAGCGGAACCTGGCACGAGCATGGCGTGAGCGAGGATGGCACCACCTGCATCTGGCAGGACGGCTTGGACATCCCGCTGATCAACGCGCTCGAAGCGGGCTTTTATGTCGTGCACCCGGACCTGAAGCAGGCGGTGACCCATCCTGTGAACGACACCAGCGCTTTGTGGGGCGGCGTCGCGTTGCGGCCCCAAGTCAGCGCCTGGAGCGAGAGCTACTCGCCCCTCTTCAAATACGAATGGGCGCCCACCTATGACGCGCTGGTGCGCCTGTCCAAGGTGAGCGAAGGCAGCCCCTTCGACGGCACGCTGATGCATTACGTCAACCCGGTTACGGGTGGCCCAGTGATGCCCACCATGGGCGCCAGCATGCAACTGTTGCGGCCTGGCGAGCACACCCTGGCACACAGGCACACCGGAAGCTACGTGTACCAAGTGGCGAAGGGCCGCGGTTTCTCGGTCATCAATGGCCAGCGCTTTGACTGGCAGGAGCGCGACATCTTCTGCGTTCCCTCGTGGATGTTTCATGAGCACGCCAATACGTCCACCACCGACGACGCGTGCCTGTTTTGTTTCAGTGACTTGCCCGTCATGAAATCACTGGGGCTGTACCGCGAGGAAGCCTTGGGTGAGGACGGAGGCCGACAACCGGTCGCTCCAGCCTAGTCCACATCCCCCACCAAATGCCAGCAACACGCGTATGCACGCGTGGTGGGGATCGCTTTGCGTTTTTTATTTTTCCGGAGAACTGAATGCGCCTCGTAACGTACAGAAGCCATATCGCCGCCGCCGCCAGACTGGGTGCCGTGCTGGAACAGCAGGTGGTGGACATTGAGGCGCTGGGAAGCGCCGCAGGTACCAGTTTGCCGTACGACATGCTGGATTTCATTGATCTGGGACCGGACGCGGTGCGAGTGGCCAGCGCACTGCTCACGGAACACGCAGGAAAGTGGCCTGTGGGCGTGGCGCAGCCACTCGCCAACGTGAAGCTGCTCGCGCCGATCACGCGCCCGCGCAAAAACATCTTTGGCATCGGGCTCAACTATGCGGAGCACGTTGCGGAGTCAAGCCGCACGCTGGATACCGCCAAGGACTTGCCCAAGCAGCCGGTCATCTTCTCCAAACCCCCTACGAGCGTGATCGGCCCAGGTGACGCGATCGAGCACAACGCGAGTATCACCCAGCAACTCGATTGGGAGGTCGAGCTCGCGGTGATCATGGGGCGTCGAGCCAGCCGCGTTACCGAGGCTGATGCACTGTCGTTCGTGTTCGGCTACAGCGTCATGATCGACGTGAGCGCGCGCGACTGCCGACGCGCGGGCCAATGGATTTATTCGAAGGGCCAGGACAGCTACGCGCCGTTCGGTCCCTGCATCGTCACTGCCGACGAAATCCCCGAACCGCACACCTTGGATCTTTGGCTTACCGTCAACGGCAAGGAAAAGCAACGGTCGAACACTCGGCACATGCTCTTCAAGGTCCCTCACCTCATTGCCGACATCAGCGCCGGCATCACCCTGGAGCCCGGCGACATCATCGCCACCGGCACGCCCCACGGCGTGGGCGCCGGTCGCAATCCGCAGGAATGGCTGTGGCCGGGAGACATCGTGGTCGCCAGCGTCGAAGGTATCGGCACGCTGCGCCACCCCGTCGTCGCCGTCTAGCCCCTTTTCCAAAAAGTTCATTCCATCGAGAAAAGCATGTTCAGGAACATTCGCTTTGCCAGCCTGCTCGTCGCGGCACTGGCAGCCGCCCATCCAGCGTACGCCGCCGACCCCGTGAAGATCGGCTTCATCACCACCTTGTCCACCCCTGCAGGCTACATCGGCGAAGACGAGCGCGATGGCTTCAACCCGGCCGTCACGCAAGGCGGCGGAAAACTGGGCGGAGTGCTGGTGGAACTGGTTGTCGAGGACACAAGAACCTCACCGAAATGGCCGGCCTGATCGACGTACACCACATCGTCGAGAAGGGCCGCGTGGTGTGGAAGGGCTCGCCTCCCGAACTGTCGTTGCGGCCCGACTTCGCGCAACGCTACCTGGGCATCTGATTTTTAAAAGGACCACTGCAATGCTAGATCTTCCGAAGTTCAAGGCGGCGGCCGTTCAGGCCGCGCCGGTCTTCCTCGACACGGACGCAACCGTCGATAAAGTCTGCGCGCTCATCCTCGAAGTAGCCAGGAACGGCGCATCGTTGGTGGCGTTCCCCGAAGTGTTCGTCGCCGGCTATCCGTATTGGAACTGGGTGATGAACCCGATAGACGGCAGCCCCTGGTTCGAAAAGCTCTGCCGCAGCGCGATTGAAATCCCCGGCCCGGAGATTCAGCGCATCAGCGCGGCCGCCAAGGCCAACGGCGTCCATGTCGTGGTGGGCGTCAACGAACGCAGCCGCACGGGCATCGGGACGATCTACAACACGCTGGTGATCATCGGGCCGGACGGCCGAATGCTTGGACGGCACCGCAAGCTCGTGCCAACCTGGGCGGAGAAGCTCACATGGGCCAACGGCGACGGTTCGTCGCTGCGGGTCTACGACACTGCCATCGGCAAGCTTGGCGCACTGGCCTGCGGCGAGAACACCAATACGCTGGCCCGGTTCTCCCTGCTTGCCCAAGGCGAGCTGGTGCATGTCGCGAGCTACATCTCGCTGCCCGTCGCGCCACCGGACTACGACATGGCGGAAGCGATCAAAGTGCGGGCCGCAGCGCATTCGTTTGAAGGCAAGGTCTTCACCGTGGTGGCCTGTTCCACCATTTCCCCCGAGATCGTGGAAGCCATCAGTGGCGGAGACCTGAAAGTGAAGACCCAACTCGAGCGTCGCAACAGCGCGTTCTCCGGCATTCTCGGCCCGGACGGACGCCTGATCGGCGAACCCCTGATCGACAGCGAGGGCATCGTGTATGCGGACATCGACCTCTCGCGGTGCATCCAGCCGCGCCAGATGCACGACATCACGGGACACTACAACCGCTTCGACATTTTCGACTTGCGCGTAAATCGGCGGGCCCAGCAGGCTGTGCGCCTCGACGACGAACCGCCAGCCGATACATCCAAGGAAAACCACGCGGCCGTCGTCGAGACCGGGGAGGTTCAGCCATGAGCAGCCGCAGCTTCCGGGTTGGGCAAATCGTGCCTTCGTCCAACACGACCATGGAGACGGAGATTCCTGCCATCTTGCGCGGGCGTGAGGCTATCCACCCCGAACGCTTCACCTTCCATGCCAGTCGCATGCGCATGAAAAAGGTGACCAAGGAAGAGCTCGCCGCCATGGACAGAGACAGCGACCGGTGCGCACTCGAGCTGTCCGACGCGCGGGTCGACGTTCTCGGCTACGCCTGTCTCGTGGCCATCATGAGCATGGGCCTGGGCTACCACCGGATCTCTGAAGCACGCCTGGAGCGGCGTGCCCTCGAAAACGGAGCGCCCACACCGGTCGTGACCAGCGCCGGCGCGCTGGTGGATGGCTTGCACGCCATCGGCGCGAAGAAAGTATCGATCCTCACGCCCTACATGAGGCCCTTGACCAAGCTCGTGATCGATTACCTGGAGAACGAGGGAATCGAAGTCGTCGACAGCATTTCACTCGAGATTCCCGACAACCTCGAAGTGGGCCGGCAGGATCACCTGGCCCCGGCCGAGATCACCAAGAAGTTGCAGACGCGCGGCATTGACGCGATCGTGGCTTCTGCATGCGTGCAAATGCCTTCACTCGCGTCGGTTCAGCTGATCGAAAGCAGGACGGGACTGCCGGTCGTGTCCTCCGCGATATCAACGACTTACATGATGCTCAAGCGACTGGGATTGAAGGCCGAGGCACCTGGCTTCGGGTCGCTGCTCTCGGGCCGCTATTAGCCGCGTACGACGGATGACAGCCAGAGATTCCGCTGCCGCCCGCCAGGCAAGACTGCCGCATGACAAGTGAGCGCACGCAAAACGTCCGATTTTGAGATCCGCTCCATGTCTATGTGGTGCGGCCCCAAAGAACTCGCCTGCAACAACCAGATGGCCGGCGATGCCCTGTCAAGTCAACCTTACGGAGTGAAATTGAAAAATCATCGTACCTCTCGATTCTTCAGCCGCGGGCTGTCCTCGGCCCTGGGACTGGCTCTTGCCACCGTCCTTGCGTCCTGTGGCGGCGGCAATGCCGATTCGCCACCCGCTGCGCCGGTGGCTACACAGGCTGTCAAGACCTCCAGTGGGGTGTTCCAGGGAATGGCGTCTACCTCTGGACGAGGCACTGAGTTCAGGGGGATCCAATATGCGAACGCAACGCGTTGGCAACCTCCCCAGGCACCGACGGCGACGACCGACACCAAAATCGCCAACAAGTTTGGTGCCACCTGCCCTTCAGTGGGCGCTCCCGGCGAGGCCGAGGATTGCCTGTTCCTGAACGTCTACGTTCCACCCGATGCGAAGGTCGATGCGAAGCTCCCCGTCCTCGTGTTCAGCCACGGCGGCGGGTTCGTTGCGGGCAGCGGTCAGGCCTACCCCGCGACCAGTCTTGCGGCTGAAAACAACATGATCGTGGTCACCCTCAACTACCGGCTCGGAGCGCTCGGCTGGTTGAGCAGCAGCAAGCTGGCTGCTGCTGCTGCCAGTGATTTCGAGGCGGTCGGGGATGCAGGCAACTACGGGCTGATGGATCAGCAGTTCGCACTGCGGTGGGTACGCGACAACATCGCGGGCTTCGGCGGGGACCCGTCGAAGGTAACTTTCTCGGGCGAGTCAGCTGGCGGCATGAGCGTGGTTGCCACGCTCACCTCCACGAATACGGCACAGAACCTGTTCAGGGCTGCAATCGTACAGAGTGGATCAATTTTCTATTACACCTCACAGAGTGCGGCATCGCGCCAAGCAACCGTGGGCTCCGCTTTCGAACTGGATCTCGGGTGCGACTCTGCGGCATGCATGCGTTCGAAGACCGTTGCGCAGGTGCTCGCCTCCCAGAACCGAGTCCTCGGGCGATACAACCTGGGGCCTGTTCACGACACGAAGCTTGTACCGTTGCCGCCGAAAACCGCTTTCGAGTCCGGGCGATTCATCAAGGTACCTGTGATGCAGGGCGTCACTGCGAACGAAGGGCGGTTCTTCCTGAACCGTCTGCTTGCACCGCTGCCTGCACCAGCAGCCATGCTGGCTGCTGGCGGCCCCGCAAACTATGACTTGCAACAACCAAACGCCTATTGCGGCACCACTGCCGCGCCGGCGATCTGTACCTATCCCCAACTCATCAATCAGATCATTACACGCCCTACGCCGGATCCGATCGAGGCCCCCTATGTGCGTATCCTGAATCCGTCGGTTAACACCAGCGAGCTCGTCGATCGCCTCGCGACGTCTTATCCACCGGCAAATTTCAAGAACACCTTCCTGAACGATGCACCAAGCGCCGATATGGCACTGGCCCAGCTATGGGGAGACGCCGCGGTCGCCTGTGGCGCCCGCGCGGCTGACTCGGCGCTTGCCCAGTATGTCAAGGTGTATGCCTTTGAGCTTGATGACCCGGCCTCTCCCCAGCCTAGCAATACGGTGGGGTTCCCTTTGGGATCTCAGCACACGGCGGAGTTGAATTACCTATACGACCTCGGCGCCTCCTTCAATACGGACCAGCAGCAACTGGCTACCTCCATGCGCAAATACTGGGGCAACTTCGTCGCCAAACTCGATCCGAATGGCGACGTAATCCCGCGCTTTGACGCCTTTCCGGCAACACAGATCTTGTCGCCTGGCGCCGGCCAACTTCGAAGCGCTGCAGACTTCGATCAGCGCCACTTTTGCAGCAGCATCTGGGATCCGATCCGCGTTGCAACCCCGTAAAGTTGCTTCAACGTGACGGCGTTTTGGCATCGCGACCGTCCGTTTCAGCAATTGGCCTCGTCCTGCTTCTGACCAAACACCATCAGTCTCCCGCCCATTTACCCCTTGGAAATGAAATGAAACTTTCACACCTTGTGCGTTCGGTATCGATCGCGACGCTTGCCGCTGTTTTTCTGAGCCCAGCCATGGCGCAAGATAGTCCAGCATTCAAGAAGGAAAACTTCAGTTACAACGAATGGACGAAAGGAAAATTTGCCGAAGTGGTCACCGTGACCAATCCGGGAAGAATGATATTTTTGTCGGGCACTGGCGCAGAACGCGAAGGCGATGGAAAAATCCTGCATCAGCATAGCTTCATTGAACAGTGCCGCTACGCCTATATGAAGATCAAGAAAACCCTGAAGGCGCAAGGGGCCGGTATGCAGGACGTCGTCCCTCTCGTAACTTACGCTACAGACGTTCGCAATTTTCAGGATGCGCTTAAGTGCCGCGCGGAAGCTTTCGGCGCAATTCCGATTCCCGCGTCTACATTCGTGACTGTCAGTCAGTTGGCGTCGCCAAACATGGCGATCGAAATCGACGTCACGGCCATAACTGCAAAGTAAATCCTCGGTTACGTATGCAGCGCGTCTGGCGCGAGCACGGACTGCAGCCGCATCGGCTGGAACGCCACCTCGTCTCCAACGACCCCGACTTCGAGACCAAGGCCGCGGACGTGATCGGCCTGTACCTGAACCCGCCGGCGCACGCCGCGGTGTTCTGCGTGGACGAGAAGACGGCGATCCAGGCGCTGGATCGCAAGGACCGCATGCTGCCGCTGCCGCTGGCGCCGGGCCGCGCCGAGGGCCACGGGTTTGAGTACAAGCGCAACGGCACCCCCAGCCTGTTCGCTGCCCTAAACACCGCCACCGGCGAAGCCCTGGGCATGCCCCCCGCGCCCACACCCGCGAGCAGTTCGTCAGCTTCCTCGGCGACGTTGTCGGCAGTCAGCCGCGAGACTCACGTCATCTGCGACAACGTCAGCAGCCACAAGACCGAGTTGGTTCAAGCCTTCCTGCCCGAACACGCCAACGTGCGGATCCACTACACGCCCATCCACTCGTCATGGCTCATCCAGGTCGAGAACTGGTTCTCGCGCATCCAGCGCGACGTTATCAGTCGCGGCATCCTCACCTCGCTCAAGGACCTCGACAAGAAAGCTCATGTGCTACATCCGTCAGCACAACAAGGCCCCAAAGCCGCTGAAGTGGAAGTACGACAATCCCCAGCGCCGACACCAACAATTCTTCTGATTCAGTGGACTAGTCGCCCACACGTCATCCTTGAGGCGCCAACTCGACTTGCAGTCCAGTCAGCGCAGATGTCAGTTCAATCTGGCAACTCAAACGCGACGCCCCGTCCCTGTAGTGGTCCGATTCGGAAAGAAGATCGACCTCGTCTTCATCCGGCAGGCCAAGGGAAGGGTAGCCTTCATTGACATACACATGGCAGGTGGCACATGACTTTGCACCACCGCACGTGGCCGCGATTGGCAGGCCATCAGCTTTCATGGCTTCCATGAGTGTCGATCCAACAGCAACAGATAACTGTCGTTCTCGTCCCTTGCGGTCCATAACCTTGATTCTTATTTCGGACATATCGATTCCTTAACGACGACTTTTCACGCGACCGAATCTATTGCATCCGAATTCACTCGGATATCGCGCATGCTTACAAGTGAATTGCTCAACAGCGCAGGCGGGAATCTGCGTCGATCAGCAATCATTCTTCTCGCCGCAGAAAAATCGCCCGACGCGTTGACACATTGGATCGCCGTGATGCGCTTGGCATTCTGGTAGATGACGCTGAAGCGACCGCTCTGTGGATCACCCCTCAGCAGTTCAGCGTCGCCGGGCAAGGGCAAGCCAGCCATCTGCAGCTTGATGTCGAATTGATCAGACCAAAACCATGGCACCTCGTCGGGTCCCGCAGGCTGACCCAACATCGCCGCAGCAGCACGCTTGGCCTGCGAGGTGGCGTGCTGAACCGACTCCAACCGTAGCGGCTCATCAAAACCTTCGAAGCAGCTGACCGTGCAGTCGCCTGCGGCGAACACATGCGGGTCGTTGGTACGCCCCTCGCGATCGACCACGATGCCGCGGTCGACCTGCAAACCGTCGTTACGCGCCAGCGCGTCGCTGGCTTGGTTGCCGACGCTCACCAGCACGACGTCGGCAGGCAGCCGTGTTCCATCCTTGAGCAACACGGCATCGACGCGTCCTTCCCCTTCAATGCGCGTGACGCTTGCTCCCGTCAGAATGCGTACACCCCGATTCTCATACTCACCTTGCAGGTATTGGGCGACGGTCGCTGAGAGAGAACGGGATAGGACCCGGTCCTGACTCTCCAGAACAGTGACCTTGCACGCGGCTTGGCAAGCGGTGGCTGCGAACTCCATTCCGACATAGCCTCCGCCGATGATGACGACCGATCGCCCTTCGACCAAGCCAGCCCGAAGGCGATCCGCATCGTCGAGCGATTTGAGTTCGCACACGCCATCGAGATCAGCGCCGGGGATCGTCAGCCGGCGTGCCTCGCCGCCTGTGGCCAGAAGCAAGCTGCCGTAGTCCAACGTGGCGCCGGTGGCCAGGCGCACGCGGCGCTGCGTGCGATCGATGCTCACGACTTCGGCTCCCAATTGCAGCTCGATCTGTTCGTCCGTGTAGGACTTGGCGGGGCGGAGCCAGAGCCTCTCGCGCGGCAGTTCGCCTTTAAGAAATGACTTGGACAGCGGCGGGCGGTCGTAAGGCGGCCAAGCCTCACGGCCGATCATCACGATACGCCCCTCGTGGCCGCCATCGCGCAACGCGAATGCGGCTTCGGTACCCGCTAGGCCAGCACCCACGATGACAATGGTCGAATCGGTGTTCATGGCTATGCTGCGGCTTCGTTCACAGCGGCACGGCCAGCATGTTGTCGATGCTGAACGAATCGACGATCACCAGCCGCGCGCGCAACTTGAGCTGTCCATCGATCTCCACCAGCGTGTCTTCATAGCGGCCGACGATATAGATGGAAGAGTTACCCTCCAGGTCGCTCTGCATGACCAGCAGGTTGGCGCTGGCTCCAATCGTGCCATCGGCAAGCTCGCTGGCCCGCACGTTGGTGATGTAGTGACGCAGGTACATCCGCCGGTACGTGAGTGTTTCCTTGATGAGCATGGACACGCGATCCTTGACCATGCCAGGCGTGTAGCAGCCCATCAGCGGCGCGGGCAATCCGGCATCGTGGTTCTCACGCGAGACCACACGGTAGTCGCAGGCATCAGCAGCGAAAGATTCAGGCCACTCGGCGAAACGGCGTTGGTTCAGCGCATCGGCGTAGTCGAAGTTGAAACGCTCGACGCGCTGTTGAAGTGACACAGACATCAGAAGGACTCCTCTGCGCGGTTCAAGGTGCCCGCCGGGGCGAAGCCCATCATGCGGTGGTAGTACTGCCAGAAGCCGCGGATCGAAATCTCCTGTGACAGGTAGTCCGTGTCGTGCGGTTCTCCGACGCCGCCCATCTCGAGCACCGAGTGATTGCCGCGCCGCGTCTTGACGCCCTCCTGGACCAAGCGAAGCGCTTCGCCGTCTTCCATCGAGATATAGCCAGCGGGTCCGATCAGGTTGACAGCAAGCAGCCGGTTGTGAAGCTCCTCCGGCGTGTCTCCCTCGAAGCCGAGGTACGTGATGTGCAGTTCGACCGCGTCCGGCCCTTTGGGCCGAAGGTGACGCACCGCGTAGGTGTTGTCGACCTGCGCCACGATCAAGGTCGGGAACATGGATAGGAGGGTCGTCTTGTAGCCGTCGGCCAGATCGAGCGGGATCTTCAGCAACGAAGGGTCATGCATTTCCAGGTCGGGCATGAGCTTTCCCGTATCGGCGTAGGCGTCCGAAAGGTCGCCCAGATTGGTGCTGTCATTCGCTCCCATGATCGAATGGTTCCAGGTGTTCTTGCCATCCTTGTCGAGCTTGATGCCGCCCTGCATGGCTGGCGTCTGGATGCCGAATGAGACCTGGAAGAGGTGCAGCAGCGACGCGTGGTACGGGTCCCGTACGTTCTCGTTATAGAGTTTCCAGTTGCCCGCAATCTTCTGGCGGAGGTAGCCGATGACTTTGGGCTTGCGTTGGACCAGCAGGCGTTCGATTTGCGCCACGCTGTGCGGGCCGAGGTAATCCTCGAGTGATTCGGTAGTGTCGCTGTAGGTGCCGAAGATCAGCCCGCCGCAAATGGCCACGCGAAGCGTGCGCAGCCCGTGATCCTTCTTCTCGAAGCAAGGCGGCATGCCGCCTTTGCCGTTGTGACCTTTCTCCAGCGGCACGCCAGTGAGCTCTCCCGCGAGGTTGTAGGTCCACAGGTGATAAGGACACGTGTGGCGCTTGGCATTGCCGCGCAGCTCGTCGACGATACGTGCCCCACGGTGTGCGCAGCTGTTTTCGAACGCATTGACGGACCCATCCTTGGCACGCGTGACCACGACCTGGGTATCTCCGACCCAAGTGGTCTGGTAGTCGCCCCACGCCGGGATTTCGCACTCCATGCCGAGGTAGTTCCAGACCTCGCCTCGAAACAGTTTGTCCATCTCCAGGCGATAAATCTGAGGATCGGTGAACAGGTCGTAGGGCACGCGCGAAAAGTCCTTGGCGGGCCACATCATTGGCTGCGCGACGATCGGCGGCGTCGATACCATATTGCTGTCTGTCATTTTGTCTTCCTTTGATGAAATTCGATCGGCGGTCAAACACCGAGGTAACGGTGCCAGAGCGCATGGTCTTGCGCCAGAGCAGCGGAGTCGCCTTCCCACGCGACGCGACCGCGCTCGAGGATGGTGTGGCGATCCACCAGTTCGACGAGCCGCTCAACATACTTGTCGACCACGAGAATGCTGAGTCCGGTCTCGCGCAGCAGAGCGAGGCTGCGCCAGATCTCGGCCCGCACCAGCGGTGCGAGTCCCTCGGTGGCCTCGTCGAGAATCAGGAGGCGCGGGTTGGTCATCAGCGCCCTGCCGATAGCCAGCATCTGCTGTTCGCCGCCGGAGAGCTGGTTGCCCATGTTGGCCGCACGTTCGCCCAGGCGCGGGAACATCGCCATGACGCGATCGAACGTCCAATGACTGGCGCCCGATCGGGCCGCGGCGAATGCCGTCAGGTTCTCGCGCACGCTCAGGTTTGGGAAGATTTGCCGGCCTTCGGGCACGACCGCAATGCCAAGCCGCGCGATCTCGCTGGTCGACAGGCGGTCGATTCGCTGTCCGCGGAAAAGGATCTCGCCGCGTCGAGGCGGCGTCAGCCCCATGATCGATCGCACGAGCGTTGTCTTGCCCATGCCGTTCCTTCCGAGCAAGGCGTGCGCCTTGCCAGGTTGGATTTCAAGGTGGACCTCGGACAGGACCTGGCTTTGTCCGTAGGCCGTGTCGATGCCGGTGATGCGAAGCAACGCGCTCATTCCGTGTCCTCCCCGCCCAGATAGGCCTTGATGACCTCCGGGTTGGCACGGATCTCCTGAGGTGTTCCCGTTGCAATGACGCGACCATAGACCAGTACGGAGATGCGGTCTGCCAAGCGAAACACGGCGTCCATGTCGTGCTCGACGAGCAGGACGGCGACTTTGCCGCGCAAGCCTTCAACCATTTCGACCATCCGGCTTGATTCCTGGGGGCCCATGCCCGCCATCGGCTCGTCGAGCAGCAACATGCTTGGCGAGGTCGCCAATGCGATGCCGACCTCCAGCAACCGCTGGTCGCCATAAGAGAGGCTCTGCGCCGGGCGACCTGCATGCTCGGTCAAACCCGAACGTTCGAGCAAACCGTCGGCTTCTTCTCGCAAGGCCGCGTCTCGCGCAACCGGACGCCAGAAGGAGAAGCTGTGCCCGCGTCGCGCCTGCACGGCGAGCGAGATGTTCTCCAAGACACTGAGCTGCCGGAACACATTGGTGATCTGGTAGGAGCGCGCAATGCCGCGCGCCACGCGCGCGCTTGCGGGCAGCGCCGTCACGTCATGCGTGTCCAGCGCGATCGTGCCCGCGTCGGACGCCAGTGTTCCGGCGATCTGGTGGATCAGCGTGGTCTTGCCGGCCCCGTTCGGTCCGATCAGGGCATGCACCTCGTCGCGTCTCACCTGCAAGTGAAGGTCGTCAGTCACGCGCAGTGCGCCAAACTGCTTGCACAGCCCCTGCACTTCCAGCAACGGCCTAGACATGCTGCACCTCACTTCGTGCCGTGCCGGGCAACTTCCAGCCGGCCACACGGGCAAGGACCAGCGAAAGCAGCAAGATGCCCAGCGGCAATTGCCAACGCTCGGTGTAATGAGACAGCACCTCCTCGAGACCGAGAAAGACAGCGGCACCCACGACACCCGCCCACGGACGGCCAAGCCCTCCAATGATCACCATGACCATCAACATGCCGGATTGCGACCAATGCATCACCGACGGACTGACAAAGCGGTTGAGCTCGACATTGAGAATGCCTGCCAAGCCGCAGAGCACCGCCGCGATCACGAAGGCCAACAGCTTGTAACGGTAGACCGGAAATCCGATCGTGCTCATGCGTGCTTCGTTCTCACGCACCCCGATCAGGACAGCGCCAAAGCGCGACGGGATCATTCGATGCACCAGCAGCAATGCCAGAGCCAGCAGAAACAGGGCAAGGTAGTAGAAGCCTGTGTCGCCGCCGGTCGGCCACCAGGCTTCCCATCCGAAAGTGGAGCGCCGGGTCATCGAGAGCCCGTCGTCGCCGCCGTAGCTGCGCAGAGAGACAAAGGCGTAATAGAACATCTGTGCTAGGGCCAGCGTGATCATCAGGAAGTGAACGCCCTGCGTTCGCAAACTGATGGCCCCCATGACAGCGCCCGACAGTGCAACGACGGCCAGCGCGAGGGGCCATGCCACCCATGCGTTCCCGACGCCGTGCTGCGCAGCAATCGCCACCACATAGCCCCCGATGCCCAGGAAGGCCGCGTGGCCGAAGCTCACCATGCCGCCGTAGCCGAGCAACAGGTTCAGGCTGCTGGCGGCGAGGGCATAGATGAGGACGCGGGTGACCAGGCCGAGATAGAACTCGTGTCCTGACGCGAAGAGCAGCAGAGGCAATGCGGCAAGGCCCAGCCCTACCAGCAAAGTTGCCACGAGTCCGTTTTTCATGAAGCGACCTTTCCGGTCGTGGTGCGCGCGAGCACGGGTGAGTGGCGCAGGCGCATCCACTTCGGGATGAGGCTCGCCGCGCCGGGAGCGAACAGGCCCAACGGCCGGACTGCCAGCACCACGATCATCAACAGATACACCGACATCGACGCCAGCGCCGGCCCGAGATCGGACGCGATCTGCGAAGGGAGCACTCGGCCCAGGGCACCAGGCAACCAAGCCCGACCCAACGAGTCGACCATGCCAACCAACAGCGCGGCGATGAAGGCGCCGCGGATCGAGCCGACCCCGCCGACGACCACGACGACGAAGGCAAGGATCAGAACTTCCTCGCCCATGCCGACCTGCACCGACATCAGCGGCGCCAGTGCCGCGCCCGCCAAGCCGGAAAAGGCCGCGCCGAGCGCGAAGATGGCGGTGAACAGCCACCGCACGTTCACACCCATCATCTGCACCATCTCGCGGTTCGAGGCCCCGGCCCGCACCCACATGCCGACGCGTGTGCGTGCGACCATCCAGTACAGCAGCAGCGCGACGACGATGCCTACAACGATCAATGCCAGCCGGTAGGCCGAGTAGCGCAGATCGCCGGCGATGGGCACCGAACCCGACAGCGCAGCAGGCATGTCGTAAGGCAGCGGCTGCACGCCCCAGATGATGCGAACGGACTCATTGAAGATCAGAATCAGCGCGAACGTGGCCAGCACCTGCGTGAGGTGATCCTGACGGTAGAGGCGCCGAATCAGCAGGATTTCCAATGCGGCGCCGAAGACAGCCATGAACAGCAACGCACCGAACAGCCCCGCAATGTACGAACCGCTGAACGCGGTCAGGGCAGCAGCGGCATACGCGCCGAGCATGTACAGCGAGCCGTGCGCCAGGTTGACCAGATTCATGATGCCGAATACCAGGGTCAGACCCGCAGCGAACAGGAACAACATGAGGCTGTACTGCAACCCGTTGAGGAGTTGTTCGATCCAGAGCATGGCCTGCAATCACTTCTGCGTGCAGGCCGCGCCGTACGCGTCGGCATGATTGCTCAGCACGAGCGACTCGGTCTTGTTGTAGAGACGGCCCTTCGGATCGCGCGTGACGACGCGCACGAAGAAGTCCTGAACAGGGAAGCGGTTGGCGCCGAGGCTGAACTTTCCGCGGACCGACTTGAACTGGCTCTCGGACAGGGCCTTGCGCAGCGCCTTCGGATCGTCGACATTGCCGCCGGCGGCGCGGACAGCCGCGTCGATCATCATGATCGCGTCGTAGCCTTGAGAGGCGTAGAAGCTAGGCAAGCGACCATAGGCTTTCTCGAAGCCAGCGACGAACTCGCGGCTTTGCGCGTTGTTGGTGTCGGTCGACCAGTGGCCGGTGTTGTAGACACCGAGCATCGCATCGCCGCTCGCGGCGAAGGTGTCCTGATCGGCGGAGAACTGGCTCGTCACCAGAACGGTCTTGTCGGAGATGCCTGCGGCGCGGTACTGCTTGGTGAAGTTGATCCCCATGCCGCCCGGCAGGAAGAAGTACACAGCGTCGGGCTTCTGTTCGCGCAATCGCGCGATTTCGACCGCAAAGTCCAGCTGACCCAGCTTAGGATAGAGCTCGTCGACCACTTCGCCCTTGAAGAAGCGCTTGAAGCCCGTGGTCGCATCGCGGCCGGCTGGATAGTTGGGCGCAATCAGCACGACGCGCTTGTAATCCTTGTCTTGCGCATACTTGCCAGCGGCCTCGTGGACGCCATCGTTCTGCCAGCTCACGCTGAAGAAGCCGCTGTCGCATTGCGCACCCGCGTACTGCGACGGCCCGGCGTTGGAAGTGAGATAGATGCTCCCGTTTTCCAGCGCGACAGGAGCAGCCGCCAACAGGATGTTGGAGTAGATGATGCCCGTGAGGACTTGCACCTTGTCCTTCTTGACGAGCCGCTCGGCGACCTGCTTGGCAGCACCGGGGTTGAACTGGTCGTCCGCCACCATCACGCTGGTCGGCTGTCCGCCGACCTTGCCGGAGAGCTGCTTGACGGCCAGCTCGATGCCATCTCGCATGTCGACGCCGGGCACCGCTTGAGAACCGCTCAACGTCGTCATGACGCCAATGCGAAGCTCTGCGGCACCAGCCGTCGCCAGGCCGGCGCACGCCATAAGGGAAATGGCCCAACGGGTAATTCGTTTCATCGCTTTTCTCCTGTGGAAATTGAGGGTTTCGTTGCTCGGTTGCGGGGCCGTTCAGGGCTTGGGAGGTGCGCCGGACCAGGCGCGCTCCAGCAGACCGGCTATCGCTTCCCGGTTCAGCGGGCGCGGGTTTGCGTAGGGGCTGGTGAGCGCCAGGTCGGCCATGCGGTCGAGAGCCTCGACGGGCACGCCCAATTCACGCAACGACGTTGGCGCGCCAAGCTCGATGGCGAGTTCGTACAGGCCCCCAGCAGCGTCAGGCCGGCCGAGCGCACGGGCGATGCGGCGCATGGCGGCCGGCGCAGCTGGCGCGTTGTAAGCCAGTGTGTGCGGCAGCATCACGGCATGCGTCTCTGCGTGGGGCAGATCCAGGCTGCCGCCGAGCACATGGCACAGCTTGTGATGCAGCGCCATGCCCGCCTGCCCCAGCACCGTGCCGCACAGCCACGCGCCATAGAGGCAGTCGCTACGCGCTTCGGCATCGCGGGGCGCGGCAGCCACTCGTGTCAGGCCGGTGGCAAGAGCGCGTATGCCTTCCTCGGCCATGAGATCGAGCACAGGATTGCCGTCATGCGCGTACAAGCCTTCGGCAGCATGTGCAATCGCGTTCAATCCACTCGCGACAGAAAGCGCCAGCGGCAATTCAAGCGTCAACTCGGGGTCGTACAACACGGTACGAGGTAGCACGCGCGCATCTCGCCCGGTTTTCTTCACGCTGTCTTCCGTCAACCCATAGATGGGCGTCATTTCAGAACCCGCATAGGTCGTCGGAAGGGCGACGATCGGCAGACCCATCTGGAGTGCGATCCCCTTGGCCAATCCGATGGTCGAGCCTCCGCCGACAGCCACGAGCCCATCAGCGTCGATCGAGGTGGCATATGCACATGCCGTGCGCAATACCTCGACGGGGACATGCATGCGTGCACCGTCGGACACGCCCGCGCAACGCGCCCCCAACAAGCTCGCGGCGGCTTCAGCCAGCTCGCGTTGATGGGGGGTGCACAGCACCAGCGCGCGTTGAATGCCCAGCCCGGCCACTTCGGTCGCGACGGAGTTTCGACTGCCTGCGGCAAACACCACCCGGACAGGCAGTGCGCCATAGATGAAGTCACGCATGGCTCGAAGCCTCCCCGCCGAGGTAGTCGACTTGAAAGCGGGCCAGCCGCAAGCCATCGAGTTCGCGCCTGACGCGCAAATGCTCCGGATGATCGGCATAGGCCGCGAGTGCTTGCGGTGATTCGAACTCGGTGTACAGGACCACATCACAGGCGTAGTCGGCGCCACTCACGTCAAGACCGACCTCCAACATGAGGAGGCCCGGGATCACTGAGCGCAATCCCTCGAACTTTTGCTTGACCAGTTCGCGCGTGGCGCGCTTGACCTCGGGTGTGTCGCCGCTGACTCTCCACATCACCAGATGCTTGATCATGGTGTCACCCCTCCTCGCGCGCTGGGTTGAGGACGAAGTGGAAGTCAAGGGTCGAGAAGGGGGTGTCGAGCGTCCGACCGTCGGGAGCGGTCGCGGTCTCGTGGCGGATCCAGTCGGCCACCAAGGACGAACGCACGCCGAAAACCGCGTCCGAATCCAGGTACGGATCGCCGTCGCGGAACACATGGGTAACCAGAGTTTCGTAGCCTGGCGCGCTGATGCGGAAATGCAGATGCGCTGGACGCCAGGGATGCCGGCCCAATGCGTCCAGGAGCTGGCCGACCGGCCCGTCGTGCGGAATCGGATAAGGCGTCGCCACGATGCTGAGAAAGTGATAGCCGCCATCGGCTGCCGAGCGGAGCGTGGCACGGGCACGATGTTCGTCGAATGGCTCGTACTGAACGTCGTACAGGCCTTTGGCATCTGCCTGCCAGACTTCGATCACGGCCCCTGCAACCGGCTCGCCGGCCAGGCCGCAGATGCTGCCGCGCACGAAGCACGGCTCACCCTCGGCGCCGTTCGCAACATCGTCGCCTAACGCCCGCTCAGGTGAACCTTCAACGTGGAACGGGCCGAACACGGTGGCTTCGGTGCATCCCGCGGGCTTTCGATGGTTTTGGGCCATGACCAGCGTCGACAGGCCCAACGTGTCCGACAGCAGGATGAACTCCTGGCGCGTAGGGCTGCACGCATGGCCCACGGCCGTAAGGAATTCGAGTCCGGCCATCCATTCGGCCTCGGTGAGGTTGACCTCCCGCGCAAACCCGTGCAGGTGCCGGACCAGGCTGGTCATGACCGTCTTCAGACGTGGGTCCGCCGTGATCGCGTGGCGCGCAATCACCGCCTGGGTGATGGTTGACTCGTCGAGGTTTCGCATTCGTGGGTTCCTGTGCCTCTCTCGCAAAGAAACTGATGCGGGAAGGTCTGGCGCGAATGCTATTAATGACTTCAGTGGAAATATATGACGATAATGGAATTTATATTTCCATCAGAAGGAAGGATCCGATGAGCCACTGGACCGAGTACGAGTTCTTCGTGCGGGTTGTGGAACTGGGCAGCCTGAGCAAGGCAGCCGAATCCATGGGCTTGTCCAATCCGTCGGCAAGCCGTCAACTGGCAGCGCTGGAGCGCCGTCTTGGCGCTCGGCTCATCGAGCGCAGCACGCGCCGTTTGTACGTGACGGACGTCGGCCAGGACTTCTATCGCCGCTGCAAGGGCGCGCTGGACGACATGCAGGAGGCCGTCGAGGCGGTCAACGTGAATACGTCTAATCCAGTCGGCCTGTTGCGCGTGACCGCATCGTTGTCGCTGTCTCTGCAGCACATCACTCCCCTGTTGCCGGAATTTGCACGGCGCTACCCGAACCTTCGTGTTGAGGTGGTCGCAGCCAATCGCTATTACGACATCATCGACAACAACATCGATGTGGCGCTTCGCACACGTGAGGCTGAGCCGGACTCAAGCCTCGTCGTCCGGAGCTTGGCAACGACGCGACGCGTGCTCGCCGCCTCGCCCGCGTACCTCGATCTCCACGGCGCCCCCGACGCCCCCCACGCGCTGGCGAAACATCCGTTGCTGCTGTACACCTACCATGACCCCGACAACCTGACGTTCCATCGCGGCGACGAACGCGTCACGATCCCGACCAAAGCAACATTGGAAGCCAACGATGGACAGATTCTGCGCGCGGCGGGTGTGCAAGGGCTGGGGATCGTGGTGCAGCCGGTGTATGTGGTCTACGACGATCTGGTGGCGGGCCGACTGGTTCCGATCATGACCGACTGGAACCTACCCTCGCTGTCGGTCAACATCGTCTACCAACACCGCCGCCTCGTCCCGGCAAAGACACGCGCCTTCATTGACTTCTTGGTTGAAGACTTTCAACGACAGGACTACCAGCGGCGCTGGGAGTCAATGGTGGCGGGACAGACAGCGCTGGCCAACTCGTAGCGCAGTTCGCGAGCTGCTGGTCGAGCGCACGTCCCCGACCTAGTGCAATCAAATGCGCGGCGCCCAAGCAACTTGACGCCGATCTGCCAAACAGATCGCCCACCATTTGCCCAATGCGTTGGGCCCCGCTCGATATCGAAACAGATTCTTGCTTTGCACAAAACATTCTTTTCCAGAATCGATATATATCTGCATCTGCGTGGTCACTAGCATCAGCGGACTTGCTTGCATGACCTCGTCATGTGCTCAGGTTATAGGAGCCCGCAAACGCGAACTTTCCATGAGACCAAGCCTGCGTCGACGATGGTCGCAGACTTGTGCCAATGCCGCAAATTGACACACGAAGCTGCAATGCACGGCGACTGCCTGCCTTCATGGGAAATTCGCCTGACCGAGGCCAAACGGGCGACCGACCTCGGGTGCTCGCAATCTTCAGTCAAATCAGAACCACGAAACGAGAGTCGAAATGAAAAACCTCCCATCTTCACTGCGCCTGATTGCCGTGGCGAGCGCTGCGGTATTCCTTCTGGGTGCCTGCGGTGGATCCGGCGATTCCGAACCAACGGAAGCGAGCGCGCCCACTCCCGCTCCGGCGGACGCCATCTTCATCAATGGCAATGTAGTCACTGTGGACAATGGTTCGCGAGTCACGCAAGCCTTCGCGATAAAAGATGGAAAATTCTTGAGCGTTGGATCGACTGAGGAGATCAAGACGCTTGCGGGCTCGAATACACAGGTGGTGGACCTCAAAGGCCGCACGGTGATACCCGGATTGGCGGATGGCCACTTTCACAGCGCTGGCGGGGGTGCCGGCATCGACATTTCCCAAACCCGATCACTTGCAGACATCTTTGCAAAGATCAGCGATGCGGCCAAGACGTCTGCGCCAGGCCAAATTCTCGTCTCGAATTCAGACTGGCACGAAGCCCAGCTGAAGGAGCAGCGCACACCCACCGCCGCGGAGCTCGAAGCCGCAGCACCCGGTATACCTGTAGTTCTGGTGCGAGGGGGACACAGCTACTTCCTGAACAATACAGCGCTGGCAAAATGGAACATCACGACCAGTTCGCCTGTGCCAGCCGGCGGGGCAATTCCAAAAGACGTGAATGGCAATCTCACCGGCGAACTAGTCGATACTGCGCGTGATCCTGTTCAGTTGCCGGCATCCCCACCTGCGACGCAAGCAAGCATCGAGAAGGAGCAGGCTGTGCTCAACTCCTATGGACTGACGAGCGTCCGCGTTGCGGGAACGAGCGTGGCAGCGTACCGACTGCTGCAGCAAGTCAGGAACTCAGGGAAATCAACCGTGCGCTACAGCGTTCTGTTCCGCGGGGTGGGTCTGGATACTTTGGCGTCCGAGAAGATCAAGCAGGGTGATGGCGACAGCCTGGTAAAGGTTTGGGGCATCAAGATGGCCGTGGATGGAGGCTTTGAAGGCGCCCACACGACCCAGGCGTACGCTGAGCCGATGGGAAAAGGCGGGACTTACTTCGGGTTGATGACCGTACCGCAGGCGTCGTTCAACGACTCTGTGATTGCGTACAACAAGGGCGGTTGGCGGGTGGCAACACACGCCGTTGGCGACGCCGCAATCGACCAGGTACTCGAGGGTTACGAGAAGGCCAGCGTAGCCAAGGACATTCGGCAGGACGGTTGGACCATCGAGCATGCGGCCATCATGCGCCCAGATCAGTTGCCGAAGCTGAAGGCCCTGAATCTGCGCATGTCTGTCCAGGACCATCTGTATCTCGTGGCGCCGGTCCTCAAGAACTACCTTGGTGTCGATCGATATTCGCAATACTCGCCGGTCAGGACTTATCTTGATGCAGGCCTTCTGGTCGCGGGAGGAACGGATGCTCCGGTTATCCCCATCAATCCGTTCTGGGGGCTCTACCATCTCGTGTCGCGTGACTCCATCTCTGGTGGCGTCGCCGGTGCAAATCAGGCAACCACCCGTGCAGAAGCCTTGCGTGTTCTCACGCTCAACAACGCCAAGCTCACGGACGAAGCAGACATCAAGGGATCCATCGAGACTGCGAAACTCGCCGACTTCGTCGTCATCTCGGGTGACATCATGTCGATTCCGACCGGCGAAATCGAGGATCTCAAAGCACTCGAAACCTATGTCGGTGGCAAGCGCGTCTACAAGGATTCGAGTGTTCCCCTCTAAGTCTCTGAACCCGCGATGATTCGACTACGACACAGAATGATCGCCGCTTCGGCAGCGTTGCTCACTGCAATGCTGTCGTTGCTGGCCACGCCTTCGCTGGCGCAGCACTCTCACGATGTGCATGAGCACGGCCCCGCCACAGAATTGAAGCCATCCGATTTTGCAGGCGCGCCGCGCGATCTGGTCTTGTGGGGTGACCTCGCTCGCGCGGGTTTAACCAGGAAGAACGGTCAATACAAGCTGACCTTGATGCCTGCGAAGATTCGCGCGCTGGACGGCAAGTCGGTCACCTTGGTCGGCTATATGACCGTCATTGGTGGTGCCAAACGTCATTCCCGGTTTCTGCTGAGTGCGCAGCCCTTGCTGTGCGATGAGTGCCACGCCATGAACTCACCGACCACAACGGCGGAGATCAACACGCTGAGGCCACAGAATCAGACTGACGAGCCGCTGATGGTTCGAGGCACGATGGAGATTATTGAAGACAACCCGAACGGACTTGTCTATCGAATCAACAAAGCGACTGTCTTACCGCGCGCAAAGAGCAAGACGGAGCGTTCGAGGTCCTAAGGCGCGCCTGGCGCTCAAGGTCTGTGACAACTCGGCGATGGGGAGCTTCTTCGTTCTTTGAAGAACGAGCGCACAGCCGGAAGGAGTATCGCTCCAGGGAGCAGGCTCGTGCTGACGTGCTCGACCACATCGAACGGTTGTACAACCCGACGCGTCGTCGCTCCACGCTCGGCTACGTCAGTCCTATGGAGTTCGAGAAAGCTCAAAAAAGCTTAGGTCTTTGTCCACGATTCCGGCAGCAGCCCACGGTGAAGAGCGCCCCGTGGACGGTTACCGAGTGTGCGGTTTGCATATCTTTCTTCGAGCGCAGCTGTTGACATCGCGGCCACGGCCAAATCAGGAAGTCAACCCATCTTGGAAGAACAAATCCTAGCTGACAGACGACATCTAGTCCGCGCTTGCGCTTGTTATCAAGTAGCCAAGGTGGGACACCAGCCGCGTACGTCGGGTGTTCGAACTGGCCGATCGAAGCGTCATGGCTGTGCACAGCGATGGCCCCTCGCGGACTCAGCTTTGCCTGTTGTGCACCGAATTTCTGCCTGCGCAATGGCATGCGAGCCATGCCAGTTCCCAGCAGCGCGGGCTCGGGGGCTCGACGCGGCTCCCATCAGCCGGCTAAAGGCCGACGCGCCACAAGGCGCATCAGCCGCCCGCGAGCACGTCGCCTGCGTCGCCGTCGCGCCGCGCCCATGCGGTCGAGCGCCGTTCGATCCAGTCGGCGAGCGCATACATGACGATGCCGAGCGCCGCCACCACCAGCAGGGCCGCGAACACCAGCGGCACGCGAAACGACGAACTCGCGTTAAGCAACAGGTAGCCGATGCCTGCGTTGCTCGCCACCATCTCCGAAACCACCGAGCCGACGAAGGCCAGCGTGATCGCGACCTTCAGCGAGGCGAACAGGTAAGGCAACGAACGCGGCAGCGCGACCTTCCGCAGGATCACCAGGCGGCGCGCGCCCAGCGAACGCAGCACGTCGGCAAGCTCCGGCTCCAGCGTGGCGATGCCGGTCGCGACGTTGACCGCAATCGGGAAGAAGGCGGTGAGAAATGCGCACAGCACCGCCGGCACGGTACCGATGCCGAACCACATCACCAGCACCGGCACCACCGCCACCTTGGGAATCGAATTGAAGCCGATCATCAGCGGATTGATGGCACGGTAGATTGCCGGGCTGGCGCCCACCAGCGCACCGAGCAGCAGGCCGAAGACCAGCGCCAACAGGAAGCCGAGCACGGTCGTGTAGAGCGTCTGCAGCGCGCCTTCGACGATGGCGGGCCAGAACTCGATCATGGCGCGCACCGACGCCGAAGGCGAAGGCAGCACCATCTCCGGCACCGCGAAGACACGGCAGGCGAGTTCCCACAGCGCGAACATGCCGGCGGCGGTCAGCCAGGGGCTCAGCGCCCGGCGCAGCTGGCGCGGCGTCATGCCGGCACCTCCTGCGCATGGCCGACGTGCTGGCGCAGATTCGCCACTTCCTGTGCGAAGTGGGCCGTGTAGCGGTCTTGCGCCGTGCGGCGACAGTCGGCCGGCCCCCGGCGGGTGTGGATGATGCGGCCCGGGCGCTGCGAGAACACGTGCACGGTGTCGGCCAGGTACGTCGCCTCGGTCAGGTCGTGCGTCACCAGCACAACCGTGAAGCGACGCTCCGCCTGCAGAGCCTTCAGCGTGTCCCAGAGTTCTTCCCGCGTGAACGCGTCGAGCGCACCGAAGGGCTCGTCGAGCAGCAGCAGCGAGGGCTCGTGGATGAGCGAGCGGCACAGCGAGACGCGCTGCTGCATGCCGCCTGAAAGTTGCCACGGAAAGCGATCGGCCACGTTGCGCAGCCCGACCTTCTGGAACAGCGCCAGCGCGCGCGCCTTGTGCTTGGGCAGGTCGCGGCGGAAGGTGTGGCAGTGAGGCTCGACGATCTCGAGCGGCAACATAGCGTTCGACAGGCTGGTGCGCCACGGCAGCAACGCAGGCGCCTGGAAAGCCATGCCGACGATCTTGATCGGCCGGTCGACCTCGTGCCCATCGACGATCACACCGCCCGCGCTGGGCAGGCGCAGGCCGCTGATCAGCTTGAGCATGGTCGACTTGCCGCAGCCCGAAGGCCCGACCAGCGCGACGAATTCGCCGCGCGCGATCTGCAGGTCGATGCCCTGCAGTGCGAGCATGCCGCGGTCGCCCTCGCCATAGCGGAGATCGACGCCGCGGATATCGACCAAAGCTTCGGTGCGCCCGCCCGGCGCCGCGGAGTCCATCACTTCGGCAGCATCAGCTTGGCGCGCGCCGGGAGGTAGCGGTCGGTGTAGACCTCGCTCGGCGGGGGCGGCGCGATGTCGAGCGCGGCGGCCACGTCCTGCACTGACTTCGCGAGCCGCGCCGGGTCGATCTTGCTCATGCCGTTCTCGCGCACCCACGGCGTGGCGATGGACCAGTCGATGGACAGCTGCATGCGTTCCATCTCGATCTTCTTGTCGGTCAGCTTCTCGCGCTTGGCCAGTGCCTCGATCGCGGCATCGGGCGACTTCATGCTTTGCGCAATGCCCTCGGCCACGCAGCCGATGAAGGCGGTCACTGCCGCTGCATTGGCAGTGGCGAAAGCAGGCTTGACGACCAGCGTGCTGCCGTAGAGCGAGGCGCCGTACTCGGGAAAGCGCAGCATCACCACCTCCTCCTTCGGCACGCCCGCGGCGCGCACGCCCATGTAGCCGGTGAACGAGGCGCCGCTGATGGCGTCGGCGTTCTTGCGCGCCAGCATGCTTTCGCGCAGCTCGGGCGACACGTTCATCCACTTGACCGAGGCCGGGTCGAAATTGTTGGCCTTGGCCAGCACCGGGAAGAGCCGGCGCGAGGCATCGCCCGGCGGCGCCGCGATGGTCTTGCCGACCAGGTCGGCCGGCTTGGCGATGCCGTTGCCCTTGCGCGTGATGATCGACAGCGAGGCGCCGTCGTAGATCATGAAGACGGCGATCAGCTTGCTGTCGGGCTGCCGCGCGTTGTATTCCATCATCGCGTTGATGTCCGCGAAGCCGATGTCGTAACCGCCACTGGCCACCTTGGTGATGGTGTCGCCCGAGCCGAAGCCGCGGTCGGTCACCACGTCGAGGCCGGCCTTGGTGTAGCAGCCGTTCTCGTGCGGCATGAGGAAAGGTGCTTGCGGCCCCTGGAAGGCCCAGTCGGCTGCGAAGCGCAGCTTGGTCGTCCCTTGCGCGAGGGCGCCACCGGCCGATGCGAGCAGGACGGCGGCGACACCGGCGCGCCGGGCGGCACGGAGAGCGGAAAAAGAGTTCATGGAAGCTCCTGGGTTGGAACAGAGGAATGGGAAGAAGACGCGGCCAGCGCGCGAGCGAAAAGCGCGGCCTCGGGAGCGAACACGCCGCGGCCGATGAGCCCGTGCGCGCCCTGCCGGTCGAGGATGGCGAGGTCGACCAGCGGCGCCAGTCCGCTGGCGGCCACGCGCGCGACGTCGACCAGCCCGGTCGCCGGATCGATCACCGCGGCGCGGCGAGGCGCCAGCGCATCGGGCAGCACCTGGCGCCATTCGTCGCACAGCGCGGGTGCCGCGGCCAGCGCCTGACCGCCAAGGCCGCAGAAGTCGATGACCGCGCTGTCGCCGATGGCGCCGAGCGCCTCGGTGTCGGCGTGGCCCGGCATGCGCGTGCCCACTGGCGGCGCGGCGGGCGCTCGGTGCCAGCGGGTGTCGCCGTGCAGCCGCAATCCGAAGTCGATGCCATTGCCGCCGACCGCGGCCAGGCCGTGGCTGGCACGCCGCAGCCGCCAGCAGGCCGCGGCCATCAGCAGCGGAAGCACGAAGCCGGGGTTGGCCTGAAGCGCGACCCGGTCGTCGGCGCTCAGGCCGACGAGGGCATCGATCAGCGCCGCATTGGCCGCGCCGGTACGCGCATGGCATTCGTCGCCCTCGGCCAGCGCGCGCCCGACGATCGGCCCCATTGCCACAGGCCGTGCGCGCAGCAACGGCGCCAGCCTTTCCAGTCCCAGGACCGCGATCGCCGAGAGCCGCGCACGGGCCTCAGGCGCCTCGGTGCCGAAGCGCAGCGCCGGTGGCGGGCTTTCCACCAGCGGCGCACACGCCACGCTGGTTTCATCGCCGACCGCTGCGAGCGGCATCGAGGCCGACACGACCTGCGCCAGCGGCGTGACCACGCCGTGGTCTTGTGCCGGCTGCAGCTCGACCGCGCCGGTCGACAGCAGCGCGCGTGCCTGCGCCGCGTCGGCGGCCAGGCCTTCGAACAGCAGCGCTTGCACGCAGGCATGGCGCACCGCGGGTGGCGGTTCGCCTTGGAACGGCGGGCCGGCGTGCAGCAGCACCGTCGGCCCGAGCGCGGGCAGCGCATCGCGGCGCAGCACCACGTCGCGCAGCAGGGCGCCCTCGAAGGGCAGCGACCACGACGCGTGATCCATCAGGCCTCCTGCGTCACGGGCAGGATCGAGGCGGTCGCCTCGAAGCGTTCGCCGGCGCGCAGGCAGAAGGCCGGCGACAGCAGCCGGTCGGCCGCGACTTCGGTGCCCTCGTTGTCGCGCAGCGTCCAGCGGCCACGGTGGTCGTCGAGCACGCTCACGTCGGCCTCGCCGCCCACGCGCAGGCTGCCCAGCGTGTCGGCCATGCCGATCATGCGGGCCGCGTTCACGGTCACCATCGGCACCACCTGCTCGAGCGTCAAGCCAAGTGCCAGCATGCTGGTCATGGCGGACACCAGGCTGAAGCGCGTGCGGCCCTTGAACATGTGGTCTTCTTCGTCCGGATGCGAATCGGGCGTGCCCGGCGGCGCCGGCACCGTCGTGTTGTAGCCGTGCATGTCGGCACCCAGCGTGTCGGGCACGATGCCGAAATCCAGCACGATGCGCGCCGTCTTGTAGCTGAAGTGCGAGCCGTGGCCGACGTCGATCTTCAAGCCGCGCGCGACCGCCTCCTTGACCAGCGGGTGCAGCTTCCCGTCGAGTTCGACGAAGCCGCCCGGGTGACGGCTGAAGGGGTGCGCGAGGATGTCGCCCGGCTTCAGCATTTCAACCACCTGGTTGAAGATGGAATCGGGGTCGACGTCGAGCCCGCCTTCGCCCGGCTTGGGCCACAGCTGACCGAAGTGGATGTAGAGCGGCAGGTCGGCCTCGCGCCCCATCTGCGCAGCCAAGCGCATCACGTCGACGCCCCAGCGCGCGAAGCCGCCGATCTCGGCGTGCGCCTTCAGCCCTTTGACCAGGTCACGGTTGCTGCGCGCGGCCTTCACCGCCGCATCGACATCCAGGCAGTCGGGGCGGTAGAGCTCGGGGTAGTAATGGCCTTCGAGGCCGCCCACCAGGTAGCAGGACATGAAGGCCACCACGCGCGACTTGGCGGTCGCCACGACGTAGTCGCGAAAGCCCGGCAAGGTGATGGAGCTTGGCCCGCCCTGGTCGACCAGCGTGGTCACGCCCGAATGCACGCCGCACAGGTCGGCGTTGAGACCGAAGCGGCCGGTCACGCCCTGGTAGACGTGGGCGTGCGTGTCGATCAGGCCCGGCAGCACGAGCCGCCCGCGGCAATCGATCACCTCGGTGCCGGCGGGCGCCATGGCGTCGAGGCCGGGGCCGACGGCGGCGATGCGGGTGCCCGACACCAGCACGTCCATGATGCCGTCGCGCTGTGCAGCGGGGTCGATCACGCGGCCGTCTTTGAGCAGAATGTTCGTCATTTCCTTGGGCGTTTCCGAAATGGGTACGTTGGATGAATAGGTGGCATGCCGCATTTTTCGTGCCACCCCGCGCCAGATCCTCGTCGTCCGCAGATAGGCGGCATGCACGCTAAACTTGCGCCCGCCCGTCGAACCGGCGAGTGGGATGCGGCCCTCCCGCGGAAGACAGCGCGGCGCACGTTTCCAGATGACAGACATTCTCAAGAGCAAGACCATCCAGGCGGAACTGCAGGCCGCGCAAGAACGCTCGATGCTGTTCGCCCGCCCGGGCTTTCTGATCCGCCGGCTGCACCAGATCCACAGCGGGCTGTTCACCGAAGAGACGAAGGCCTTCAACATCACGCCGGTGCAATACAGCCTGCTGACGGCACTGGCCGAGCACGGCGAGATGGACCAGAACACCCTGGCGATGGAGATCGGCCTCGAGCGCACCACCGTCGCCGAGGTGCTGCCCCGCCTGGAGAGCCGCGAGTTCATCGAGCGCAACCCGTCGACGCTGGACAAGCGCGTCAAGCTGGTCAAGCTCAGTCGCAAGGGCAAGGCGATGGTCCGTCGAATGGAAGAGGCGGCCCAGCGCGCACACGACCGCACCATCGAGCACCTGCCGGCGGCCGATCGACAGCTTTTCATGCTGCAGCTGATCCGGCTGGTGGAAGCGAACAACCACAAGAGCGTAGCGCCGCTTCGTCTGCGCTGAACCTCAGATACGTGGCATGCCCCATTAATGCGCGGCATACCACCTATTAGGTGCATCGGGGGATGCTCCGCACGACTTTGCACATTCTTCTTCGTTGGCCGGCGACGCGCATTCCTGTCGTTCTGCACGCCCGGAGATTGACCTCGCGCAAAGCCGCAAGTCCCCGGCTCCTGCAAGTGGCATGGACGTTGCTTAAAGACTCCGGATTTGCAGCGGTTTTCGCTGCGGCCACATGCCATCGGAGGTTTCATGGGTCTCGAAGGTTCGGTCGTCATCATCACGGGCGCTGCCATCGGCATCGGCTACGCCGCGGCCGAGCGGTTGGCCGAGCGCGGCGCGCGGGTGGTGATCGCCGACCGCAGTGGCGCGCACGAGGCGGCCGAACGATTGGCGGCACGCGACTTTCAAGTCACGGGCATCGCCCTCGACGTCTCGTCGACCGAGCAAGTCAGCGCGGCCGTGCAGGCCACCGAATCGCTGCATGGCCGCATCGACGTGCTGGTGAACAACGCCGGCATCTACTCCACCCTCGAACCCAAGCCTTTCGAACAGCTGACTGCGCAAGAGTGGCGCGCGGTGTTCGACGTGAACGTGATCGGCGTCTTCCTGATGTGCCAGGCGGTGCTGCCGGCATTTCAGCGCTCGGGTGCCGGCCGCATCGTCAACATCTCGTCGGGCGTGGCGTTCAAAGGCAATCCCTGGATGGCGCATTACGTAGCCAGCAAGGGCGCGGTGATCTCACTCACGCGTGCGCTGGCCACGGAACTCGGCCGCTACCAGATCCTCGTCAATAGCGTGGCACCGGGCTTCACGCTGAGCGACGGCGTCCACCGAAACCCGACGCTGGTCGACGGCGTGCGTGAGCCTTCCCTGCGCAACCGCGTGCTGGCGCGCGACATGGTGCCGGCCGATCTGGTGGGGGCCATAGAGTTCTTCGCCGGTGCGCAATCGGCCTTCATCACCGGGCAGACGCTGGTGGTGGACGGCGGCGCGTACTTCCACTGACGGCCACCCGATGCCCGTCGCCACCATCCCCGTGATCGACCTCGCCCCGGCTCTGCAGGGCAACCGCGCCGAGCGCCTGCGCGTCGCACGCGAGATCGAGGCGGCCTGCACCGACATCGGCTTCTTCACGGTCACGGGCCACGGGGTTCCGCTCGCGCTGATCGACACGCTGCGCGGCCACGCGAGCACCTTCTTCAACCTGCCGCTGGAAGAGAAGCGTCGCGCCGAGCCGGAGCAAGTCACCGTGCCGCGCGGCTACCGCGCACTGGGCTTCGATTCGCTGTCGCGCGGTAACGCCGGCGACGCGCCGGGCGACCTGAAGGAGTACTACCACTTCGGGCGCGAAGAGTGGCCCGACACGCCCTACTACACCGGCGAAACCGGGCAGCGCTTCTTCATCCCCAACCGCTGGCCGGCGCGGCCCGAAGGTTTTGCCGAGGCCGCCGCCGTGTACTACGCCGCGATGGAGCGGCTCACCGGCCAGATGATGTCGCTCGCTGCACTGGCGCTCGGGCTCGACGAGGACTTCTTCGTCGACAAGATCGACCGGCACATCACCGCGATGCGACTGAACTTCTATCCGGCACAGGAAGAAGCACCCCAGGCCGGTCAGATGCGCGCCGGCCCGCACACCGATTACGGCCTGCTGACCATCCTCAACGGCGAAAACACGCCCGGCGGGCTCGAAGTGCAGACGCGTGGCGGGCAATGGCTGCGCGTCGAAACCGCCCCCGACACCTTCGTCGTGAACATCGGCGATCTGCTGATGCGCTGGACCAACGACCGGTGGGTGTCGAACGTGCACCGCGTGGTCAACCCGCCGCCCGGAAGCGGTCCGGCTGCGCAGCGCATTTCGCTGGCCTTCTTCCACCACCCCAACTACGACGCGCAGGTCGAGTGCATCGCACCCGAAGGCGAAGCCAAGTACCCGCCGGTGATGTCCGGCGACTACCGCGACCAGCAGTACCGGCGCACGCGCGTCTGAGCACGATGCACCGTTTCTCACTCAACACAAATATGTGGCACACCCCACTTCTCGCCTGGAGCGCCCGATGAACGCTCGCACCCCGCCGGCCGGCCTTGTGCTACCGACCGATGCCGACCAAGGCATCGGCGGCACGCCCCGCCGCAAGGAAGACCACCGCCTGCTGCTCGGCCGTGGCCAGTACGTGGGCGACATTCGCATGCCCGACATGCTCGACGTGGCCTTCGTCCGCTCTCCCGTGGCGCACGCGCGGCTCGGCCGCATCGACAAGCCCGAGGGGCTGGCGTCGATGGTCTACACGATGGACGACCTGCACGGGGTGCAGCCGATCCTGGCCGCGTCTTCCCTGCCCGGCTTCAAGCAGTCTGTGCAGCATCCGCTGGCCACGGACAAGGTGCGCTTCGTGGGCGAGCTGGTGGCGGCCTGCGTGGCACCGACCCGCGCCCGCGCCGAGGACATCGCCGCGCAGGTGATGGTCGACTACCTCGACCTGCCTGTGCTGGCCGACATGGAAGGCGCCGTCGAGTCCGGCACGCGCGTGCACGACGAATGGAGCGATAACGTCTTCGCGGAAACGAACACCGACCGTGGCGCCGCGGTGCCGGGCGCCCCGGCCACCCGCACCGTGCGTCGCCGCCTGCGCACCTCGCGCCAATGCATGATGCCGCTCGAAGGCCGCGCGGTGCTGTGCTGGTGGGACCACCGGCTCGACCAGCTGGTGATGTATTCCGCTGCGCAGGTGCCGCACATCAACCGCACCGGCCTGGCCGAGTGCCTGGGCCTGGACCAGGGCCAGATTCGCGTGGTGTCGCCCGACGTCGGCGGCGGCTTCGGCTACAAGGGCCTGCTGCTGCCCGAGGAGATCTGCTGCGCCTGGCTGGCGCGCCACCTCGGGCGCCCGGTGCGTTGGCTGGAAGACCGGCGCGAGCAACTCGGGGCCAATGCCAACTGCCGCGAACACGCCTACGACATCGCGGTCGAGGTCGAAGCGGACGGCCGGCTGGTCGGCATTGAATGCGACGCCATGGTCGACTCCGGCGCGTATTCGTCATACCCCTTCAGCGCCTGCCTCGAGGCGGCGCAGATCGGCTCGATCCTGCCCGGCCCGTACATGATGGACCGCTTCGTCTGCCGCACCCGCTCGGTCGCGACGAACAAGCCGCCCATCCTGCCGTACCGCGGTGTGGCGCGCACCGGCGTGTGCTTCGCACTCGAGCTGATGCTCGACGCCGCCGCCCGCGAGCTCGGCATCGAACCCTACGAGTTGCGCGCCCGCAGCCTGGTGCCGGCATCGGCCATGCCGTACACCAACATCACCAACAAGTACTTTGACTCGGGCGACTACCTCGCCGCGATGACGAAGGCCGTCGAGGCGCTGGGCTGGCAGGGCTGGCGCGAACGCCAGGCCGCCGCGCCGACCGGCAAGCGCATCGGCCTCGGCCTGGCCGTGTTCTGCGAGCAGGGTGCGCACGGGACCTCGGTCTACCACGGCTGGGGCATTCCGATGGTGCCAGGCTACGAGCAGTGCGCCGCGCGCTTCACGCCCGACGGCATCCTGGAGATCCGCCTCGGCGTGCATTCGCACGGCCAGGGCATGGAGACCTCGATGGCGCAGGTGGCGCACACGGTGCTGGGTATCGACATCGACCGTGTGCGCGTGCAGCACGGCGACACCGCCAACTCGCCCTACTCCACCGGCACCTGGGGCTCGCGCTGCGCGGTGATGGCCGGCGGCGCGGTGGGCACGGCCTGCCAGGCATTGGCGGCACGCATGACCGAAATCGCCGCGGCGCTGCTCGGGGTGCCGGCCGCATCGCTGCGGGTCGAAGGGGGACGCATCGGCGTCCCCGATTCGCCCGGGCTGCCGCTCGACGAGATCGCCCGCACCTGGTACCGCGCACCGCAGAAGATTCCGCTCGGCATCGACCCGTCCGGCCTGGAAGTGGTGGTCGGCTACAAGACCGCGCCCGACACCGGCACCTTCAGCTACGCCTGCCACGCGTGCGCGGTCGAAGTCGACATCGCCACCGGCCACGTGAAGCTGCTCGACTACGCCATCTGCGAAGACGGCGGTGTGCTGCTCAACCCGCAGATCGTCGAAGGCCAGCTGATCGGCGGGCTGGCGCAAGGCATCGGCACGGCGATGTACGAGGAGATGCCGTTCGACAGCGAAGGCCAGCCGCTGGCCTCGACCCTGGCCGACTACCTGATGCCGGGCGCCGGCGAGATGCCGCCGCTGAAGATCATCCACATGGAAACGCCGAGCCCGCTCACGCTGTTCGGCCAGAAGGGCATCGGCGAAGGCGGCGCGATCGCGCCGCCGGCCGCCATCGTCAATGCGGTGAACGATGCGCTGCATGCGCTCGGCGCCGAGTTGACCGAATGTCCCGCCAGCCCCGAACGCGTGCTGCGCGCTCTCGCGGCTGCCCGCACAGGAGCGCTCGCATGAAGGCCGTCGCCTATGCCTTCGAGGCCGCCGCATCGGTCGACGCCACGACGCTCGCACTGCGCGCTGGCGGCTGGGGCGCCAAGCCCATCGCCGGCGGCCAGTCGCTCGGTGCGATGCTCAACCTGCGCCTGGCGCAGCCCGAGACGCTGGTCGACCTCGACGGCGTGGCCGAGCTCGCCACGCTGCGAGAGGCGGCCGACCACGTCTTCTTCGGCGCGATGACGACACATGCCTCGATCGAGGACGGCCGCGTGCCCGACCCGAGCGGCGGCCTGATGCCCTTCGTGGCCCGCAGCATCGCCTACCGCGCGGTGCGCAACCGAGGCACCCTCGGTGGCAGCCTGTGCCACGCCGATCCGGCTGCCGACTGGGTGAGCACCCTACCGCTGCTGGGCGCCACGGTGATCGTGGCCGGCGAACACAGCCGGCGTGAGATCGCCGCGGCCGCGTTCATGACCAGTGCTTTCGAGACCCAGTTGGCCGAAGGCGAACTGCTCGTCGGCGTGCGGGTGCCACGCCGCTCGACCGACGTGCGGTGGTCGTACCGCAAGTTCTGCCGCAAGACGGGCGAGTTCTCGCATGCCACGGTCGGCGCGCTGGCCGACCCGGCCGACGGCACTGAACGGCTGGTGCTCGGTGCGCTTGACGGCGCACCGCGCATCTTCGAAGGCGCCAGCCTGCTGCGCGATTTATCCGCCGATGCGGCGCGGCGCCAAGCGCTGCTGGACGACGCAGGCCAAGGTCTCGACGACACCCGCCGCGCCCTGCTGGCCGAGATGCTCCGGCTCGCACTCAACGACATGGAAATACCCCGATGAAGGCTGTCAATCTTGAATTCCCCGCGGTGCGCGAATCGCGCATCACGCTCGACGTCAATGGCCGTGCGTGCGCCATGACGGTCGAACCCCGCACCCACCTGGCCGATGCCCTGCGCGAGCAGTGCGGCCTGACCGCCACCCACCTGGGCTGCGAACACGGCGTGTGCGGCGCCTGCACGGTGGAGGTCGACGGTGCACCGCAGCGCGCCTGCCTGCAGTCGGCCATACGCTTCGCCGGCAAGCGCGTGCGCACGCTGGAAGACTTCGACGACGACGCCGTCATGGCGCAACTGCGCGACGCGTTCTCAGCCGAGCACGCCCTGCAATGCGGCTACTGCACGCCCGGCATGCTGATGACGGCGCGCGACATCGTGCTGAGGCTCCCGCAGGCCGACGAAGTGCGCATCCGCGAAGAACTCGCCGGCAACCTGTGCCGCTGCACCGGCTACGCCGGCATCGTGAAAGCGATCCGCCGCGTGCTGAACGAACGCGCCGTCGGCGCTCCAACGGAGAACACCCATGCAGCTTGAACAAGGCTTCACCCTCGCCGCGCAGGTCGACCCGGTGTGGACGGCATTCCACGACATCGCGCTGCTGGTCGACTGCCTGCCCGGCGCGTCGATCGACCCGGCCGGCACGCCCGCCGACGCGCAGAGCGTGCCGCTGCTGTTCAAGGTGAAGCTCGGCCCGATCGCCGCAGCCTTCGCCGGCCAGGGCCGCATCGCGCTCGACGAAGCCGCGCGCACCGGCAGCTTCGCCGGCAGCGCGGTCGACACGCGCACCAGCAGCCGCATCAAGGGCGAGGCGCGCTTCTCGGTGCAGTCCGACGCGGACGATGCGCAGTCCACGCGTGTCGCGCTGACGGTGGACTTCACCATCACCGGCGCCCTCGCCCAGTTCAGCCGCGAAGGCATCGTGCGTGCGCTTGCCGACCAGCTGAGCCGGCAGTTCGCCGAGCAGTTGCAGACGCGCCTGGCACAAGCCGCACCAGCGGCCACGGCCGAGTCCGAAGGCGGCGCGGGAACCGCGCCGGCCGTTGCGCCGTCAGTGCTCACCGCTCCGTCCGCTTCTCGCCCCGACGACAACGCCATCGACCTCTGGACGCTCTTCAAGGTCTGGCTGCGCGGCCTGTGGCCCGGCGCTTCACGGCGTTGAGCGGACCGCTTCGCCTCTCGCATTCCCCTTCCCCGCTTTTCGCTCACCTTTCAAGGAAATCAGACCATGTGGATTCGCACCAAGACCTGGGCCGCCGTCGCCGGCGCCACCGCATTCACGGCCGTTACCGCGTTCTCCGCGCATGCGCAGGACACGATCAAGATCGGCGTCTCCGAGCCGCTCACCGGCGCCGTTGCCGCCTCCGGCAACTACGTGACGAACGGCGCGCGCATCGCGGCCGACGTGATCAACAAGAAAGGCGGCGTGCTGGGCAAGCAGATCGAACTCGTCATCGAGGACAACAAGTCGAACCCGCGTGAGGCCGTCAACTCGGCCGAGAAGCTGATCCTCAAGGACAAAGTGCCGGTGATGATGGGCGCCTGGAGCTCGACCTTCACGCTGGCCGTCATGCCCAAGCTCATGGAGTACGGCGTACCGATGGTGGTCGAGACCGCCTCGTCCGGCAAGATCACGACCTCGGGCAACCCCTGGATCTTCCGGACCAGCCCGACCTCGGCGATGGAGGCCCTGGCCTTCGGCAAGCAGCTCGCCGCGTTCAGCCCGGCGATCAAGAAGGTCGATTTCCTGTCGGTGAACAACGACTGGGGCCTGGGCGCCGCGGCCGAGTTCAAGAAGATGTTCGAAGCCAAGGGCATCACTGTGGGCCGCACCGAGACGATGTCGCCCGACGCCACCGACCTGTCGGCCCAGCTGGCCGCGCTCAAGGGCACCGGCTCCGACACGCTGATCGTCACCTCGGGCATCGAGCAGCTCACGCTGGCGATCCGCCAAGCCGGCGAGCAGCGCTTGCCCCAGCGCCTGATCACCACCGGCGGCTCCTTTCCGGAGCCGCTGCTGAAGACACCTGGACCCAAGGGCTACGCCAGCCAGCACCTGCTGTTCTTCGCACCGTGGGCCGTGGAGCGCGCCAAGTACCCCGCCATTGCCAAGGAATTCGTCGACGGCTGGAGTGCACGCAAGCTCGACTTCGCCGGGCAGACCGAGGGCTTTCGTGGCTACGACGCGATCCTGACCATCGCCGAGGCCATCAAGGTTGCCGGCAAGGCCGAGCCGACCGCCATCCGTGATGCGCTGTGGAAGGTCAAGCTCAAGGGCGTGAATGGGGACATCGCCTTCGGCAAGGAAGGACCCGCCGGACAGGAAAGCGGCCAGGCCGAGCCGAACATCTATGTGGTCGAGCTCAAGGACGGCGCGGTTTCCGTCAAGTAAGTGCAACCCGCCGGGCAGTCCGTTGCCCGGCTCTTGGAACACCCCCGGTGGATCAATTCCTTCAACATCTGCTCAACGGGCTCGTGCTCGGGGCCACGTACGCGCTGCTGGGCATCGGCCTGACGCTGATCTTCGGCATCATGCGCGTCGTCAACTTCGCGCACGGCGAGCTGTACGCGCTGGGCGGCTATGCCGCCTACGCCGCCGTGTCCGTGTTCGATCTCAACTACTTCGGCTCGCTGATCCTGGCGGCCATTGCCGGCCTGGTGATGGGTGCGCTCATCGAATACGTGCTGCTGCGCCGGCGAGACCTGGGCTCGATCGACGAAGTCATGCTGATCATGATCGGCACCATGCTCATCATGCAGAACACCGAGTTGCTGGCCTGGGGCGGCGTCGCCAAGGCCGTGCCCTCCCCGTTCTCGCAAGAGCCGCTCTTGTGGGGCGAGGTGTCGGTGTCGCCGATTCGCCTCTTCGTGCTGTGCACGGCGCTGATCCTTCTGGCGGTCTTCTACATGCTCATCGAACGTTCACGCTTCGGCCTCGCCATGCGAGCCACCTTCCAGGACCGCGACGCAGCCCGCATCGTCGGCGTCGACGTATCGCGCATCTACACCGCCACCTTCGCGCTCGGTTCGTGCCTGGCCGCCGTGGCGGGCGCACTGCTGGCGCCGGTCTTCGTGGTCAGCCCGACCATGGGCGACCTTGCCAACCTCAAGGCCTTCGCCATCGTCATCCTGGGCGGCCTGGGCAATCTCGGCGGTGCGGCGATCGGTGGCTTCGCGCTGGCGCTGGTCGAGGAGTTCGGCGCGGGCTACATCTCGACCGCCTACCGCGACGCGATCGGCTTTCTCGTGATCCTGCTAGTCATGATCGTTCGCCCACAAGGCCTGTTCGCAGGCAAGGAGCGGGTCGGATGAGCCGCCAGAAACAACTCGGCTTCGCGGCCAGCGTGGCCGCGCTCGCGGTACTGCCCTTGCTGTGGCCCGACCCTTACATGCTGTCGGTGGTGGCCTCCTGCGGCATCTTCATCATCGCGGCGATCAGCCTCAATCTGCTCCTGGGCTTCACCGGCCAGCTGAGCCTGGGCCATGTCGCCTTCTTCGGCATCGGCGCTTACACCAGCGCCCTCATGTCGCTGGGCTTCGACGTCGACCTGCTGGGCACCGGCACGCCGTGGGTGGTCGCGCCCAAGCCGGTGTGGCTGGCCTTCGCCAGCGGCATCGTGGTGGCCGGCCTGTTCGGCTGGCTGGTCAGCCGCATCGCCTTCCGGGTGCGCGGCGCGTACTTCGTGATCGTGACCATCAGCTTCGCGCAGGTGATGCGCATGGTGGCGCTCAACTGGGTCGACCTGACCGAAGGGCCGATGGCGCTCAACAACATTCCGCCGCTCACGCTGTGGCTGCCGGGCACCGGCACGCTGCCGATCGCGACCAAGGCATCGATCTACTGGCTGGTGCTCGCGGCCGCGGTGGCGGCCTACCTTCTGGTGGCCGCGCTGGTCACCAGCCGGCTCGGCCGCGCAATGATCGCGCTGCGCGAGAACGAGACGCTGGCGCGCTCCATCGGCATCGACGTCACGCGCTTCCTGCGCATCGCGGCCATCGGCGCCGCCGGCATCGCGGGTGCGGCGGGCGGCCTGTACGCGCACACGGTGCGGATCATCGACCCGGACGTCTTCATGTTCATGTTCACCGTCACGATGGTCATCATGGTGATCGTCGGCGGCAAGGGCACGCTGGCGGGTCCGGTGATCGGCGGGCTGATCTTCGGCCTGCTGCCCGAGCTGCTACGCGGCGTGCTGGCGCCCGAGGTGCAATGGATCATCTACGGCGCGCTGATGATCCTGGTGCTGATCTTCCTGCCCAAGGGCATCGTCCCCGCCGCCGGTGCGCTCAAGCGACGGCTCACGGCGCGTGGCGCGCCGCCCGCGCACATGCCGACACGGGCAGAAAGCGAGGCAGCATGAGCGATCCGGTCCTGACGCTGTCCGACGTCACCATGCAGATCGCCGGCCTCACCGCCGTCGACAAGCTCAGCTTCTCGGTCGAGGCCGGCCAGATCGTGAGCCTGATCGGCCCCAACGGCGCCGGCAAGACCACCACCTTCAACGTGATCTCCGGCTATATGCGCCCGACGGCGGGCCGCGTGATGCTGTTCGGTGAAAACATCGTGGGCCTGTCGCCCGACCGCATCGCCCAGCGCGGCCTGGTGCGCAGCTTTCAGCGCACCAGCGTGTTCGCCGGATGCACGGTGTTCGACAACATGCTCACGGCGCTGCACCTGCAGGGGACGTCGGGCATCTGGAAGACGCTGCTGCGCACGCCGGCCTTCCAGCGCGAGGAGGCATCGCTGCGCGAACAGGCGCGCGAGATGCTCGAATTCCTGGGGCTGCAGTCGCGCGCGGGCGAGCTGGCGTCGAGCCTGTCGTACGGCGAACAGCGCGTGCTCGGCGTCGGGCTGGCGCTCGCGGCCAAGCCGCGCATGCTGCTGCTCGACGAGCCCGCTGCCGGCCTGAACCCGTCGGAGACCGAAGCCTTCAAGGCGACCGTGCGACGCATCGGCGAGCGCGGCATTACCGTGCTGCTGGTCGAGCACGACATGCACATGGTGATGTCGATCTCCGACCACATCGTGGTGCTCAACCACGGCCGGCTCATCGCGACCGGCGTTCCCAAAGCCATTCAGCAGGATCCCGAAGTGATCCGCGCCTACCTCGGGTCAGGACTCCGCCGTGCTCAAGCTTGATCAGGTTTCGGTCCGCTACGGCGCGACCAGCGGTGTGGACCGCATCTCACTCCATGTGCGCGAAGGCGAACTCGTCACGCTCATCGGCGCCAACGGCGCGGGCAAGTCAACCACGCTGCGCGCCATCAACGGGCTGGAGCCGCTCGCGGGCGGCACCATCCATTTCGATGGACAACTCGTGTCCGGCGCCACGCCGGCGGCGATCATCGACCGCGGCATCTCGCACTGCCCTGAAGGCCGCCGCGTGTTTCCGCAACTCACCGTGCGAGAGAACCTCGCGATGGGTGCGTACCGCCGCACCGATCGCCAACGCGCGCGCGACGACATGGAGCGGCTGCTCGACAAGTTCCCGCGCCTGCGCGAGCGCATCAAGCAGGCGGCCGGCACGCTCTCGGGTGGCGAACAGCAGATGCTGGCCATCGCGCGCGCGCTGATGGCGCGGCCGCGGCTGGTGATGTTCGACGAGCCTTCGCTTGGTCTGGCTCCCAACTTCGTCGAGATCATCTTCGACCTCATCCTGGAGATCCGCCGTGAAGGCGTGACGGTGTTGATGGTCGAGCAGAACGCCTATGCCGCACTGGAGATGTGCGACCGCGCCTATCTGCTGGAGAACGGACACATCGTGAAGGACGGCACCGCCGCCGACATGCTGGCGGACCCGGCGATACGGCGGGCCTACCTGGGCGGCTGACACCCGGGGATGCGCCAGCCGGCCATCGAACGCATCGATTTACCAATCGGCAGGGCGCGGGAGACCTCGTCTCGCTCTGCCGAGGTCAGCGCATTCGCGCTGCGCCGCGGGTCCTCGTGGGTCTTGTCACGGTGGACTCGAATTGGATGCGCAAAAACAGACAACTTTCATTTGAGCTGGAAGTGGAAAACAGCGCCCTGTCAGCCTTGGGCACGAGCCGGATGTCGCTGTCATGCAACTGCAGGATGCGACGCACGATCATCAGCCCGAGCCCGCTACCGCTGCGTCCATTGGCCGGCGATGAAGAAAAAGCGGGCCGGCTGAACAGCACCGGCTGCAGTTCCTTCGGGATACCCGGACCGGTGTCACTGATCTCGACCTCCACACCATCCCGACCCGGCCGCAGCGGTACCACGATCTCCCCACCTTCGGGCGTGTGACGGATCGCGTTGTCGAGCAGGTTGGTCAGCACGCGTTCAATCATTCCGAGGTCGGCCATCACCACCGGCAGCCCTGGCGCGATATCCGGTACCAGCCGCTGCTGACGCGCTTCGGCGGCCAGCTCGAACTTCTGGAACACGTCCTGCACGAGGTCGGCCAGCGCAAAGCGCTCTTTCTCGGGCTTGACCACGCCGTATTCCAGACGCGCGAGTTCGAACAACTCCTGCGCCAGTCGGCCCACCTTGCGGCTCTGGCCCAGCGCGATCTCCAGATAGCGGCGGCGGTCGTCGGGCGCCAGCGTGTCGGCCTTCATCAGGAGTGTCTCGAGGTAGCCGTGCAGCGAGGTCAAGGGCGTGCGCAGGTCGTGCGAGATGTTGGCGAAGAGCTCGCGGCGCTGCTGGTCCTGCGCGGTCAGCGCGCGCCATTGTTCGGCGATGCGCTGCGTCATCTGGCGAAAGGTCTGCGCCAGCGTGCCGATCTCGCCGCCACCGCCGCTCGCCAGGCGATCCAGCGCCGGCGTGGCCTGCTGCAGCGACGCCACGCCGTCGCGCTCGAACTGCTGGACAGCACCGGTGAGCTCCCGCAGCGGCCGCGTGATCATGCGGAACGCAGCCACACCCGCCAGAAGGCCCAGCAGCGTGACCAGCCCCATCGACCACAGCATGGTGCGGCGCACGTTGCTGATCGCGGCATCGGCGAGCAGCGCCTCGCGTTCTTCGCCCGACAGGACCACGTACACGTAGCCGGCATCGCGTCCGTTCGCCTTCATGGGCGCCACGCTGAAGATCTTGCGGCTGCCGTCGCTGCGCGGGTCATCGCCCAGGATGGGCAGCGGCGCGCCGGCGAGCAGTTCCCGCACAGGGGTCAGGTCGACACGGTCGCGCTTCAAATGGCTGGACGGCGCGGCCTGCGCAGCGATGCGGCCTTCGGGGTTCAGCAGGTAGACCTCGACGCTCGGGTTGACCGCCATCAGCTGGTCGAACAGGGCCTTGACGGCCTCCTGATTCAATCCATCGGGGCGCATCAGCTCCGCGTTGCCCGCGATGTGGGCGGCGAGCCCGTTCGACAGGCGCTGCGTGACCTCCTGCTCGTAGCGAACGCTCGCCGCCATCTGCAGCCAGACCGAGGCGCCGCAGCAGGCCAGCAACAGCACCGCGAACACCGCGGACAGACGACGCGACAAGGTCCATCTGAAGGGCCACGTCATGGCGCGCCACCGTCCACGCCGCATCCGGCCATTTTGTAGCCGCGCCCCCACACGGTCAGGATGCGACGCGGCTCGGCCGGGTCGCATCCACCTTCAAGCGCAACCGGTTGATGTGCGTGTTCACCGTGTGCTCGTAGCCATCGTGCTGGTAGCCCCACACCTGATTGAGCAGGTCGAGGCGCGAGAACACACGGCCTGGATGGCGCGCGAAGAAGTGCAGCAGGTCGAACTCGCGCGGCGTGAGTTCGATCGGCTTGCCGTCGAGCTGCACCTCGCGCGCCACCGGGTCGATGCCGAGGTTGCCGAGTTCGAGTCGGCCGGACTCGATGCGCGCGGTGCGTGCCATGGCTTCGGTGCGCCGCAGCAGCGCGCGCACGCGCGCCACGAGTTCGAGCACCGAGAAAGGCTTGGCCAGGTAGTCGTCGGCCCCCAGCTCGAGCCCGAGGATGCGGTGCACCTCGCTCGAGCGTGCGCTGGTGATGATGATCGGCGTGTAGCGCGTCATGGCGCGGGCGCGGCGGCAGATCTCCAGCCCGTCGACGCCCGGCAGCATCAGATCGAGGATCAGTGCGTCCCAGCTGCCGCGCTCGAGTTCGCGCACGCCGGCGTCGCCGTCGGCCGCGTGCGTCACGGCGTAGCCTTCGTCGTGCAGGTGCATGCACAGCAGCTCGGCGATGTGGGCGTCGTCCTCGACGATGAGCACGCGTTTGGCGGTTTCCATGTCGCCGGATTGTCCCGCGATCCGGCCGCGGGAGTTATCACGAAACATTGAACTCTTGGTGATGATTCGGCCAGGGGGTGCGCCCAACAATCCGCCCATGCACCGCCAGCCCGCCCTCGCCGACCTCACGCTCGGCGGCTGGCTGGGCGGCGCGCTGCAGTGGCATCTCGCGGCGATGTGGCTGCTGGCAGCCAACGGCCTGATCTACCTGGTGCTCAGCAGCGTGCAGCGTTTCGCCTACCTGTTCGTCATGCTCGACATCGTGCTCAAGTGCGCGGACAACTACGACACCAGCATCGACATGCCGACCAAGCTGGGCGACAAGAACCCCAAGCACATACAGGCGATTTCGTCACCAACCCCAGCCCTGGCGTTTACTGGGAAGACCAGGGCTACAACTGGTTCGGCGGGAGTTGAGTGCCTGTAAGGCTCAACGCTGCTGCAACGCGAGGCCGGCTTCTTTTCGAACCGTGCCATTTTTCTGAAGACAACTCTCTCTCACTCATCAAGGAAACCGAAATGAACAAGCTCACCACCACGCTCCTGGCCACCTTCCTTGCCATCGGCTCGGTCTCGGCCTTCGCCGCCGACGAAATGAAGAAGGACGGCATGTCGAAGGACTCCATGGCCAAAGACTCGATGGCCAAGGATGGCATGAAGAAAGATGGCATGCCCAAGGACTCGATGGCGAAGGACTCGATGTCCAAGGACGCCATGAAGAAGGACAGCATGGCCAAGGATTCGATGTCGAAGGACTCGATGGCCAAGGACGGCATGAAGAAGTAAGTCAGGTGGCCACGGCGTTCGCACGGAGGTCTTCCACGACGCTGTTCAGGGCGCCGCGGCGGCGGTGGGAGCGTCGGTCTTTGCGACGGAGCGTCGGGATCGCCGTCTTCTCGGCGAAGCTGAGCACCGTTGCGTGCAGTGGCGGACCGAGATGCGGACTGGTCACGTCGCCCATTTCCCGACGCATGTACCATGCCGCTGGTGGGATAACGCGAAGCACCTCAGACCATGGCAGGGCTTAGCCACCGCCAGGGATCTTAACGAAGTAACGTTCGGCACAACACGCGCCGTCGATGCGCGCACCCAACGCGAATACCTATGAAAACTGAAAAGCAGAAGATGTTGGCTGGCGAGTTGTATCGTGCCGGAGATGCGGAACTTCGTGACGATCGAACCAAAACTCAACGATGGCTCGCGAAGTACAACGCCATGCTCGGCACATCTCTCTCAGAGCGGAGTTCCGTCCTGAAGGAGAGGCTCGGGTTCGTCGGCGAAGGCGCGGCGATACGCCCGCCATTTCATTGCGACTACGGCTACAGCATCAAGCTCGGAAAAGACGTCTTTCTCAATTTCAACTGCGTCATTCTTGATGGCGTGGAGGTCGTTATCGGGGACGGCACACAGATTGGGCCAGGCGTTCAACTCCTTACCGCCGACCATCCCCGCATCCCTGAAGAGCGCGCCTCGGGTGCGGAGTTCGGCAAGGCCATCCACATCGGAAAGAATGTCTGGATCGGCGCCGGCGCTTTGATCTTGCCAGGAGTGAGTATCGGCGACGATGCGATCGTCGGCGCCGGGAGCGTTGTGACGAAGGATGTGCCCAAGGGAACGACGGTCATGGGAAATCCGGCGCGACCCAAATAGGATGACTGATCTCAAACGCGCCGCCCCGCCGATACCGAAGAAGCTAGCGCGTGGTCGATGCTTGACACGCAGTCGATTCTGGTTCGGCTAGCGGGCATGGTCGAGAGCCTGGGCTTTGTCCCCGGCGTTTCTCGCCAGGGTCTATTCGTTACCCACGGCTGCGCAGTTCGCCATTGACCGGCACGACTCTATTCAAGAAAAAGGTCCGAAATAATGGACCGCAGCCAGCGGTTGGCCACATCTTGCTGGTATCGGTCATGCCAATGCTGCTTGATCGCGAAGACTGGCAGATCGAAGGGGGGCGCCAGCAGTTTCACATCGGCGATCCGGACCAGCGTCTCAGCTACGCGCTGCGGCACGGTCACCATCAGGTCCGTGCTTGCGACAAGGCTACCTATGCCAAGGTAATTGGGAAGCCGTAGGGCAACGTTGCGGTGAATGCCAAGGCGTTCAAGCTTTTCCTCCACCAAGTTCTGTCCGGTTCCAGGGGCCGTAACCAACACGTGGTTCTCTCGCTTGAACATGGCCTGCGTGAGCCGTGAATGAATGCGCGGGTGGTTGCGACGTACCACGCACGAGAAGTCCTGCTCGAAGAGCTTCTGCTGGTAGAAGCCAGCTTCCAGCTGCGGCATGAACCCGACTGCCAAGTCCGCTTCCCCGGATTCGAGCATCTTGGGCGTCAGCCCGGAGATGTGCGTGATCTCCACGTTGACCCCCGGCGCGATGTCGCGTAGCCGGTTGATGAGCGCGGGCACGAGGACCAAGTGGGTGATGTCAGTCATGCAGATCCGAAACGTCCGCTGCACCTTCGCCGGGTCGAACACCGCCTGCTGCTTTGTGATGCCGCGCAGGAGTTCCAAAGCTTGCCGGATCGGCACCACCAGAGATGTGGCGTGGGGGGTGGGTTGCATGCCGTCCGAGGTCCGAACGAACAACGGATCACCAAAGTGGCGACGCAATCTTGCCAGCGCAATGCTGATAGAGGACTGCGCCACGCCAAGATTCTCGCCCGCCCGCGAGACGCTGCGTGTCTTGTAAACCTCGTCGAAAACGGTGAGCAGCTTCAGGTCCATTATTTAGATTTCCGTTTTTTGCTATTCGGAGTATGTCATTGCCGAAATAAACACCCAAAACGAGAATTTCGGCGATCCAGGACTAACCGAGACAAATCCATGCAGAGCGCGCAGCCAGCTACCCTGAACGAGCCCAGTCGAAACACTCCCGTCTGGGGTGAGTACGACGTTGTCGTATTGGGCGGTGGCCCAGCGGGCATTGCGGCCGCGACCGCTTCCGCACGGGCTGGCCAGTCCACCCTACTGATCGAGATCTATGGCTTCCTGGGCGGCATGGGAACGGCCGCTGGTGTAACTAACTTCTGTGGCTTGCACGCCAACGTGTACGGCACGATTGAACAGGTGGTGCACGGCGTCGCGGACGACCTCCTGGCCCGTATCGGCGCGCTTGGCGGCCTGAATGAGCCGCACGTGATCTTCGGCAACAGGATCGCCGCGCAGGCGTACGACAACGCGGCCTTTAAGGTTGCCGCCGATGACCTCGTGCTCGACAGCGGCGCGCAGTTGCTGTTTCACGCCAACCTGGTCGGCGTCCTGATGGATGGCCCCAGCAAGATCCGCGCTGCGCTGATCGAAACCAAGTCGGGCCGCTACGCGGTTCTCGCCAAGACGTTCATCGACTGCTCGGGCGATGGCGACCTCGCGGCGTTTGCTGGCGCACCGTTCGAGAAGGGTACGAGCGGCCACGACATGATGTACCCCTCGACGATGTTCCGCGTCAACGGCGTGGACGCTGCGCTGGCAGGTGACGCGTACAACAAGTTCGGCGGCTTGATGGATGAAGCCGAGAAGCTCGGCCGGAGGTTCCCACGCAAGACGCCGATCATTCGCCCGCAGAAGAACCCTGCGGAATGGCGCGCGAACGTGACCCAGCTGGCGAACGCCGACGGTTCCCCGGTGGACGGCACCAACGCTGCGCAGCTGAGCGATGCCGAAGTGCAAGGGCGCCGTCAGATCGTGGACTTCTTCCAGTTCCTGCGTGAGTCGGCACCCGGATTCCAGAACTCCTACATCCTGGAGATCGCACCACAGGTCGGCGTGCGGGAAACCCGCCGCGTCCTGGGCGAGTACCAGTTGACCGAAGAAGACGTGCTTCAGTGCGCGAGCTTTGACGACAGCATCGGCGTGAACGGCTGGATGATCGAGGAGCACGTCGCAGGGAACATCGCCTTCAAGTGGCAGGACATCCCCAACAGCAGAGGCTTCAACCACATGCCCTACCGCATGCTGCTGCCGCTGCAGGTCGACAACCTGCTGGTTGCGGGGCGCTGCGCATCCATGACGCACATGGGCCAGTCGGCTGCGCGTGTCTCCGGTGGCTGTTTCGTCATGGGCCAGGCGGCCGGCACCGCGGCCGCCCTTGCAGTCCAGGACGGCATTCGCCCACGGGACCTGGACGCTAAAGCCGTGCAGCGCCGCCTCGAAACCGATGGCGCCTACCTCGGGCTAGACAAGCGCTGAGTCAAAACAAAAACCACAGGAGACAACGATGAAAACCGAACGCACGCAGCAACGCCGCAGAGAGATTCTTGCCCTTGGAGTTGCCGGCGCCACCCTGGCTTTCAGCGGATGCGCTGCCCCACGGGCACCGACAGAGCACTTTGTCCTAGTTCATGGCCAGTGGCACGGCGCCTGGTGTTGGAGCAAGGTTGTCCCGCTGCTTGAGGCACAAGGCCATCGCGTGACGGCCATCGATCTACCCGGTCGCGGCGGTGCCGCGCAGGATCTCGCAAAGCTGACGCCTGCCGACTATGTGGCGGCGGTTACCCGCGTTCTGGACGCAGCGCCGGAACCGGTCGTTCTGGTTGGCCACAGCCTGGGCGGCGGGACCGTATCGCTCGCCGGCGAAGCCCGCCCGGACAAGATCAAGCGCCTGGTCTACCTCACTGCCTTCCTGGTACCGCCAGGCAAGACCATGGGCTCCATCGCCATGAGCGACAAACAGGCCCTCACAGCCAAGGCGGTGCGCCGTGATGCGCAGACCGGCGTCTCCAGCCTGGATCCAGCTTTCGTCCGCGAGGTCTTCTACCAAGACTGCTCCGACGCCGACGTCGCGATGGCAAGCCGGATGGTCACAGCCGAATCTGGCGCCATGGGCCGCGCCCCGATGCTGGTCACTCCCGAGCGCTACGGCCGCATCAAGCGCGTCTATGTCGAATGCTTGCAAGACCGGGCGATCAGCCTTTCCGTACAGCGATCCATGGTCGCTGCCATGCCCTGCGAAAAAGTCCTCGCGCTCAACACCAGCCACTCACCTTTCTTCTCGCATCCGTCCGGTGTGGTCCAGGCGCTGACTTCAAGCTGAGACGCTCGGCGAGAAGGACGAACAGTCCTTTCGCTTACCCCATGAATAAATTTGGAGACATCATGAAAAGACGGAATCTGAACATTCTGGCGTTGGCTGCTGCGGTGACCGCGGCCGTTCCATTCGCGCACGCACAGACCTCCGCACCCACCTGGCCGACGAAGACGGTGCGCCTCCTTGTGGGTTTCCCGGGAGGATCGACGCCAGACATCGTGGCCCGAAGCTTGGCCGAGCCCTTGTCGAAGGTGCTGGGTCAGCCAGTCATCGTGGAGAACAAAGCAGGCGCCTCCGGGAACATTGCGGCCGATCAAGTCGCCAAAGCCACGGACGATCACACGCTCGGGATCGTCATCAACGGCAACCTGACGTCGGCCAAGATGCTGTATCCGAAGCTGCCGTACGACCCCGCCATGGACTTCAGCTATCTCTCGCTGCTCGCAACCGCGCCGTTGGTCCTGGTCGCACCCGCGAACGCGCCGGAAGGCGCCGCCTTTTTCGCCGCTGCTGCCAAGGCCGGTGACAAGTGGAATTACGGGTCGGTCGGCACTGGCTCTGTGGGCCACCTGGGCATGGAAGTACTGAAGAGCAAAAGCAAGGGCTTGCTGCCGATGCACATTCCGTTCAAGGGCAACCCTGAAGTCATCACCGGGTTGCTGAGCGGCGAGATTCAGATGGGCCTTGTGCCCCCCGGCATTGCCATGCCTCAGGTCAAGGCGGGCAAGCTCAAGGCGATCGGGTTGGCTGGCGGGCGCAGCGCTGTGGTTCCGGAAGTGCCACCGTTGGCCGATGCAGGTGTGCGCGATTTCAACCTGGAAGTGTGGACGGCCCTTGTCGGACCCGCCAAGCTCTCGAAGGCGGCGCAGGATCGGCTCAACGCCGAGGTGCCGAAGATCATTCGCAGCGAAGAAACGCGCCAGAAGCTCCTTGCTCAGGGTTGGCAGGCGCTGGGCACTTCGCCCGAAGGCCTGAGAACGCGCATCAAGGAAGAGGCATCGATCATGGGCAACATCATCTCGGCTCGCGACATCAAACTGGAGTGATGCGCGGCGCAAGCCGCTGCGCAAACGTGCGCTCGACATCGCGAATCTCCGACCAAAGCTGCAGAGCCCTGGCGCGCCCGGAGTTCGGACTTCACGGGTACGTGCGAGCCGTTTGATCCGGCTTGCTGCAACGACTCCAAACCAAGATGCGGTAAGCCGCTAGATGGCTTGCCGGCTTTCATCGGCTTTCATCGGCTTTCAGCGATGCCCACAGGCATCGCTCTCAGTGGACGCACACTCAATGAACCGCTTACTTGCTCCAAGAAGCGTGCCCGGCTACGCCGTCGCATGCGCCCTAGCCCTTTCGCTCAGCGCCTGTGGAGGTGGAGGTGGCGAAGACGCGGGGGGAACGCAGCAACGACCGAACATCGTCATGATCTTGGCCGACGACCTTGGCTACTCCGATGTTGGGGCGTTCGGAAGCGAAGTTTCCACCCCTCACCTGGATGCCTTGGCGGCCTCTGGTCGCCTGCTGACGAGCTTCCGTGCATCCCCTGCGTGTTCACCCACCCGGGCCATGCTGATGTCTGGTACCGACCACCACCAGGTCGGCCTTGGCACCATGTCCGAATACGTCAACCGGATGGTCACCGGAAACGTGGCCCCATGGGGCCCGTCGAATCAGTACGGCTTCGACAACATTCCGGCAGGCTACGAAGGCTTCCTGAACGATCGGGCGCTGTCCATGCCAGAGCTGCTGCGCGGTGCGGGCTATCACACCTACATGGCTGGCAAATGGCATCTGGCCACCATCCCCGGCGCGACCGCAGCGTATCGCGCGCAGTCGTACCCGAACGCCAAAGGTTTCGAAAAATCCTTCGCACTCTTGCAAGGTGCCGCGCCGCATTTCGCTCCGGTGCCTGGTGCGCCCACCTCCGGAGATCTTGGGGTGACCTACCTGGAGGACGATAAAAAAGTCGGCCTCCCCTCAGACTTCTTTTCGTCGACGGGTTTCACTGACAAGCTCATGGGCTACATCGAGGCGAACCGTGCCGACGGCAAGCCCTTCTTTGCATACGCCGCGTACACCGCACCGCACTGGCCCTTGCAGGCGCCCGATGCGGACATCGCGAAATACGCAGGCAAATACGATGTCGGCTACGAGGTGATTCGCGAGCGCCGCATCGCGAAACAGAAGGCGCTAGGGCTGATCCCCTCTGACTTCGTCCCTTACCCTGGTCTCGACAGCAATGTCCAGCAGCGGCCGCGCTGGAACGATCTGTCACCCGCTCAGAAGGCCAGCGAAGCGCGGAAGATGGAGATCTACGCTGCGATGGTCGACAACCTCGACCAGAACATCGGAAGGCTCATCAAGTATCTGAAGGACACCGGCCAGTACGAGCGCACGTTGATCGTCTTTGCATCGGACAACGGCCCTTCAGGAGAAGGCTCGGCCTTCGCCAACGATGCGAACACCGACAATTCATTCGCCAACCTTGGTCGCAAGCGCTCCAACATCGCGTACGGGGAACGCTGGGCAGAAGTGAGTGCCGCGCCGTTCCGGGGTCGAAAGACATTCACGACCGAAGGTGGCATCACCGTACCGGTCATCATGAAGCTCCCGCACCAAAGTGGCCGCGAGGAACCGGCTCGCGACAGCATGCATGTGGCCGACCTGCTCCCGACTTTCCTGGAAGCGGCAGGTGTGCCGAATCCAGGCGCGACGTACAAGAACCGATCGGTTTTTCCGATCACCGGCATGTCGCTCATGGGGCGCCTCCAGAACCAGGCAAGCGCGGTGCGCTCAAGCGATGACGTGGTTGCGGGCGAACTGTTCGGAGGCAGGTACGTGGTGCGCGATCACTGGAAGCTGGTCTCCGTGCCGCATGCCCCCTTTGGCAACGGCGATTGGATGCTGTTCGACCTCACCAAAGATCAAGGCGAAAGGACCGATTTGTCTGCAAGCCGGCCCGATGTCGCTGCACGCTTGGCGAATGACTACGAAGCGTATGCAAAGCGTGTGGGGGTTGTGTTCACTGTGATCAGCCCGAACCGAGGCCCTGCCCCATGATTCGTGGCGCAGGCCGCAGGCTGCTGCCTCGGAGCGCCTGGCTTATCGCGGTTCTGCTCGGCGGCGCCGGGATCGCAGTATTCATGGGCAAGCCAAAGGCGCTGGACATGCCTGCAAGTGCCGAACTGGGCACGCCCTCGAAGTGCGCCGCCTACTCCGGTCTACCGCTCGCGTGGCGAACGAACAAATTCGCCGGGATGAAGCGGCTGGCAGGCGGGACATTCGTGCTTGGCTCCATCGAGGGCTATCCAGAAGAAGAGCCCTCGCGCCAGGCTACGGTCTCTGCATTCTGGGTCGACCAGACGGAGGTGACTAACGCTCAGTTCGAGGCATTCGTCAAGGCCACAGGGTATGTGACCGATGCCGAACGGGAGGGCCGTGGCGTGGTGTTTCGACCTCCTGGAGACGCCGCGGCTGCGGATGCTGACGGATGGTGGGTCCACATGGCAGGCGCAAGTTGGAAGCATCCCGATGGACCGGCCAGTGACTTGGCGGAGAAGGAAGACCATCCCGTCGTTCAAGTGACCCGTGCTGACGCAAGCGCCTACGCGCAGTGGCTTGGACGCCGGTTGCCGACGGAAGCTGAGTGGGAGTACGCGGCTAAGGCGAATGGCAATGGCGAACGAATCGAGCGCGGCCCACGCGACCTGGAAGGCCGACCTCTCGCCAACTTCTGGCAGGGCAATTTCCCGTTTCTGGACGTCGCAGAGGATGGACACGCCGGACGGGCTCCAGTCGGCTGTTTCAAAAGCAACGGCTTTGGACTGCACGACATGATCGGGAACGTCTGGGAGTGGACCTCCGACGCCTGGACCGGTAGCCATCAGGCGCACGGCACCGGGGCGCCCGTGCGCAAGGTCGATTCCAGAGTCTCTGCCCCGATTGGTTTGATCAAAGGCGGCTCGTTTCTTTGCTCGACCGATTTTTGCGTCCGCTACCGGTCGTCAGCTCGACAACCGCAAGACCCGACCCTCGGCACTGTTCATGTCGGCTTTCGCACCGCAGTGGACGCGCAATGATCAATCTGCCTCCACGGCGGGGGACGCATGCGCATGTGCCAAAGCTGCTGTCCGTCTTTCTCGAAGTCGCCCAACCCACAGCGTTAGATCCTCTCTTGCACATCGGCAAGTCAGTCCATAACTTTTTTTGCGCTGTCGCACGATCTCCCATGACACAACGCCACCTCTCACCATCGCGCTGATCGCCAGCCCAGCCGCGGCTCGATCACCTGCTTCCACGGCACCAAGCTGCATCCCCTGCTGTCGTCGAGCGTGGCATCGTGGCAGTTGGCCAGCATCAAACTGCGGCGGTCGACGCCAATCACGCGATCGTTTGATCGCTGGGCAGTTGCCGCTCGTTAGTAACTTGCGTCAATGAACAACTGCCAGGCCCTGTCCGATCTGGCGCCAGCCTTCCGCCCAGTTAGCGAACGCATAGACAGCCATTTGGTCTTGCCGACCTTTGCCGTCCGTTCTCACCGGTTCACGGGCACTGGCCTCCAAGAAGCTTGGCCGAAGCAAGGGCGGGATCTGGCTTGCGGAGATGGGCTGACCGACCGCCTTCAAGAAGCGCAGTGCTTGGTCGAGTTCCCAGATCTCGTGCTTCAGCAGCGCCGGCGCCACGCAGCGCGCGCATTGAGTGATGCTTTGATCTTCCCCAATGAGACGAATCCTGGCGGAGCGGCCGCAGTCTCTGCAGATCGTGCAGGATCGCTGCCGCGCCTTGCGGCAGATCCCCAGGAAGACTGCGTCGGGGTTCTCGACGGTTATCAGCGTGGAGAAACACAGCTCAGTGCTCGTGCTGCAAACGCGCAGGCCGGCAATGGCTCTTCGTCTCATCGGGCTTCCATCCGCCACGGCCAACAGCTTGACCAAGGTCCGGATCGCTGCCTTGCACCACCCGGGCGCGATGTGATCCGCATTCAGCGCCATGAATGTCTGGACGGGTTTGGAAGAAGTGCGCTTCGTCGGGATGGTCCGAGCACCTTGGCAAACATCCAGCGCGACAATCCCACGCGCGACGGCGAGGCCGTGCAGTTGGCGGGCGTGAAGCCGGAGTGAGGCATCGCGGCGGAGGCAGCAGCGTTTCAGGACAGCTGCCATCTCAGGGTGCCTGAGTCTGAGAAAACGAGCGGGCACATTCAGTGATGTGGGGAAACCCGCGTCAGCGGCCCCTAACTTCAGGTGATAGAGCGCACGAACATATCGAAGACCCGCTTCGACACGCCCAGCGGATCCTTGCGAAGCACATAGCGCGGCGTGTTTTGAGGGTTAATCAGTACCGTCGCAAGACCCTGGCAAACGGTCCAGGCCGCGAGGGTTGCATCCCGCGAGTCTTCAATCGCCTCGTCTCTCTCCAGCAGGTAGTCGGCGACGGCGGATTCAAGAAGACTGTAAGACCGCGTAGCGGCGTCGTTGAGTTCCGGGAACAGCGTCTTGTCCGGAATCTCCGGCCCATGCATGAGCTGGTACAGCGCGGGATGCTGGAGCGCGAATTCCACATAAGCCATCAGCACTGCCATGAGCCGATCCCGCGGCGCGCGCTGGTCCTTCAGGGCGCCGATGCGGTGGTCGAACAGCATGCGGAAGCCTTGCGCCGCAATCGCCGCCAAAAGTGCTGCCTTCGTCTCGAAATGATGCAGGGGCGCGGTCTGCGTGACGCCCACGCGTTTCGCGATCTCGCGCATGGTGAGGCTACCAAGCCCTTCACTCTCTACGATGGCCATGCCGTGAGCCAGCAGTTCCTCGCGGAGATTGCCGTGGTGGTACGCGTTCTTCTGGGTTCTGGCGATCATCGTCGGCCGTATGTTACCGGCACCCCCGCGGTCTTTCCTTGCGCGAGACGCTTGGGCCGCGTCTCGCAGTGCGCACATGCCCACAGGTGACTCGCCCCGTCGGCCGTCAGGCTGGCGCGACTTCAAACAGCCCAGCTGCACCCATGCCACCCCCAATGCACATCGTGACCACGACATACTTCACACCTCGACGTCGGCCCTCCAGCAAGGCATGGCCCGTCATGCGCGCACCGGACATGCCGAACGGGTGGCCGATCGTGATTGCACCGCCGTTGACGTTGAGCCGATCCGCCGGAATGCCCAGCCGGTCCACGCAATAGAGCACCTGCACCGCGAAGGCCTCGTTGAGTTCCCATAGGCCGATGTCTTCAACCGTCAGCCCCGCCTGCCGCAGCAGCTTCGGCACCGCGAAGACTGGACCGATACCCATCTCGTCGGCCTTGCATCCCGCGACCGCGAATCCCCGGAACCACCCGAGCGTTGGCAACCCACGACGCGCCGCGAGGTCCGCGTCCATCACCACGCAGGCGGCTGCGCCATCTGACAGTTGACTGGCGTTGCCGGCCGTCACGGTGCCACCTTCGAGGACCGGCTTCAGCGTCGCCAGAGATTTGGAGGTGGTTCCCGCGCGCGGCCCCTCATCTTTTGCCAATTCGACGACTTCCTCGCGGGTACCGCCTTCCTGGTTCTGACGAAGCGCAGTCGTGACAATGGGCACGATCTCCGCGTCGAACCGCCCTTCTGCCTGGGCCTCTGCGTAGCGGCGCTGACTGAGTGCGGCGTACTCGTCCTGGCGGTCGCGCGAGATTTCGTAGCGCTGCTGCACATTCTCTGCCGTGTCAAGCATGGGCATATATACCTGCGGTGCGTTGGCCGCGAGCCACGGCTCTTCGCGCATGAACTTGTTGGTGTGTTCGCGCACACAACTCACGGATTCGGTACCGCCCGCCACCGCCAGTTGCACGCTGCCAGCGCGGACTGCCTGGGCCGCAATCGCGATGCTTTGAAGTCCCGAGGAGCAGTAGCGGTTGACCGTCATGCCCGGCACGCTGTCCGGAAGTCCTGCGGCCAACGCGGAGATCCGTCCGATGTTGAAGCCGTTGGCGCCTTCAGGAAATGCGCAGCCGAGGATGACGTCCTCGACCTCTTCCGCCGCGACACTCGCGCGTGCCACGGCATGGCGCACCACGTGGGCGCCGAGCGTCCCGCCATGGGTTCGGTTAAGACTCCCCCTGAAGGCCTTGCCGATGGGGGTACGTGCATAGGAAACGATGGCTGCGTCACGCATGGGTGAGTTCCGTTGAGTCAGAAGAAGTCAGGAATTGGGACGATGCAGGTGAAGCGGCTCGAGACGTCGCGGCAGCTGTGCCGGCGCGGTGCGCCATGAAGCCGCGGAGCGCCTCCAGGGCCTGCGCTTCGCCAGAAAACACGGCGAAGCCAGCCCTGGAGAACTCTTCCCGCACATGCCCATGCGGGCTGTAGACAACGACCGGCTTGCCAGACGCATCCATGGCCGCGCGGCACTCGCGCACGAAGCGCGGCACGTCGTAACTGGGGCCGCCCACAGCGAGCAAGCCCAGGGTTGCAGCGTCTACGCCCGCGTCGCTTAGCACGACCTGCATCACGTTGCCCAGCAGCGCCGGGTCCGTCAACAGCATCGCAGTCAGATCGATGGGATTGCGGTTCAGCGAGAAGTCCGGCAGGAGGCCGTCCAGCGCTTGCGCCGATTCGGCCGACAGCACCGCGAGCGGCAGATCGAGCGACTCGGCCACATCGGCCGCGAGCACGCAGGACGCGCCAGAATTGCTGATCAGCGCGAGGCGCGGCGGACGGCCTTCGACACGACGGTGCACCGGTGCCAAGTACAGCGGCACGCTCGTCACCAGTTCCATCAGACCGTGCAAGGTGCGGCAGCCTCGTTCGTCGAACAGCGCATCCAGCGCCGGACCGCAGGCGCCGCGAGAGCCGGTGTGCAGGTCTGCCGAGCGCTGACCGTGGCTGGATTGCCCAGCGCGCACGGCAAGCACCGCCACGCGCCGCTCTCGGGCCATATCGAGTGCAGATGCCATCCGCGCAGGGTCCGGCACGTTTTCGAGGTACATCAGGGCCAAGCGCACCCCGGGCTGTCTGACCAGCGCATCGAGCAGATCGGCCGTGTCCACGTCGACCTCGTTGCCAGTCGCCGCCACGCAGCGGACGCCCACACCTGCCTCGCGCAGTAGTGCGTAGGCCGCGACGCCGAACGCGCCACTCTGCGAGATGATCGCGACCGGACCGTCCTGTGGAACGTGATCGGTGTAGATCGAAGCGAACGACAGCACGGCGCCCGTATCGAAGCTGGCGATCCCGATGCTGTTCGGGCCAACTAGCCGCAGTCCACCTTCACGGCATATATCTGCCAATCGCGCCTGTCGAGCGCGGCCCTCGTCGCCTACTTCCGCATAGCCAGACGCAAACAGCAGTGCATGGCGCACACCCAGGCGTACGCATTCACGCAATTGAGATTCCGCATGCTCGGCTCCCACGCACAGGACCACCGCGTCAGGAACCTCCGGAAGATCGCCGAGCGACGCGAATGCTGGAAGCCCCTGGACGCTGTCGGACCGAGGATTGACCGGATAGATGGCGCCCATGAAGCCCTGTTCCTTCAGGTACTTGATGGGCCGCCCGCCGACCTTGTTCGGGTTTTCCGATGCGCCCACGACCGCGACCGACCGAGGCGCGAGCAGCCGGTCCAGCGGATGCCTCGGCTGAACGGGAGCCTCGTTGGCCAGGGCCTTCAGCTTCGCCTTCAGAAGCTTGCCCGTGGTGGTTGCCGGCAATTGCGCCATCGCGTGGATCTCCGCCGGCACCTTGTAAGGAGCGAGCCGCTCGCGCAGGAAGTCGCGCAGCGCATCCAAGTCGACGATGCAGCCCATCACGGGCTCGACGTAGGCGACGATTTCCTCGTCTCCCGCGACGGCACGCCCGACAACGGCGCACTGCGCGACATCAGGAAACAGGGCGATGGCCTTCTCGACCTCCGCGGGGTACACATTGAACCCACCGCGGATGATCATCTCCTTGCTACGTCCGACGATCGACAGATCGCCTTCTGGGCCGAAGATGCCGATGTCGCCCGTATGCAGCCAACCCTGGTCGTCGATTGCCGCACGCGTCTGTTCGGGATCTCGGAAGTATCCGCGCATGACGTTCGGGCCTCTGATGCAGACCTCGCCTCGTTCGCCTTGGGGCACCAAGGATCCAGTCGCATCCATCAAGACCACCTGGACACCCGGGACGGGCCAGCCGGCGGTGATTTCCGTCGGCGGCGGATGGCCGAACGTGCGCGTCGCCGCCGGCGACGACTCCGTTAAGCCATATCCGTGATGCAGCCGCAAGCCGAGCAGCGCCTCCGACTGCATCTTGCGAGCCGTGTCGATCAGCGATCCACCGATGTAGGCCATCCGCATACGGTTCGGCGTCAGTGTCTTGTTGTTGTGCTGAGCCCATTCGTGCAGGCGGGCGTACATGGCGGGCACCCCCGGCAGCACCGTGACGGCGCCGTCGGCGATCGCCTGACCCAGCTTCTCCGCCGAAAACCGACGAACGAGACGGAGCGTGGCGCCGGCCCGCAAGCCGCACAGGAGCACGGTGATCAAACCGAAAGAATGGGAAATGGGCAGCGCGTGGAAGATCACGTCGTCGGGCAAGAGTATTTCCTGCTGCCTGGAGACCCGCGTGATGAAGTCCAGATTGCGGTGCGTCAGCATCACGCCCTTGGGCATTCCCGTGCTGCCCGAGGTGTAGATCATCAGCGCGACATCGTCCGGCGCACCATCCTCGTGCGGCTGAGCCGACGTGCCGACGCCCTCCTGCATCTGGAGTCGCCCATGCGGGAAGGCGCAGTCGACGGACTGTGCACCGCGTCGCTCGGCATGCGAGAGCGCATCTGCCGAAACATCGGCCGAGTAATAGACCAGGCGTGGCTCGCAGTGAGCGCAGATGGCGTCGACTTCGCTGGCGGACATGCGTGCGTTCAGTGGCACGGCCCAAGCGCCCGACCGGATCGCGGCGAGCAGCGTGACGACCATGTCCTCGCTGTTCTCGCCGATCAGGACCATGCGTTGCCCGGCTCCGAGCCCGGCCTGCGTCAAGGCTCTGGACGTGGCACCCACGCGATCGGAAAGCGCCGAATAGGTCAGCGTGCGCCCATCTTCCAGCGCAAGGGCTGCCACGTGGCCGCGTCCGTTCGCGACCACCTCCTCCACGATGCAATCGATTTTCATCAGTTCTTACTCGATTTGAATATTTTTCGCCTTGATCAAAGGGCCCCACAGCGCACGCTCACGGCCGATGAAGGCGTCGAATTCGGCCGGCTTGAGCGGCGGTGCGATCACGAGACCCAGGCCCTCGAAAAGATCGCGAAACTCCTTGTCGGCAGTTGCCTTGAGCAATGCCGTGTTGATCCGCTGGACGGTCGCAGGGGGCGTCGCCGCAGGTGCGACGATGCCGTACCAGGTGGAGACGTTGTAGTTCTTCAGCCCGCCCTCCGCGACAGTTGGCACCTGTGGAAGCACTGCGACGCGCTCGTTGGTCGTCACCGCAATCGGCCGGAGCTTGTCGCCCTTCACGAGCGCCATGGCGCTTGCGACGGCGTCTATGGACAACTGGACGTCGCCCGCCATGACCGCATTGAGCGATGGCGAGCTGCCGTTGTACGGCACGTGAATCATCGAGATGCCAGCCTCCGATTGAAGCATCTCGATGGCGAGATGCGGGGTGCCGCCTGTACCGGTTGAGGCATACGCCAGCTTGCCGGGCTCTGCCTTAGCGGCGCGTACCAGGTCGGCCATGCTCCGAATCGGCGAAGAGGCGTTCACCGACAGGACCAGCGGCGTGATCGCCACGTTGGCAACGCCCACGAAGTCCTTGGCCGGCTGGTAGCGAAGCGTGGAGATCAGCATCGGGTTCAGAACCACGGTGGCCGCAGTGGCCATCAGGAGGGTGTAGCCATCGGCTGGCGCCGTCGCGACCGCCATGGCGCCGATCGCGGTGTTCGCGCCCGGCTTGTTCTCGATGATCACAGGCTGCTTGAGGTCCTGCCGCATGGACTCGGCCAGACGACGGGCCATGTTGTCGGCCACCCCACCCGCTGCGTAGGGCACAACCAGCTTGATCGGCCTGTCCGGAAAGGTTGAGGCGCCAGCCGAAAAGGCCACGCACAGCGCGAGGGGCCAGGCACACATCGCCTGAATGAGAAGTTTGTGGGAGGGGGGTAGCGCACTGGCGGTGAAAAGGCGGTCGAACATGTTGTCTCCTGTCGAAGGTTTTGAGCGTCAATCTGAACGGCGCTCAAATCTTAACGTCACTTAGTTTTGTATGGCAAATGCAGGTTTTCCCTAATATTTAATGGGCCGGTCGGCATTATTCTCACGCTCTAATCTGAACACGGCTTAGATAAACGCATGAGATTCACCAACCATCGGGGCGCTGTACATGATTGACAGATCGTTCATCGGGCATGCGCTGCCTTCTTTCACCGTGACTGCAGACCACAGGGGTTTGCGTGCATTTGCGTGGGCCACGTCGCAGTCGGATGCGGTGTACTACGACCCGTGCGCCGCGCAGGCCGAGGGCATGCAGAACTGCCCGATTCCGCCCACCTACCTTTTCTGCCTGGAAATGGAGGGGCCCGACCCGACCGCCATGCGCCGCCTTCTGGACATCGACATCGCGCGTGTGCTGCACGGCGAGCAGCACTTCACGTACCACGCACCGGCATTCGCCGGAGAGGCACTCCAGTTCGAGCCAGTGATCATGAACATCTACGACAAGAAGAACGGTGCATTGGAGTTCGTGGTTCGCCAGACGGTCGTGCGTCGCGCGGGGGGAGAGGTCGTCGCTACGCTCCGCAACACGACGGTAGTTCGCAATGGCTGAGCCGATGCCCGCCGCATGGCAGGTCGGCGACCAGCTGCCCGAATTTCAAACGCCGCCCATCAGTCGCCATACGCTGGCGCTCTACTGCGGCGCGTCCAGCGACTACAACCCGATCCACGTGGACATCGACTTCGCGCGTTCCGCAGGCATGCCCGATGTGTTCGCGCACGGGATGCTGGGCATGGCCTATCTGGCGCATGTGGTCACCGCGGTTGCGCCAATGTCTGCGTTGCGCAGCTACGGCGTTCGCTTCATCGCTGTCACCCATGTCGGCGACAGCCTGCGTTGCACGGCGCAGGTGGCAGGCATCGTGGAACGCAAGGGTGAGCGCATCGCGCAGCTGAGCTTGTCCGCAGTCGACCAGAAGCAGCAGATCAAGCTGCTGGGAGACGCTGAAATCGCGTTGTCGCCAGCAACGGCAACGCAAGGCGATGCGACGACATCGACGCACCTTCCCATCCACCGACCCACCACCTCGCCATGACTCTTAACCCCGACAGCTATACGGAGATCCGTGACGCAGTGCGCGCGTTGTGCGCCGAATTCCCGGCAGAGTACCACCGCAAGGTCGACGCCGACCGCGCCTACCCCGAGGCATTCGTCGACGCCCTCACCAAGGCCGGCTGGATGGCCGCACTCATCCCCACCGAGTACGGCGGATCGGGGCTCGGCCTGGCAGAGGCCTCGGTGATCATGGAAGAGATCAACCGCA
>Ga0308159_1000401_pt1 | contig 104356 bp, 87 predicted proteins | sample PhyCR1_FD_201040 | JGI IMG/M metagenome (GOLD analysis project Ga0308159, IMG submission 201040) | Phyllosphere microbial communities from UC Gill Tract Community Farm, Albany, California, United States - DLSLC.R1 | ecosystem: Host-associated > Plants > Phyllosphere > Unclassified | place: USA...
TCGCGCAACCGGGATCTTGTCGCTCACGGCATTTTGCCCTGCCGGAAAACGCGGGCCGGAGAAGGTGCGACGAGAGGCACCGGCCAGATTGGTGCTGGCGTAGGCAAAGCCCAATCCCCCGCCCGGCGTACCGATTTGCCCGATAAGCGCGCTCAGCGCCACCGTTGCCCAGAAGGTCTGCTCACCCTGCCTTGCACGCTGCAACGACCAGGCGATGTTAATCATGGTGCGTTTTTCTACCATCTGGCGGGCCAGATGGCGGATGTCATCGGCAGCGATGCCGGTCAGCGCCGCCGCCCATTCAGGCGATTTCGCGACGCCGTCTTTTTCACCCAGCAGATACCCCTTGTACTGCGCGAATCCGACCGTATGGCTTTCGACAAATTCGGCGTTGTACAACGATTCGTCGATTAATACATGACTAAGCGCCAGCAACAGGGCGGTATCACTACCAGGCTGCAATGACAGCCATTGCGCGTTGGTGACACCGGAAAGGTCGTTCTTCACCGGACTCACATTGATGAAGTGCGTGCCGTTTTGCTGCATCTGCCCCAGCCAGTGCTTGAGCGAATGATCGTTGGCACCGCCGCCGTTGACCTGCGCGTTACGCAGCGGCAAGCCGCCAAAGGCCACAAACAGTTCGCAGTGTTCCGCCAGCGACGACCAGTGGGTATGCTGTTTTTGCAGCACATCGAGGTCGCCGATGATGTGCGGCAGCAGGCGCTCGGCAGCGGCCAGGCTGTAGGTATTGGTGCTGCCGGTATAACCGCCCAGCTGATTGAAAAAGCGATGCAGCTGGCTCTGGGCATGATGAAAGCGCCCTGCGCTCGACCATCCGTAGGACCCTGCATAAAACGCCTGATTGCCGTAGGTTTTCTTGACTCGGGCCAGCTCGTCGGCCACCAGCGACAGCGCGGTTTCCCAACTGACTTCAACGAAAGGCTCCTTGCCGCGTCCGTGGCGTGAATCGCGTCCGTGCTGCAAATAGCCAAGACGCACGGCGGGACGTTGTATTCGGCTCGGGCCACTTACCGCCCCGACCAGAGACTGACCTATCTCGGAAGGATTTCGATCCCATTCGACGGGATCGATTTTCGTCACTTCACCTTCGGAGGTGGTGACGCGGTAGGTGCCCCAATGCATGACGGCAAGGTTGTGTTCGCTTTTCATAATATTTATAGAATCGTTTTCTGGTGTGAAGTGTTATGCAAAAACAGTATCACAGCGGATCTCCACGCCGTGATGAATTTTAGAGTATTGATTATTTTATCATATGTTTATGCACGGGGAGCATGAAGCCGGTACTGATCAGGGGATAAATGCCCAAAACACGCAACGCAAAGTGGCGGCTGTTTGGTCGGACCAAAAAGGCAAAATAAGAGAGCCATTTCACATAAGCCCAATCGCATACGGATTGGATATTGCTAAACCGGCGTCTTTCATCAACTATTTCTCCATAAATTATCGGGTAAACGTTTTTGGTCGGACCAAATTCGTTACGCCAATCTGAAGTTGACAGGAGACGAAGATGGCGCTGGCTTCACCCCGCGTTGCCGACAGTTTGATTAGCCGGTTAAAAGCCTTTATCGAAGAAAGTGGGCTCGAAGCCGGCATGCGGCTGCCCGCCGAACGCCAGTTGGCGCAGGCGCTCGGCGTTTCCCGCTCCTCGCTGCGCGAAGCCCTTCAAAAGCTTGTCAGCGCAGGCTGGCTGTTCAGCCGTCCGGGCGGCGGCACTTTCTTGCGCGAGCGGCACGCACTGTGGTCCGAAACACAAATTGTGGCTCCGCTGCGCGAACTGGTGACCGAAGATCCGGATTATCGCTATGACATTCTCGAAGCCCGCCATTCCATAGAAGGCAGTACGGCGTGGTATGCGGCATTGCGTGCAACCCAGTCCGACAAGGATCAGCTGCAATATGCCTTCGACGCCACGCTCATGCTTAACGAAAGCGAAAATCCCGACCTTGCAGCCCAGGCAGATGCCCGTTTTCATCTGGCGATCGCCGCCGCCTCTCACAATGTGGTGCTGTTGCAGACCATGCGCGGTTTCTTCGAACTGCTGCAATCCTCGGTAATGCAGAGCCGTCAGCGGATGTATAGCCAGCAGGCAATTTTTTCACGTCTGAACGACCAGCATCGTTCGCTGCTCCACGCCATTCTTGAAGGCGACGCGGAGCGGGCTCGCCAGTCGGCGATGGAACATATCGGCTTCGTTCACTCGACCATCAAAACACTGCATGAAGATGAAGCACGACAGGCCCGGATCTTGCGTCTGCCGAGCTGACACGTTTCTTAATTTCTACCCATGTCTCGAAACAGGGAAATCGACCAATGATTATTTCAGCTTCCAGCGACTATCGCGCCTCCGCGCAGCGTATTCTGCCGCCCTTTCTTTTCCATTACATCGACGGCGGCTCCTATACGGAAACGACCTTGCGGCGTAACGTGGAGGATCTCTCGCAGATAGCCCTGCGCCAGCGCGTGCTGAAAAACATGTCCGAACTGAGCCTCGAAACCAGACTGTTCAACGAGACCCTGTCGATGCCGGTTGCGCTGGCACCGGTTGGCCTTTGCGGCATGTACGCCAGACGCGGTGAAGTGCAGGCCGCGCGTGCGGCAGCGAATAAAGGCATTCCGTTTACGCTGTCAACGGTTTCCGTTTGTCCGATTGAAGAAGTCGCGCCCGCAATTCAACGCCCGATGTGGTTTCAGCTTTATGTCTTGCGCGACCGCGGTTTTATGCGCAATGCGCTGGAGCGCGCCAAGGCGGCAGGATGTACCACGCTGGTCTTTACCGTCGATATGCCTACGCCGGGCGCGCGTTATCGTGATGCGCATTCGGGTATGAGCGGCCCCAATGCGGCGATGCGCCGGTATCTGCAATCCTTCACGCACCCTCAGTGGGCGTGGGATGTGGGCGTAAACGGTCGTCCGCATGACCTCGGTAATATTTCAACCTATCTGGGCAAACCGACCGGACTCGAGGACTACATTGGCTGGTTGGCCAACAATTTCGACCCCTCTATTTCCTGGAAAGATCTCGAGTGGATTAGAGAGTTCTGGGACGGACCGATGGTTATCAAAGGCATTCTGGATGAAGAAGATGCCCGTGATGCGGTGCGCTTTGGAGCAGACGGCATTGTGGTTTCCAATCACGGCGGACGCCAGCTCGACGGCGTACCCTCCACCGCCCGGGCATTACCGGCCATCGCCGATGCGGTCAAAGGCGATATCGCCATTTTGGCCGACAGCGGAATTCGCAACGGTCTCGACGTGGTGCGCATGATTGCGCTCGGCGCGGATACCGTACTGCTTGGTCGTGCCTTCCTCTTTGCTCTGGCGACGCACGGGCAGCGCGGCGTCGAGGATTTGCTGACCCTGATTGAGAAAGAGATGAAGGTGGCGATGACGCTGACAGGGGCCAAAAATATCGGCGAGATAACCCGGGAGCTGCTCGTGCGCGGCGGCCTCACGCCCCTCGCCGGCTGAACACCCTGAATGCCCGATGGCGGCAGCATCGGGCAACCCTTGAGTCATTCCCACGCTTTGAACATCTCACGTGCCATGTAACAATAGGCCACCCACTTTTTATATAATTAAAATGTTGTAAGTCATAAGAGTAAGTTACTTACCTGCGACCGTCACGGCACACGATAAAAGATGAAAATTCAGCACCTTCCCCTAGATCAAAACATTAATGGCTGGGCGGCGATAAGGGCGGAGGCCCCGCGCTACCCTGCCCTGCGCGGCAAGGTTACCGCCGATTGGCTGGTTGTCGGCGCAGGCTATGCCGGGCTGGCATTTGCCCGTCGCATTGCCGAACTGCGCCCGCATGAACAGGTGGTCGTCATTGACGCCATTGGCATCGCCGACAACGCCTCTGCGCGAAACTCCGGCTTTGTGATTGATTTACCGCACACCGTGGGGAGTTCGTCCTCGGAACTGGCGCAGGCCAACACGTATCGTCGCCTGCTGCAATATGGCGTCAGCCATCTGAAAGACACAGTGGACAGTCACCAGATAGACTGCGACTGGCTCAATTCGGGTAAGTATCACTGTGCCGTCAGTCCGCAATTTGACGGCGAAATCGAGCATTATCAGCAGGAGCTGAAAACGCTGGGTGAAAGCTATCAGTTACTGGAAAAAGACGCGCTCAAACAGCGGCTTGGCACCGATTTTTATCGTCGTGCAGTGTATACGCCAAACTGCATTCTGGTAAATCCCGCCGCGCTTGTAGGCGGACTGGCGGCAACGATGCCGTCGAATGTCAGCATCTATGCCCATTCGCCCGCGCTGCAAATTGACACTCGTCACGGCATCTATGCGCAAACGCCGCATGGGGAAATTCGTGCGGGCAAACTGATGCTTGCCATCAATGGTGCCAGCCGGGGTTTGCCGCTGTACAAAGGTGGCGTGTTTGCGATGTCGACTTTTGCCACTCTCACAGAACCCCTGACACTGCGTCAGCGCGAACTGCTGGGCAACATTGCGCCGTGGGGATTGACGCCGGTCAATGCACTGGCCGGTGCCACGCTGCGCTATACCCATGACCACCGCTTTCTTATCCGCGAACACGTCAACTTTGCCCCCGGACTGATAACCGATGCCGTCGAAACCGGCAGACAGGCGCGTCGTCATCAGGCCCTGTTTGCCCGTCTCTATCCACAGTTGGGCGATGTAAACATGGCTTATAGCTGGTCAGGGCTTATCAGCATTACCCGCAACGGCGCGCCGGTGTGGGGCACGCTGGCACCGAATGTCTACTCGGCGGCGGGCTGCAACGGTGCGGGCATCTCGAAGCAGAGCGCCTTTGGCCGCCTGCTGGCCGAACATGCATTGGGGGAAGACAATCCGCTGCTGGCCGATATGGCAACGCTCGGCCGTGCCAACTATCTGCCGCCGCGTCCGTTTCTTGATGCAGGTGTCAAAAGCTTCATGGCGAGGGAACGCTGGCGCTCACGCAGCGAACTGTAAGGCCATAAAAAAACCGGTCGTGGATGGCGACCGGTTTCGGGAATGCGCGGGAAACAGAGCTAGACGCGGCGCTTGTCGACCTTGGCGACCAGCCGGTCGCCGACCCACTGAATACCGCACACCATGATAATCAGAACGACAATGACCTCGACCATCACCGCCGTTTCAAAACGCTGGTAGCCGTAACGAATCGCCAGGTCGCCAAGGCCCCCGGCCCCAATCGCCCCCGCCATCGCCGAGGCTCCGATCAGCGCCACCAAGGTGACGACAAAACCGGAAAGAATACCCGGCAGCGCCTCGGGAATAAGCACGTCCCAGACGATACGCAGTTTACTGGCGCCCATCGCCCTGACCGCATCAATCAATCCTCTGTCGACATCGCGCAGCGACACTTCGGCCACGCGGGCAAAATACGGCGTAGCGGTAATCGACAGCGGTACCATCGCGGCCCAAGTGCCGAGCGACGTACCCACCAGAAAACGGGTCACCGGAATAAGCGCCACCAGCAAAATGATAAACGGCAGCGAACGAAAGCCGTTGATCACAAGCCCCAGCGAGCGGTTGACCCAATGATTTTCGGCAATACCGCCCGGCGCGGTCATCACCAGAATCAGGCCCAGCGGTAATCCGGCTACCAGTGAAAACAGGCCGGAGACTGCCGTCATCAGCAGCGTCTCTTCTATCGCATTGATCAGTAAATCAAGCATGACTGGTGACATAACCCATCAACTCCACGTCGGCCTGGTGCTGCTGCAACCAGGTTAAAATAGTCTGTTCAGACTCGGCATTCGCTACCGGTACCGAGAAGAAGAAGCGCACCACGGCATAGTGCTGGATGTGATCGACACCGCCCTGAATCAGACGAAACCGACCGGCCAGCTCGGAGGCCATCAGCGTAAGAATTTCGCCTTGCCGACTTTGCCCGTCGCTATCCTGCGCGGTATAATGAACGCTGTAAATTGCGTCGCCGAGTCGCTCCTTCGACAAAGATTCCGAAATAGATTCAGGGAGTTGCGGCAGCAATCCGCTCAGCAAGGTGCGCGTCAGCGCCGACTGCGGATGCGCAAACACCTGCCATACCGGCCCCTGCTCGACGATTTCGCCACCGTTTAACACCGCCACCCGATGCGCGACCTTTTTAATGACTTCCATCTCGTGGGTAATCAGCAGCACAGTGATACCGAGTTGCTGATTAAGCGACTGCAACAGCGCCAGAATGGAGCGGGTCGTTTCGGGATCCAGCGCGGAAGTCGCCTCGTCACACAGCAGCAACGCCGGATTGGCCGCCAGCGCGCGGGCAATCCCGACGCGCTGTTTCTGCCCCCCCGAAAGAGCCGCCGGATACTGCGCCGCCTTGTCCTCCAGCCCGACCAGCGCCAGCAGTTCGGTCACGCGCGCCTTGCGCTGCGCCTTGTCGTAACCGGCAATCTTCAGCGGCAGTGCCACATTCTGTTCAACGGTCTTGGCCGACAGCAGATTGAAATGCTGAAACACCATGCCAACGCGACTGCGCACCGACTGCAACTGTTTTTCGTTCAGGCCGGTAATGGCCTGACCTTCAATTTCGATAACGCCGTCGTCCGGGCGTTCAAGGCCGTTAAGACAGCGGATGAGTGTCGATTTCCCAGCGCCGCTGCGCCCGATGATGCCTACGATTTCACCGCGCTTGACGGTCAATGACACCTCCTTGAGCGCCTGCGTAGCGCCAAAGCGACGATTCACGCGATGAAGGCGCACCACGTCGCCCGGCTCTTCGGAGGAGAAATCGCCGGCGGCGGGGCGTGTTGCACTGGCCGCAGGCGACAGGGCTTTTTTATCCTGCGCCGAGTCGGCGGTGAAATGCGCCTCGGTCTCGGAAATGACTGTCATGCTTTTTCCTCTCACAACTCAGGTGATTACCAGGTGGTGACACCCGTGCCTTTATATACTTTATCGAATTCGGCTTTTACGGCGTCATTCTGATAGGCGCTGACCAATGTCTTGACCCACGTCGCGTTGACATTCTCTTTCTTCACGGCAATGAAGTTGGTGTAGGGATTATTCTTCGTCGGCTCCTGCGCGATGCGATCCGCCTGAGTCAGACCGCTCTTGAGCGCCCAGTCTGTGTTGACGACCGCGGCATCCAGGTCAGGTACCGACCGGCCGATGATGCCGGAATCCAGCTCCTTGATTTTGAGATGACGCGGATTGTCGGTAATGTCTGCGGTCGTCGCCGCAATGCCCGCACCCGGTTTGAGTTTCAGCAACCCTTCCTGCTCAAGCAGTACCAACGCACGCGCCTCATTGGACGGATCGTTCGGCACGCCGATAGTGGCTCCGTCCTTGAACGCTTTGGCCGATTTCACTTTTTTGGAATACAGCCCGATGGGCCAGACGGCGGTATCGCCTACGCGCACGATATCGTAGTGATTCACCTTAATCTGGTTGTTGAGGAAAGGCTGATGCTGGAAGGCGTTGGCGTCGACCTCGTTCTCCTGAAGCGCCTCATTGGGCTGATTGTAATCATTGAAGATAACGGTTTTCACCGTCAGGCCTTTTGCGGCAGCCTGCTTGATGACTTCACGCCATACATCTTCATCTTCACCGCTCATAATGCCGACTTTGATCGAGGTTTTATCGGCGGCATGGGCCGCAGACAAGGGCGCAACGGCACCGGAAATGAGGGCGACCGACGCCGCAGCCAGCAGCACGGCGCGACTGCGTTTTTTAGGGGAAAGTGTCAACAGGGAGCGCATGGATAAATCCTCAAACATGATTAAGGTAGGCCGGTGATTTCGCTGCAAACTTGAGCGGCAATTTCGGCAGTATACCCATCCGCTTATGTCTTAATAATAATATTTAATCGGTGAATATATTATTATGGAATATCCAATCTATTCCCTTGGTTATGATGAAATTTATCCTTGTCATCCTGCAAAATCTCTGTTCACTGAAACAAATATTAACATTTCCTGACGCATTGAATGATAATGCTTTTCATTAGCGATAGATAATGATAATTATTATCCCCGAAATTTTAGCCCTTTCTTTACCTGTCGATACGCCTGACGCTGTTTTGGCTCAAAGGAGAAAAGTAAGGCAGGGAAGAGCTCTTACTATTTTATGGAGAAAATAATGTCATTACGTTTTGCACCGGCGAAAGCAGGCTTTACGTCAGCGTTGCTGCTGACCTCCCTCTTCTTCTCAACTTCTGTGCTGGCCGAAAGCCACGTCTCGATGGAGAGAAAAGCAGTGGGAAAAGGCGTGTACGAACTGGCATACAGCGCCTCGCAGAAAGCCTTGTTCGTGGCCTCTTCGGCAGGCCGTCAGGAAAAGAACGGCGTGCTGTATCGTCTGGACCCTACAAGCCTTGCGGTGAATCAGGCCATCAAAACCAACCTGAAACCTTTCGGCGTGGCGTATAACCACAAGACCGACACCGTGTTTCTTGGCAATACCACCAGCAGCGCAGTGACATCGGTTGATGCCAAAACCAGTCAGGTCAAGAAAGAGCTGGTGCTCGATACCCGTCCACGTACCGAAAAAGAGCGCCCGCTGGCGCCGCGTGAGCTGGCCGTGGATGAAAACACCAACACCCTGTACGTTGCAGGTCTCGGCAAAGAGAGTGTCATCTGGGTTGTCGACGGTGCCAACCTGACCCTGACTCACACCATTGAAGGCGTGGGGAAAATGGCGACCGGCCTGGCTATCGATGCAAAAGCTTCCCGTCTTTACATCACCAACGGTGACAACGAATTCATCACCATCGATACCCACACCAACAAGGTGCTGTCACGCGTTAAAATCGACAACGCAGGGGAGCATTTCTACCTGAACATGAGTCTGGATACCGCCAAACATCGCGCATTCGTGACCGACTCCAAGGCCGATAATCTGCTGGTGCTGGATACCCAGAACGGCAAGGTCCTGAAAACGATTGCCCTGCCAGCGTCCTTGGCCGTGCTGTTTAACCCGGCGCGCAACGAAGTGTATGTCACGCACCGCAATGCCGGTAAAGTCAGCATCATCGATGCCAACAGCTATAACGTGCTGGAAACGCTGGACATGCCGACTCATCCACAGAGCCTGGCCTTGTCCGATGACGGCCAGACCCTGTTTGTCAGCGTGAAGCAGGAATCGAGCCGCCAGAAAGAGGCGACCGATCCTGATGAGGTGGTCCGCGTTACCTTTAAATAAGTCTTGACCCCTATTCTCGCCCATACCTAATGGGTTGGGCGAGAATATCTTCTGTGAGCCATTCTTTATCTCCTTTTAATCGGGGGAGAACGCATTACGCATGACAGACCCTGATGGGCAGGTGTTCTGACAATTAAAAATATAATAATGATTTCATTTTAAAAATAATCTTAATGACCATTGGATAGAGAAATGAATACCTCGAAAAAACATAAGAAAACGGCGCTCGCGCTGGTATTGATGGGTTTAATGGGCAGCACCAGTGCCGCCAGCGTTAATGAAGATAAAGACAGGGAAAATGACAGCGAAGATACGCTGATTATTCGTGAAACCGCCGAGCAGGAATTAAAACAGCAGGCTGGCGTCTCTATCATTACCTCTGAAGATTTAAAACGTACGCCCCCGGTCAACGACTTGTCGGATATTATCCGTAAAATGCCCGGCGTTAATTTAACGGGAAATACCGCCTCCGGTAATCGGGGAAATAACCGTCAAATCGATATTCGCGGCATGGGGCCTGAAAACACGCTGATATTAATCGACGGGAATCCGGTCAGGTCGCGCGACAGCGTACGTTACAGCTGGCGCGGCGAGCGCGATACGCGCGGAGATACCAACTGGGTTCCCCCCGAAATGGTCGAGCGCATCGAAGTTATTCGTGGCCCGGCGGCGGCGCATTATGGATCGGGGGCGGCAGGTGGCGTGGTGAATATCATTACTAAACGTCCGACCAATAAATGGGGCGGATCGCTGTCGTTATTCACCAATCAGCCGGAAAGCGACAAAGAGGGGGCAACCAAACGCGCCAACTTTAGTCTGAGCGGCCCACTGAGTGACGACGACAGCCTGACCATGCGGCTTTACGGCAACATCAATAAAACCGATGCCGACAGCTGGGACATCAACACCGTAGAAAATGGCTCGCAGGCGGCCGGTCGCGAAGGCGTACGCAACCGCGATATCAACAGCGTTCTGTCGTGGAAAATGACCCCGAACCAGATTATCGATTTCGAGTTTGGTTACAGCCGTCAGGGCAACATTTATACGGGTGACACTCAATACAGCAGCAGCAGTAATACCACTGAAAATCTGGCGCAGTCCGGCGCCGAAACCAACCGTCTTTATCGTCAGAACTATGGGCTTACCCACAACGGCATCTGGGACTGGGGCCAGTCCAAGCTGACATTTTCCTATGAAAAGACCAACAATACCCGTCTCGACGAAGGTATGGCGGGCAGCGGTGAAGGCCGTATTACCGATGCGCAGACCTATTCCACCAGCCGGTTGCAAAACTATCGCGGCAATGGCGAGCTGTATATTCCGTTCGAATTCTACACCGACAATACGTTGACCGTCGGCACGGAATGGACGCGCGAAGAGCTCGACGATCCGGCCTCGATGGGCTTTACCTCCTCTTCCGATACCACCGTTGGCGGCGTGTCGGCCAACGGCGCAGGCCGCAGCAGTAAAAATAGCGCAAGCCTCGGCGCACTTTATCTCGAAGACAATATGGATTTCGCCGGTGGCGCAACCAAGCTTATCCCCGGGATCCGTTTCGATCACCACAGCCAGTTTGGCAATAACTTCAGCCCGAGTCTGAACATTCAGCAGGACCTCGGCGACAAGTTCAAACTGAAAGCCGGGATTGCGCGGGTGTTCAAGGCCCCCAACCTGTATCAGTCCAGCGGCGGTTATCTGATGCAGACGCGCGGCAACGGCTGTCCGAACACCATTGCTACCGGCAGTTGTTATCTGCTCGGCAACGACGACCTGGATGCGGAAGTCAGCATCAATAAAGAGGTCGGCATTCAGTTTACCGATAACGGCTACAATGCGGGCCTGACCTATTTCCGCAACGATTACAGAAACAAGATTGTCGCGGGCGACGAGCTGATTTCAAAAACGGCGTCGGGTGCCAACGTGCTGCAATGGGAAAACGGCGGCAAGGCACTGCTTGACGGACTTGAAGCCAACCTGCAGATCCCGGTCGTCGAGGATGTCCTGACCTGGAACACCAATGCGACCTACATGTTCCGCTCCAAACAGAAATCCACCGGCAATCCGCTGTCAATTATTCCGAAATACACCATCAATACCGCGCTCGACTGGCAGGTTAACGACAAGCTGGCGCTGAACGCCAATCTCACGACCTATGGCCGTCAGAAACCGCGCACCAAGGCCGAGAGTCGTACCGAAGTCAGTAGCGGGCTGTCGGATACAGAAGTGGGCGGCTATTCCGTAGTCGGGATTGGCGGTAACTACAACGTCACCAAAAATCTGCGCATCAATGCCGGTATCAGCAATTTGCTCGACAAGAATCTGTATCGCGCCAACGACGGCGCATCGACCTACAACGAACCAGGGCGCGCCTATTATGCAGGTGTAACAACCTCGTTCTGATGGCATCACGTTAGAAAGCAGCGTTTCTGTAACGCTGCCTTTTGCAGCATCATGCTCTATGGCTCAGGCCCGCGCTGGAAAGATTCAGGCGGGCTTTTCTTATTCTGCCGTCAATTAGCCCACCGGAACGGACGGTAGCGGCTATATTTTTAGCATCACGTTTTACTGAATACTTCTTTTTCCAACCTCGGGAGTTGCCATGACACGTTTGACAGCCAAAGATTTCCCTCCGGAATTGCTTGAACTCTATGACTATTACGCCCACGGTAAAATTTCAAAGCGCGAGTTTTTGTCGATGGCGGCGCGTTACACAATCGGCGGCATGGCCGGTATGGCGCTGCTGAGTTATATGAGCCCGAACTATGCGCTGGCGCAGCAGGTCGAATTTACCGATCCCGCAATCGTGCCCGAATACATTCATTATGAATCCCCGCAGGGCAATGGCGAAGTCAGAGCCTATATGGTGAAACCGGCCAATGCCTCGGCCAAAACCCCTGCCGTCGTGGTGGTGCATGAGAATCGCGGATTAAATCCCTATATAGAAGATGTGGCGCGGCGCGTAGCGAAAGCCGGTTTTATTGCGCTGGCCCCGGACGGATTAAGCTCTGTCGGCGGTTATCCGGGCAATGATGAAAAGGGCAAAGCCTTGCAGGCGCAGGTTGACCCGACCAAATTGATGAATGATTTCTTCGCGGGAATCGATTTCATGATGCACCACCAGCAAACCACGGGCAAAGTCGGGATCACCGGTTTTTGCTACGGCGGCGGGGTGGCAAATGCGGCGGCGGTGGCGTTTCCGGAATTGGCGGCGGCGGTGCCTTTCTATGGCCGACAGCCCAAGGCCGAAGATGTGCCGCGTATCAACGCGCCGCTGCTCCTGCACTATGCCGAGCTGGACAAGGGAATTACCGAAGGATGGCCTGCCTATGAGACGGCATTGAAAGCGGCGGGCAAAACCTACAAGGGTTATGTCTATAAAGGCGCGAACCACGGTTTCCACAATGATTCAACGCCGCGTTACGACAAGGCCGATGCCGACCTGGCCTGGGATCGCACTATAAAATGGTTCAGGCAATATCTGGTGTAAACCTTTCTGAATACACCCGCGGCTCCAAGCCTCTCTTCGTGTCTTGCTCTCTGGCGAGACACGTCCTCTGCCCTGTCGCTCGTGCTAGTTGTTGGCCAAATCCATTTTCTTGTCGGCGGAGTTAAGGGTTATCTGCGCGCCCTGCTCTTTCTGAAGGCGACGGGCTTCGAGATAGACCGATTTCCAGTAAGGATTGTTGAGCGAAGAGCGCATGACGCCTTTACTGACGGAAGCATGCAGGAATTGCTGGTTGGTGTCGTAGAAACCAACGTGCAGATTATTTTTGATGCGGAAGAAGACCAGATCGCCAGGCTGTAAATGTCCGGCCTGAACCGGTTTGCCCATGGTAATCAACTGGGTAGTGGTCACGCGGTCCATAGGAATATTGAATCTGTCTTTCAGCGTTCGCCAGACAAATCCCGAGCAGTCCACGCCCGTTAATTTGGTTCCGCCCCAGTGATAAGGCGTACCCTGCCAGGAATACATTTGATCATGAAGTGCGGCGACGACGGAAATCAGGTCAGGATTGGGATTTGACGTGTCGCTGGTGTCCGCAGACTCATTGCTCATATCGGTGTTATGGGCAGATTTTGACGAGCATCCCGCCAGAATCAGCATTGATACGAGCAATAAACTTTTAAGAGAATCTCTTGGCTTCATTAAGTAACCAGGCAAGTAAAATCAGAAAGGTAGGGTTTTATAACCTATATACTAATTGTGCTGAATAGGCCAGGAATCATCTTACTTAAAATTACCTTAATTTACAGGACTTGACATAAAGAAATTCCCAATTTTTGCTCTACTTGAAGATAATGATTATAAATTATAAGTTTACGTTTAGGATGATGCCTATTTTCGGTATAACAATAATCTGTCGTAGACCCGTAAAAACGGAATTTTCGTCAAGAAGTCGAAAGTAAACTTAAAACACAATACCTATGGGGTTTTTATGAAAAATACATTGCTTACGCGTTCCCGGCTTATTCAGGCCCTCACGCTGTCTACCCTTCCCCTTTTATTAGGTGCCACTATGTCTTATGCAGAAGAAAGCCGCCCATTGGCCCCGCAGGCACAGGATCTCCCTGCCCAGACACTGCTGGTGGGTTCCTGGACCGGCCAGACCACCGGCGAGCTGGTCCAGAAAGCCATCTATCCGAGCCAGGGAATATACCGTGTACGCTTGAACAGCGATGGCACCCTGCTCCCGCTGGATGTTCTGAAAATATCCAGCCCGTCATGGATTGTCTTTAGCCATGACCATAAATTTGCCTATACCACCAACGAGAACGAAAAAGGTGCCGTGACCGCACTGAAGGTCGCACCGGATGGCAAACTTGCGACGTTGAATGAAGTCGACAGCCAGGGGCAGCACCCAACCCACGCCACGCTGACCGCCGATGGCAAATATCTGCTGGCCGCCAATTACTCCGTGGGGCCGAATCAGGCAGGCTTTACCGTATTCCCTATTCAGGGCGATGGCGCATTGGGAAAATCGGTGCAGCATGTTCCTCTGACTCAGGGGTCACACGCCGTAGCTGACAGACAAGCCAGCGGCCATGCGCATTCGGTCAATATCAGCCCCGACGGCAAGTTGCTGTTCGTTGCCGATCTGGGTGCCGATGTCGTGCACGCCTACCGCTACGACAGTGCATCGAAAGCGCCCTTCAGCCCCGCGCCGCAGTTTGACCTGCACTTCAAGCCGGGTGAAGGCCCTCGCCATATGACATTCTCGCCGGACGGCAAATTCGCCTACGTCAGCACCGAAATGTCGGCGCAGGTGCATGTGTTCAGCATCGAAAAGGATAAGTTCAGCGAGATTCAAACCGTAGAGCTGACAGAAAGCCAGGATCCGAATGACAAGGGAGGCGCAGGCATTCTCTTCAGCCCGGACGGCAAGTTCCTCTATGTGGGCAATCGCCGCAAGGTGAACGAAATTGTAGTGTTCAAAGCCGATGCCGAAAGCGGAAAACTGAGTATGGGCAACCGATTCTCTGCGGGTGGCATTGAGCCGCGCGCTTTTGCGTTCGACAAGACAGGCCAGTATTTGCTGGTCGCCAACGTATTTTCCAACAATGTGGTTGAACTACGTCGCGACGCACAGACAGGCGCACTGACGCCGACTGGCGTAACCGTACAGATTGGTACTCCGACGGACATCAAATTCCTGCCGTAACGGCCTGCCAGTGAGCCGCGCCCCTCGATTTTACGAAACCGAGGGGCGTAACCGCTTTGCAAGCCGCTGTATTGCCTGGAAAATGCATACGAAAGCAGGTAGCCACAGCTTATTAACGCAGGCTAAAATATTCGGTGCATGTCAAAGGCAGAGTCAAGAGAGAAGAGTAATGCAGGAAGGCAAGTTAACACGATAATCACGGGATAGGGAAAGATAGATGACGCCTATTTTCCTTATATAATACTGAAACCGCTCATATCATGTCTTTCTGGGGGGATCGGCTTTTGCCACCGGCAACAGCATTGAAATCTCGTAAATCCCCTGCTCCTTGTCCTGTATTCTGAACCGTTCTATCTCGGATTCATTTCTCTTTTTCAAGTCCATTGCCAGCAATGTTTCCCGATACGTCTTGCTAAGGCAGTTATTATACTGGCGCAAGGTAAACTGACCGTTGATGTTCAGATAGGTCCCTGCCGGTATAATTTTGGTGCTGACTTCCTTTTTTACAAAATCGCCTTTTAACGTAATCGTCATATTCAGAAACGAGTCGTTTTCCCTTGGCGCGACATAGGGACTAAAAATGCTACTCAAAATAATAACATTTTCATGAGTCTGATCTTTTACGTTAAGCAGGTGATAAAGCTGTTCTCGATTGAGCAGGCTATCCCCATTCAAAAGCTCATTGACATCGATTTTCAGCTCGAAATCATCGCCGAAAATGATTTGTTCATTGAGCTCGATAACTTCAAGCACATAAACGCCGCAATCGTTGGCTCTCTTGAACGGATGCATGATAGTCGACATCGACAGTTCGTTTTGCAGGCGATATTCCGTTGGCGGCATGCCAAAACGTTGCTTAAAACTTTTATTAAAGGTCTGCAAGGAGTCGAACGAATATTTCTCGGCGACTTCCTTGACGCTTAACTTGGTCCCCAGCAGGATGAGTGCCGAGTTGGCCAGACGACGATTGCGAATATATTCGCCTATCGTGAAACCTGTCTGCTTTTTAAAAAAGCGCTGCAAGTGCCAGCTTGAATATCCAGCAATTTGCGAGAGAATATCGATTGAGAGTTTCTCCTCCAAATGCAATTCAATATAGCTTACCAAGTCATCAATGACTCTGTCATGAAAAGTCGCTTCGGCGGTTTTCTTTTCCCTTTCCTTCGTCATTTGCACCCTCTTTATATGGTGATATCCTGTTAATATGTCGCACATGAATGGCGTAATATTTCGAAGCATTTTCTTTGCTACGGTTATTACATGACTATCCTTGAATTCATCGAAGAGCCTCGTGTTACAGATTGCCCTTATGCATGATGAACAATTAATCCAACAGTGCCTATTCTCATGACATCAAAAAGCGGTTAATCAAATTTGATAATAAATGCGCCACTTGAATACTGGTAATTCTCAACATCAATTTTACAAATACATTCGCAAGCTTAATGATATACAGAATGTATTAATCCAACACGCATGACTTCTCCACCACGCATGCCATAAAAGTGTGGTGAAACAATAGTTTCGATGCTCACCTTGCAACCCTATACTCCTGATAATGCTTAACTTAACGGGCTTGCAACGGGTATAGCTTATTATATACAAAATAATTTATCTTTCTGTACAAAATTCACTCAAAAGTAGTTTTAGAATGCTTAACCTCCTTCACCCCAATCTATTTAAACAGCGCATCCGATAGGTTTAGGGTAATTTTAGAATAGAAAAATTTAATCCTTAAAGCCACACCCTGAGCGGTTACCTTCTCCATTTTATTAATAGCTGTCTTTTATACCTGCCAGTCAATAACATCGCCTGTAAATCCTTTGTCGTCTTGATTTAATATAAATATAGCAAAGCTTAAGCAATTAACAAATTCAAGCGCCGTATTTAACCCCTATTAATTAGATAGAGACATCCTATTGAACCTGATAAAAACAGGATAACTCAAGGAGTTACCTAATAAAGTATTAACCTTCCATGCGGGTAATAAAGAATAAGCACTCATTAAAGATAATTCTTATTAATAGTCTAGTGCGCCCGGAATGTAAAAATAGCGCTTATCGTGAGCAGCACTCATGCCTAATAGTTGAACACTCTTAATGAAAAAGAAAATAATTCAAGATGTTAGCCCTTTAAGAATTGTCGGAAAAAGGCGCCTCCCCTTTTCGTCCTTCGCTCGCCAGCCTTCATAAGCGTGATCGGCCTCTTATTTTCTGACATAAAAAAAGCCTGCATCAGCAGGCTCCGTTTTCATGAAAGCAATAGGGTGAAACATGTTAGCGATTATACGCTCTGCCACTCGCTTTCAACATCGGCTTTGGATTTCGAAAGGATAACTTTATTGTCATCAATGTCTTTTACCCAGGCAACAGGAATCAAATGATGCTTGCCGCCCGCTTCCGGATCGCTCTTGGCCAGCTTGATTTTATCTTCTCCATCAAGATGATCCACTATACCGACGTGTTCGCCGTTAACATCGACAACCTGAGCGTGATCCAGAATTTTGCTTGTATCGACCATACATCCTCCTTTGTTTAAGTTATTTAAGGCTAGTCGATAAAGGCACTTTTTTCCAACCGGCCCGTTTTGTGCGCCCCGGCTAAACCCGGCTAAAAAGGATAATAAAGCTTTAGCACTATTTGTGCATAAGTAGCCTATTTGTATTTATATCACCTATCGAATAAATAGACCTGAGTGTTCAGTTAACCCTTTTAAAAACCTTTATTTTCGTCTTCTTACATTATATTTCCAGATTATGGCTCATTATCGGAGCCTTCTTAATTAATAACATTGTACAGGACCAATGAGCCTGTTATATTCACCCCCCACATCATGAGATTAGGTTAAAAAATAACCACGCGCTTGATATAATTACAAAAAAATACTCTCATGTATTCTCAATGTTAAAAGATTCGTTATAGGCAAAATAGACACATGGCTAGGCAATAAATTTCAGGAAATAAGATGAATCTCGATAATAATACCAAGAAAACGGCATGTCCCTTTTGCGCCAGCGAACTCACTAAAGAGCGGGCGCGATGTAATCAGTGCGGCGCAGAAAGAGTCGTCAACTATATCAATCCCGAAGAGAGAAGATTAATTCTCATTTTGCGAATGGCACTGGGCGTCGTGTCCGTATTGGTTTTCTGGCTCACGCTGGCGCTTGTCGGCAATCCTGCCGTGTCGCTGGTGGGCCTGCTGGCGGCAATAACCCTGTCATGGCTTGCCCCCATGCTTTACTTCAAACGTAAAAAACGGGGCAATGTGGCCTGGGTTAAAAAACCGATGATCTGGTAATACCGTGCCTTAACGTTTACGGGTAACGGACTTTAGCCCTTTATGTAACTCCTGCATCCTTTTCATCGAGCGCATCGTGCGCTGTGATGCCATCGAGGCCACAGAAAAGACCAGCATCTCGAGGCAGACCAGCACGGTGCCATGAAGCGGCACCCGACCATTTTCACCGCCACGGGGAACATGGATAACCACGTCGGCCTCTTTGGCAAAGAATGAATCCACTGCGTTGGTCAACAAGATAACGGGAATACCTAATCTTTTGGCCTCTCGCAACGTGGTTGTTCCCTCGCGGTGCGCAGATTTCTGCGCCATCATGATTAATACATCGCCACGTTTGAGTGCGAGCAGTTGTTCCGCCAGACCAATCCCCACGCGATTCAGGGCCAGCGCTGGCAAGCCTATGCGATTAAACAAGCGCACCGTGTAATCTGCCAGTATCCCCGAGGCATTAATGCCGAAAATCGCGACATTACGCGCTTCGTTCAGCAAAGAGACGGCCTGTGCGACGGCCACTCGATTAGCCTCGCCGGAAAGCGCATCACAGACTTGCCGATGTCCGTTCAAGACAAAATCGACGCTCGACTGCGTACCTTGCGTCAGTTCGCCGACGGTGGTGTTCATCTTGTCGGTCGAGGTCATGACCGGCTCGAACCAGCGCGTCAGGGTGGTTTTCAAGTCACGTAATCCCGTAAACCCCAACGCCTGAATTGCACGAATCACCGTGGCATCGGACGTATTGACCGCCGCGGCGATTTCGAGCGCGGTGTTTTCCAAAACCGCCTCTCTATTTTCATCAATGTAGCGTAATACTGACTGTAATCGTGGCGAAAGTTGCTGCCCGCGCATCCGCAATCGCTCGGTAAATACGTCGGCACGCCTGGAAGATGTTGATGAATTCACTGAGTTTTACTCTCTATTGAAACGGGATGCCGCGCGGCGAAAGAAGATATTAACGTCATTTCATGTAGTGAATAATCAATATTACTACAACATTTACTACTACATAACCCCATGATTGAATGATAATCAATTGCAATTAAGCGGCTTATTTTTTCGTTTATCATTTTTTATCAGGGTTAGTTATTCATAATGAAAACAAATGGCTTGGGATTCAGGAAAAATCGTTGTGCCCGTAGCGTAGTCGCCGTGCTTTATAGCGGCATTTTTCTTTCGCCGACCGCGGGCCACGCCGCCGAAGACAGTAATACGCTTACCATCACCGCCTCCCATTCCGATGACGATGCCTACTCGAGCGCAACGACGTCGGTCGCCAGCAAAACACCGACCTCGCGCCTGAACGAGGCACAGTCAGTCAGCGTCGTCACTCGAAAGCAACTCGACGACTATCAGATATCCAGCCTCAGCGATGCGATGCGTTTTGTCAGCGGTGCGGCGGAAACCAACACGCTTGGCGGCACCGAAGACGGAATTGTGCGCCGTGGTTTTGGCACCAACTCCGACGGCTCGATTTTTCGCGACGGGATCCGCAGCAGTCAGGGATTGAACCTCGACGCCACGGCAGAACGTGTGGATGTGCTCAAAGGCTCCGCCTCGCTGCTCTACGGCATTCTCAATCCGGGCGGGATGATCAATATCGTCAGCAAGAAGCCTCAGTATCAATGGCACACCCTTGTGGGCGGGCATTACAACAGCACGGGCGGCGGCGCGGGAAGCATCGACGTCACCGGTCCTCTGGGCAATGGTTTTGCGTTTCGCATGATTGCCGAAAAACAGGATCAAAACTACTGGCGAGGTTTCGGCAATCAGAAACACAATCTCCTGGCCCCTTCCCTGCAATGGTATGGCGAAAAGGCCAGCTTTTATGTGGGCTATGAAAGCTACCAGTACGATATCCCCTACGATCGCGGCACGGCTTTCATCAACGGAAAACCGGTTTCGATAGGCTATAAAACGCGTCTGGATGACTACACCAATCACGCCTGGGGACGCAATCAGACCGTTAATTCTCACTGGGATTATCAGCTGAACGAGGTCTGGAGTACGCGCCTGACCTACGGCATGAACCAGCGCCAATACGATAACAATGAAGTGCGCGTGACCGCCATCAACGCAACCACCGGCGCGGTAACCCGCCGTGCGGATGCGAACCGGGGCTTTAATCACAAGACGCAGTATGCCTCCTGGGATGTGACCGGCACGCCCGACATTCTGGGCATGACACATAGTCTGGTCGCAGGCGTCGATTATGAAATGATCCAGACGTATCGCGCCCACGCCTATACCGGAAAAACCAACAGCGTCTTCACGCTGGATAATCCGGTCTACGGCATGACGCCGGTCACCGACAGCTCAACGGAGAAAACGGCCACCAGCAATCTGCTTAATCGCATTTATAGTCGCTCTCTTTACGCAAAAGATAGCATTGCGCTGAACGATCGCTGGACCGTCGTGGGCGGCGCACGTTACCAGCATTATCGTCAGCGCGAATCAGAAGGGTTCACGACGCCCACCGAGACTTATGCAGACGAGGGTAACAAGTTCCTGCCGCAGACCGGTTTGATCTACAAGCTTACGCCGGACGTGTCACTTTACGGCAGCCTGAGCAAATCCTTTACCCCTTCGACAACCGTCGACGATGACGGCAATGTGGGTCAGCCAGAACAGGGCACAACCTATGAAGTGGGCGGAAAATGGCAAATGACCCCCGCCGTGTTTGCCTCTGTGGCCCTTTACCGTATAGATGAAAGAAATATTTCGCTGTCGCTGAACGGGTCGACCTATGAGGTCAACAAGGCCCGCTCGACCGGTGCGGAATTTGAAATCAACGGGGAGATTTACCCTGACTGGGCATTGAGCGCCAATTACAGTTATGACGAGGCAAAAATCATCGATGACCAGAACAACGCCGAGAATAACGGCCATCGTCTGCAAAACGCGCCTCGCCACTCGGGCGCGGTGTATCTGAGTCATACGCTCGACTGGCATCGTCTGCCGGGCAGTTTCCGCCTTGGCGGCGGCGCGCGCTACATGGGCTCGAGGGCGGGCGATCCGGACAACAGTTTCAGCCTGCCGGATTACGTTGTCGCAGACAGCTTTATCAGCTGGGACAACACGCTATGGGGTGAAAAGACGCATCTTCAGTTGAATATCAATAATCTGTTCAACAAGCACTATTACACCTCGAGCGGCGGCAATCTGCGCGTTGAGGAAGGACAGACCCGCAACGCCGTCTTGAGTGCCAGCATCGCGTTTTAACACCGAGGGAGAGGTCAAGGGCCTCTCCTCTCTCTTTTTGCGGAGCGCATTACCCTCTGATTCGCGAGAATTATCGGCCAGCCTCACAAAACGGGAAGATATCCCGCCCTCGCCATTGCGCCTAAGTCCACATCACCTATATGTTAATTTATATTTCCGATATGTAAACAAGGGTAAATATAAATGTTAAATAAATTCAAGATTTCTTTGATTACGTTGACCGTGGCTTTTTCAGTCTCTGCATGGGCAGATTTTCCCAAGGGTTACCCGACCGATTATCAGAAAACGGTCGATGGCGCGAAAAAAGAAGGCAAGGTGGTTATCTATTCAACCACGGATACCAAAGCGGCAGGCCCGTTAATTCAGGGCTTCGAAGCCACCTATCCGGGCGTTAAGGTTGAATATAACGACATGAACAGCACCGAGCTGTACAACCGTTATATCAGCGAGCAGGCGGCAGGCGGCACAAGCGGCGACGTCGTCTGGAGCTCGTCGATGGACACCGGCCTGAAACTGGCCACCGAATACGCCGAAGAGTATGCTTCGCCCGAACAGAGCCAACTGCCAAAGTGGGCGGTCTGGAAGAACAAGGCTTACGGCACCACCTATGAACCCGTGGTCTTTATCTATAACAAACGGCTGATCCCGGCCGGTGACGTGCCTGATTCCCATGCTGCGCTTGCAAAACTCATCGCCAGTCAAACCGATAAATTCAAGCGCAAGGTCACCACCTACGATATTGAAAAATCCGGGCTGGGCTTTATGTTGTCCGTACAGGATTTCAAGGCCGATCCTGACTACTTCAAACGGCTGGCCGATATCGCCAAAGGTGGCCTGACCGTGCAATCCTCCACAGGCACCATGATGGAACGTGTCTCTTCCGGTGAAAACCTGATTGGTTTCAATATCCTCGGGTCCTACGCCGAAGCGCGCGCCAAGACAGACCCGACACTTGGGATTTCCTATCCAAAAGATTACACGCTGGTGCTGTCGCGCGTGAGTTTCATCAGTAAAGACACGGCCAACAGCAATGCCGCCAAACTGTGGCTCGACTACGTACTGTCTGAAAAAGGCCAGAGCATCCTCGCTAATCAGGCCGATATTCCGTCCATTCGTAACGATATCGAAGGCAAGAACGACATCGATGGCATGACCAAAATGCTCGGTAACGCGCTCAAGCCTATCCCTGTCGATGAAACCCTGCTTGAGTATCTGCAACAGAAAAAACGTCTGGACTACATCAAACAGTGGCGCGAAGCCTCGGCGAAATAGTTCACGGTTATCTCCCCCTCCCGCCCTCTTTCCTTTGCAGAAAGAGGGCGTTAACTCTCTGTCTTACTTGAGAATATAGGGATTTTTATGAGTGGATTGCTGAGAAAATGGCAAAGTCTGCCGCGCGGTGTGGTCGTGGCAATCACGGCGCTGGTCATTTATGTCCCGCTCTCGTTTATCATCATTCAGAGCTTTCTTTCCGCCCCGTTCTTTTCCCCTTCCAAAGAATGGAGTCTGGAATCCTTCGCGTTTATCTTTACCGATCCCGACTTTTACAAGGCGCTGAAAAGCGGCTTTATTCTGGCCTTCGGGTTAGTGGTGATTGCCATTCCGCTCGGCGGTATTCTGGCCTTTCTGATGGTCAGAACCGATTTACCCGGACGACGTTTTATCGAACCCCTGATTCTGGTGCCCATCTTTGTCTCGCCCATGGTTCTTGGGTTTGGCTACGTGGTTGCGGCCGGCCCGGTCGGCTTCTTTTCGCTATGGGCTGACGCCTTGCTGGGCTTTGTGCCGTGGAATATCTATTCGATGGCAAGCATTGTGGTGATTGCCGGACTCACACACGTGCCCCACGCCTATCTCTATATTTCGTCGGCGCTGCGCAGTGTCGGTTCTGATGTCGAAGAAGCCGCACGCACGGCCGGTGCCTCGCCCTTGCAGGTAATGACCGCCGTGAGTTTGCCCATGGTTCGCCCATCCATCCTTTACGCTTCCGTGCTGCTGTTCTTTCTTGGGCTGGAAGTGTTCGGGCTGATGCTGGTGCTCGGCGATCCGGAGGGCAATCTGGTGCTGGCCACCTATCTCTATCAACTTACCAATAAACTCGGCACGCCTTCCTATCATCTGATGGCGGCGGTGGCGGTGGTGCTTATCTGTATTACGATTCCGCTGGTCATGCTGCAACGTCGACTGATGCGCACCGCCAACCGTTTCGTTACCGTCAAGGGCAAAGCTTCACAGGCACGCGCCCTGCCCCTCGGCAAATGGCGCTGGGTCGCGGGCGCGGTGGTGGTGTTCTGGCTGACGGTTACCATTGGCGTGCCGCTGGTCGGGGTCGTGCTGCGGGCATTTATCTCCAACTGGGGCGTGGGCGTTTCCCTGTGGGATGAACTGTCGCTCAATACCTTCCGCACTATCTGGCAACAGCCAAACCTGCTGCGAGCCATCGTCAACTCGATGGCAATCGGGGTTATCGGCGGAGCGCTTGCGGTGGTGTGCTATCTGTTTATCGGCATTGCCATGCACCGCAAACCCGATGGCGCCACGCGCTTTCTCGACTATAGCGTGCTGGTACCGCGTGCCGTTCCGGGCCTGCTGGCGGGATTGGCCTTTCTGTGGGTGTTCCTGTTTCTGCCGATGTGGCTGGACAGATCGCTGAAAGACGGCTGGATGGCAGCGCTGCCGGTCGCCGACTGGTTACGCGAGCACTTTATCGTCTGGCTGCGTTCGCTACGCAGCACCATTTTCAGCGTGTGGCTGGCCTATACGGTGGTGTGGATGGCCTACGGGCTGCGGCTTATCTCGTCAACCCTGTTGCAGGTCGGGCCGGAGCTTGAAGAAGCGGCACGCAGTACCGGCGCGACGCGCGGCCAGATTACCCGCCACGTGACCATCCCGCTTTCCCGCTACGGATTGATTGGCTCCTGGCTGCTGATGTTTCTTATTTTCGAGCGCGAATATTCTACGGGGGTCTATCTCCTCTCCCCCGGAACGGAAACCATCGGATCGATGCTGGTCTCGCTGTGGGCGGCGGGTGCGATAGACATTGTTGCGGCGCTCTCATTCATCAATATTCTGCTGGTGGTGCTCGGTTTGGGGATTGCCCTGCGTTTTGGAGTTAAATTACATGATTGAATTAACGGTAGAAGATCTGCATTTAACCTATGGCGACAATCCGGTGCTCAAGGGTGTGTCGATGGAGTTACGCCGTGGCGAAGTGGTTTCCCTGCTCGGGCCTTCCGGCAGCGGAAAAACCACCTTGCTGCGGGCGGTCGCCGGACTCGAAAAACCCACACAGGGCAAAATCGTGATCGGCAAGAATACCGTTTACGCGGGCACCTCGCGCAGCGAAATTCCGGCAGAAGAACGCAATCTCGGGCTGGTATTTCAGTCCTATGCGCTGTGGCCGCACAAGACCGTGTTCGAGAATGTGGCCTATCCTCTTAAATTGCGCAAAACCGCCACGGGCGAGTTGAAACAGCGGGTGCAAAACGTGCTGGACCAGCTTGGGCTTGGCCATCTCGGCAATCGCCATCCGCATCAACTTTCGGGCGGTCAGCAGCAGCGCGTGGCCATTGGTCGGGCATTGGTCTACAACCCGCCCGTGATTTTGCTGGATGAACCGCTGTCGAACCTCGATGCTAAGCTGCGCGAAGAGGCGCGCGTCTTCCTGCGCGAACTGATTATCAAGCTGGGCCTGTCGGCGCTGATGGTCACGCATGACCAAAATGAGGCGATGGCGATCTCCGACCGTATCCTGTTGCTCAATAACGGCAAAATCGAGCAGGAGGGCACGCCGCAGTCGATGTATGGATCACCCACTACCCTCTTCACCGCCGAATTCATGGGCAGCAATAATCGGTTGCACGGCAAAGTGACTGAAATTCGGGACGGCAAGGCGCGCATCGAAGGGAAAGACTGGGTGTTGTGGGGCATGGCCGGACAAGGTTTGCAGGCCGGCACCGAAGGCACGGCGGTGATACGGGTTGAGCGCGTAAGGCTTACAGAGGCGCAGGAAGATAACCAGTTGGAGCTGGCGTTACTGACCAGCATGTATCTTGGCGACCGCTGGGAGTATCTGTTCCGCACGCAGGCCGATGATTTTGTGATTCGCGCCTACGGAACCGATGTACGGGAATCCGCAGTCTGCCGCCTGACCTTGCCTGTCAACGATGTCTGGATCTTCCCTAAAGCCTGAACCACGGGCAGGAGCATGTTTTGCTACTTTCTCCTGCCTTACCTTTTACGGCATTTAGGTGACACGTTAACTTGGCAATCGGTAGCGGATAAGAATGGTAAGTTTTTCCGAGTTGACCGCCCCGGACGTGGCGCCTACTTCGACGCCCATATGTGCGGCTATCGCAAGGGCCGTAGTGCGCGCGACTCCATTTTTGTCGGTCTTGACCCGCGTATCTGTAATTTGCAGATTTTTATGCGCCGAGGAGAACGTCACCCACTGGTTTTCACACGCCTTGCCATCGCTGCCTTTAACGTGGGCAGTCAGGGAGATGCGCTGTTTTTCCAGCGGTTTAAGATTATCGGCGTGCAGAGTAACGGCAGCCACCTTGATATCGGGTAATTCCGCTGCTTTCAATGTAACAACGGTTTCAAAAGGCTTGTGACCCTGCAAGGTAGAAACCATCACTACCTTCCCCGCTTGCGTACCCGCCGTGAGCGTGGCGGCATAAATACCCGGCGTAGATGTCTCGCGATATTGAGTAAAGCTGAGGGGAAGCGGTGAAAGTTGTCGAGATTTCATCGCCAGATGAAGTTTATTCGTCATGCCGCTCACCGGGTTATTATCTTTATTATTTAATTTCAGTGTTAACGTCGTTGACTTATTTCCGTCCGCAACTAACTCGGGATCCGTAATGACTGCCGACGAACCTTGACTGTCGATTTCCGCATTCACGACGATTCTCGCCTGTAACGGCGTGGAAAGTTGCCCGCGACTGTCTATGGCTGTCGCAATAAGCGGATAAGTATTATCCGTCTCGCTATTACGGGCAGGAAAAATAATCGACGCCGCTGCACTTTCTTCATTGAGAATAATGCCTCCGGCGGCCTTGAATTCATCGGCAATTAACCGCATCTTTGCCACGCCGTGCGTTGAAGAAACGTTAATTCCCAGAGAACGGTTGTCACCGGCAAGGCCTTGAATTATCTCATTCATTGAAAAATGAATGCGCGACTGTTTTTTATAATCCAGCACGATGTGATTGTTGCGTGACACCAGATCGAAACGCCCTCCCCGAAGGCTTCGCATAGACGCAACCTGGGCCGGGTCCAGACTTGCCGCCAGTGAGCGACCCAAATCATAGTTCACCATCAGCCGCAGCAGATTGTCAGGACGATGCCCCCCCGCCCGCCGATGTTCTCCTTCCAGCGTAAAGAGCGGCATGGGCGTCCAGCTTAACGCGGCGCTCAATGCAGAGGGGTTGTCTTGCCGAGAGTCTCGAGGACGCAGCGCCACATGCCGACCATAATATTTTTCGTATTTCAGTCTTCCGCCAACATGGGGATAGGCAGGTGTGCTGCTCTGGGCTTCAATATCCCAGCCGTTGGCTGCGCGCTCCAGAAGCCCTGCGCCATCGCGCGAAGGATGCCATTCTGTCAGCCGCCTATAACCGTTTGCCGCCAACCTAAGGTGAGTCGTCCAACCTTCAATGCCGACTCCCCAGCGCCGGTTTTTACCCGTCAGGTCATTATCCAGAAACAGATTGCTGCCCAGCATCGCGGCGTCGCTAAAATAACGCATGCCCAGCCCGAGGTTCAGGGTATGGCGTGCATCCGCGCGGCGCAGGCCGAGTTGAGTAAACAGTAGAGCGTCGTTTTTGTTATCAAGCAGAGGGAGCAGCACGTCGCCCGCCATATCGAAAGAGGATGAACCTGCCGCAGGACTCAGCGTAATCCGCGAGGTGCCTCCCAACCGCGTTAACTCGCTTTCCAGACTTTGCGCAGCGGTTTGCGTGGCAAGATGGGCCGCATAATTAAAGGCCGCCCGCTCCGCCGCGTTGGCGGGTTGTGACAGGGCCTGCATTACTATCAACAGCGTCATTGGAATAATCGTAATCATTCCAATGTTTTTATCTAACGGCCGTGATCTCATTGAATTAAAATCCTTTTAATTAATAGGCATCATTGCACAGAAAACTTCAGATTAAGGAGCCTGACATTACCCTTAAATATATTTAATAGACAAAAATGCTCGCACCTCAAGAGCCACAAAAATAAAGGACAACGGAAAGTATCATGCTCAATATCATTCAAAGGTGAAAGCCCTTTCGTGTTTATTTAAAAACAAAAAATCAGCAAGGACAAATTATGCAGCCCGGCTAAAAAAGTCATCCTAATTAATTTTATTATGAGCGTTAATTGAGAGCTCTATTATGGAAGGCGTTAATGATATAAATCATCTCAGGAGACTATTTACGTCGCAACCGGGCAAGGCACATTACCCTTTCCCTCTTTCTCAGTCGCTGCTATAACTTTTACGTACCCAGATAAAATCAAAAACCGCATCTCGGGAAAAACACCATGACCCTACACTGCATTATTCTTGATGATTACCAAAACGTCGCCTTGTGTCAGGCCGACTGGTCAACGCTTTCACCCACTGTCGAGGTCGTTGCGCTACATAATCCCCTACAGAATCCGCAGCGGCTGGTCGATGCCGTGAAAGAGGCCGATATTCTGGTCATCATGCGCGAACGCACGCCGATCACCGCTTCCCTGCTGGCACAACTGCCGAAACTTAAACTACTCATTACCTCAGGCATGCGTAATGCATCTATCGATCTTGCGGCAGCAAAGGCGCAGGGGATCACGGTCTGTGGCACCGGCAGTGGATCGGATGCGCCCGTCGAGCTGACCTGGGCATTGATTCTCGGATTGGCACGTCATGTCCCCGTTGAAAACCGTTCCATCCGCAACAGTGGGCCGTGGCAAAGCACGCTGGGTGTCGGCCTGCGCGGAAAAACGCTGGGGTTGATAGGACTGGGTAAAATTGGTCAGCGAATGGCGACAATAGCACAGGCGTTCGGCATGAAGGTGTTGGCGTGGAGCCAGAACCTGACGCCTGAACGCGCGGCAGAACACGGCGCGGAACTGGCCGAGTCCAAACAGGCATTGCTCGCGCGAAGCGATGTGGTTTCACTGCATCTGGTATTAAGTGAACGCAGTCGGGGAGTTATCGATGCGCAAGATTTGGCAACCATGAAACGCAGCGCCTTTTTAATTAACACTTCCCGTTCGGGGCTGGTAGATCAGCCTGCGCTACTGGAAGCACTGCTCAATCATCAGATTGCCGGTGCTGGGCTTGACGTATTTGACCAGGAACCTCTACCCGACAATCATCCCTATCGGCATCTGCCAAACGTGCTGGCTACGCCGCATTTAGGCTACGTCACCGACGACAACTATCGAATCTATTTCAAGGAAGCCATCGAAGATATTCAGGCATGGCAGGCGGGTCAGCCGGTGCGTTTACTGGGAGGCTGACCATTGATTAAAATAATTTGCGCTCGATAATGGTTTTATTCGTTATTCATCAATTGCCAAATGGGTAAAAATAACCGCATGGCTGGGGGATTTTACCCGCAATCGACGGCATCAAAGCTGACTTAAACGACGAACAATGCTTTCGCGCACATTATCGATGTGTCTGGCGGCAGCGGCGCGCGCGGCTTCGGCATCTCCGCTACGTAACGCCGCGATGATTTCCAGATGCTCATGGTGGCCGCTGACAAACCGCTCAGGTACCTGACGCAGGTTAAACATCCGCGTTTTAAGTCGCAGGCTTTCTATATATTGCGTCAGTAACTGATTGCCGCTGTACTGCGCAAGCGCGGTGTGCAAGCGGCTATCGATTTCCCAGTCTTCCTGCGGGCTTGGGTTTTCTTCGGCAAGCAGCTTGCGGATACCGGCTTCAATGGCGTCCAGTTCCTTGACCGGCACTCGCCCTGCCGACAAGCTGGCGGCTTCGGATTCCAGCGTGCGCCTCACGTGCAGCGTTTCAATCAGCTCGCGAATGGAAAACTCCTTCACCACCGGCGTGCGTCCACCGGTACGGATAATAAAACCTTCGTTTTCCAGACGGTTAAGTGCGTCACGAACCGGCGTGCGTGAAATATTCAGCAACTCGGCCAGCTTCCTTTCCTGGAGCACCGTATTGACCGGCAGTTCCCGGTTAATCAGCATATTCAACAGCACCTCGTAGGCTTTACTGCCGAGATTCTGCTCGCGCTCACCAATCAAATCAGACGTACTTTTGATGGAATCCATGGTGTCATTTCACATTAACAAGACTGATAAAAAAGGCAGACACGGGTGCCTGCCCTGCTTTTTCTCGCCCGGATGCGCACCCTGCTAGGCGCTCATAACCAGACTGTGTCCCGCCGAGGGTCATGACACAGTTTACTGAGGAAGCGTGCGTACCGGATCTTTCGGTGCCGGATCGAAGCCCACAATAGGGGTGACGAGTTTAGCATAGGTGCCATCGGCCTTCATATCCGCCAGCGCTTTGTTTACTGCCGCCACCAGATTCGGTTTTCCTTTCTTGAAGGCGAAGCCTTTCTGAATAACGCTCACATAGTCAGGCGTTTGCGTTAACGGCAGATGCATATCCTTGATGAGATAGGCATTGCCGATGGAGTCGTTGATAACCCCGTCGATGTTGTCGTTGGCAAGATCCTGCACCGCCGCCGTGACATCGATATAGTTCTTGAGCGTTGCGCCGTGATCGATTGCCAACTGGGCATAGGTAGAGGAAACCTGTGCGCCGATTCGCTTGCCTTTCAGGTCCTGCGCCGATTTGATGTCCGAATTTTTCGGCAGAATAATGCGTCCGCCCGACTCTATCCAGCCATCGGAGAAGACGATAGCTTTCTGCCGCGCCGGTGTGATGTCCATCGCCGCACTGCTCATATCAAACTGGTTGGCTTGCAGACCGACCAGAATCGAGTCCCATTTGGTAATCACCGGCGTATATTCCAGATGCAGACGACGCGCCACTTCTTTCATGACTCGAATTTCCAGACCGTCGAGCTGGCCGTTGGCGCCGCGCATGCTGAACGGGGGATCGGTGCCCTCTGTCGCGACAGACAGTTTGCCCGGTTTCAGCAGTTCAAGATTGGCAGTGCTGTCGGCCGCATTGGCAAACAGAGGAATGGACACTGCGGCGAGAACGGTGGCCATGCCGAGAAAATGTTTTATTTTCATGATGTCACTCTCAAGTTATAGATGAAGGAAATACCCTGTATGTTGTAACTATCTTAACGTCTCGCGCTATGCTGCGCGTTCACTGGCCAACAGCGCCAACAGTTCGGCCATCACGGTTGCCCCGAGCAGCGAGGTAATCTGCCCTGGCCCGTCGTACATCGGGCTGATTTCCGTTACGTCACAGCCCACCATATTGATGCCCTTCAGCGCACGCAGCAGTAATAACGCCTCACGCGCGCTGGGTCCTCCCGCTTCCGGCGTCTGTACGCCCGGCGCAAAGGCGGGATCGACAAAATCCATATCGAAGGTGATAAAGGTCGGACGACCCGCAGTGCGCTCGGCAATGCGCTGCGCCATCTCCTTGATGCCCAGATCAAACATCTGATCCGTGGTAAACACTTCGTAGCCCAGATCCAGCGATTGCGTGATGTCGGAGGTGCGAAACAGCGAGCCGCGCAGCCCGACCTGAATCGAATGCGACGGGTCCACCAAGTCCTCTTCTACCGCACGGCGAAAAGGCGTACCCGCGCTGTAGCGTTTATCGGCAAAATATTTGTCCCAGGTATCGCTGTGCGAATCGAACTGCACCAGCGCCACCGGCCCGTGAACTTTGGCTACGGCGCGCAGTTCGGCGAGCGTAATCGAGTGATCGCCGCCAATACCGCACGGCACCACGCCCGCGCTGGACAGGGCATACACCGCCTGCTCTATGCGTTGCAGACACTCTTCTTCGTAGCCCGGCACAGTGGCGGCATCGCCCGCATCGGCGCAGCGCAGCGTCTCGAACACATTGATATCATTACGATAAGGATTGATAGGACGCAGCATGATAGACATCGCTCGTACCGCATTCGGCCCAAAGCGCGCCCCCGTGCGAAACGGGGCGCCAGAATCGGAGGGCAGGCCGATAATGGCGGCATCCAGTTGGCTCAAATCAGTTGCCATCGGCAGGCGCATAAAAGTCGGCACGCCACAAAAGCGCGGGGTTTCCAGAGAATCGGTGGGTAAAACGCTCATAACAGTGCTCCGTAATAATCAGCTAAAGCGTGCCTGACGACGTTCGAGCCAGTCGGAAAGCTCGGTCAACAGCGTGGTCAGCAGCAGGTAAATCAGGGCCGCCGCGATATAAAACTGGAACGGGCGGAAGGTGGCGGAAATAATGGTCTGCGCGTACAGCGTGATATCAATCACCGTGATGGTTGAGAGCAGCGAGGTATTTTTCAGCGTTGAAATCGCCTCGTTGGTCAGCGGCGGCAGCACGATGCGAAACACCTGCGGCAAGACGATGCGACGCATAATCTCGTTTTTGCTCATGCCCAGCGCAGAAGCCGATTCGACCTGACTGCGCGGAATCGCCTTCAGGCCCGAGCGGATAATCTCGGCCACGTAAGCTCCGCTGTTCAACGCCAGCGCAAAGACGCCCGCCACGAACGGCGACAGATGAATGCCGATTTGCGGAAAGCCGAAATAGACCACAAAAATCTGAATCAGCGCCGGTGTGCCGCGAATAAACCAGATATAGAACCGGCCCATGCCACGGAATAATTTCACCTTCGAGGTTTTGGCGCTCACCGCCACGAATCCAAACACCCAGCTAAGCACGATGGTCGAGAGCGTAATCAGCAACACGGTCCACGACGCCTCGAGAAACCCCATGCCATAGGTATTGATGTCACTCCAAATCTGGTTCATGGACGGTTCTCCTGCGATCCCTTGAAATCTTCGTGCAAAATTCGGCTAAGAAACTGGCGTAAACGCGGGCTTTCAGGATTATGCAGCACCTGATTGGGCGGCCCGTCTTCGGCCATGACGCCCTGGTCGAAAAACACCACGCGCGATGAGACGTCGCGGGCAAAGGCTATTTCGTGGGTTACCAGCAACATGGTCATGCCTTCATCGGCAAGCGACGCCATGAGTGACAGCACTTCGCCCACCAGTTCGGGGTCCAGCGCCGAGGTAACTTCGTCAAACAGCATCAACTGGGGTTTCATCGCCAGTGCGCGGGCAATGGCGACGCGCTGCTGCTGCCCGCCCGACAGTTTGGCCGGGTATTGATGGCGCTTCTCATACAGCCCCACGCGGCTTAGCAGGCTTTCAGCCAGCTCAATCGCCAGCTTGCGGGACATTTTTTTCACCCGCAGCGGCGCTTCGATAACGTTTTCCAGCACCGTCATGTGCGGCCACAGGTTGTAGCTTTGAAACACCATGCCGATGCGCGCACGCAGCAGGCGTAACTGCTCTTCGGTAGGTTGCGCCCTTGCGCCGTCACGAAAATCGAATGCGAACTCGTCGAAATTCATAAAACCGCTCTGCGGCATTTCCATCACATTCAGGCAGCGTAGAAAGGTGCTTTTGCCCGAACCGCTGGCACCGATAATCGACACGACTTCGCCCTTGTGAACGTCCAACGCCACGTTTTTCAGGACGTGAAGGTCGCCATAACTCTTATTCAGTTCTTTGATGGTTAATAAAGGCGTTGATGATTCAATCATTTGCTTCCCTCCGGCACGGTTTTCGCATAGCTGTTGTCTCCGGCGGACGACGTCACCGCCAGCCCGATGTCGGCCGGTTGGCGCGATGCGCCGTTGATAGGCGTGATGTCCTGAGGGCAGGCAGAAAGCACCAGATAAATATCCGCTTCGGCGCGCAGTTGCAGTACGTCACCGGCGACAGAACGCGGCGGTACGCGGTCGAGTTCACCCGCCTGCGTGATTGGCACGTTCATAAACAAATTTAACGAAGCCGGGGTAAAGGGCAGCGAAATGCCCCGCTCCGCCAGCGCTTCATGGAAGTTGTCGGTGCAACTGCGGTGGTAGTCCGTGCAGCCCAGCTCGCGATAAATCGCCGCGTTGCAGGGGCACAGCAAGGTGTCATGACGGCCCGGAGTCGTGTCGCCCACCAGCGTGAACATCGGCTGGCGGTAGATACTGACTACCGACATGTTCAGCTCAAAGTAAAGATTGCTGTTCACGGAGCGGGTATGTTCCATCGAGGCGTATTCAAAGGGATCGGACTGCATCACGGCCCATGCATCGACAACCTGATTTCCCTGAAGATTGGTAATGCTTAACACCTGACCTTGCTGTAACGCGACGGCGGTCCCGCGGGTGGCATCCAATATGAAATCGGACAGAGAAGCGTCGTTTTTGGCGGTCATAGGTTTCCTCACACTAAAAATTCAAATATCCAACTTGGCATTCTTTTGGTATACACAAGAAATGCAAATAAAATGCCAAGCGCACATTTTTTATCTAAAAGAGTGAAAAAATGAACAAAACCTGTTTGATTCCCCAACCCATTCACCTTTCCGGCTTGCAGCAACTCAGGGAAAACGGCATCAAACCGTTGGTAGGAGAAGCCGTCTGCGAGGGTGCACGCGCCGAAAATGTAGTCGCTGCCATTTACCGCAGCGGACAATTTTCACGCACTCGCATGGTGCAACTGCCTAATCTGCGGGCAATCGCCGTTCACGGTGTCGGGATTGACGGCATCGATCTGGCGGCTGCCAGTGCGTTGGGGATAGTCGTGTTCAATACACCGGGTGCCAATAATCGCTCGGTGGCGGAACATGCCCTTGGATTGATGTTCGCGCTGACAAAACGCCTTCCCGCCGCCGACAGCGCCGTGCGCAAAGGCGAATTTTCCTTCCGATTTCAGGGCGGCCTGAGCGAGTTGTTCGGCGCAACACTGGGCATTGTCGGCTTTGGTGCTATCGGCCAGATAGTGGCCACACTGGCGCAGGCGATGGGCATGCGCGTGCAGGTCTTGACCCGCCGCAGCGCCGAAGAGTTGGCGGCACTCGGTTTGCACAAGGCGCACAGCCTGCAAAGCCTGCTGGCTGAAAGCGATATCGTGTCGCTGCACGCGCCTTCACTTCCAGAAACGCAGAATCTGATTGGTGCGGCGGAATTGGCCCTGATGAAAAAATCCGCCTTTCTGATTAATACCAGCCGTGGGGCGCTGATAGACGAACCGGCGCTGATTCATGCATTGCAAAACGCAGAGATAGCCGGAGCGGGTCTGGATGTGTTTGCCGTCGAACCGCTGCCTGCCTCCAGCCCGCTGACGACGTTGCCGAATGTGGTACTGACTCCGCACGCGGCGGCCTCGGCGGAGCAGGCGCTCATGCGCATGGCCAGCGCCGCCGTATCGGGCGTGCTTGAGACCCTTCAGGATTGCTGTCCGGCGTCGATAATCAATCCAGAGATCTGGGAAACCCGCCGTCGTTAACGGCGGGTCCTCTGTTTAGGCAATCACTTTTGCCATCGGCGCCAGTGTCATGCCATTGGCTTCAAGCAGGGAGCGGAGCTGGCGCGCCATTTCTACCGCGCCCGGCGTATCGCCATGCACACAGATGCTGTCGATACGCGTGGGCAATTTTACCCCTTCCAGCGTGATAATCGCCTGACTTTCCAGCATGCGCATGACCCGTGTGGCGGCCTGCTGCGGGTCGTGAATCACCGCACCGGCCAACTTGCGCGAGACGAGCGTACCGGCTTCGGTATAGGCGCGATCGGCATAGATTTCCCGCACCATTTTCAGCCCCATCTTTTCGGCCGCCTTTTCCGTTTCCATGCCCGGCATCACTACCATAATCAACTCGGGATCAACCCGATAAATAGCCTGTGCCACCGCCATGGCAAGCTCCGGATCTTCGGCCGCCATGTTGCCCATCGCCCCGTGGGTTTTGACGTGCTGCAACGAGTAACCCTGACTTTCGGCCAGTGCCTTGAGGGCACCAATCTGATAGATGATTTGCCTCTGTATCTGGTCAGGCGTTTCACCCAGAATCTGTCGACGACCAAACCCTTGAATATCCAAAAAACTTGGGTGCGCTCCCGCGCCAACGCCCTTCGCTTTCGCCGCGCTTAACGTGTCGGCCATAACATCCGGATCGCCCGCATGAAAGCCGCAGGCAATGTTGGCCGAGGTGACAATCGACAGCATCTCGTCATCTTCACCCATTTTCCAGGCACCAAAGCTTTCACCCATATCGCTGTTTAAATCTATAAGCATCCTCTCTCCCGTTCTGTGCGCAATTGGCACCTTTTTTGCGTTATCTCAAGCGGCTCTTACCGTTGTCTGCTTGTAAGCCATGCAAGACTGCGGCCAGAATTGTTCGGTGTGTTGACAGCACACCTTTGGTATGCCAAAAGTATTCCACATTGAATCTGATTAAAATAGCGGCTGTAGAGAGGAACCTGTTTTGACTGAACACGTAATACCGTGGCGGATTTTGCCCATCGCCGATCAGGCGGTTTATGTCGACTTTGGCGAGGTGATTGATGAAGCGGTCAACGCCCGCGTCACGGCGCTGGCGGCCCGGGTGCGCCATGCGGGCATAAAAGGCGTGACTTCGCTGGTGCCGACTTACCGCGCATTGACCGTAGGATATGACTCTACGCAGACTCGCCAGCACGCGCTGATTGCAACGCTGCACAATCTTCTATCACAACCCGACGGCGAAGCCGACCCTGTCCGTCTGTGGGAAATTCCCGTCAATTACGGCGGCGATAATGGCGTCGACCTTGACTGGCTCGCGCAGTTTCACCACCTCTCTTCCGAAGAGGTGATCGCGCGACACAGTGCGGTGGCGTATCGCGTCTACATGATAGGTTTCATGCCGGGCTTCGCCTATCTCGGCGGGCTGGATCCGCTGCTGCACACCTCCCGCCGCGAATCGCCGCGCCTGAAGGTGCCCGCCGGCAGTATCAGCATCGGCGGCATGCAGACCGCCGTAGGTTCGGTCGAAGCGCCGAGCGGCTGGCATTTGATAGGACGAACGCCGGTGCGCAGTTTTGCCCCCGAACGCGACAGCCCTTTTCTGTTTCGCGCAGGCGATCGCGTGCGTTTCAGCGCAATTGACCTCGAAGCGTATCAGGATCTCTCCTCCCAGACTGACTATTTACCCACGTGGACATGGCAATGAACAACGGTTTCGAGGTGCTTTCCCCCGGCTTGTACACGACCTTGCAGGATCTCGGCCGCTTTGGTTTTGAAGACTGCGGCGTGCCTCCTTCGGGCGCGATGGATGAGATGAGTTTTGCCCTGGCCAATGCGCTGGTCGGTAATGAAGCCAATACCGGTGCACTGGAATTTACGCTGACCGGGGCGAGGCTACGCTTGACGGGCGCGCGTCCCTGCACGGTCGCCATTACCGGCGATATGGCGCTGACGGTCGATGACCAGGTTCAGATGCCCTTCCGTCGCTTTACCCTGTTTCCGGGCAGCATTATTAACATCACTCGCGCACTGAGCGGCGCGCGCGGTTATCTTGCCGTGGCCGGTGGGTTTGACGTACAACCGGTCATGGGCAGTGTGTCGACGTTAATGCGTGCCAGACTCGGCGGTTTTGCCGGCCGACCGCTGCAAAAAGGCGATGTCTTGCCGCTTGCCGATCGATTGCCTGCGTCCCGGGGCGAACACGGCATGCCGGAACAGCGCCTGATGCCGCAACGTGAAAGGCGACCGATTCGCGTCATTGCAGGCCCGCAGGACGACCATTTTGATGCATCGGCGCTTCGCCAGTTTGTCGACAACGTTTATCGGGTGAGCGAGCAAAGCGACCGTATGGGGTATCGCCTCACCGGCAACCCGTTGGCTCACACCAAGGGTTTTAACATCGTGTCCGATGCCATCGCGCGCGGCAGTATTCAGATCCCCGGCAGCGGGCAGCCTATCGTGGCCATGAACGATCGCCAGACGACCGGCGGTTACCCGAAAATAGCCACTGTCATCCGCGCGGATCTCGCTCGTCTGGGTCAGGCCAAACCCGGTGATTTTTTACGTTTCGAATTAGTGGATGTGGAAAAGGCCGAAAGTCTGTGGGCGGGACGTCAAGCGTTACTTGATGACTGGTTGAATAAAGTCCGCAAGGCGGCGCAGGCGGAGGCCTAGAAAGGGAAGTGCGGAAAGAGTGTGATAAAGCAGAAAGCGGACAGTTCCCCCACGCAGAGGTGGGGGAAAGACAACAGTTACTTGCTTTCGTTGGCTTTGATTTCGCCCATCGCTTTCAACGTTTTGGACATCTCGCGACGTTCTTTCGACAGGTCGGCGTTTTTGATGATGTAGTCATCAACGCGGTCTTCATAGTCGCCACGCATGTTGGCGATGATGGCCTGAACGTCATCGATGCTCATGCCGGGTTTGATGTAATCGCTCAGGTTGTCGAGCAGCAGAACACGTTTCTGGTTATCGCGGATTTTCTTTTCGTTATCGACAATTTCACGCTGAAGTTTGTTTTTACGACGAAAAATACGTACAAACTCCAGGACGTCCTGGAAACTCGGCTTAGTAATATTATCCATTTTTACACCTTCGATTAAGTTACACAGATTCATTTACTGACTGCCCGCAATAGCAGACAGACTATCAGGATTCAGCCTTCGCGACCACAACCGGCTCCTGCTTATCCATTGCCATTGTGAGCAAATCCCCCAATGATTTAAGCTGATCGGTAACCTGCATACTGAGCCAGACGTAGCCATAGATTTGTGCTTCATTATTCTTGCCACGGTTCATCGACTGCATCAGTTCCTGAAGCTCCAGCGCCGATTCATTCAATTGAATACTGATTTGCAGCTCGTCGCCCATCGAGCCGTTACGCAACATAAAACTCAGCTTTTCCAACGCTTCCAGAATCGAGCGTTGGGTGTGGCGCAAAGTGCGGGCATTGAGCATGATAAAATGGCTTTCGCGCGAGCTCCAGTAGGCATCGGCCAGCAGTTCGAGCGTACACAGCAAGTTACGGCACAGCGTTTGCGAGGCATCGAACACTTCACGCGGAATGTGCGATTCCTTACTCGATGCGGCATGAAGCGCACGCATCTTTATCATCTGCGCCATCGCCTGCTTGAGTTTCTTCTGTAATCGCGGACGCTCCAGCATATTCGGCGACAGCCAGGCACTGTGCAGTTTGTTCAGCGACATCAGGTAATCGGACATCTGCATGCGCCAGTGAATAAAGGCGCGCTGCGGATAGATACTCGAGAATAGTAGGGCCAGCAACGAACCAATCAGAACGTCACCGCTTCGCCACAGGGCAGTTTCCATATCGCCCGGACCGGCACCAATAATGACGGCAAGCGTTACGCCAAGCAGCAGACCCGCGTAGGCGCGCTTTCCTAGAGCAAGATACCCGCTGGCGAAGACCACCAGCCCGCACCACGTCAGCATCAGCGGTAAAGAATAGAGCTCCAGCCACAGCGCCGCCATGCCCGCGATGGACCCGCCGACAGTTCCGATAATCCTTTCCGAAACGCGTTGCACCACGTTTCCCCAAAAAGAGATAGGCCCCATGACGACCACCAGCGTAATCATCGGCCACGTGGCTTCCGGCAATTGCGTCATGCGGACTATCAGGAAGGTCAGCACAAAAGCCAACCCCATTCGCAACCCGTGGGTCACGCGATAATTGGAGTAAATGAGATTATCGAGCGAAGAAATTTTCTTGTCTAAGCGCACAACCGGTACCGCCTGGATGAACCCGGATAATAATATTCTTATATGTTATCCGAGTTGTATCGGGCAATCACTCGGCATTTACAGTAAAAATTCTCATTTGTCGGAATAATCCGTCTAAAAAGCGCTGCGTAATCAGATTATTGACGCGACTTTGCGGAAAAACGTGGCTATCTTGCCGCGATTTTATCGCTCGACAACAACATTTTAGCTACCTCCTCTCACGATAGATGGTCTTTAGGAAAGTGTCGAAAAATGCCATTGTTAACAGAAATAAAGTCTGCTTGTTTCATATGTTAAGTTTTGTGTTACTTTTGCAGGTGTTTTTTGGAAACTCGAGTACTCTTTTTTAGAGTTTCACTCTCGATCCCGGCCTGTCAGGTTGCACGGATCGCACATTGAATACTACATTCAGCCGAGGTGGACTTATGAAATTTGACAACGACGACGCTTTCAAACTGGCATCAAAGTATATGGATCACAACGTCGAGCACATGAGCGAAATCAACTATTTCGTAAAATTCCTGGAAGCCTATCTTAAATTCGACGAATGGCTCAGTTCCGAAGAGCCTATCGAGGCAGCAAAAGGCGCCAAGAAGACGGCTAAATTCGTTTAATCCGAACAGCGAGTCATGACGAAAAAAACCCGCCTGAGCGGGTTTTCTGCTTTCTATAAGGGTGCTGAATGCGGCACATGCCTGTCAGTTTTTGGACACCGGCTTGCAGTCGGTATAGATGTAACCTTCCTTGGAATTTCGCATGACATAGCTGTCCGAGAATTTCGCGAACATCATGCCGTCAAGCGCCTTGGCGGTCATGATTTGTCCACCGTCTGGCGTTTTAATCGCTTTAAGCGCAGGGCTGGTTTTTTCCCCAAGACCGGCGGGATTGATAGTGAAAGTGTCGCCGTTATCGGTTAACGGTGAGCTGGCCGTGATACGTTCAGATTGCACCACGCCACTTTCGCTCTCGGTGCTGTGGGTCACGCTACAGGAGTAGATTTGCGCTGCGGACGCGGCTAGCGGCATCGAAAGTAGTATAGCGATTGATATTAATGATTTTTTTAACATGCCACCCCCTCATGAATTATTGGTTCAGAGAATACCATTGGCAATGCGCAACAGAAAACCCCTTCGCGAGTTTTTCACGTAACCTGTTATGTCGCGACGCTGCAACGCTGCTCATGCGCCGGCCGATGTGTTGTTCCCCAGCCTTTGCTTCATCCCTTCGCGAGATAACGCTCCCTCTGCCAGTCGCCGTCGTTCAGAGTCGGACCGCTGATTTATCTCCTGGCCCATAAATGAAGTTTGAACCCTGTCACTTCTCTGCCTTTTTTATCGAATGACTGTACGAAATGCCGGTCTACGACTACCACTCCGGCGTCAAGTTTTGCTAACGTCCGTTTCGTCCCGTTCGCGCAGCAAACTCGTAACAGTATAAAAAATATAAAAAAGGTGACTATTTGCACTCTCTAACACTTGATGTTGTCTGCGACATTCTTGGCGTTTTACCCAACACACTTCATCATTGGACCCGTGCAGGTCTACTTGCCCCACTTGATACGCAGACCGGCTACACCTATCCCCAATTGGCGCAGGCCTACCGAATACTGGATTTAACCAATAAAGGTCTGACGCTCGACGAGACAAAAAATTATCTCGACGACACGACTCTGCCTCAGATTAGTCGATGGCATGAGCATACGGATGCCCTGTTTTATCTGCTGCAAAAAGGGACGGACGTACAGATAAACCAGCGAATCAAGCACCTGTCGGAAACCTTTTCGGGCGATGCCTTCGTCAACAGCTATTTGCGTCCGGTCTACGGCAAGGTTATCAATAATAAAGAGCCTAATGCTGCCTATACCTTGACGCGATTTCATCAGGCTATTGTTGATTATGCACAGCAGGCTATGGCCGAAGCCTATGCGCGAGAAGCAACGCCCCTTTTTCTGGAAGCCGCCAGCACGCTGGACGCCACCGAAATCTGGCTGGAAGCCATACGACTCTCGGGTCAGGGATTCTGTGTAGAGTTGTGCGATACCGCAACCGATATACCGGCCACCGCCATTCGCGCCTATGTTCACCATCTTATCTGGTGTGGCGACGGTATCAGCCCTCTGATGCACTGGTTTTACAGACACAGCCTGAATCTCGGCAATCCCATCCTGCTCTGCGGCCCTGACCAAAAAATTCGCTATATTTAACATCTGAACGATACACTGGAACCCCACTCGAGCCGCAACCTGGTGCCGGAGCCAATCACCATTTACGGGATAACTACGCGACAAAGCTTAGGCATTGGACATTCAGGCAAGGGAAAAATGTCTGGGATTTCTGCCTGCCATACCAGGTCAGCGGTTGCCTGCCAACCTGCTACAAATGAGAAAACAAACTAATTGATTACAATCAGGATTTTCCTGCTCATCGTGGGGTGGGAAGTCGCGCAGATTAAAATCCGAAAGTCTTAACTCCTTTATTCAGCAGACAAAAAAAGCCCGTGGCGAAATACACACGGGCCGACGAATTTCAGACATCAGTTATTTGGACAAACTCTGGGCGGCGGTTTCAATCACTCTGGCTACTTGTTCGGGCTGGGAAATATAAATCGCATGACTGCCTTTAAGCTCGGTCACGGTGCTGCCGGCACGTTTGGCCATGAATCGTTCCAGTTGAGGGTTAATGGCGCGGTCTTGCGTGGCGACCACTGCCCAGCTTGGTTTTGACTTCCACGCCGGTTCAACTGCGGCTGTGCCAAAGGCGGCGGCGGCAGGCATAACTTGAGATTGCGCCATCAAAGCGGCCTGTTTTTTGGGAATATCGGCAGCGAAATCGGCGTGAAAGAAGTCGGGTTTGAGATAGAGGAAATGATCGGCTGTTTCAACAATGGATTGGCTGGCCGGGGGATATTTTTTGGCCAGACTCAGCAACGAATCGCCCGCCTCCGGCTCCATCGCCGCGATGTAAACCAGTCCGGCTACGGAAGGCGAATTCCCGGCGTCGCTGATAATCATTCCGCCATAACTGTGCCCAACCAGCAACGTTTTACCCTGTTGCAGGGCGATGATACGTCGAGTGGCGGCCACATCATCGGCCAGCGAGGTTTGAGGTTCCTGCACAATGGACACGCTGTAGCCCGCCTTTTCGAGGAGGCGCGCCACGGGGTTCCAACCCGAGCCATCGGCAAACGCGCCATGAACCAAAACAATATTTTTGACCGGTTCAGCCATCGAGGCCTGAGCATAAACGGACAGAACCAGGCCTAACGCCATTGCAGTCAGTGTTTTCTTCAGCATCATCTTCTCTCCATTGCGCGAATAAGGATGGGCATGGATGACAGCATATGAACTGTCATCCCTGCCCGTTGGCCCGTTACTCGGCCAGTTGTTTAATCAGTTGCTGGGCAGTCGCCGCAGACGAAGTCGGATTCTGACCGGTAATCAGCAAGCCATCGGTGACGACATAAGAACTCCAGTCCGCCCCCTTGGAATACAGACCGCCTTTGGCAATCAACTCGTCTTCGACCAGGAAAGGCACGACGTGAGTCAGGCCGACCGCTTCTTCTTCCGTGTTGGTAAAGCCGGTCACTTTTTTTCCTTCCACCAGCGGTTTGCCTGCTGGCGTTTTCACATGACGCAGAACGCCCGGCGCATGACAAACCAGCGCGACGGGCTTGTTGGCCGCCAGAAATGCTTCGATAAGTGCGATGGAGTGCGGGTCTTCCGCCAGATCCCACAGCGGCCCGTGCCCGCCCGGATAAAACACGGTGTCGTAATCGGCTTGTGACACGCTGTCCAGACGGACGGTCGAGGCCAGTTGCGCCATTGCCTCGACGTCGGCTTCGAAGCGGTGAGTCTGCTCGGTTTGGAAATCAGGTTCGTTGCTTTTCGGATCCAGCGGCGGGTTGCCGCCTTTTGGAGAGGCCAGCGTAATGTCCGCCCCGGCGTCTTTAAAGGCGTAGTAAGGGGCTGCCAGTTCTTCCAGCCAGAAACCTGTCTTGCGGCCTGTGCTACCCAGTTGATCGTGTGAGGTCAAAACCATAAGAATTTTCATTTTACTGTCCTTTATCGTGAGTAGGAAAACATTAATTAGACCAGTCGTCTATAGCGAAGTTAAATCAAAATAGACCAGTCGTATATTACTTGGGTACAAAAAAAAAGCGCGTACGTGTCGAGCGTGCTATCTCCCGTTAACGGGAGATATGAATAATGTGTCTGGTCATCTGCATGGCAGAATCAAAGGGTTCCGTGTTGCGCACTATCTTGACCATCACGCTGGCACCGACCCAAAGCTGGTAAAGGCTTTCCGCGACTTTGCCGGGCTGGTCATCCAGCGTCAGTGAGCCTTCTTCGATACCGATTTCCAGCGCCTCTGCCAGTCTGGAGATAATACCCGACGTACCGGACTTGAGCGCAAGGCGCATGCTGTCCGAGAGGTCGGCAACTTCCGCGCCCAGTTTCACCGCCAGACATTTGCCCTGACATTCGGAGAAAGACTGTGTCTCTCGCCACAATTGCCAGTAGTTCATTAGACGCTGCGCCATCGTGATGCCAGGCTGGGCCAATGTGCTATCGAGCTCAGCCAGATAATCGTTGAAGTAACGGGTGAGCAAATCCACACCGAAGGCTTCCTTCGAGGCAAAGTAGTGATAAAACGATCCTTTCGGCACGCCTGCGTCCTTGAGGATTTCGTTTAATCCGACAGCCGAGAACCCCTTACCCGCCATAATACGCTGGCCAGTTTCGAGAATATGTTCGCGGATATCGCTGTTATGGGTTTGGGTTGCAGTAGTCATGTGCTTAAGTTATCACCAACTAGACCAGTCGTCTAGAGATAATTTAAAATACTTTTAAACTTTTAGAGGACGTCAATTCCCCGATAAGTCTGCAATAGTAAAACGATCGGTTTACTTTAATTGTATGAATAAACGTCAGGATATTTTACCGGCGGCCGAAAAACTGTTTTATATTCATGGTCTTCACGCCAGCAGCACGGACCCTCTCTGTGCCGAAGCGCGCGTCTCTACCCGCACGTTTTATTGTTATTTCCCTTCTTGTGAAAAGCTCACCCTGTGCGTTATGCAGGCACGGCAACAGCGGTTTTTTGCCGAACTTTATCCGCCCCATCATCCGCAGGCGATCAGCCACCTGTTCAAGGACCTTAAACAGTGGCTACTCAGGGTGTTTTGGGTTTCCGTGCAGGAGAAAGTCACGGCGAATGCCTCGAGCAGCGCGAAGAATTAATGGCCGTAAGAATGTTCATCGCCGAGGGAAAAAATGAGCACAGTTAATGACGCATGTTAACGTTGCGGCATCCCGTGCAAAGGCGCAATAGCCATTATGCCGCGGCGCTTTACAAACCTGATGCCCGCGGCCGTGTTTGAAGGGCCTTGACTAGACCAGCCTTGCGCCGCAATCGACGTGAATCGTCTCGCCCGTAATGGCGCTGTTTTGCATCAGCAACAATACCGCCTGCGCCACCTCATCCGCGGTGACCAGCCGTGGAACCGGGTTTTTCTGTACTGTCTCGCCAAGGAGTCGAACGCCATTGTCCGGAAAAATCGTATTCCACATGGGAGTGTCCGTGTAACCCGGCGCGACAGCATTGAAACGCAGCGGCGCAAGCTCCATTGCCAGCACGCGCGCAAGCTGTTCCGTGGCCATCGTCGCAATGCCCGACACCCACGCGCCCTTCACGGGACGGTCCGACGACAATCCGCCGGTAAAGGTAAAGGATCCCGTTGCCCGCATCTTGTCCTGCGCGGCGCGAACGACGTCAACGGAGCCCCAGAGTCGCTCATCAAACTTGTGTTTGAAGTTATCGAGTTCGGGGTCGAGAGGATTGCCCATCTTGGTGCTGCCTGCTGCAATATAGATGTGGTCGATGGCATCCAGTCCTGAAAACACGCCCCTGAGCGAGGCGGGATCGTTGATATCGGCGACCGCAACCTCCAAACCTTCGACGACCCTTTGCGCCGCCTCCAGTTTTTCGGCGGTTCTTCCCACCGACAGAACGCGTGCACCCAAGGCCCGCGCCGCTTTAGCGACCGCAAGGCCTATCCCTTCCGATCCGCCAATAATGACCACCTGCTGTTCGTGCATCATGAAGTCGAGTTCCTTGTGTAATGTTCAGTGAGCTGGGATGATTTATTATTCTTTACTGACCACTAAACTTTAAACACTTGCGCCCTTCTGTCAAGCTCATATAATGACAGCATGACAACATCGACCTCCCAACGCGCCGCGCCGAAGTCGCGCGGACGTAAATCCACCTTCGATCGTGACGCTGCCCTCAAAACGGCGCTGGATCTTTTCTGGCGACACGGTTTTGAAAGCGTGTCGATAGCTGACCTTTGTCTGGCTATCGGTATTGCGGCACCGAGTCTCTACCATGCGTTCGGCAGCAAAACCGACCTCTATCGCGAGGTTTTGCGTCTTTATGCCGCCGGGAATCTTACAGGTGAAGAGATAGCCGCCACCCCTTGCGCCTACTCGGCGGTTAAACTGATGCTTGAGCGCGGAATCGCCATTGTGACCCAACCCGACAAGCCGGTAGGCTGCATGATTTCAAGCGGCATGCTGATGGTCGGGGTTGAAAATGCGGAGATGGCGGCAGAATTGCGCAAAATGAGGGCAGAGTTTAGAGAGATGCTGGAGCTTCGTATCGAACGTGATGTCAAGGCAGGCGTTTTGCCGCAGACAACGGATTCGGCCTCACTGGCGCGTTTTTATGCCACCGTTTTGCAGGGATTGTCAGTGGCGGCCGTGGACGGCGCTACACGAGGAGATTTGCACTCGGTGGTGCTCACTGCGCTGCAAGCTTGGCCGGTGGCGAAGGGGAAGCTGCCAAAGCAGTAACGCTCAAGGCATCAGGCGACATTTTCAAAGTGAAATAGTGGCAGGATTTACGCAGAAAATGGCCCAAAAATCGGCGAAAAAACCTAATCGGAGAGAACATTTCTCCGATTAGGCCGATTTGCTTTAGATATCGAACCGGTCGAGGTTCATGACTTTGGTCCAGGCTGCAACGAAGTCTTTAACAAACTTCTCTTTCGCATCGGCGCTGGCATAGACCTCTGCCACTGCGCGTAATACAGAGTTGGAGCCAAACACCAGATCGGCGCGCGTCGCGGTAAATTTCACTTCTCCGCTCTGGCGATCGCGGCCTTCGAAGACCTCGCCGGAGGCATCAACGGCTTTCCATTCATTGCGCATATCCAGCAGATTCACGAAGAAATCGGTGTTTAATTCGCCGACCTTGTCGCTGAAGATACCATGATGATTGCCATCATAATTCGCTCCCAGCGCTCTGAGGCCGCCTACCAAAACGGTGAGTTCCGGTACCGTCAGGGTCAGTTGCTGAGCTTTGTCGATCAGCAGGTTTTCCGTGGCCGTGCCGTTGTAATCTCCGCGATAGTTACGGAAACCTTCCGCTTTTGGCTTTAGCAAATCGAATAATTCGATGTCTGTCTGATCCTGTCGCGCATCGACGCGACCGGGCAGGAACGGAACCTCGACGTACACGTTGGCGGCACGGGCTGCCTGCTCCACGCCGACGACACCGGCCAGCACGATGATATCGGCCAGCGAGGCTTTACCCTCGGTTTTTTGAATCGTTTCCAGCGTTGGCAATACGCGCGCGGCAATGGCGTTAACCTGCCACTCTCTTTGCGGTAACAGGGCGAGTCGCGCGCCGTTCGCGCCGCCACGTTTGTCTCCCCCCCGGAAGGTTGAAGCCGACGCCCAGGCCACTGAAATCAATTCACTCACCGTCAGGCCGGATTCGGCAATCTTCTCTTTGAGGAAGGCAATATCTTCACCGGTCGGTGTGTAAGTCTGAGCCGGTAAAGGGTCCTGCCAAATCAAGTCTTCCTTGGGCACTTCCGGTCCGATATAGCGTGCCTTTGGCCCCATATCACGGTGAGTCAGCTTGTACCAGGCTCGGGCGAAGGCCTCGTTGAAGGTCTGGGGATCGTTTAGGAAACGACGCGAGATTTTTTCAAACTCGGGATCAAAACGCAGCGTCAGATCCGTCACCAGCATGGTGGGTTTGCGTTTTTTATTCGGATCAAAGGGATCGGGGATGATTTCTTCGGCATCCACGGCTTCGAACTGGATTGCGCCTGCCGGACTGCGCGTCTGTACCCACTCGTATTTGAACAGGTTTTCGAAGAAATAATTGCTCCACTGCGTCGGCGTTTGCGACCAGGCGACTTCAAGACCGGAGGTGATGGCATCGGCACCTGCCCCGGAACCATACTGACTAATCCAGCCCAGCCCCTGAGCTTCAATCGGCGCGGCTTCGGGTTCCACCCCTACCTGATCGGCAGGACCGGCACCGTGGGTTTTACCCAGCGTATGACCTCCGGCTATCAGCGCGACGGTCTCTTCATCGTTCATGCCCATGTTGCCGAAGGTCGCACGGATTGCCGCAGCGGCCGACGTTGGCTCACCGCTGTGCTCAGGCCCTTCGGGATTGACGTAGATAAGTCCCATTTCCGTGGCGCCCAACGGTTCCTGCGCCAGCGATTCGGGATGACGATGCTCGAGCCAATTGATTTCGTTACCCCAGTTGATGTCCTGATCGGGTTCCCAGACATCGGCACGCCCGGCACCAAAACCAAAGGTACGAAAACCCGAGTTTTCCAGCGCGACGTTGCCCGCAAGGATATAGAGATCGGCCCAGGAAATTTTCTGCCCGTACTTTTGCTTCACGGGCCAGAGTAGACGACGCGCCTTGTCCAGACTGACGTTGTCGGGCCAGGAGTTCAGGGGGGCGAATCGCTGCTGACCCCGGCCGGAACCGCCACGGCCATCGATAGAACGGTAGGTGCCGGCGCTATGCCACGCCATGCGGATGAAGAGTCCGATGTAACTTCCCCAGTCGGCGGGCCACCAGGATTGGGAATCCGTCAGCAAGGCGCGTAAATCGGCCTTGAGTGCATAGTAGTCGAGCTTGGCGAATTCATTACGGTATTGGAACTCCTCATCAAGAGGATTTGAACGAGAGGAGTGTTGATTCAACAAATCGACCCTTAACTGCCTGGGCCACCAGTCTTTATTATTTGTTCCACCGCCTGCGGCTTCTTTGTCGATACCTTTATGGAAAGGACATTTGCCGCCGGACTCATGGTTTTCGGTTTCTATGATGTTGTTGCTCACTTTGCATTCCTTTTTTTGATGTTCCAGAAATAAGATATACAAGTTGATTACTACGTCATACATCGTTACACCAATGGATGTGATAGCCATTGAACCACGTTTTTCGCGTGGATTTAACCCTTACCTTTCTGCCTCCCCCGCCTTTCATTTTTTATTGTTCTTCCCGTTGAAAAGCCCGCCAAAGCGTAATTCGTTATTTATAATTCATTGATTTTTATCAGGTAAATAAATAATTACAAATTTACCGAAACCTCTTTTGAATTATTAAAGCAAATGATTATCATTGGCTTTCTCAATCAATGTGCTTCTTCACTTTTTAGCCTCGTAATATTGGGCTTTTCTGCACAATGACGAGTCGACTTTTATAACAACAGAAGTGCCGGGACAGCCGCTCACATTTATTTTTGACAGGAAATAGTATGTCTTTGAATCGCAGGGAATCTCGCGCTAGTTCAAGCGCGTCGGGCATCAGTAAAACCTTTAGGGTATCGTTAATGGCTTTGGCCGTTCACAGCCTCCTCAATCCCGTCATGGCCCTCGCGGCAGACAACGCCAAAAAAGAGGATGTGCTGGTCGTCGATGCCACGCCTTCCGATAATGGCGGTGAACAGGCATCACAGGATTATCAGGTAAAAACGACGCGAGCCGGCACCAAATTACTGCTGACTCCGCGCGACGTGCCGCAGTCCATGAGTGTCATCACCCAGCAGCGCATGCAGGACCAGCAACTGCAAACCATTGACGACGTGCTGAACAATACTACCGGCCTAAGTGGCGATCATGTGGATAGTGAACGCACCGAATACTATTCCCGTGGTTTCAAGCTGACGAACTTCACGTTCGACGGCATCCCGACCTCGATGGGCGATGCATGGAACTTCGGCGACGCCGCCTCCGACACCGCGATTTACGACCGCATCGAAGTCGTGCGCGGCGCAACCGGTCTGATGACGGGCGCGGGCAGCCCGGCGGCTTCCGTCAATATGGTGCGCAAACACGCCGACAGCAAAACCTTGACCGGGAACCTGAGCGCCAGCTATGGCAGCTGGAACAAGCAGCGCTATGTTGTGGATGTCACGACCCCTCTCAATGAATCGGGATCGGTGCGTGGCCGCGTAATAGCGGGCTATCAGGATCAGGACAGCTGGCTTGATCGCTACCATAAAAATACCAAATTCATTTATGGCGTGATTGACGCTGACCTCACCGATAACACCACAGTGTCGCTGGGATACGATTATCAGGATGCCGACACGCGCGATCCTTCCTGGGGAGGATTGCCCGTCTTTTACAGCAATGGTTCCCTGACGCACTACAATCGCAGCCTGAACTCTTCCGCCGATTGGACCTATTACCATACGACCGCGCGCAAGGTGTATGTCGACCTGGACCATAACTTTGACAATGGCTGGAATTTCCATCTCAATGGCACGCACGCCGAAAATACGTTCAGCGATAAGTTGCTGTATCTGGGTTATACCTCCGCGCCGGATGAAGCGACCGGTGAAGGCGCGGATGGTTATGGCAGCATGGACCGCGGCAAGCGTGAACTGACCTCAGTGGATGGATACGCCAGCGGACCCTTCTCGTTGCTGGGACGCCAGCATCAGCTCATGATGGGCGTGAGCTACAGCCGTCAGCACAACGTTACCGAGAGTCAGGACGGGGTGACCGACCTGGACAATTATGACATCGCGACCGGGGATATCGGGGTGTTCAATAACAACTGGAACGGCAAGGTCGTCGACCCGCAGTGGCAGGGTTGGTATGACAACGCCAACGACGTAGTGCGCCAAAAATCGGCTTATACCGCAGCCCGTTTTTCGCTCGCCGATCCATTGTCGTTGATTGTCGGCGCGCGCTACACGCAGTACAGCACCAATGGCAGCAGCGGCAATATGGACAAGAACAACCTGACGCCATACGCGGGTCTGGTGTATGACATCAACGATACCTGGTCTGCCTATGCCAGTTATACCTCAATCTTCCAGCCGCAAACCTATCGCGACAGTTCGGGGCATTATCTCTCGCCGGTCACCGGGAAAAGCTATGAAACCGGTCTGAAATCTGCCTGGTTCGATGGCAGTCTGACCGCTACGCTTGCGGTGTTCCGTATTGAGCAGAACAATGTCGGCACGGAAGAGAACGGCGTTTACGTCAATAACAGCAGCGAACAAGCCTACACGCCCACCAAGGGTGCGCGCAGTAAAGGGGCCGAATTCGAGTTAAACGGTGCCGTTACCGACAACTTGCAGATGACCTTCGGGGCAACGCGTTATGTCGCACGTGATTCCGAAGGCCGCTATAACGCCTTCCAGCCGCAGACCGTGTTCAAGCTTTTCACCCGTTATCAACTGCCGATGCTGCGTGACCTGACAATTGGCGGCGGGATCAACTGGCAAAACCGCGTGTTTGAAGATGTCAGCGCGCCGGATGGCAGCACTCAGCGTGTGTACCAGAGCAGCTATCCGCTGGCCAGCCTGTTTGCCCGTTACCAGATAAACAAGCAGGTCGCGGTGCAGGCCAACGTCGACAATCTGTTCGACCGCACCTACTACACTTACATGAACAGCTATGTTTATGGCGAACCGCGTAATTACTCCGTCAGCGTGTCTTACCAGTTCTAAGCCAGCAAGGACGCTCCGGCGGTTCGGGGCGTCCTGCTTTATCAATCCGTACCGCAACAGCATGATTCAGCCACCTTGGGCAGTGAGATAACACTGCCCGCTTTCCACATTCCTTTTTTGAAAATCATGGGTAAATATCCGTCAACAGGCGGTCGGACCCATTATCTTCCGCTAGTCTTGATAGAGCATCTTCATTGTCGTCGTGTGATAACGGTTCATTTCAATCACACTGCCTGTTCAAGCGAAGGGAGAAACGCCATGCTGCGCATTCAATCCATTCTGTCTGCAAAAAACGAAAACACACGTCATTTTTCTCAGGCTGTGTCGCTGACGTCACGCCTGTTCTTCGTCGCCCTCGCGCTGCTGTCTAGCTTTACCACGCAGGCCGCAGAAGACGGGTTGTTTCGTTCACTCGCGCCTGAAACCGCTAATCTTGAGCCGTATCAATGGCATAATCGCCCTCTCGTCATATTCGCGCCCTCCGACAAAGACCCGCACTACGTTCAGCAGATAGCGATGCTGCAAAAGGCCCAAGCCGACCTTGCCGAGCGCGATATCATTGTACTGAGCGATACCTCGCCCGCTGCAAACGGCCATCTTCGCGCCCAGCTCAAACCCAAAGGCTTTGAAGTGGTGCTGGTCGGTAAAGACGGCGGAATGAAACTGCGGGAACAACGGCCGATAAGCACGGAAGCGCTGCTCTCGACCATCGACAGAATGCCGATGCGCAAAGCCAATCTCGATTGATAACCTGCATGACGGGAGAGTCGGATTACGGCCAGAGTCGCCACCCGGCCTGAAATTCGTTATCATCCGCTCCCCCTTTTCATTCGTGAAGCCTGATGTCCAAGATAATCGACACCTTTATCGCTCCGCCCTGCCATGACGAGATAGAGATCCTCTATCAGGACTCTCATCTGGTGCTCATCAACAAACCTGCCGGACTGCTCAGCCTCTCCGGGAAAAATCCGCAAAATCTGGATTCGGTGCATCACCGCCTGGTCAAAGTATTTCCAGGCTGCACGCTGGTTCATCGCCTGGATTTCGGGACTTCCGGGCTGATGGTTATCGCGCGCAACAAACCTGTCAATGCCGCGCTGTGTCAACAGTTCAGCCAGCGCACCGTGACCAAAGTGTACAGCGCGCTACTTTGCGGGCATCTCGCGAACAACGAAGGAACGATCGACGCCCCGATAGCCAAAGATCCTGCGCTGTTTCCGCTGATGTCTCTCTGCGCTATCCACGGAAAACCCGCGCGCTCCCGTTATCGCGTGATAGAACGCTGTTTTCATACGCCGGGAGACGGCACGCCGCTGCCGGTAACGCGGGTTGAACTCACTCCGGAAACCGGACGTACACACCAACTTCGTATCCACAGCCAGCAACTCGGCCACCCTATTTTAGGCTGTGACCTCTATGGCGGCCTGCGGCTGCCCGGTACCGAACAGACGTCACGACTCATGCTCCACGCCAGCGAGTTGCATTTTGTTCATCCCGTCAGCCATGAAGTGATCAAAGCCCTCTGTGCCAGTCCGTTTTAAACCCCGGAATAATGTGCAAACTGAATGTTTTTACAGCGTTTGAGGGGGTAAAATCACCGCATTGCGGAGGGACGCTTTTAGGGTCGATATAACCTTAATCCTTGTATGCCAATGCATTTATCAGGATTTTATGGCAATCTTTTGTCAAATTTATGTTTCCTCGCACCTGATGTCAGGGTAGTCTCATGTGCCGTCTTGAATGTCGGCCCGATGAATCAGTGACCCTCAACGAATATTAGAAAAAAATCAGTGTAAACAGGACAAGTATGGACTCCACCCTCATTTCAAATACCCCCGGTAAGGAGACGTCTTCACTCAACCGTGCCCGCCGAGCTGCCTGGGGTAGTTTCGCCGGCGCTGTAGTAGACTGGTATGACTTCCTGCTCTATGGCATCACTGCTGCGCTCGTGTTCAACCGCGAATTTTTCCCGCAGATAAGTCCGGCGATGGGCACCATTGCTGCGTTGGCAACGTTTGGCGTCGGATTTCTATTCCGGCCACTAGGCGGGATCATTTTCGGCCATTTTGGCGACCGTCTTGGCCGCAAACGCATGCTGATGATGACCGTGTGGATAATGGGGCTGGCGACCGCGCTGATAGGCCTGTTACCGACCTTTGACATGATTGGCTGGTGGGCGCCCGTGCTTTTGGTGACGCTGCGTGCCATTCAGGGCTTTGCCGTGGGCGGCGAATGGGGCGGCGCGGCCGTGCTTTCCGTCGAATGCGCACCTGAAAAGAAAAAAGCATTCTACAGCAGCGGCGTGCAGATTGGTTATGGTGTGGGGCTTTTGCTTTCAACCGGATTAGTGTCATTAATCAGTAATCTGACTACCGATGAACAGTTTCTTGGCTGGGGCTGGCGCATTCCTTTCCTGTTCAGCACGCTGTTGGTGCTGGCGGCGTTGTGGGTCCGCAACGGCATTATCGAGTCCGCCGAATTTGAACAGCAGGCTCAGCAGAAACAGCAGGTAGAAACGAAACCGCGTCTGCCGGTTATCGAGGCATTGTTACGCCATCCGGGCGCGTTTCTGAAGATTATCGCCCTGCGTCTGTGTGAATTGCTGACCATGTATATTGTGACCACCTTCGCGCTGAGCTACTCCACCCAGAATCTTGGCCTGCCCCGCGAACTGTTTCTCAACATCGGTTTGCTGGTGGGCGGACTAAGCTGCCTGACCATTCCCTTGTTTGCCTACCTGGCCGACCGCTTTGGTCGCCGACGCATTTATATCACCGGTGCGCTGGTCGGCATGCTCAGCGCCTTCCCGTTCTTTATGGCGATGGAAGCGCACTCGATGTTCTGGATAATCTTCTTTGCGATTATGCTGGCGAATGTTGCCCATGACATGGTGGTCTGCGTGCAGCAGCCGATGTTTACGGAGATGTTTGGCGCGAGCTACCGCTACAGCGGCGCAGGGGTCGGGTATCAGGTCGCCAGTGTGGTCGGCGGTGGATTTACGCCGCTGATTGCCGCCTCGCTGGTCACCTTTTTCGGCGGCGACTGGCACAGCGTGGCTATCTATCTGCTGGCTGGCTGTCTGCTCTCCGCCGGTACGGCACTGACCATGAAAGCAGCCCGCTAAACGAAAAGCCCGTTTCACCCTGTGTTACGGGCTTTTTTGCATGAAATTTAAAAGCGGCACCTGTACACGGTAATCGCCGAGGCAAATATAAAGTCACCTTGCACTATGACTTTGTTGCTTTGGCCTTAAAGCGCCCACATTGATGCGTGCCTCTCAAAGTCTTGTCACCGCCTATCTACCCGCTTGATACGCTATTCATTCCCGTGCCATGCAAAATTCAAAGGTCTGCCCGCCGAGAGATGATATCCTTACTCTCACGTCATTTCCGTTTGCAGTACCGGGTTGCACGCGCCGTTTTCCGCGGCTGTTCGCGCTATTATGTAACGCCAGGGGACATTCGATGTGCGCGCTACAGTCATGCCCTGACAACGCAATCGGCTTCGAGCGGGGCTATTTTTCGTCTGCCTCCAAACTGCCAATGGATATACAAGCAAGTAATCTTTATATCCTTATGTTTTATAAAGTATTTACAACCAATTAAGGCCGTTATCTGCAATGCAAGAAAAAAGCGTTCAGCAAACTTTCTACTTCCACGATTATGAGACATTCGGAAAGCACCCTGCACTTGACCGTCCTGCGCAGTTTGCGGGTGTGCGCACCGATGCTGATTTCAATATCATTGAAGAACCTCTGGTCATCTACTGCCGCCCTTCGGATGACTATTTACCGCAGCCCGAAGCGGTGATGATAACCGGTATCACGCCGCAACTGGCGCTGTCGAAAGGATTGTGCGAAAACGAGTTCGCCGCCAAAATCCACGACGCCTTCAGCGTGCCCGGCACCTGCATTGTGGGCTACAACAACATCCGTTTCGATGACGAAGTCAGCCGCAATATCTTTTATCGTAACTTCTTTGATCCCTACGCCTACAGCTGGCAAAACGGCAATTCCCGCTGGGATCTGCTGGATGTTATGCGTGCCTGCTATGCGCTGCGTCCCGAGGGCATCAACTGGCCGGAAAACGAGGAAGGCTTTCCGAGCTTCCGCCTTGAGCATTTGACTCAGGCGAACGGTATCGCGCACGAAAACGCGCACGACGCGATGTCTGACGTTTATGCCACTATCGCGATGGCGAAGCGAGTGAAGCAGGCGCAACCGCGACTGTTTGATTATTTGCTCAGCCATCGTGGCAAAAACAAGATTAATACGCTTATCGATATTCCCGCCATGTCGCCGCTGGTGCACGTCTCCGGCATGTTTGGCGCGGCGCGTGGCAATACCAGTTGGGTCGCGCCTCTGGCGTGGCATCCGGACAATAAAAACGCGGTCATCATGTGTGATTTGGCGGGAGATATGACCCCGCTGCTAGAACTGGATGCCGACCAGATGCGCGAGCGCCTCTATAGCCGTCGCGACTCTCTCGCGCCCGGCGAGTCACCGCTGCCGATTAAGCTGGTTCATATCAACAAATGCCCGATACTGGCCCCGGCCAAAACGCTGCTGCCCGAAAACGCCGAGCGGCTGGACATTGACCGCGCGCGCTGTCTGGAAAATTTGCAAATCCTGCGCCAAAACACGCAGATTCGTGAAAAAGTGGTCGCGCTGTTTGCCGAAGCGGAGCCTTTCGTCGCCTCGCAGAACGTGGATGCGCGCCTGTACGACGGCTTTTTTGGCGATGCGGATCGCGCCACCATGCGCATCATCCAGCAAACCGCGCCGGAAAACCTCGCCGCGCTGGACCTGCGTTTTCAGGACTCGCGTCTGGAAGAACTGCTTTTCCGCTTCCGCGCGCGCAACTATCCGCAAACGTTGACTGACGCAGAGCAGCAGCGCTGGCGGGTGCATCGTCAGGAATCTTTGACCACGGAGCAGGTGCAGGATTACGTATTGCAGCTTGAATCGCTCTATAACCTGCATGAAGAAGACGCCGAAAAAACCGCGTTGCTCAAGGCGCTGTTTGATTACGGCAAGAAACTGGTCGGCTGATAGCGACACGTTATCGCGGCGTATAAAAGCAAAAAGGGACTCGATTGAGTCCCTTTTTTATACCAGATCAGCAGAGAATCTAGTCTACGTCTTCGTTCATCTGCGGCGGAGCCTGACGGAACAGTCGCGTGATATACGCCAGATAGGCCAGACCAATCGCGCCCCACACCAGACCCAGCGTCATTGAGCTGGCTTCGAGATTCAGCCACAACGCGCCCACGGTCAACGCACCGATGATCGGCAGGATCAGATAATGAATATGATCACTGACGGTACGGTTGCGTTTCTCGCGGATGTAGAACTGCGAGATAACGGCCAGGTTGACGAAGGTAAAGGCAACCAGCGCACCAAAGTTGATAAGCGCCGTTGCGGTAACCAGATCAAAGCTGATGGCAGACATCGCAACGAGACCGACCAGCACCACGTTGAACGCCGGGGTACGCCAGGTGGGATGCACGAAACCGAAGATTTTTTCCGGGAATACGCCATCGCGTCCCATCACGTACAGCAGACGTGAAACGCCCGCATGCGCAGCCATTCCCGATGCCAGAACGGTCACACAGGAGAAGCACAGAATGATGAACTGGAACAGCTTACCGCCCACGAACAGCATGATTTCCGGCTGTGACGCGTCCGGATCGTGGAAGCGCGCGATAGTCGGGAAATACAGTTGCAGGAAGTAGGACACCACAACAAAGATAATGCCGCCAATCAGCGCAGTCAGGAAAATCGCGCGTGGAATGACTTTATCCGCATTCGGCGTCTCTTCCGACAGTGAACTGATGCCGTCGAAGCCCAGGAACGAGAAGCACAATATTGTGGCCCCCGTAATCATCGGCACGGTATGGGCGTTCTCGGACCAGAATGGCTTGGAGCTCACCAGCGTACCCGTGCCTTCACCATGATAGACACCGTAAATCAGCAGGCCGACGATCAGGGCCATAATGGCAACCTGCACCACGACCACCACGCTGTTCATGTTGGCGACGAGCTTGATGCCGCGCAGGTTGAAGGCGGTCATCAGGCCGACCAGCGCCACCACCCAGATCCACGACGGGAAGCCCGGGAAAATGGCTTCAAGGTAGATTTTGGCCAGCAGGATGTTGATCATCGGCATAAACAGATAATCAAGCAGTGACGACCAACCCACCATAAAGCCGACGTGCGGGCTGATGGCTTTTTGAGCGTAGGTGTAGGCAGAACCCGCAGACGGGAAGCGTTTAACCAGCTTGCCGTAGCTCACGGCAGTAAACAGCACGGCAACCAGCGCGAACAGATAGGCGGTGGCGACATGGCCGTCGGTCAGACCGGTCACGATGCCGAAGGTATCGAAAATGGTCATCGGTTGCAGATAGGCAAGGCCCATCATCACTACCTGAACCAGCGTCAGGGTACGACGAAGTTTGATGCGCGGTGGCGCAGCAGCAATGGTGGCAGAGTGATTATGCGACATGATTCAGGCTCCCCTTACCGGCTACATTCTGATTAAGCAAGCTGGCAGGTGATGACCTTCGCGTAGCGCGACTCGATGATAAAAATGGGGGATTGATCTTCACGTCGTGGATGAGTGACGCAAAGGTGGCCGGGAGTGGCGCACAAGTGAAAGCAACACCGGAAGGGTCCGGTATAGGTGTGAAAAATTGCCCCATCTTACATTTCCTCATAGTGTCGACCGTTATTTATTTGGGGTCGAACACGAAATCTGGTTATCTATCCGGATCTAGGTCCGGCCTCTGTTGAATTAGTGTAAAAAACCATGCAAAAAAAATAACCGGCGCGTTTAGGCGTCGGTTATTTTGCATGGGCGCTATTTTGCACCAAGTTGAAGCCATATGACAAGATATAGCGGCATAAACTCGATAATTTATTTCTATCGCTTCGATAGACACTACGCTTAATAAAGAGTCGATGCGCAAGGCCATTATCGCGAAATTATAAACTAAACCTTATAAATCAGGCGTTTCTTAGCATCCAGTCAATTTCGGTTTCGGTTACGCGACGTTCAAACTGCAATAATTCGTCGGATTTACAACTGTGATAAACGCGGCTGAACCGTCGGCCCAGATATTTTTGCAGATCGTTTTGCTGTTCAAATTCATATAACGCATCGCTTTGACGAATCGGTAACGGGATCCCTTCCTGTTCGAGACCATTGCCGGTAACGGGTTCCGGCAGCGGCAAAATATTGTCCAGCCCGTGCAATACGCCCGCCAATACGGCCGCGACGACTAAATAAGGATTGGCATCGGCACCGGCCACGCGGTATTCGACACGATGATTTTTGGCATCGCTGCACGGCACACGCAGCGCAACCGTCCGGTTATTGTGACCCCAGGATGCCTGTACCGGCACGTACATGCCCGGCTGGAAGCGGCGATAGGCGTTGATGTTCGGCGCGAGCACCGCCATCGAGGCAGGCATCAGCGCAATCATTCCGGCTAGTGCGCGTTTCATCAGCGCGGAGTCTTCGCCCTGTGCATTGGAGAACAGGTTCTTGCCGTTGTCGTCGAGCATGCTGACGTGAATGTGCATGCCGCTTCCGGCGTATTCATCATACGGTTTCGCCATGAACGTGGCGTCCATGTCGTGATTTTCGGCCACCAGCCGGACCAGGCGTTTTAACGTCAACGCATGGTCGCAGGCGGCAAGAATGTTGTCTGTGTGATGCAGATTGATTTCAAATTGACCGGGCGAAGATTCCGCCACCGCGCCGTCGGCGGGCAGTCCCTGAATGTGGGCCAGTCGGTCAATATCGCTGAGAACATCAGCAAAATGGTCGAGATTGTCGAGTGAATAGCATTGATTTTGAATATTGCGTTCCTGCGTACCCGGCGTGCAGGGAGGTTGCAATGCGCCATCGGCGTCACGCTGCCTGTCGAGCAGATAAAACTCCAACTCTACCGCTACCACCGGGAATAATCCTCGCTGGCGCAATGTTTGCCAGATGTGATTCAGCACATTGCGGGGTTCAACGTCAAAGGGAGTACCATCTTCGTCAAGCATGGTTAACAGGAGTTGCCCGATATGTTCAGGGTCGGCGGCAGAGGGAGTCAAAGTGCCGGGAACGGGAAGACAGATGCGATCGGGTTCGCCCAACTCCTGACCCAGACCGGCTTCTTCGACGACATTGCCGAGAATATCCATGGCAAACACGGAGGCCGGGAAATAACAGCCTTTTTCGATTTTGCGAAGTGCCGAGAGAGGAATGCGTTTACCGCGGAAACTGCCGTTTAAATCGGTGAGAAGGACATCTACGTGCTGCGTTAAAGGTTGACGCTCCAGGTACTGAGTAACTTCATCCTGGAACGCGCTACTTCGCGTTTCTTCGCCGGGGATGGCGAAGCTGTCAACTTCGAGATCTTGAGTAATCAGGTCGATTGCTTGCATAGGATTTCCGCCGTTTGCATGTTACTGGCGTCTGTCGCATTACCCTTATGGTAATGCACGCCAAGGTTAATTCGCTCTATTCAATTGCTTAATTCCCGTCATTAAAGGTGCCTGAATGAAAGTAAAAAGAGTGTCTCGCTTCTCTGCCTACCTGTAAAAACACTATAAATATAGACCTTTTATCGTTCATTAAATAGCCCACACTGAAAACCATAGCGTTATCACAAACGCTTTGCAATAGTCACAAACCATTTACATACGTGTTTGAAAAATCACCGACGCCCTGTTAGATTGATAAAATATTGAACACGCGAGGTCACTTTTATTGAACCAACGCGGGGCAATGGGAGGGCTGTGAACATTTTAATCAACTCAAAGAGGCGGTAAAATGGACAATATTTCTTCCACAATCGACACCGCAGATCCCATCGCGGAACCCCTTCACTCACTCTACGTCAGCGACTCGGCCTACCGGCCCATTATTGGCGTGGTGATGTGCGAAAACACAATCGATCAGAATCCGGCGCTGACCGTGCACGAGAAATATCTCGATGCCATTTTCAACGCCAACGGGTTACCAGTCGCCCTGCCCCACGAACTTGCTTCGCGGGAAGGCGCTATCGAAAGCGTGCTGTCGCGCCTTGACGGCATCTTTCTTACCGGCAGTCCCAGCAATATCGAACCGCATCATTATGGCGAAGACGGCATTGAAGAGCTGGCCGATCCCGGTCGCGACAAACTCAGTCTCGCGCTTATCAACGCCACGCTCGAGAAAGGGATCCCCCTGTTTGCCGCCTGCCGCGGAATGCAGGAACTCGTGGTTGCCACCGGCGGCGCGCTTTATCGCAAAGTGCAGGATCAACCGGGTTATATGGATCACCGCGAAGACACGTCGCTGCCGCACGACAATCAATACGATTTGGTGCATCCGGTCGAGATTGCGCCCGGCGGTCTGCTTGCCGAACTGCTGCCCGAATACCGGAATTTTCAGGTCAATTCGCTGCACGGTCAGGGCGCAAAACGTCTGGGGCCGACGCTCACGGTCGAAGCCGTGGCCCCCGATAATCTGGTCGAGGCGGTCAGCGTACGCAATCACCCCTTTGCCCTGGGCGTGCAGTGGCACCCCGAATGGCACAGCCTGACCGATCCGGTTTCCAAACAGCTGTTCGACGCCTTTATCAGCGCCTGTCGAACGCGCCACGAAATTTTCCACGGAGGTGAGAGTTAATGAGCACGGCGGAGTTGGCGCCGGGGCGCAGACTGTCGGCCATTCGCCAGCATCTCGGCATGTCGCAGCGCAAGGCCGCCGAGCTTTCCGGTCTGACTCATAGCGCCATCAGCACTATCGAGCAGGACAAGGTCAGTCCTGCGGTGAGCACCTTGCAGAAACTGTTACGTGTCTATGGCCTGTCACTTTCCGAATTCTTTGCCGAAAAAGAGGCGGAAAGCGAGCCGCGCATCGTGTTCAACGCCGATCATCTGCTGGAAATTGGCAAAAGCGGCGTGTCCATGAAGATGTTAAGCCACGACACGCCGCAAAATTCCACGGTGATGCTGCTGGAAGCCTATCAGCCCGGCAGCCGCATCAGTGAAAAGATGAAGCACCAGTGCAAGGAGGTGGGCACCCTGCTCGAAGGGGAAATCGTGTTAACAATCGATGGCCAGCGCTATCCGCTGCGGGCAGGCCAGAGTTACATCATAAATTCGGCAGTTCCGCACAGCTTCAGCAATCAGTCTACGCGGGTCTGCCGCATCGTCAGCGCACACAGTCCAACCCTTTAATCTCTTCTTTTCGTGTCGACCGATTGACAGGAACGGGGGCCTGAAGAAGGAAGTCATCATGGATGCTCACACGCGAAGCATTTTTGCTGTTGATGGTCTTGCACACGTTGAAAGTTACTATGCCGACACGGCAAATACGGTTGAACCCTGGCCGCAACTCACCGAATCTATCGACTGCGATGTCTGTATCGTCGGCGCGGGGTTTACCGGCCTCTCCTCTGCGCTGTTTTTAACCGAAGCGGGCTATGATGTTGTGGTGCTGGAGGCCAACCGCGTGGGTTGGGGTGCCAGCGGCAGAAACGGCGGTCAGGTTGTCAACTCCTACAGCCGAGACATCGATGTCATTGAAGAGCGCTACGGCACACGCACCGCCGACATGCTCGGCAGTATGATGTTCGAAGGCGCCTCTATCATTCGCCAGCGCATCGAACAGTACGCCATAGACTGCGATTATCGTCCCGGCTGCGTTTTTGCCGCACTGAGCCAGCGGCAGCTTGGCAAACTGCGCGAACAGCGGTTACTGTGGAACCGTTACGGGCACACCGATTTGCAATTGCTGGACCAGCAGGAGATCCAGCAGGAAATCGCCACACGGCGCTATGTCGGCGGACTGCTTGACCGCAACGGCGGCCACATTCATCCTCTCAATCTTGCCCTTGGCGAAGCCGAAGCCATTCGTCATCACGGCGGCAGAATCTTCGAACACTCGATAGTGACACAAATCGATCACGGCAATCCTGCCCGCGTGCATACCAGTAAAGGTCAGGTGCGCGCCCGCTACGTGATTCTGGCCGGCAATGCCTATTTAGGCCACAAGCTAATGCCGCGCCTGAGTCGGTTAAGCATGCCCTGCGGCTCGCAAATCGTCGCCACCGCACCGCTTGAAGAGCAGGCTGCCCGCGAGCTCATCGCCAACAACTACTGCGTTGAAGACTGCAATTACCTGCTGGATTACTTTCGGCTCACTGCCGATAACCGCCTGCTGTACGGTGGCGGAGTAAACTATGGCGGCAAGAATCCCTTGAGCATCGATGCCGTTATCCTGCCGAAACTCTATCGGACCTTCCCGCAGTTAAAAGGTATCAAGATTGATTACCGCTGGAGTGGCAACTTCCTGCTGACGCTCTCCCGCATGCCGCAGTTCGGCCGTCTGGAGGACAACATCTATTACATGCAGGGTGACAGCGGCCACGGGGTCACGCTCACGCATCTCGGCGGCAAGCTGATTACCGAAATGCTGCGCGGAGACGCCGAGCGGTTCGATGCTTTCGCCAGTCTGCCCCATATGCCGTTCCTCGGCGGCAGAAACTTCCAGGTTCCCTTTACTGCGCTTGGCGCGGCGTACTATTCGCTGCGGGATCGTTTAGGGGTGTGACTTTACTGCGTCTGTAATGTTTCCTGTTCTACTCCCGACAGCCTGTGCTCACTGAGGCCTTGAGTGACGTACAGGCTGTCGCAGGAGAAGCTAAAGGGTATGGCCCTCCCATCTTATGCATTTTCGTTCCACCTTATAATTTATAAGCGTTTTCCTAAGTTTGCGCCTTGTGATACAAAATTCTGCCTAATTTTTTTCAGTCACGATTTCGTGACTGAATTATTCACTTCTTGATGCTTTTTTTAAAACCTAAGGGTCCGTCACCGTGAGTTCTCAGCCGCCTCGTTCGCGCCTGGAGATGCGTAATATCTCCATCTCTTTCGGTGGATTTTCTGCGTTGCATCAGGTCGACTTCACCCTCGAGGGCGGAGCCGTACATGCGCTGGTCGGTGCCAACGGAGCCGGTAAATCAACGCTGATGGCGGTGCTGTCGGGCGCGTATGATCACTACAGCGGCCAGATAGCAATCGATGGCAAAACCGCTCATATCAGCCAGCCGCATCACGCGCGGGAACACGGGATCCATCTTGTGCAGCAGGAAGTCGACGTGGCGCTGATCCCAACGCTGAACGTCGCCGAAAATATCATGCTCGATGCCCTTTCAGAACCCGGACATCTGCTCGACTGGTCGAAGATTTATTCCAGGGCGCAGGCGCTCACCGAGCAGCTGGGGCTTAATATCAATCTGCGGCAGCGCATCGAAAACTGCACCCTCGCCGAAAAACAGCTGATCCTGCTGGCGCGCGCCCTGTCGCACAAATGCCGCTTTCTTATCCTCGATGAACCTACCGCCCCGCTCGACCATGCGGAAAGCGAGCGCCTGTTTGCGCTGGTCCGTCGCCTGCGCGATGAAGGCATGGCTGTAGTGTTTATTTCGCATCGTATTCACGAGTTGCGCGATATCTGCGATCGCATGACCGTGCTGCGCGATGGCCGTCTGGTCAGCGATGACAGCATGCAGGGGCTGACCAGCGAACACATCATCGAAAAGATGATTGGTCATCAGATAAATGATATCTATCCGCCCCGCCGTCCGCCGCACAGCACTGAAACGTTGCTGGAAATTCAGGGACTGCATGACAAGGACAAACTGCGGGACATTAGCCTCCGCCTGCATCGCGGCGAGATTTTAGGCATTGCCGGGCTGGCGGGCGCGGGCAAGACGGAGCTTTGCAAGGCGCTGTTCGGCGCGTCGCCCAGTCAGGTTGCACGGGGTTCGCTGTACGGCAAGCCGTGGAAACCGCGTGAGCCGCATCTTTCCGTGGAACAGGGCTTGGCTTTGGTGCCCGAAGAGCGGCGCAAAGAGGGGATTTTCATCGAGGAAGATATCCCGATGAACCTTAGCGTCGCGGCGGACAACAGCTTCTCAACCTTGAGCATCTTTAATCGCCGGGCTTCGCTGAACTGGGCAAAGGAGATTATTGCCCGCCTTGGCATTCGTGCCTCCGGGCCGCTGCAAAAACTGGCGCGCTTGTCCGGCGGTAATCAGCAGAAGGTCGCCATCGGTAAATGGCTGCGCAGCGAAAGTCGGGTACTGATTTTCGATGAACCGACCAAAGGCGTGGATATTCGGGCAAAACAGGACGTTTTCCGGCTGATTGACGGGCTGGCGCAGCAGGGAAAAGGCATTATTTACGCCTCGGGCGAGTTTGCCGAACTGGTCGGTTTGTGTGACCGCATTTTGGTGCTGTGGGATGGTCGCATTGTCGCCGAGCTTGACGCCGCCGATATCGACGAGCAGACCCTTTTAGATTATTCAACCGGAGGAACCCCCGCGTGAGCAAAGAATTACCCCTGAACGCCCCCCAACCCTGGCGTCATCATGTTTTTGAATTTCTCTATAAATGGGGGATGTTGCTCACCGTGGTGGCGCTTATCGCGCTCTTTGGTCTGGCGTCCGACAATTTCCTCGAGATGTCGAACATTATCAACATTATGCGCTCGATTGCCATTGTGACCGTTATCGCCATCGGCGTGTCGCTGTCGCTGTCCGTCGGGGGCTTTGATCTTTCTGTTGGATCCACGGCGTCGCTTGCCAATGCGCTGGTCATTTCGATGTTTGTCTGGCACGGTTTTGGCACGGTCGAGGCAATTGCCATCACGCTGGCGCTTTGCCTGCTGGTCGGCCTGTTCAACGCCTTCCTGATTGTTATCCTGAAAATCCCCGATATGCTGGCGACGCTCGCCAGCCTGTTCGTGATTCAGGGCGCGGCGATGACTTACAGCTACGGCGGCTCCATTACCGAAAACATGCTGTTGCCGAGCGGTGACATGGCCGAAGGCACGGTGCCGCCGGTATTTAGCCTGCTTGGGCAAGTGCCGGTCATCGTGATTGTCATGCTGGTGGTCACCGTCGCGGTGCAGCTGTTTATGTCGCTCACCAAGCACGGTCGCCGAATGTACGCGATTGGCGGCAACCCGCTCGCCGCGCGTCTGGCCGGGATCCGCACGGCGCGTTATCGCGTGATGGCGTATCTGATGTCATCCGTGCTGGCCGGTGCGGGCGGTATCCTGCTCGCCTCGAGGATCGGTTCTTCGCAGGTCAATGCGGGTGGCGGTTACCTGATGGACGCCGTCGCGGCGGCCTATATCGGCTTTTCTCTGGCAGGTTCTGGCAAGCCGAATGCCCTCGGAACGCTGCTGGGCGCGGTGATTCTCGGCGTGCTGCAAAATGGTCTGGTGATGTTGTCGGTGCCGTATTACGCGATGGATATCATCAAGGGATTGGTGTTGGCCATCGCGCTGGCGCTGACCTATATTCAGAAGAGATAGCCAGAAAAGATAGCCAGAAACCACTGCTATCAACAAGTCTGATAATAAGGCCGTCACCTGCAACAGGGACGGCCTTTTGCCTTATAGCGTAGGCGTATTCACCAGGCCATCGATTAAAATCTGCGGCGTGCCGAGCGAACAGCGCTCGATGCGCCCTTTCACTCCGTACACCTGCGCCAGACTTTCGGCGGTGATCACCTGCTCGGGCCTGCCGTCGGCAATCAGTTTGCCGTCTTTGAGCATCAACACGTTGTCGCCGTGGCGCAGCGCGATATTGATATCGTGCACCACCACGACGGTGATGATATTTCGTTTACGCGTTTCACGACGCACCAGATCCATCACGTGGAACTGATAGTTGAGGTCGAGCGCGCTAAGCGGTTCGTCGAGCAGTAACAGCGAAGGTTGGCGAATCAGTGACTGCGCCAGACCGACCAGCTGTTTCTGCCCGCCTGAAAGTTGATCCAGATAGCTTAGCGCCAAATGCTCAATGCCGAGCAGTTGCAGCAATGACATGACCTGTGCCGTCGTGTGCGCCTGACTCGCCACGCCGCCCGATGCCCGCTGCGCCACAATAATGGATTCCAGCACGTGCAGATGCACGCCCGCGGGCAGCGACTGCGGCAGATACACCACCTGCTCGGCGCGTTTGGCAAACGGCATGGTCATCAGGTCCAGGCCGTCTAGGATCATCTCCCCTTTTGCCTTGTTCAGCCCTGCCATCGCCCGCAGCAGAGTGGATTTGCCGCTGCCGTTCGGGCCAAGCAGCACGGTGATTTCGCCGCGCGGCAGTTTTGGCACCTGCAAATCGCTAATCACGGCGCGTTTGGGGTAGCCGGCCGTAAAGTTGCGAATCTGCAACCCCTGCCCTGCATTGACTGCGGGTGGCTCTTTCGTGAGGCTCATACGGTCCCCCTGTGGCGTAAAATAATGCTCAGGAAGAAAGGCACGCCAACCAGCGAAGTCACGATCCCAACCGGAATGATGACGCCCGGAACCAGGTTTTTCGAGGCCACAGAAGCCAGAGAGAGCACCAGCGCGCCAATCAGGGCGCTGGCAGGCAGATAGAAGCGGTGGTCTTCACCAAACATCATCCGCGCAATATGAGGCGCGACCAGCCCGATAAAACCGATCGGGCCGACAAAGGCGACCGCCAGTGCCGAGAGAATACTGATACGCAGCAGCGTGCCAAGACGTAAACGGCGCACGTCGATGCCAAAACTCACGGCGCGATCTTCGCCGAGGCGCAGTGCCGTCAGTTTCCACGCGCTTTTCATGGATAACGGCAGCAGCAGCAAGAAAGCCGCGGCCATCACGCCGAGTTTGGTCCAGTCGGCGCGCGCCAGACTGCCCATCGTCCAGAATACCAGCCCCTGCAACGTGTCTTCGGAGGCGATAAACTGCATCAACGACACCAGCGCGTTAAAGGTAAAGACCAGCGCGATACCAAACAGCACTACACCCGAGCTTGCCACCTGCGTCCAGCGGGTTATGCCGTCGAGCATCAGCGCGGCCAGCAGCGCAAAGATAAAGGCGTTGGCCGAGATAAACCATTGGTCGGGAATGCCGGGAATGCCGATATTCAGCACGATGGCCAACGCGGCACCAAACGCGGCGGCAGACGACACGCCGAGTGTAAACGGGCTTGCCAGCGGATTGTTGAGGATGGTCTGCATCTCAGCGCCCGCCAGACCCAGCGACATGCCGACCACCACCGCCATCAGCGCATAAGGCATGCGAATATCCCAGACGATGACGCGCGTACCGGCATCGGCCGCCTGCGCGTGGAACAGCGTTTGCCACAGCGTGTCCAGCGACAGCCCTGCGGGACCCATCACGAAATCGAGGATAAGCGAACCAAAAATGGCGATAACCAGAATCAGCATGATGGACAGGCGGCGACGTAAAATGGACTGATAACGCCCCATTACGCTGCCGTCGATGCCATTTTCAGCAGGCTGACTGGCTGATTGAACAAGGGGATCGGATGAAACACTCATGTTTAGACTTATTTCTCGCTGGCGGCTACCTGACTAAAAACAGCGGCGCAGGTTTTAAAGGGGGATTACAGTAATATAAACGATAACGATTATCAATCCAGTATAAATCTTGTACGCCGCTACAGGTATCAACAAAGGGTAAACGACTCGCCTCGCACGTAACAAGACATGACCGTTTTGCAAAATACCGATAAAAAAATGGCGGAGTCCGGGACTCCGCCATGAAGAGTGAATACGCCGTTGAAATCAGGCTTCGCTTTCCGGGAATTCCATATCGCGATACTTCACGAACTTGCTTCCCTTGACCAGCTTGTAACCAAACCAGATAGCCAGGAACAGCGGAATGCCGATGTAGGTCGCCGCCACGCCGTACCAGTCAATCTTGTCTGCCAGAAACGCCTGATAGTTCTGACCCAGAGTAATGATCAGACAGAGCACAAAGGCAAAAATCGGCCCCAGCGGGAACAGTTTGGACTTATAAGGCAGAATGGATAAATCTCGTCCCTGCGCCACATAGCCGCGACGGAAACGATAATGGCTGATGGCAATCCCCAACCAGGCGATGAAACCGGTCATGCCCGAGGTATTCAGCAACCACAGATACACCGACTGATTGCCGTACATCGAGCTCAGGAAGCACAGCGCCGCCACAAGTGTCGTGGCATACAGCGCATTGCGCGGCACGCCGCCCTTCGAAAGCCTGGCAAAGAAACGTGGCGCCTTGCCTTCACTCGCCAGGTTGTAGAGCATGCGCGTCGAGGCATACATCCCCGAGTTACCCGCCGACAGCACCGCCGTCAGGATAACCGCATTCATTACCGCCGCCGCAGACAGCAAACCGGCATTGCGGAAGACCAGCGTAAACGGACTCACGCCGATGTCTTTCACGTCATTGCGCAGCAGGCTGGGATCGGTGTACGGGATGATAAGGCTGATGACCAGAATCGCCAGCACGTAGAACAACAGAATACGCCAGAACACCTGACGTACCGCGCGCGGAATGTTTTTGCCCGGATTTTCGGACTCGCCCGCCGCAACGCCGATGAGTTCAGTGCCCTGAAAGGAGAAACCGGCAATCATTGCCACGCCTATCATCGACGCAAATCCGCCTGCGAACGGCGCATCGCCGAGGGTCCAGTTATGCCAGCCCGCGGACTCGCCACCCTTCATGATTCCGAAAATCATCATCACGCCGACGGCGATAAAGACGATAACAGTCAGGACTTTAATCAGGGAGAACCAGTATTCTGCCTCACCAAAGCCGCGCACGGAAATATAGTTGAGCAGGAAGATAATGCCGAGGAACAAGGCGCTCCAGATCCAGCCGGGCGTATCGGGGAACCAGTAATTCATCACCAGCTGCGAGGCAACCAGTTCGACGGCGATGGTCACCGCCCAGTTATACCAGTAGTTCCAGCCAAGTGCGAAACCAAAGCCTTCTTCGACGTATTTGGCGCCATAGGTCGAGAAGGAACCGGCGACCGGCATAAAAGCGGCCAGCTCGCCAAGGCTTGTCATCAGGAAGTAGACCATCAGGCCGATAAGCGCGTAGGAAAGCAGCGCTCCACCGGGTCCGGCTTGAGAAACGGTCGCGCCGGAAGCCACAAACAGACCGGTTCCGATTGAGCCACCAATGGCAATCATGGTTAAGTGACGGGCCTTCAGCTCTCGACGCAGTGTGGGAGCCACCTGCTGATTTTTTGTGTTTTGTTGAGCCATATTTGCCCTATTTATACTCGTTATGACAATTTTTAGCCGCGGATTGTAGCAAAAACTGCTGGGCTGAGTAGTGCGAACGCGATGACATAAGAAGGGTTCATGATCGGCTGCCAATTATTAGCGTACCCAATATCATTCACGGCATGACGCTCTGAAAACGGCATGCCCCGCCGCTGTACAGGTCAGGACGGGTAGCCAATGGGGAAAGGACGAAGGTGACGACCGGCGCGGAGATTACACCAGTTCCCTGCAGTAGGTCAGGAAGCGGGACAACGCGTTGGAAATATGTTTTTGACGATGATGGATAAGATAGAGTTTTCGCACCAGCGGCGGCAGGGGCAGGTTTATTTCCACAAGCGATCCGCTGTCTAGCTGCTCGGCAATGACGCGGCGTGAAAGGCAGCTGATACCGATACCATGCCGAACGGCATGTTTAATCGCCTCGGAATTGCCTAATTCCATCACCAGATTGAAATCGGGAAGCTGTGACAGCAGGAGGTGATCCAGCACTTCCCGCGTACCGGAACCGCGCTCGCGCAGGATCCAGGGCGCATCGGCCAGCATTTGCAGGCTGAGCGTCTTGCCTGCCAGCGGATTTCCGGGGGCGGCGAACACCACCAGCTCATCGTCGAGCCAGGACTGAGTAATCAGCTCCGGCATGCGGCATGGACCTTCTATCAAGCCGAGGTCGACCCGGAAATCGGCGACGGCATTAATCACCTCATCCGTATTTCCGACATTGAGTTCCAGCGGTGTTTGTGGAAAATCGAGGCGATAGCCTGCAATCATTGCGGGCAGCATATAGTTGCCGATAGTGCTGCTGGCACCGATTTTCAGCGATCCGCTGTCGTGGCTGAAGAGCCGTTCTATCTCTCCGGCCTGTTCGAGCAGTGCCAGTGCCTTGGGATACAACAAACGTCCGTGCTCATTGATAACCAAACGCTTACCCACGCGGTCAAACAGTTTTACTCCAAGCTGGCCTTCAATATCCGCCAGAGCGGCGCTGACTGCCGATTGCGATAAAGACAGGACAACAGAGGCCTGAGTGGTGGAGCCACTTTTGAGCACCTCGGAGAAAACTTCAAGCTGACGCAGTGTTATATGCATAGAGTCTCGTTATCGATTACCCGACTCACATACCGTCGAATAGATGATTGATTCAAAGTTGAAAAGTGCCTGGTAAAACCTCTGCACCCCTGGCCGAATCTCGCTCCTCCCACTTAAGAGTATAGCGCTATCCACACCGTCCATGTGCGCGCGGCCCTCTTTCATTCTATACCAGTTTTATAGATTGGTTATAGGATTACAATCAATTTCATTTTTATATGAAAGGAGAATAGTCTGTATTCAGGCAACGTCATGCAGGACTTTATCTATGAGCCACATCATTCCCGAACAGCATCAATCCCACCGTACAGGCAGTGAAAAACACTCCCCGGTTAAAATGTCCTATCCCTTTGGACGCGTTTTACCAGGTTTAGTTCTGACAACCGTGATTTCGGGGCTGGCTTTGTGGTTAGGCGAACTGCCGCTGCTGAATATGTTTGGATTAAGCGCACTGACGCTGGCGATAGCTTTGGGCATGGTTGTCGGCAATACGCTGTATCCGCTCGTCCGTCCGCATTGCCAGCAAGGCGTGAATGTCGCCAAACAGAAACTGCTTCGCCTCGGCATTATTCTTTATGGTTTCAAACTGACGTTTGCGCAGATTGCCGATGTGGGCGCGTCGGGGATGATTATCGACCTGATGACACTCGGTTCCACTTTTCTCCTCGCCTGCTGGTTAGGCCGGAAAGTCTTTGCTCTCGACGAACAGACAACCCTTCTGATTGGCGCAGGCAGCAGCATCTGCGGTGCGGCGGCGATAATGGCTACCGCGCCGGTTATCCGGGCGGAAGGCGAAAAAGTCACCGTTGCCGTCGCGACTGTGGTGATTTTCGGCACTCTGGCTATCTTTCTGTATCCCTGGCTGTGGCAGTTTCTTGTCACCCACCCCGCACTTTCAGTGACCGATGCGCAGTTCGGCCTCTATAGCGGCTCGACCATTCACGAAGTGGCGCAGGTGGTGGCTGCCGGTCATGCCGTGACCCCCGAGGCCGAAAATACGGCGGTAATCGCCAAGATGATCCGCGTAATGATGCTGGCTCCCTTTCTGCTGTTGCTGGGCGGGTGGCGCGCCCGCAAGGGAGTCGAGGGTGCGCAGGTAGGCCGTGCTTTCCTCTCGAACATCACCGTGCCCTGGTTTGCTGCAGGATTTATCATTGTCGCGGCGTTTAACAGCCTTGCGCTGCTGCCGGCAAGCTGGGTCAACGTGCTGCTCAGGCTGGACAACATCCTGCTGGCCATGGCGATGGCGGCACTCGGATTAACCACGCATTTCAGTGCATTACGTCAGGCCGGGATCAAACCTTTGCTGATGGCGGGCGTGCTGTTTATCTGGCTCATCGTCGGCGGCGCGGGGATAAACCTGCTGATTTCGTCCCTGGTTTGAAGCCGGTCAACGGGACCATTCATAAGACTTTTAACATTTATAGACTGCCCCGCTGCCCGCAAAGCAGTTATGATTCCGGGCAACATGACTGGAATACATCATAAAAGCCAACAGGGGGTAAGATGAAATTTGTAGGGCCACACGTCAGTGCCGCAGGCGGAGTCGATCAGGCCGTCTTGCGCGCCCATGAGCTTGAAGCCACGGCATTTGCGCTATTTACCAAGAACCAGAGACAGTGGCGCGCGGCTCCCCTGGCAGAGGATGTCATTCAGCGTTTTAAAGCCGCCTGCGAACAGTACGGTTATAGCAGCAACCAGATCCTGCCGCACGACAGCTACCTTATCAATCTAGGGCATCCGGTTGAAGAAGCGCTGGAAAAATCCCGCGAGGCGTTTATCGATGAACTGCAGCGCTGCGAACAGCTGGGGCTTTCCCTGTTGAACTTCCACCCCGGCAGCCATCTGATGCAGGTTGACGAAGACAAATGTCTGGCGACGATCGCCGAGTCCATCAACATTGCGCTTGATAAAACCCGTGGCGTGACGGCCGTTATCGAAAACACGGCGGGTCAGGGCAGCAATCTGGGGTTTCGTTTCGAACACCTGGCCGCCATCATTGACGGCGTTGAAGATAAAAGCCGTGTCGGCGTCTGCATTGATACCTGTCACGCCTTTGCCGCAGGCTACGACCTGCGCACGCAAGAGACCTGCGAGCAGACATTCAAACACTTTGCCGAGGTGGTCGGGTTCGAGTATCTGCGCGGCATGCACCTCAACGACGCCAAAAGCGCCTTCAACAGCCGCGTTGACCGCCACCACAGTCTTGGTGAAGGCAATATCGGCAACACAGCTTTCAGCTATATCATGCGCGACCCGCGTTTCGACAACATCCCGATGATTCTCGAAACCGTGAATCCGGATATCTGGAGAGACGAAATCGCCTGGCTCAAGGCTGAGCAGCAAGGCTGCGGTGACGACGCGGCACAATGACCCCGATTGATAATAAAAAAACGCCCGAGATTTTCGGGCGTTTTTAGTAGGTTAAGGCGTTATTAGCTGTTTGCAACCACTTTGGCGGCAATGGCGGCGTCGGAGCGCTTGAGAATGGCGTAAGACACGCCCGCCAGCAAGGTACCGGCAATAATCGCCACCAGGTACAGCAGCACCGGCGTAATCGCCCCCGGAATAAGCAGGACGAACAGGCCGCCGTGCGGTGCCATCAGTTTCGCGCCAAATGCCATCGACAGGGCACCGGTTAACGCGCCACCGGCGATACAGCATGGCAGAACGCGCATCGGGTCACGGGCGGCGAAAGGAATCGCGCCTTCGGAGATAAAGCACAGGCCCAGAACCAGCGCGGCCTTGCCCCCTTCACGTTCACTCTGTTCAAACTTGTGACGCGCCAGCAGCGTAGCCACACCCATTGCCAGCGGTGGCACCATACCTGCGGCCATAATCGCCGCCATCGGTGCATAGACAGAAGAACTCAACAGGGCGACACCAAAGGCGTAGGCCGCTTTGTTGACCGGACCGCCCATGTCGGTACACATCATCGCACCGACGATAGCACCCAGCAGAATCGCATTGGTCGTCCCCAGAGATTGCAGCCACGACGTCAGACCTGCCATGATTTTCGCGACCGGCGTACCGACGACATAGATCATCACCAATCCGGTAATCAGGCTGGCAACCAGCGGAATGATCAGGATAGGTTTGAGCGCTTCCATACTCTGCGGCAGGCGCAGCTTGTTGCTGATAAATTTCGCGACATAACCTGCGAGGAAACCGGCAATGATACCGCCGATAAAGCCCGCGCCCGTACTTACCGCCAGCATACCGCCAATCAGACCCGGCGTCAGACCCGGACGGTCAGCGATGGAGAAGGCGATAAAGCCGGCCAATACCGGCACCATCAGCGCAAAGGCCGACGCGCCACCAATCTGCATCAGTGCGGCAGCCAGCGTGCCTTTCACCTCAAATGCCTTGATGCCGAAGATAAAGGACAGCGCGATACACAGACCACCCGCCACCACCATTGGCAGCATGTAGGACACGCCGGTCAACAGGTGACGATAAGGGCCGGTACCCGTTTCCTTCTTCTTGCCCGCGCCTGTCTGCCCCTGCTTTTTAGGTTCGTACAGTTCGGCTTCAACCAGCGCCTTGTCCAGTTCCTGTCGGGTCTTTTTCAAGGCCAGACCGGTAGAAGTACGGTACATCGGCTTACCGGCAAACTTCTCGAGATCCACTTCGATATCGGCGGCGACAATCACCAGATCGGCGGCCGCGACTTCTTCAGGCGTGATGGCATTGCCTGCCCCCACGGATCCGCGTGTCTCGACCTTGACCCACCAGCCGCGTTTTTTTGCTTCACTCTCAATGGCTTCGGCCGCCATAAAGGTGTGGGCGACGCCGGTTGGACAGGCGGTAATCGCGACAATGCGTTTCGGACCGGCACTCGCCGGTGCGGAGGTCGCCGCAGCAGGCGCGACGGCCGGTGCCTGATAAACGGTGGCTTCGGCTAAGCCGCGCTGGATGAATTCGTCCGGCGCACGTACAGACTCGGCCAGTGAACCCAGGTAGACCTTTTTACCGTTGACCTGTGCATCGGCAGGTACGGCGTCGCCTACGGCCAGAACCAGTTCGGCTTCGGCCGCAGTGGAAACCACCTGATGACCTGCTTTCTGTGCAGCCGCCGCCAGCATATTTTTCGCCAGTTGCGCGCTTGCCTGTCCAATCGATTTATCTACTATCAGCAGCGTTTTCATTCTGTCTCTCCTGCTGTCAATTAAAGGGTTTCAGATCAACACGGGCCATCATCGCCGCCAACTGGGGACGATCGGTGATACCCACATTGCTTTGGCTTACTGCAAGCGCGGCGACGGCGGTAGCCAGACGCAGCGTATGTTCGCTTGATTCTCTCATCAGCAAACCGTAGATCAGGCCGCCGACCATTGAATCACCGGCACCCACGGTGCTGACCACTTCGCAGGCGGGCGGTTTGGCTATCCATGCGCCCGAAGCATTGACCCACAACGCGCCTTCTGCTCCGAGAGAGATAACAACGTGCGCAATACCCTGATCGCGCAGCGCATGAGCGGCTTCGACAACGTCGCTCAAATCATTGAATTTACGACCGGCCCAGATTTCCAGCTCGCGGCGGTTTGGCTTGACCAGCCACGGCGCGGCTTTCAGGCCGGCCACCAGCGCTTCACGGCTGCTGTCGAAGATGATGCACGGACATTGGCTGCGCAGGCGGGTCATCCAGTCGGTAAAAGCTTGCGGGTCGACACCGGCGGGCAGACTGCCGCAAACGGCGACCATATCGAACTGGCCGAGCCAGCTCAGTGAATCGTTGACGAAACGCTCCCAGTCCTGCGGCGTCACTTCAAAGCCGGAGAAGTTGAAATCGCTGACTTCGCCGTCTTTTTCGGTGAGTTTCACATTGATGCGGGTGCGGCCTTCAACCACCTGAAAACGATTTGCAATGCCGAGGCTGCTGAACAGATGCTGGAAGCCGTCCTGATTCTCTTTGCCCAGGAAGCCACCCACGGTCACGTCGATGCCGAGATCTTTCAGCACTTTGGCAACGTTGATGCCCTTACCTGCCGCGTGCAGACCGGCGGTTTGAACCAGATTGACTTCACCGCGCTCGATTTCGGGGCAAAAGCCCACTAAATCGTAAGCGGGATTCAAGGTAATAGTGGCGACTCGACGGCTCATGCGCCCTCCCCCAGACCTTCGGCAATGGCTTCGCCGATGGATTTCAGTGCCAGTTCGGCATCTTCACCGCTCGCGGTAAAGCGCAGGTGGTGACCTTTTTTCACGCCCAGCGCGACGACTTTCATCAGGCTGCGACCGTTGGCAGGTTTACCGCTGCCGTCCAGATTGGTGACCGTGATATCGCTGTTGAATTTCTTGATGCAGTTCACGAGCGCCGTGCCCGGACGCGCATGCAGGCCGTGCTCGTTGCGGATAACGTATTCGGCGCTCAAGACTTCGCTTTGTTCTTCGACTTCGCTGGTCAGCAAGGCCAGCACGCCCACAGCATCGGCATTCAGCAAACGTTCGGCCTTGCCGGCACGCAGCAGATCACCGAGATAGTTGAGGAGATCCAGAGGCTTGTCGTCGGCGGCGGCCAGTGTCAGCAGCAGCGCCACTTTTTCACCTTCATGTTCGAAAGCGGTTTTTGGACGACTTACGGCGGCCGCGCTCGCCAGATTGCCGGAGACGCTGTCACTCAGCCAAATCCCCTGCCCGAGACTCAGCGGTGTACGGCTGATAACTTCGCTCACAAAGGAGGTATCGACCGCGCCAATCTGCTGTAGTCGACCCGCATTCAGCGCTTGCAGGGTAATCAGGTTGTCGGCTGCAACATCGACCGAAATAAGCTGAGTATCGAAACGGAATTCGGCGGCGGTTTTTTCGCCCATCAGCAGGCTGCGCAGCTCTTCGGGAGAGTCGGTTTTAGCCAGTTGGTCAGCCACGCTGTCGTCGCTGAGCACGTGGGTCAGCTGACGCAGCAACGCCAGGTGTTCGTCGGATTTAGCCGCAATGCCGATAACGACAAACGCTTTCTGCCCTTCGCCCCATTCGATTCCCTGTGGAAACTGAAATACCTGCACACCGGTATTCAGCACCAGATCCCGGGTATCGGTCGTGCCGTGCGGAATGGCGATGCCGTTACCCAGATAGGTGGACGTTTGCAGCTCGCGGGCCAGCATGCCGTCGACATAGCCTTCACTCACCCGACCGGCTTCGGTCAGGGCGGCGGCAACCTGGCGAATAGCGTCCTGCTTGGTACCGGCCGCTGCGCCCAAATGGATATCTTGCTGTGACAACTGGAACATAATTCTCCTCTCGTGCCGAATTTGAATCGTTTCAGCTTTGGTGAGAAAAAAGGAGCGCCACGGGATTAAATTCAATAATCGAATGACGCTGAAACGTTTCAATGAGTCTCATTCTGCGCCGCTTAATTTGCAAGCATTGCGTGTTTTGGCGTTGCATTTTTATGATGCTACGCACATTTTTCATTTTTAACCTTTAGCCCCATAAAAAGGCTCGGAAAGAAGCTGAAGTATAGCTGACGATTTTTGTCATGGCGGCTGAAGTCGCTGACAGGGATGCTTTACTCATGAACGCGTCGAATGAGCGGCATAACTCTTCATCACGCTGGACAGGCCAGGCTGAAGTGAGTTTTTTTAAACAGAGAAAGGCAGACTAGGGAGCGGTATCACGCTCGAGTTGCAGGAGATAGGTGAAGGCCTCGTCGCGATGGGTATGGCACATATCGCGCCGAGCCTGGAGCGCACCACAGACGGCGGGACGAAGCGGTGAGGTAAAAATCTTGCAGCGCATGGACTCGTCGAGTTGCACGCAGCGGGTATTGGCAGGTTTGCCGTTGGGCATGCCTGGGATCGGGCTGGATATCGAAGGCGCGATACAACATGCGCCGCAGTCTGTACGACAGTCCATCGGTAGCTCCCTCCGGGCTGCAGATTGAGTGCAAAAGGGGTCAATGCCCCGTAAGCGGCAGACAATAGCAGTACGGCGAAAATCCCACCAGCGAATTCGCTGCCATCTCGCCAGAGACGGGCCGTCGAGCACTCTTTTTTTGCAAGCTACTTGCCTGAAATCCCGCTCGCGAGTAACGTGTCGGCCATTATCCAAAACTTTTTGCAAACAGGTTATTTTATGGCACGTGCTAACGAAGGGTTTAAGTAAGATTTGGCTTATTGGCAGATTTCAATATTAAAAAAAAATTTATACCACCATTCACTTGTAAAATTCTTCAGAATTTTCATGTAAAATCTTACCTAGATTTTAACCATATATTATATGAAACTATTTTAAAGCTAATTGTTGCAAGGAGTAGCTATGGGCTTTTATATCAAAAAGAGTATCCGCGTTGGCCCCATGAGATTTAATCTATCTAAATCTGGGGTAGGTATATCTATCGGTGTAAAAGGACTAAGGTTTGGTACTGGCCCGCGAGGAAATTATATCCATATGGGGGCTGGAGGTATCTACTATAGAGCTTCCCTCTCACCAAACACCCAATCATCGGCGCGGAAAAACATCCCGCAGGTGCACGGTTATAATCCTCCTCAAAATAACCAGACGCACGCACCACTTGAAGAAATTGAATCATCACATATTACTCAAATAGTAGATTCCAGCTCGCGCGAACTTTTAGATGAATTGAATGATAAACGAAAGAAATTTCGAGTTTGGCCTTTTATAACTGCTTTCTTATTAGGAATGCTGTTCTATGGGTATTCAAAAAAATGGTCGGAATGGTCTTTGTATACTTCATTAGTTGGGGGGGTAGTTTTCATAATTATTGCTTACTATTACGATCAACTTCGTAAGACAACAGTTCTCTTTTACGACTTCGATAAAGATATGGAATCTTCCTACCAAAAGTTACATGAAAGCGCATCTAAACTTGCAACCTGTTCAAAAATATGGCATATCGAAGCCTCTGGGTCTGTTTATGACCCCAAATATCATGCTGGAGCAAATCATTTAGTTCGTAGAAAAGTTACTTCGATTACTAAAACCAAACCTCCCTTTCTGAAAACAAATATTGAAACGGTTGCCATTGTTGTCGGACGCCAGATCCTGCACTTTTTCCCAGATAGAGTGCTCGTTTACGACCGTGATGGTGTCGGAGCAGTTAGTTATAACCAGCTATTTATTAACGTCGGCAATAGTCAGTTTATTGAAAGTGATCCAGTGCCTCATGATGCAACGATTGTTGGCAGAACATGGAGGTATGTTAACAAATCTGGTGGTCCAGATAGACGTTTCAAAGACAACAAAGAAATCCCTGTATGTTTGTATCAGAATCTTTCATTCACAAGTCATACCGGATTAAATGAATTATTGCAGTTGTCAAAAATCGGCTGTGGTGAAGAATTTTCTTGTGCAATTAATATACTCAGCAAAAAAATCGTTAACCTTAATTGATATGATTTTATACTATTTATAATTGACTAATAAGTTTGCCGTTGGGCATGCCTGGGATCGGGCTGGATATTGAAGGCGCGATACAACATGCGCCGCAGTCTGTACGACAGTCCATCGGTAGCTCCCTCCGGGCTGCAGATTGAGTGCAAAAGGGGTCAATGCCCCGTAAGCGGCAGACAATAGCAGTACGGCGAAAATCCCACCAGCGAATTCGCTGCCATCTCGCCAGAGACGGGCTGTCGAGCACTCTTTTTTTGCAAGCTACTTGCCTGAAATCCCGCTCGCGAGTAACGTGTCGGCCATTATCCAAAACTTTTTGCAAACAGGTTATTTTATGGCACGTGCTAACGAAATTAAACGCGGCTTCGTTGTGAATTACGACGGTAAATTGCTGCTGGTAAAAGATATCGATGTTCAGAGTCCAAGCGCCCGCGGCGCAAGCACGCTGTACAAGATGCGCTTCTCCGACGTGCGCACCGGCATGAAGGTTGAAGAGCGTTTCAAGGGTGACGACATTCTTGATACCGTCACGCTGACTCGCCGCAAGGTCAACTTCTCTTACATTGACGGCGACGAGTACATCTTTATGGATGACGAAGACTTCACGCCTTATACCTTCAACAAATCCCAGATTGAAGAAGAACTGCTGTTCATTCCTGAAGGCGGTTTGGCGGGCATGCAGGTGCTGACTCTGGACAGCCAGCTGCTGGCGCTGGAAATGCCGCAGACGGTCGAACTCGAAATCGTTGAAACGGCACCGGGCATCAAAGGCGCTTCCGCCAGCGCCCGCAACAAACCGGCCACCCTGAGCACCGGTCTGGTTATTCAGGTGCCGGAATACCTGAGCACCGGCGACAGGATTCAAATCCACATTGCCGAACACCGCTATATGGGTCGTGCCTAAGCTTATCCACGTGACTCCTGCGCCCTAAACCGCGTATGTGAAGTGGAAGGTAATAATCAGAGAGCGCTGCGGCGCTCTTTTTTTCGCCCCGATGAAGCGATTCCTCTCTTGAACTTATGATCCGCTTCACAAACCCCGTCAAAATTTGGCCTTACCAATTTTCATTCACCTTCCCTCTCCTTATAGTGAAACCATACTTAAAGCGCGTTTATGTCGCCATTTACGCCCTGACCTTCTATTTTGGCCTGACCAATTTACTCACCAGACTGTGATGGAGTTTCAATGCGCAAAATTTCTACCCACCCGTTACCGCCTGCGGTTCAACTACCCACCTATGACCGTCAACAGCTAAAGACGCGCATTGTTCACATCGGCTTTGGGGCATTTCACCGTGCTCATCAGGCCTTGATGACCGACCGCGTACTTAACCGGCTTGGGGGAGATTGGGGGATTTGCGAAGTCTCGCTCTTTGGTCGCGATACGCTTGTCAGGGCGCTGCGTGAACAGGATCATCTCTTTTCCGTACTGGAAAAGGGCGCGCAGGGTCATCAGTCGATTATTGTCGGGGCGGTGCGCGAATCGATGCACGGTAGAATAGAGGGCATTGAAGCTATCGTCGAGAAATTGGCCGAACCGCAGGTGGCCATTGTTTCCCTGACCATTACAGAAAAAGGCTATTGCATTGAACCAGTTAGTGGAAAACTGGACATGCGGCATCCGGATATTCAGCGGGATCTGCAAGGCGATGCACCCCCTGCGACCGCACCCGGTCTGCTGGTCGCCGCGCTAAGTCTGCGCCACCAGCGCGGATTGCCCGGATTCAGTGTGCTCTCCTGCGACAATATTCCGGAAAACGGTCACGTCGTGAAAAACGCGATTATCGGGCTGGCCGACGCCAAGGATCCTGCCCTCGCCCGCTGGATAGACCACGCCGTGACCTTCCCGAGTACCATGGTCGACCGCATTGTTCCGGCCTTGACGCCCGAATTCGAAAGCGAGATCCGCGCGTCACTCGGCGGCATTGACGATCCCTGCGGCATTGCGGCCGAGCCTTTCCTGCAATGGGTTATCGAAGACAACTTTGTGGCGGGTCGTCCCGCCTGGGAGCAAGTGGGCGCCCAATTGGTCAATGACGTGCTGCCTTTTGAACAGATGAAGTTGCGCATGCTCAATGGCAGTCACTCGTTTCTGGCCTATCTGGGTTATCTGGCGGGCTATGAATTTATCAATAGCTGCATGGAAGACGAGAATTATCGCCGCGCCGCCTATCAACTGATGCTCGACGAACAGGCGCCGACCCTGAGCGTGACCGGCATTAACCTTACCCACTATGCCGACAGCCTGATTGACCGTTATCGTAATCCGGCGCTCAAGCATCGGACCTGGCAGATTGCGATGGACGGCACGCAAAAGCTGCCGCAGCGCCTGCTGGATTCACTGCGCTGGCATGGGCTTCACGGCGGCGATTATCGCTGGCTTGCGCTCGCCGTGGCCGCCTGGATGCGCTACATCGGAGGTGTGGATGACCGCGGTCTACCTATCGAGATAAAGGATCCGATGGCGGAGAAGCTTGGGGAAATCGTTGAAAACACGGCGGACGGCGAAGAGAGAGTGCGGGCATTGCTCGGACTGAAAAGCGTATTTGGCGAGACGTTACCCGCCAATACCGCTGTCGTCGACGCTATATTACGCGCCTATCACAGTCTGCAACGCGACGGCGCAAAAGCTACGGTTGCCGGGACATTGGCCTCTCGCTAACTCACCTGCCCGCTAGTCGTTGAGGCTGGCGGGCACCGATTCAAACAGAAAGCCGTCAAAGGCGGGATCTTCGGCATCCGAAATCTCAAGCAGCTTGCTTTTCACATTTTCGAGATGTTGCCACATCGCCTGTTTTGCCGCTTTCGGCTCCCGACGCATCACTGCGCGCAGGATCTGCTGATGATCGTCTAGCCACAACTCGCTGTAATTCCGTTCACCGACATGCTGATGTAACCCCTGCCACATACGGCTATGTTTGCGCACCTGCCACAACTCATACACAACGTTGGCCAGCACGCTGTTCTGCGAAGCCTGCGCCAGAAGCGTATGAAAGAGTTCATCGGCACTTTCGTCGATAATACCCTGCGCGACAAAGCCTTTCTCAAGCTCGATGGCCTCGCGCATCTTGAGGATGTCCGATTTTGTGGCCTGCATGGCGGCAAAGGCCGCGACCTCGCTTTCAACCAGTTGACGCGCCTGCAACAGCTCGAAAGGCCCGTAACCGCTGTCGGCGCAAGGCTCAGCGGCATCGGTGACGGGTTCAAGTACGTAAACGCCCGAGCCTTTGCGCACTTCGACCACCTTTTCCAGCTCGAGCATAATCAGCGCTTCGCGGACTACGCTGCGGCTGACGGCAAATCGTTCAGCCAGATCGCGTTCAGGAGGAAGGCGATCGCCTGGTTGATGCTGACCCGTAACGATGGCCTGTCGCAGTTGGTTACCAATTTCCTGATACAGCCGCATACGCTGCGTCTCCGCCGAATGGACAAAGAAAAAAGTATACCATGCAAGACGTTGGGCGCACCCGGTTCAGCGGTTTTGGCCGGACCAAAAGGTCGGATTTGCGATCCTTCTCGCCGATTTTGGCGATAAAGAGCGATTACTGGAATACGTCACGTATTTCACTAGATTTTCTGGTGGCGTAACGGCATCTTATTAGCGAAAATTTTACTTATCATCAGGATGACATTGCCCGGCGAGGGTCGAATGCCGTTTTAGCGACAGCAAGGAAAAAGCATGACACAAACCAATCTGATCACCGGTTTTCTCGGCAGCGGAAAAACCACCACCATTCGCCATCTGCTGAGTCAGAAACCGGAAAACGAAAAATGGGCGGTGCTGGTGAATGAATTCGGCGAAGTGGGCATCGACGGGGCGCTGCTTGCCGACTCGGGAGCCGTACTGAAAGAGATCCCTGGCGGCTGCATGTGTTGTGTCAACGGGTTGCCGATGCAGGTCGGGTTGAACATGCTGCTGCAACAGGCCAAGCCGGACCGATTGCTGATTGAGCCGACCGGTCTTGGTCATCCTAAACAGATTCTGGCGTTGCTGAACTCGGAAGTGTATCGCTCCTGGCTGACGCTCAATGCCTCGCTCTGCCTGCTGGATGCCCGTCAACTCGCCGATCCGCGCGTTGTGGCCAACGAAAACTTCCGCGACCAGCTTGCCGCCGCAGATATCGTGATCGTCAATAAAATAGATGCCTATAATGAAGACGACAAAAACAGATTGGCAGAATGGCGTGCTGCACAGGATGCCGATTTGCGTATCGAACAGGTTGAACACGGGCAGATTGATTGTGCCCTGCTGAATGAACCGCGCAAGAATCAGCGCGAATTGCCGGACGGTAAGCATCATCATGCGCATGGCGCGAAACAGGGTCTGGCGGCGTTGAGTTTGCCGGGGCATCAACGGTGGCGTCGAGCATTGAATGAAGCCGGTGAATATTCCAGCTGCGGCTGGATTTTCGATGCCGATACGCAGTTCGATACCGCCGGTTTTCTCGACTGGGCGCGGCTGGCTCCGGTTGACCGAGTCAAAGCGGTGATACGTATAAAGGAAGGGACACTTCGAGTGAACCGTCAGGGCGACGACTTGCATATCGAAACCCTGCTTTCTGCGCCGGTTGATAGTCGACTCGAGCTAATTTCGCGCAGTAACAGTGACTGGAATGCCCTGCAAGCACAACTGTTGAAGATTCGTTTAACTTAGCGGGCTTACCGTATTCGGCAATTTGACTATCTCCCATTTCTTTATATAGGTTTGAATCTATGCTTCGCCGCAATCTTCCCGCGATACTGCTGCTCAACGTGCTCGGCATTGCGCTGTTTTTATCGTATTACCTGCCCGCTCACCACGGTTTTTGGGCACCTATCGATGCGTCGGTGTTTTTCTACTTCAATCGTCACCTCGTGACCAATGAAACATTCTTGCACGTGGTCGCGATTACCAACAACCGCGCATTCGACCTGTGCTCGCTGGTGGCGATGGGCCTGCTCTATCTCTCCTATTATCTCAAGAGAGATAGTCACGGCCGTCGTGAAATGATTATTATCGGCGTGGTGATGCTGCTGAGCGCCGTGGTGCTGAATCAGCTGGGCCACCTGCTGCCGGAATCCCACAAAAGCCCGTCTTTGAGCTTCCCGCATGTCAATCGTGTGAGCGAATTGACCGGTATTCCGACAAAAGACTCCTCGGGTGACAGCTTCCCGGGCGACCACGGTATGATGCTGATGGTGTTTACGGTCTTTATGCTGCGCTACCTTGGCAAACGCGCCTTTGCCATTGCTTTGCTGATTACGGTTATCTTCTCTATGCCGCGTCTGATGATTGGCGCGCACTGGTTTACGGATATTATGGTCGGCTCGCTTTCGGTCGTACTGGTAGGAGCAAGCTGGTTGCTGATGACCCCCGCGAGCGACAAAGTGGTCGGTTGGCTCGACAGAAAACTGCCGAAAATATCGAGTAAGTGAATTTCCTTCAATAAAAAATTCTTTTTGACAATATCGTTTTTAATTATGGCTCGAACAACATTTCCCTGTTTTCGAGCCATTTTATTTTGCTCGATTGTAAATAGGATAAACGGAAAAAATGCTCGCAACCCGCATTCTGCTGCGCTTTTAGGCCAAATAAGCACAAATCTCAATCAACCTTTTTTACATGAGTAGTTACACTGACTTACATCATTATTTCTTATTAAAAAAACGTTAAAACCTCTCGCATTCCCCTAATCATTACGGTAATCTCGACCTCGTTGCACAGAAATGTGGCATTAATGGCTTGATTCCAATAAAAAGTGTGTGGTACTACACAATTTCCTGGCTAAGCCTTTGCTCAAGCTGATTGCGACAGGTAGTCTCGCTTGGTTTCGGCACTCAACCCTGCCCAAAATAGTTAATTTTCAGAGCCCGGCAGCAATGAGTGATTCCCAAAAAACTTTTTTCAGAAGAGTTGTTTTGGATGAACGTACAACGCAATGCCCCCTGAGGTTTAACTATGCAAGGCAAAACGATTTATATCGTTAAGGACAGCAAGGGAATATAACATCAATGGTCAAGTCTCAACCGTTTCTGAGATATTTATGGCGGGCGATACCCGCGATTGGCGCGGCAATCCTTCTCTCCGCATGTAGTGGTACACATTCTTCGAACACAGAAAGCGCACAAACTGAGATGCATGCAGTTAAGGACAAAAACGGTCTTTTACTTCAAGCCTCTCAGGATGAATTCGAAGCAATGGTTCGCAACGTCGATATTAAATCCAAAATCATGGATCAATATGCAGACTGGAAAGGCGTTCGTTATCGGTTAGGCGGCGACAGCAAGCGTGGTATTGATTGCTCGGCCTTCGTACAGTTAACATTCCGCGAACAATTTGGCCTGAACCTGCCGCGCTCGACCTACGAGCAGGAAGATACAGGCAGAAAGATCCAGCGTAACAAGCTGCGTCCCGGTGATTTAGTGTTGTTCGGTGCAGGCTCGACCGGGCGTCACGTAGGCATCTATCTGGGTAACGATCAGTTCGTCCATGCTTCTACCAGCAATGGCGTGATGATTTCGAACCTGACGGAAAGCTACTGGACCAAACGCTATCGTGAAGGTAGACGCGTACTCTCCGGCTCACATGCCAGCAGCAGTACCGGGAGTCTGGCGACTGCCATGCTGCAATAGCAGCGAAATCGGCGTCACCTCTTGCTGTCCAAGCCAAGCGAATAAAAAAGGACCCTTTATACAGGGTCTTTTTTTATTTCCCGCTATCGCCATCAAATTCTTTCCCTTCTCCCGTCCGCACTTTGAAACTTCCCCTTGACGGTGGTACAACACCTAAAATGGTTATTTAAAGATATTCAATCTATTATTGAGTCATTCAGCATCGGCGGCATGTAGACAGGAGTGGTTTCCAGGATGTTTCTTCGCGTAATGACAGCTCTGTTACTGTCGCTTTCCGGATTCTTAGTCCATGCCGAATCCATTGAAGACGGCTACGCCTTCGCCATTCTTGGTGAACCGAAATATATTTCCAACTTTACCCATTTCGATTATGTGAATCCCGCCGCGCCCAAAGGCGGCAGTATCACGCTTTCGGCCATCGGGACTTTCGACAACTTCAACCGCTACGCCTCGCGCGGCAATGCGGCGATCCGCAGTGATACCCTTTATGACAGCCTGTTTACGCCTTCAAGCGACGAAATCGGCAGTTATTATCCTCTGATTGCCGATTCGGCGCGCTACGACAGCGATTTCAAATGGGTTGAGGTCGAAATAAACCCTCACGCCGTCTTTCAGGATGGCAGCCCGATTACCGCCAACGACGTCGCCTTTACTTTTCAGAAATTCATGACCGAAGGCGTGCCGCAGTTTCGCGTGGTCTATAAAGGCGTTGTGGTGAAGGCCATTTCACGGCTGACGGTACGTTTCGAGTTCCCGACCCCCAGCAAAGAGCAGATGCTCGGGTTGCTGGGCCTGCCGGTTATTCCGCAAAAGTTCTGGGAAAAGCATAAGTTCAATCAACCGCTTTCAACGCCACCTCTGGGCAGCGGGCCTTATCGCATCAGCGATTACAAGCTGGGCCAATATGTGACCTACTCCCGAATCACCCACTACTGGGCCGCCAATCTGCCGGTAAACCGCGGGCGCTTCAATTTCGATACCATTCGTTATGACTATTATCTGGATGACAATGTCGCACTCGAGGCTTTCAAATCAGGCGCTTTTGACTTTCGCATGGAGCCGTCGCCAAAAAACTGGGCGACGCAGTATCAGGGCAGCAATTTCAGCCGCCACCTGATAGTCAGGCAGGACGACGAGAACAAGGCCGCGCAGGATACGCGCTGGTTGGCATTTAATATTCAACGGCCGATTTTCAAGGATAGACGCGTCAGGGAAGCGCTGACGCTGGCTTTCGATTTCGACTGGATGAACAAGGCGCTGTATTACGGTGCCTACCGCCGCGCAGACAGCTATTTCCAGAATACCGACTATGCGGCCAGCAAATATCCCGATGCCGCCGAACTCGCCTGGCTCGCGCCGTTAAAAGGCAAGGTGCCGGACGAAGTCTTCAGTCAGCTCTACCAGCCGCCGCGCACCAACGGCAGCGGCAACGACCGTGCCAATCTGCTCAAGGCAACCCGCTTACTGAAAGAGGCGGGTTGGACAATCAACAATCAGAAACTCGTCAATCAGCAAACCGGCAAGCCCTTTACTTTCGAACTGCTGCTGCCAAGTGGCGGCAACGCGCAGTACGTGCTGCCTTTTCAGCACAACTTGCAGCGGCTCGGCATCGACATGAGTATTCGTCAGGTGGATAACTCGCAATTTATCAGCCGCTTACGCAGCCGAGACTACGATATGATCCCGACCGTTTACCGGGCGGTGCCTTACCCCGGCACCGATTTGCAGATTATGTGGAATTCGAAATACCTCAATTCGACCTACAACACGCCGGGCGTCAGCGATCCGGCCATCGACCAGCTTACCAACCAGATCGTGGCGCATCAGGGCCAGCCTGAAGCGCTGCTGTCTCTGGGCCATGCGCTTGACCGCGTACTCACCTGGCACCGCTACATGATCCCGATGTGGTACTCCAACCGCGACCGCTATGCCTACTGGGATAAATTCTCAATGCCTGCCGTGCGACCGCCCTTCTCGCTCGAACTGGACACCTGGTGGTATGACATGAACAAGGCTGCGCGCCTGCAAGCGGCCAGAAAGTGAGGAGACGACCGTGACTGCCTATCTGTTTCGCCGCCTTCTGCTGGTTATCCCTACGCTTTGGGCAATTATCACCCTCAACTTTTTTATTGTGCAGATTGCCCCCGGCGGGCCTGTCGATCAGGCTATTGCCGCCATCGAGATGGGTCAGAGCAGCGGACTGCCGGGCGGCAATAGCGGCAGCGGGACCGGCCACGCCAGCGCCGGCCTGGGTCAGGTTGGAGACAGCCAGTATCGCGGCTCGCGCGGCCTTGACCCTGAGGTAATTGCCGAAATTACCCATCGTTTCGGTTTCGACAAGCCGCTGCACGAGCGCTATTTCACCCTGCTTTGGCAATACGCCCGCTTCGATTTCGGCGACAGCCTGTTTCAGGGCGCATCGGTAATGCAACTGATAAAAGCCAGCCTGCCGGTTTCCGTCAGTCTGGGTTTGTGGAGCACGCTGATTATCTATGTAGTGTCGATACCGCTCGGGATCCGCAAGGCGGTGAAAAACGGCAGCGCTTTCGACACCTGGAGCAGTTCGGTTATCATCATCGGCTATGCCGTGCCGTCGTTTCTGTTCGCCATTCTGTTGATAGTCTTCTTTACCGGCGGCAACTATCTGGACTGGTTCCCCCTTCGCGGGCTGACTTCGGCCAATTTCGACTCTCTGCCGTGGTACGGCAAGATAACGGATTATCTGTGGCATATTACGCTACCCGTCCTCGCGACGGTAATCGGTGGCTTCGCGACGCTGACCATGCTGACCAAAAACTCGTTTCTCGACGAAGTGCAGAAGCAGTATGTGGTAACCGCGCGCGCCAAAGGACTGGACGAGAAAAAAATCCTCTATCGGCATGTGTTTCGTAACGCCATGCTGCTGGTCATTGCTGGATTTCCGGCCACCTTTATCAGCATGTTCTTCACCGGTTCACTGTTGATTGAAGTCATGTTTTCCCTGCACGGTCTCGGCCTGCTGGGTTACGACGCCACCCTGCAACGCGATTTTCCGGTGATGTTCGGTACGCTTTACATCTTTACCCTGATTGGTCTGCTGCTTAATATCGTCAGCGACATCACCTATACGCTGGTTGACCCGCGCATTGACTTCGAGGGCCGACACTAATGCCGCTCAATCCCGTCAATCAGGCGCGGTGGGCGCGTTTTCGCAGTAATCGTCGCGGTTTCTGGTCGCTGTGGATATTTTTGGTCCTGCTGATTCTGGCGCTGCTTTCCAACGTGCTGGCCAACGAGAAACCGCTGCTGGTGCGTTATCAGGGGCATCTCTATGTGCCGTTCATGGCAAACTACAGTGAATCGACGTTTGGCGGCGAATTGCAAACCGCCACTGATTACCAGGACCCTTTTGTGGTCAACCAGCTGGAAACGCATGGCTGGGTGATATGGGCACCGCTTCGGCAGAGTTACAACGCGATCAACTTTTCGACCTCTCGGCCGTTTCCCTCACCGCCTTCACGGCAGAACCTGCTCGGCACCGACAGCAACGGGCACGACGTGCTGGCCGAAATACTGTATGGCCTGCGTATTTCGCTGCTGTTCGGGCTGATGCTGACGTTGATGTCATCCCTCATCGGCATCGTGATAGGTGCGACCCAGGGTTATTACGGCGGCAGGGTCGACCTGTGGGGTCAGCGCTTTATTGAAGTATGGTCCGGCATGCCCACGCTCTTTCTGATCATCATGCTGTCTAGCGTGGTCCAGCCAAATTTCTGGTGGCTGCTGCTGATTACCGTGCTCTCGGGCTGGATGGTGCTGGTGGGCGTGGTCAGGGCCGAATTTCTGCGCACCCGCAATTTTGACTACATTCGCGCGGCGCAGGCGATGGGCGTCGGCGATGGCACCATTATGCTGCGCCACATGTTGCCCAACGCGATGGTAGCGACCCTGACCTATCTGCCGTTTATTCTTTGCGGCTCGATAACCACCCTCGCCTCGCTGGATTTTCTTGGCTTTGGTCTCCCCATCGGATCCCCTTCGCTCGGCTCGCTGCTCCTTGAAGGCAAGAACAATATTCAGGCACCGTGGCTCGGTATCAGCGCATTCGTGGTGCTCGCGATGTTACTGTCACTGCTGATTTTCATCGGCGAAGCGGTGCGCGACGCCTTTGACCCCAGCCAGACACGTTAGGAAGCCATGCCATGACCCCTTCGCCACTGCTCAGTATCGAACATCTGGATATCGCTTTCCGCCAGCAAGGGGCGTTGTCTACCGTTGTGCATGACCTTTCCCTGCAGATTTCACCGGGCGAGACGCTGGCGCTGGTCGGCGAATCCGGTTCGGGCAAGAGCGTCACGGCGCTGTCGGTGCTGCGGCTGCTGCGTTCGCAGTCGGTTGTCTATCCACGCGGCGATATTCTCTTTGAGGGGCAGAGTCTGCTGCACGCCAGCGAGCCTGCGCTGCGTAAAATCCGTGGCGATCGTATTGCGATGATTTTTCAGGAACCCATGGTGTCGCTCAATCCGCTGCATACTCTCGAAAAACAGTTGGCAGAAGTGTTGGCGTTGCATCGGGGCATGCGGCGCGAGGCGGCGCGGGGCGAAATCATTAACTGTCTCGACCGGGTAGGCATTGCCCAGGCGGCGTCGCGCCTTGGTGATTTCCCGCATCAACTCTCCGGTGGCGAGCGGCAGCGGGTTATGATTGCCATGGCTATTCTGACTCAGCCCAAACTGCTGATTGCCGATGAACCGACAACGGCGCTCGATGTTTCCGTGCAGGCGCAAATACTGGCGCTGTTGCAGGAGCTGAAAGACGAGCTGGGCATGGCGATGCTGTTTATCACCCATAACCTGCGCATCGTACGCGCCATTGCCGATAATGTGGCGGTCATGAAAGCAGGGCGTTGTGTCGAGTTCAATCGGCGGGAAGCGCTGTTCACCGCACCGCAACACGCGTATACCCGCCAGCTGCTGCTGGCCGAACCGCGGGGAAATCCGCGGCCGGTAAATGCAGACAGCCCCGTCTTGCTGCGCGTTGAAAATCTCGCCGTGGGTTTTCCGGTGCGTCGCGGCCTGCTGCGCCGTACCGTCAGCATTAAACAGGCGCTACAGCCTCTGAGTTTTACCCTGCGTCGTGGCGAAAGTCTCGGGCTGGTGGGCGAATCAGGGTCCGGGAAAAGCACCACGGGGCTTGCACTGCTACGTCTGCTGCGCTCGGAAGGTTCAATCGAATTCGACGGCCAGCCGCTGCACCAATTTTCCCGCCGCGAAATGCTGCCTTTTCGCAGCAGGATTCAGGTGGTGTTTCAGGACCCCTATTCCGCGCTTAATCCACGACTTAACGTGATGCAGATTATTGCTGAAGGTCTCAAGGTGCATAAAAAACTCAACGAAAAGCAGCGCGAAGAACAGGTCATCAAGGCGATGGAGGAGGTGGGGCTGGATCCCCTGACCCGACATCGCTATCCCACCGAGTTTTCGGGCGGTCAGCGCCAGCGCATCGCCATCGCCCGCGCCCTTATCCTGCAACCGGAACTGGTTATTCTCGACGAGCCGACGTCTTCTCTCGATAAATCGGTACAGGCGCAGATCCTCGACATTCTGCATCGTTTACAGCAGCGTCATGGCCTGTCCTATCTGTTTATCAGCCATGATTTACAGGTGGTGCGCAGCCTTTGTCATCAGTTGATTGTGTTGCAAGGCGGTAAAGTGGTTGAGCAGGGAGAGTGTGAAACGCTTTTCACGCGGCCTGAACAGGCTTACACGCGAAAATTGCTGGCATTGGCGGAAGGCAACAACGGTTAGCGTGATTAGCCAACCGTCATCAGAAAGGATAGATAGCGGAAACGGAAACCGATTCGGCAATGGCCGTGCCGATATTCTTGAGGCGGCACATGGTTGCGCTTTCGTCGTCACGTTTGACGAACAGACAAAGCTCGCCGTCACATTCGACGATGCTGCTTTCAACCTGAATTTCCCGCAGCGAAAGATTCAGACTTTGCAGGACCTGCCGCGCGGTATCACCTTCCGGGCTGAGCAGCTTCAGACCAATCAGGTTGCTGTCCTCTTCATCGGCAGGCAGCGGAATGGCTTCCACCTTGATGCCCGCCAGTCCGGAAGACCAGCGATAGCTCAGTGGTAATCGATGTATCACGGAAAAATGATTGCTGTTCACAGTACACCCCAGAAAAATCCAACATAAATTTTACAAATTCGCAACGCATGAACCAAGTTATAACTCAGTTCTGCTCTTTTTGCCTGATAAATAGCTTAAGGACAACTAATATTTTACAAGCCATTAACCATTTAAGTACAGATACGGTGAGTTATGTCGTTTTTTTGACCGCTTAGCCGCAAATTTGCGATCCCGATCTCACTTCGGCTCATTTGTAACCCTTTCAGAGTCATTTCTCAACCAATTTCATGCATAGCCGTTACCTTTTAGATGCCTTAATGCTACAAAAAATAAACAACACGCCTGTGAAAAAAATTTTATATCTCTAATAATCATAAGGTTATAACTGAAACATTTGGTTAATATAAAATGAACCACAAGGTTCGTAACATTTTGGACATTTCGCCTTTTATGGACTACCCCGCGTTATAAATTTGTTAACCCCAACTAAAATGAAAACAGAATGTTATTTTTTTAGCACGATTTGTTAGCGCATTTTTACATTTCTGCGATTATCATCCCCACCGTTTTTACTGACTTACCCTATTCATGAAGCAAAGGCTTTCTGTAAGCGCTTCGTTTCTCAGTAACTTCAAAACAATAATAAAAACATTTAGCGAGCCACTGGCTTACTCCCCCGATCAAAAGAGAGTTGAGATGGACAACAATCGTTCACTTTTTAACGAAAACATCCGTGAAAATGGTACCGGTTTCAGTCGCCGTGACATGCTGAAAGGCGTGGGTTCGGCGATGGTGGCGGCGACCTTGCTCGGATTTCCGTTTTTAACCCAGGCTGAAAAAGATACCGCGACGGGCGACCCCGTGATATTTACCCAGTTTTTTCAGGTTTCCCAGGCTATCACTGAACATCAGGATCTCAGTCCGGGCATGTCTGCGCGCATATTCAATGCCTTTTATCAGGGCAGCCCGCAGTTCCCCGCCCAGGTTTCCAAACTGTTTGCCCTGTTAAAACCCGGCCTGCGGGCGAAAGATTTTCAAAATGCCGCACGTCAGAACGAGCTTGGCGATATCCTGACCGCCATCATTACCGGCTGGTATACAGGTACGGTTAAAAATGGTACCGATACCATTTTGATTGCCTATAAAGATGCGCTGATGTATCGCCCGGTTAGCGATGGGCTGATTGTGCCCACCTATTGCGGCAATGGACCTCTGTGGTTCACCGCCCCTCCTCCGGCTGCCCCGATGCCGGACTCCATGAAAGAAGAGCGCTTGAAAGCGACGCCAGACAGTGTAAAAACGAGCAAAGCCTAATGAAAAAACCCCTTTTTACCGCAGACGGCGACGTCTCGGCCGATGTGATTGTTGTTGGTTCAGGAATTGTTGGCGGCATGATTGCCGATCAAATGGTGAGTCTGGGCCACTCCGTATTGGTACTGGAAGCCGGTTTGCGCATTGAGCGCGCGCAGGCCGTTGAAAACTGGCGCAATATGCCGTTTGCCAATCGTGCCGGTTCAGATTTTCAGGGGCTGTATCCTCAGTCGGAGCTGGCGCCTGCCCCGCTCTATTTCCCGAAAAACAACTACGTGAACCTGACCGGTCCAAGCGCCAGCAGTTTCCAGCAGGGTTATCTGCGTACAGTGGGTGGAACCACCTGGCACTGGGCGGCCTCGTGCTGGCGTCATCTGCCCAACGATTTCAAGATGAAGACGCTCTACGGCGTCGGACGTGACTGGCCAATTTCCTATGAAGAGCTGGAGCCTTACTATTGCCGCGCCGAAGACGAAATTGGTGTGGCCGGGCCCAGCGATCCCGAATTGCAATCGCCTTCCGAGCGCAGCAAGCCCTACCCGATGGAACAGGTGCCCTATGCCTATGGCGATACCCGTTTTGCCGAAGTGGTCAACCCGCATGGCTTCAAGTCGGTGCCGATTCCCCAGGGCCGCAGCACCCGTCCGTGGCAGGGCCGCCCGACCTGCTGTGGCAACAACAACTGTCAGCCTATCTGTCCTATCGGCGCGATGTATAACGGTATTGCCCACGTGGAACGCGCCGAAAACAAAGGTGCCGTGGTGCTTGCCGAGTCTGTGGTTTACAAGATTGATACCGATGAAAACAATCGCGTAACCGCCGTACATTGGCTGGACAACAAAAAGCAGTCGCACAAAGCCACGGGCAAAGTATTTGCGCTGGCCTGTAACGGCATTGAAACCCCCCGTCTGCTGCTGATGGCCGCCAATGAAAAAAATCCGACCGGCATTGCCAATTCGTCGGATCACGTGGGTCGCAACATGATGGACCACTCGGGTTTCCACTGTACCTTCATTGCTTCGGAACCGCTGTGGATAGGTCGCGGACCCGCGCAAAGCAGCTGTCTGGTCGGACCGCGAGACGGCGAGTTCCGCAGTCAGTACTCGGCCAACAAGATGATAGTCAACAACATCAGTCAGGTGATCCCCGCCACCAACAAGGCTTTGGAAATGGGGCTGGTCGGAGAAGAACTGGATAACGAGATCCGCCGTCGCTCGATTTATGGCGTGGATCTTTCTATCAGCCTCGAGCCGCTGCCGGATCCCAACAACCGCCTGACGCTCAGTAAAACCCGCAAGGATCCACACGGCCTGCCGTGCCCGGACATTCACTACGACGTGGGAGACTATGTCCGCGAAGGTGCAGTGGCCGCGCATAAGCAGCTGGAATATATCGGTAAACTGTTTATGGCCGAAGACTTCAACATCACCACCAATCTGAATGCCAACAACCACATCATGGGGGGCACCATCATGGGCAATGATCCTGCCGATTCGGTGGTCAATGGCGACTGTCGTACCCATGACCATGAAAACCTGTGGTTACCGGGCGGCGGGGCAATTCCGTCCTCGAGCGTGGTCAACAGTACCCTCACGATGGCCGCGCTGGCGCTGAAAGCTGCGGATGACATGGCAAAGTCTCTGGCAGGTCAAGCATGAAAAAAATAGTGAGTGTAGCGCTGCTGGGCTTGGTGTTGAGCGGTTTCTCCATGCTGGCCATGGCACAAGAGAGCCAGTTGGACCTCATCGCCAGGGGAAAACTGGTCGCCACGGCGGCCGACTGTCAGGCCTGTCATACCAATCCTGAAGGAGGACGGGCATTTGCCGGTGACTATCCCATCCATTCACCGATGGGCACTATCTATACCACCAACATCACGCCATCGAAGCAGTTTGGTATCGGCAATTATACGTTGCAGCAGTTCAGTCGTGCCGTGCGTGAAGGGGTGCGTCCCGACGGCGCGAACCTCTATCCGGCCATGCCGTATACCTCCTACAGCCACATGAGCGATGAAGATATTCAGGCCATGTACGCTTATTTCCAGCTGGGCGTAAAACCGGTCGAGCAGCCAACCAAGCAGACGGCGCTGCCCTTCCCGTTCAATATGCGCATCGCAATGGCGGGCTGGAACATGATGTATCTCGACAACTCGGCGTTCAAACCGGATCCGACCCGAAGCGACGAATGGAACCGCGGTGCCTATCTGGTTAACGGCGCGGGTCACTGTGATACCTGCCACACGCCGCGAAATCTGATGATGGGGTCGGAAACGAGTAAACCTCTGGCGGGCGGAATGGTAGGCCCCTGGTATGCGCCCAATATCAGTTCCGATCCGGTCAGCGGTATTGGTAACTGGTCGCAGGCACAATTGGTCGAATACATGAAAACCGGTCGGACCCCAGGCAAGAATCAGGCGGCCGGTCCGATGGCGGAAGCGGTGCAGAACAGCCTGCAATATCTGCCGGATTCAGATCTTAATGCTATCGCCTTCTACCTGAAAAACGCCCCTGCGGTGCGTGATCCGGCAGACGTTCAGGCGGCAGACAGCTTTGGATCCAGGCAGGTGAATGTCGAAGAAGGTCTGCGTGGCGCGCATCCGTCGAATGCCAATCACACCATTACCGGCGGCGCTGCCCTGTTTAGCGGTTACTGCGCAAGTTGTCACCAGCCAGACGGTGGCGGCAGCAAAAATCAGGCTTATCCATCGCTTTATAACAATACTGCGACCGGCCTGACCAATGCCTCCAATCTGATTTCAACCATGCTTTACGGAGTGGACCGCCAGGTAGGCAACGAGCACGTATTGATGCCGAAGTTTGGTGAAGGCTCCTATGTCGCCCAGCTGACGGATCAACAGATTGCCGACATCTCCAACTATGTGCTGAGCAATTTTGGTAACCCTCAGGTTCAGGTCGCTCCGCTGGATGTTGCAGTATTACGGGCGGGCGGTCCGGTTACCTTGCTGGCCAAACTCCAGCCGTATATGGCACCGGCGATGGTGATCGGCATTGTTGTGGTGCTGGCGCTGATTTTCTGGTTGATAAGAAGGCGTCGTACGCGTCACCGTCAATAACAGCCCCACGTTATCGGCAAAATGCGTGCAATAAAAAAGGAGAATGCGTAATGCATTCTCCTTTTTACTGTCTGAAGTTAACTGCCTGAACTCGGCGAAGGGTCAGGCTGCCTCGCTTGCCGCAAGCGCTACCCGCGCCCGACCAGAGGCATGGCGGTCGCCATTACCGTCAGCGTGAGGATATTGGTGCCGTCGGGCTGGTTCGCCATAAACGCCACCGCCTCACCCACGTTTTCCACCGGCATCACGGGTTCCTGCGCAATCTCGCCATCGGCCTGCATTCTACCTGCCAGCGCTTTATTGCCCATATCCGTTGCCGCGTTGCCGACATCTATCTGACCACAGGCAATATTGTATTTACGACCATCCAGCGCCGTACTTTTGGTCAGGCCAGTAATGGCGTGCTTGCTGGCCGTATACGGCGCCGAGTTGGGACGCGGACTGTGCGCCGAAATCGATCCGTTATTGATGATTCGCCCGCCCATCGGCGTCTGCTGTTTCATCAGTTTTACCGCCGCCTGCGTACAGAGATAGGCACCGTTGAGGTTGGTATTGATGACGGTCAACCAATCTTCATAGGATTGGTCTTCAATCGGTTGGTCTTTTACATTGGTGCCCGCATTGTTGAACAACACATCGAGGCGGCCAAAGGTTTCCTGTACCGTTGAAAAGAGCGCAGACACAGACTGCGGATTGGCAACGTCGACGGTGAAGACATGCGCCTTGCCGGGCGCAAACTGCGCCGCCGCTTTCTCCAGCTTGTCTTTATTACGCCCGGTGAGGATAACCTCGAATCCTGTGGCAACCAGTGCCTTGGCGGCGCTTAATCCAATACCGCTGCCTGCGCCCGTAATCAGGGCAATCTTCCTGTCATTCGTGCTCATAGGGTTTCCAGTATCAAAGGGAAAGAGTGGCCAAATGAAAAGATTAGACTGCCGCCATCATCCCGCCATCGACAAACAGTAAGTGACCGTTAACGAAATCCGAGGCACGTGAGGAAAGATACACGGCACCGCCAATCAGCTCTTCGGGATTTCCCCAGCGCGCTGCCGGTGTGCGTTTGCATAACCAGTCGGAAAACTCTTTGTTGTCCACCAGCGCCTGCGTCATATCGGTTTTAAAATAGCCCGGCGCGATGCCGTTGACCTGAATGTTGTAACGCGCCAACTCGACACACATACCGCGCGTCAGCATCTTCACCGCCCCTTTCGAAGCGGCATACGGAGTAATCGTGTCGCGGCCCAGTTCGCTTTGAATGGATCCGATATTGATAATCTTGCCGCGTTCGCGGGTTATCATGTAGCGGGCAACGGCCTGAGAAACCAGAAACACCGATTTCTGATTCACGGCCACAATGTCATCCCAATCCTTTTCCGGAAATTCGGTAAATTTATGACGACGCTGAATCCCGGCATTGTTTACCAACACGTCGATAGGCCCGATTTCGCGCTCGATTTTGTCGACAGCCTCCTGCACCGCCTGACCGCTCGTCACGTCGAAAGCCACCGGATGCGCGATGAATCCCGCTGCACGCAGGCTTTCCGCCGCCTTGCTGGCCGACGCCTGCGTGGTGCTGTTGATAATGATTTCGGCACCGTGCTCGGCCAACCCTTTTGCAAGCAGGAATCCCAACCCGCGCGAAGAGCCCGTTACCAGAATTTTTTTGTTATCCAGCGAGAACAGATTAGTCATAATAATTTTCCTGACGTTACAAATGAAAATGTCCGTGTCATCCACGTGCAAGGCGAATAAAAAGCAGTGGCTTAATAAAAGCGGTTTACGCGGCTTTAAACTGTGATCCGGATCACTTTATTTCGTGTTAGGAAACTCTGTTACCTCAAGCGTGATCGCTGTCATCCGCAGGCTGAACTTAAGTCAAACGGCTTACCCACCAGCATGAAAGTAATGGCAACAGGATGTGTCATCATCCTGAAAGTAAAAGTTTTTTCTGACTATTCGCTGCATTGTTAAGCGTTGACCAATTTGGTAACATACGGCGTATCATTTCACCCTCCCTTTTGGCACCAGCAGGACCTCCGGATGAGAAACCAACGCGTCACATTACAAGATATCGCGTTACTCGCCGACGTCACAAAAATGACCGTCAGCCGCTTTCTGCGCACGCCCGAAAAGGTCTCTCCTGAAACACGCGAACGTATTACCAAAGTCATGCAGGAAGTCGGTTTTCCGCTGGAAGAGACAGAGAAAAAGAACAAGAGCAAAAAGATTGGCATCCTCGTGCCGTCTTTCAATAATCAGATATTTTCCGACCTGCTGGCCGGTATTGAATCTGTCACTTCCGCTCAGGGATATCAGACGCTGGTAGTCAATTATGATTACAGTAAATCACGCGAAGAAGAGCATATTATCAATCTGCTGACTTTCCGACTGGCCGGATTAATCCTTACCGATTCGGTGCACACGCTAAAGGCTGATAAATATCTTAATGCCGCCGATATTCCGGTGGCTCAGGTGATGGATCTCGATGATTCCCATGGGCGTATTGCCGTCGGATTCGATAATTTTCAGGCCGGATTCGATATGGCGTCGGCATTAATTGCCAGTGGCAAGAAGCACGTGGTTTATTTCGGTTCCATGTCAGACCCGCGTGATATGAAACGTTATGAAGGCTATCGCCAGGCGATGGAAAATAACCAGCTTTCGCCGCAGCATATTACGCCAAATAAAGTCTCGTCGGTGTCTATTGGCGCAGGAATGTTGACGATGGCGCGCCAGCTTAATCCCGATGTCGATGCGGTATTATGTACCAATGATGACATTGCCGTCGGCGTGATGCAGGAATGCAGCCGACTCGGCATTCAGGTACCGCAAGACATGGCGATTTCAGGCTTTCACGGGCTGGATATCGGCCTCGCGACCACGCCGCCGCTGGCAAGTGTCATCACGCCACGTTTTGAAATCGGCAAGGTCGCCGCTGAAATCATGCTGAAAAAAATCAATAAAATCCCGACAATTGAAAGGGTTGACCTGCATTACCGTATTTCTCTTGGCGGCACCATCTAGTTTTTCCCCTTCAAAATACCTGCCCGGACAGCATGGGCAGGATCACGTTACCAGTAACATCCTTTTTTAACATGGCCTAATGTGACTTACGTCTCATAATATAATGGTAGAAATGCTTTTATTAGGACATCGTCGGATCAGGTTAATAAGAACATTTTCCCCAATGCCTTATTTCATATACCAACCGAATTCGCGTAATAATTCATTCCCTTTTTGATGGAATGCTTCTGTGAATAAACGAGGTGTACCCATGGATAAAACAATACCAAAGGCCCGCTGGTTACGCGTAATTACGCCAATATTGATCGCCTGCATTATTTCCTTCATGGACCGCGTGAATATCAGCTTTGCCATGCCGGGCGGTATGGACAGCGCATTAGGTATTACCTCATCCATGGCCGGTCTGGCCGCGGGTATTTTCTTTATCGGTTATCTGTTTTTACAGGTGCCGGGCGGCAGTATTGCGGTCAACGGCAGTGGCCGTAAATTCATTGCCTGGTCGCTGTTTGCCTGGGCGATTATCTCTGTCCTGACCGGGATGGTGAACAACCATTATCAACTGCTGTTCCTGCGCTTTGCGCTGGGTGTGGCAGAAGGCGGGATGCTGCCGGTGGTACTGACGATGGTCAGCAACTGGTTCCCGGATGCAGAACGTGGTCGGGCCAATGCCTATGTGTTGATGTTTGCCCCCATCGGCGGAATGATCACCGCGCCCATGTCCGGTTATATTCTTGATGCCCTTGACTGGCGCTGGTTGTTTATCATCGAAGGTCTGCTTTCCGTGGTTGTGATGGTGTTCTGGTGGTTTACCATCAGTGATCGTCCCGAAGAGGCAAAATGGCTGTCGGATCGCGAGCGCGACTATCTGGTTACCGAATTGAAACGCGAACGTGACGCGTTGAAAGAATTGGCTACCGTAGAAGATGCGCCGCTGAAAGAAGTGTTTCGTAACACCTCCATTTTAAAACTGATTGTTATCAACTTCTTCTATCAGACCGGCATTTATGGTTATACCCTGTGGCTGCCGACCATTCTGAAATCGCTGACCGGCGGTGACATGAGTTCGGTCGGCCTGCTGGCCATCATTCCTTACGTGGGCACCATGCTGGGTATTCTGGCGATGTCTGTACTCTCCGACAAGACCGGTAAGCGCCGTATGTTCATCATCCTGCCGCTGGTCGGCTTCGCCGCCAGTCTGGCCCTGTCGGTAGCGTTTAAAGGCAATGTGGTCGGTTCTTACTGCTTCCTGGTCTGTGCCGGCTTCTTCCTGCAGGCCGCGACCAGCGCCTTCTGGACCATTCCGGGCAAGGTTACCACGCCGGAAGCGGCGGGCCGCGCTCGCGGCGTCATCAACGGGTTGGGTAATCTCGGCGGTTTCTGCGGTCCCTATCTGGTGGGTGTGCTGGTTAGCCTGTACGGTCAGAACACGGCCATCTATGCGCTGTCCGGTTCGCTGCTGATTGCCGCCCTGGTCACGGCTCTGCTGCCAAAAGAGTGTGATATTGCGCTGGTGCCGGGTGCCAAGGCTATCGCGCTTGCCGACCATTACGCCAGGACGCGGGCGAAATACAAAAGCACAGGGGTAGTGGCCTAATCTTCACACTTTTCTCACAAGATGATACCCACAAAAAAGCCGCTGAATGATTCAGCGGCTTTTTGCATTACGCGGGTGCCTACTCTGCGGAAACGGGGCTGGCTTCGGCTGACGTCGCTTTCTTCCCTTCGCGGCTGGCGTATAAATACAGCAGCACGGAGGCGATGATACAAAACGCCATGGATCCGACCATCGGCCAGGCGCTTCGCGCCGTAAACAACGAAAGCAGTGAGCCTATCAACGCGCCCGTGCCAAAACGCAGTGTACCGGCCAGCGATGCAGCAGTACCGGCCATATGCGGAAAGTCATCCATAATCACCGCCATCGCGTTGGAGGTGACCATCGCGATACAGCCCACGTACCCCGCCACGCCCAGCACCAGCGCCCAGAATCCCAAACCGAAAGCCGTCACGGCGACGAGCCACAGGCCCATCGCCAGCTGAATCATCAGGCCCAGACGGAACATCTTGATGGCCCCGCGACGGCGAACATTGCGGCTGTTGATAAAGGTCAGCACCACCAGAACCACGACGTTCAACGCAAAATAGAAGCCGAAATTCTGCGGCGAAACACCGTTAAGCTGGATATAAACGAACGGGCCCGCGCTCAGGAATGAGAACATGCCTGCAAACGAGAAGCCGCTCGCCAGCATATAACTCAACACGCGCTTGTGGCGAAACAGCGAGGCAAAGTTGCCTAGCGTCGTGCGCATATGAAAGCGCTGCCGCCGCTCCTTTGGCAGCGTTTCCTTGATAAAGACCCCGACCAGAACAGCGGCAATCAATGCCGCGATCGCCATCGCCCAGAAGATGGCATGCCAGCTGAACCACAGCATCAGCGCACCGCCGAGCATCGGGGCCAGCAGCGGCGCGACCGTCATGACCAGCACGACAAAGGACATCATGCGGGAGAATTCGTCTTTGGTGAACATGTCGCGCATCAGGGCGTTTATCACCACACTTGCCGCCGCCGCCGACAGGCCGTGCAGAAAGCGCATGTTAACCAGTTGCTCAACGGAGTTGGAAAGCGCACAGGCCGCCGCTGCGAGCGCAAACACCAGCGCGCCCCAGAAAATCACCGGCTTGCGCCCAAGACTGTCGGCCATTGGCCCATAGAACAACTGGCCGATGGCGAAACCCAGCACATACGCACTCAGCGTCATTTGCACCCTGCCCGCCGGCACGCCAAACTCGTCGGCAATCATCGGCATACTTGGCAGATACATGTCGATAGCCAGCGGCATCAACATCGACAACAAGCCCAAAATCAGGATTAAACCCAAGTGGGATGTCCGGGTCTCTTGCACTTTTATATGTTCCTCAAAATAGTCATTCTGGACAGGTCAGTCGGGTGAGCGCGCGCCGCTAACGCCGCTACAGTGTCAAGGACGCTGCGGCACAGTGACCGAGGCGATTTCCGATTCGGTAAGCTCGCGATACTGGCCCGGTTCGAGATCTTCATCCATTACGATTTCACCTATGCGTTCGCGATGCAGCGCGACGACGCGGTTGCCTACTGCGGCAAACATGCGTTTGACCTGATGATAGCGGCCTTCGCTGATTGTCAGGCGCACCACGCAGTCTTCCAGTTGCTCGAGCTGCGCGGGTTTGGTCAGCGAGTCTTCATTGTGCAGCTGAACGCCGGCGGTAAACTGCGCGGCGGTGTCTTCGGCCAGCGGATGTTCCAGCGTCACCAGATAGGTTTTCTCGCAATGGTGTTTCGGCGAGGTGATGCGGTGCGACCATTGGCCGTCGTCGGTCATCAGCACCAGACCGGTGGTATCGATGTCCAGACGCCCTGCGGCATGCAGCTTGTAGGCGACCGGTTCTTCGAGGAAGTACAGAACGGTTGGATGATCGGGGTCATCCGTCGAGCAAACGTAGCCCTGCGGTTTGTTCAACATGAAATAACGGAAACCGGTGATCTGCTCCAGCACGTTGCCGTCGAATTCGACGCTCATTTCGGGCGTCAATTTCATCGCGCCGGTTTTAACGATTTCGCCATCGACGGTAACGCGCTTTGCACGCAGCTCACGTGCGACCAACGCACGGCTTACGCCTAACTGCTGAGATAAAAACTTGTCCAATCGCATTGAATCTACTTAGCCTGTCCGGGCGAGCAATGGCTGCTCGCGCTTTGATAAAACACAACACCCCGCTGCCGCAAGAGTCTGCAACCGCAGGGTGATGAAGGAAATTTTCATTGAAGATGCAGGGCGTGCCTGCCTATGAGAGCGGCCATTATAGCGGTCCTTACCCTGCGTTGTCGCGTCAATCTGCCAAACTTTGCAGACTAATTTTCACGGACGTGCGTTAGCCTCCGGCTCGGATTTTTGGCATAATAGCCCCCTGTTTCGACTGCGAGTCCCTCATGCAAGCTCTCCCCTTTACACTTCGCCCCTATCAGCAGGAAGCCGTTGACGCCACGTTGCAGCATTTTCGCAAACATGACGACCCGGCGGTGATTGTGCTGCCGACCGGCGCGGGAAAAAGTCTGGTCATTGCCGAACTGGCAAGGGTGGCGCGTGGCCGCGTGTTAGTGCTTGCTCACGTCAAGGAACTGGTGGCGCAGAACCACAGCAAATATCTCTCCTACGGACTCCAGGCAGATATTTTTGCCGCCGGGCTGAATATCAAGCAAAGTCAGGGCAAAGTGGTGTTTGGCAGCGTCCAGTCGGTCGCGCCGAACCTCGACAAGTTCGACAGCGCCTTTTCGCTGCTGATTATCGACGAATGCCATCGCATCAGCGATGACGACAAGAGCCAGTATCAGCAGATTATTGCGCATCTGCGCACCCAGAATCCGCGTCTGCGGCTGCTCGGACTGACCGCCACGCCTTATCGTCTGGGTAAGGGCTGGATTTACCAGTATCACTATCAGGGCATCGTGCGCGGCGACGAAAAGAGCCTGTTCCGCGACTGCATCTACGAGCTGCCGCTGCGCTACATGATAAAGCATCAGTTTCTGGTGCCGCCGGAACGGCTGGATATGCCGGTGGTGCAATACGATTTCAGCCGTTTGCAGCCCAACAGCAGCGGACTCTTTGCCGAAGCAGAACTCAATGACGAACTGCGCCGCCAGGCACGCATCACGCCCCATATTGTCAACCAAATCATCGATTTCGCCAAGGATCGCAAAGGGGTCATGATCTTCTGCTCGACGGTAGAGCACGCGGGCGAAGTCTTCAAACTGCTGCCCGCAGGAGAAGCGGCGCTAGTCAGCGCCAAAACATCGGCTGTAGATCGCGATGCCCTAATCAACGCGTTTAAACGCCAGGAGCTGCGTTATCTGGTTAACGTTTCGGTGTTAACAACGGGCTTTGATGCGCCGCACGTCGATCTGATTGCCATCTTGCGTCCCACAGAATCGGTCAGTCTGTATCAGCAGATTGTGGGCCGTGGACTGCGTCTCGCGCCCGACAAGTCGGACTGTTTAATCCTTGATTACGCAGGCAATCCGCACGATTTATTTACCCCGGAAGTGGGCAGTCCAAAAGGTGCCAGCGACAATAAGCCGGTGCAGGTGTTTTGCCCTGCCTGCGGGTTTGCCAACATCTTCTGGGGCAAAACCACCGCCGACGGCACGGTCATCGAGCATTTTGGCCGCCGCTGTCAGGGCGTGCTGGAAGACGACGAAGACAACCGCGAGCAGTGCGACTTCCGCTTTCGCTTCAAGAGCTGTCCGCATTGCGGTGCAGAGAACGACATCGCCGCCCGCCGCTGTCATCAGTGTCAGGAAGTGCTGGTCGATCCCGACGACATGCTCAAAGCCGCGCAGAAACTCAAGGATGCGCTGGTGCTGCGCTGCGGCGGCATGCATCTGGAAACGGGAAGAGACGATAAAGGGGAATGGCTAAAAATCACTTATTACGATGAAGACGGCGCGAGCGCGAGCGAACGTTATCGACTGCAAACGCCCGCACAGCGCACCGCGTTTGTGCACAACTTTATGCGCCCGCATCAGCGCGCGCCGGGTATTGAACTGGTGTGGAACACGGCGGCGGATATCATTGCGCAGCAGGCGCTGTTGCGGCATCCGGATTTTGTCGTCGCGCGCATGAAAGGCAGATTCTGGCAGATTCGCGAAAAAATCTTCGATTATCAGGGACGCTTCCGCCGTGCCTACGAGCTGCGCGGCTAGCGATTAAGCAAATATCAGGGATTAATCATTTGCCGTCAGGGCGATACTTCGGTAACATACCGCCCGCTTTCGCCATGTGCGAAGCGAAGATCTATCACCTGTTGCTGGGTCGCCTGTAACAGTAATTTTCTTTTAAGAGAAAAATCATGACTACTATT